>VFQQ010002683.1_pt1 | contig 19266 bp, 21 predicted proteins | sample 3512341 | NCBI WGS metagenome assembly VFQQ01 (sample SAMN10412373, study PRJNA504923) | tailings metagenome | isolation source: Relicate 2 Philex TSF1 revegetated site | place: Philippines: Tuba, Benguet | collected 2017-08-29 | reverse complement strand
GCCGCGCGGCAAGCTTCTCGGCGGCTCCAGTTCCATCAACGCCATGGTCTGGATCAGGGGCCAGCGCGAGGACTACGACGCCTGGGCCGCTGCCGGAAATCCCGGCTGGGGTTTCGAAGACCTCCTGCCGATCTTCATGGCGATCGAGGACAACGAGGCCGGCGGCGACCAATGGCGCGGACGCGGCGGCCCGGTCCATGTCACCGACAATCGCGCCCGCGTCCACCCCCTCACCCACCGCTTCCTGAAGGCTGGCGAGCAGGCCGGCCTCGCCTTGAATAAGGATTTCAACGGCAAGGCCCAGGAAGGCGTCGGCGTCTATCAGATCACCACCAAGGACGGCCGCCGCATGTCGGCCGCCCGCGCCTTCCTGCGCCCGGCGATGAAGCGCGCCAATGTCCGCGTCGAGACCAACGCGCTGGCGACGAAAATCCTGTTCGAGGGAACCCGCGCCGTCGGCATCGAATATCTGCGCGGCGGCCAGACCCTCACCGCGCGTGCAGGCCGCGAGGTCATCCTCAGCGCCGGTTCCATCAACACGCCGCAGCTCTTGCAGCTTTCCGGCGTCGGCCCCGCCGGCCTCCTGAAAGACCTCGGCATTCCGGTCGTCCACGCCAACGACCATGTCGGCGACAATTTGCAGGACCATCAGGGCATCAACTACACTTTTCGGGGCCGCCTGCCGACGCTCAACCAGATCCTGCGCCCATGGTGGGGCAAGATGCTGGTCGGCATGCAATACATCCTGATGCGAACCGGCCCGTTGGCGATGAGCATGAACCAGGGCGGCGGCTTCTTCCGCACCGGCGAAGGCCAGACCCGGCCCAACATGCAGCTCTATTTCCAAGCTTTTTCGACCGTGCTGCCGAAGGTCGGCGAGCGCCCGATCCTGACGCCCGACCCCTGGCCGGGCTTTTCCATCGGCCTGTCCAACTGCCGCCCCTCGAGCCGCGGCTCGATCATGATCCGCACGAAAAATCCGCTCGACTACCCCAAGATCGCGCCAAACGCCTATTCGACCAATGCCGACGTCACCGAAATGCTCGACGCGGTGAAGTTCGTGCGCAAGATTGCTTCCATGCCGGCAATGGCCGAGATCATCGAGGAGGAAGTGCTGCCCGGTCCCAAATGCACGACGGACGACGAACTGGTCGCCGATTTCCGCAAGCGCTCCGGCACCGTCTATCACCCGGTCTCGACCTGCCGCATGGGGCAGGACCCGTCCCGGTCGGTCGTCGATCCACGCCTGCGGGTGCACGGCCTTGTCGGGCTGCGCATCGTCGACGCCTCGATCTTCCCCGACAACATCAGCGGCAACACCAACGCCGCTTCCATCATGACCGGCGCCAAGGGGGCGCAGATGATACTGGAGGATCACGGTGGGTAGATGTCTACCAATCGCCAGCGTCGCGCTGCCCCTCATCCGCCTGCCGGCACCAACCGGGGCGAGCCACGGGTCTCGCCCGTCCTTCGGACCCCCGTATAGTGACGGGGAGAAGGAGGATGGCCGCAACGTCTCCGCTCTTCCTTCTCCCCGTTCACGGGGAGAAGGTGGCCCGAAGGGTCGGATGAGGGGCAGCGCGACATACCAAGCAAGACGCCACGACCGAGGAGAAACCCATGAAAATCACCGACGTTAAAACCTTCGTCGTCGGCAATCCGCCGCCGGGCATCGGCGGGCGCTATTTCATTTTCGTCAAGCTCACCACCGACTCCAACGTCGTCGGCTATGGCGAGGCCTATAACGCCACCTTCGGCCCGCACGTCACCGCGAAAATGATCGAGGACCTGGCCGAACGCTATCTCGTCGGCCGCGACCCGCACGACATCGAAACCTTCTTCCGCCGCGCCTATTCGTCCGGCTTTTCGCAGCGGCCGGACATTTCCGTCATGGGCTGTTTCTCGGCGCTTGAAATCGCCTGCTGGGACATCATCGGCAAGGAGGCCGGCAAGCCGGTCTACAAGCTGCTCGGCGGGCAGGTGCACGAGACGCTGCGCTCCTACACCTATCTCTATCCGCACACCGGAAGTGCGGTGCCGGCGGAAGCCGACAATCCCGACAAGAACGTCTACAATGATCCCGAGCTCGCTGCCGAATGCGCGCTCGCCTATGTCGAGCAGGGCTTTAATGCGGTCAAGCTCGACCCCGCCGGCCCTTACACCGCCTTCGACGGCCACCAGCCGCGCCTGATCGACATCGAGCGCTCGGCGGCCATGGTCAAGGCGATCCGCGAGGCGGTCGGCAACCGCGCCGACATATTGTTCGGCACGCATGGCCAGTTCACCGCGTCCGGCGCGCTACGCATGGCCCGCGCCATCGAGCCCTACGACCCGCTGTGGTTCGAGGAGCCGGTGCCGCCGGATATGCCCGAAGTGATGGCGCAGGTGGCGCGCGGCACGTCGATCCCGATCGCCACAGGCGAGCGGCTGACGACCAAATTCGAATTCGCCCGCATCATCGAAAACCGCGCCGCCACCATCCTCCAGCCCGATCTCGGCCGCTCGGGCGGCATCCTCGAAACCAAGAAGATAGCCGCCTTGGCCGAGGCCTATCACATCCAGATCGCCCCGCACTGCTATTGCGGCCCGATCGTCGGCGCCGCCAACATCCAGCTTTCGGCAACCCTGCCCAACTTCCTCATCCTGGAATCGCTGAAGCAGTGGGACGGCTTCCACGAGACGCTGCTGAAGAAGAAGATCGAGTGGCAGGACGGCAACGTCATCCCGTCGAAGGAACCCGGCCTCGGCGTCGAACTCAACGAAGCCGTCTGCGAGGCCCATCCCTGGACCGGCAAGGACCTGCATCTCGACATGATGCAGAACCCGCTGTTTCCCTGAACAGCAGGGTAATTGCGTATGAAAATCGCGACGAATGCCGCCTATGATAACCCCCACCCCTAACCCCTCCCCACAAGGGGGAGGGGAATCTTGCGGGCGCCATGCCGCGCGAAACTATCAAGGAACAGCGCTTTGCGCGGACGCTATCCGGTCCCCCTCCCCCTTGTGGGGAGGGGTTGGGGGTGGGGGTTCTCCATATGCGATTGCCCTGCCCCCGAACAGGAGCAAACGACCTCACCATGGATTGAAGGAGCGTGATTACAGACCTGCTATAATGAGCTTTGCTCAATGCGGGAGCGAACGTCATGAAAATCACGCCCGGCCTAGCTTTGACCAGCGTCGTCGGCAGCCTTGTCTTCCTCGGCCTGGCTATCCTTGGCCTGGGCGGATTTGCTGCCTTCTTTTCGCATCCCGCGCTGATTGCCCTTACCGTCTTGCTTTTCCTCCTGACTGGCGCGGCATTCTTCACCGACGCGAATTTGAACTCAGGCGAACGCGAAGACCGCTCCAACCGCTGGGTGCTTGCGGCGTTCGGGGTGATCGGGGTCGTTAGCGGCTATCTGCCGGCCTTCACCGACCGCATCGGCTTCTGGACGCTCGACGGCGAAGCCATGCGCTGGCTAGGCGTCTTTCTTTTCGCAGTTGGCGGCACGCTTCGGCTCTGGCCAGTCTTCGTGCTCGGCAACCGCTTCAGTGGATTGGTGGCCATACAGCCCGGACACACCCTTGTAACCGGCGGCATCTATCGCATCATCCGCCATCCCAGCTACCTCGGCCTGCTCATCAATTCGCTAGGCTGGGCCTTGGCCTTCCGTTCAGGTGTCGGCGTGCTGCTCGTCGTGCTCACGCTCGTGCCGCTGTTGGCGCGCATACGCGCCGAAGAGGCGCTGCTGCACACGCAATTCGGCGCCGAATACGATGCCTATCGCAGCCGCACATCGCGGCTGATCCCCGGCATCTATTGAGCAGAAAACGATTCCGGATCAAGGCGTTGGACCATCATCCAGAATCATTTCGCGAGGAATCTAAATCAGTTTCTCAACCGATCCTTAAGCCGCGCGCTCCTGCACCTCTGCCTCGCTTCGATGTGCGAAAACCTCCTTGGCCGCGAACAGCCCGTTGAGGGCCGCCGGAAAGCCGGCATAGACCGCCATCTGCATGATCACTTCGGTGATCTCGTCGCGGGTCAGCCCGACATTCAGCCCGGCTTCGATATGCACCTTGAGCTGCGGGCTGGCATTGCCGAGCGCCGTGAGTGCTGCGATGGTCGCGATCTCGCGCTCGCGCAGACCCAGTCCTTCACGGCAATAGATATCGCCGAAGGGAAACTCGATAATGTAGCGCGCGAAATCCGGCGCGATATCGGCCAGTGCGGCGATGACCTTTTCGCCGCCTTCGCCGTCTATTTCAGCGAGCGCCCGCCTGCCGCGTTCGAATCTGCTGTCGTGGTTGTTCTGCGTCATGGGTCTTCGTCCTTTCTTCGACGCCGGCATATCCGGCGATCTTGGTATCGAGGACGAGAAGGCAGGCCTGAAGCTCGGCGACATGGTTGCGCACGCGCTCACGATGCCGTTCCAGCAATTCGCGGCGCAGCCTGTCCGTATCGGCGCCCTGCTCGCGCAGAGCCGCATATTGCAGCATCTGCCGGATCGGCATCCCGGTCGTTTTCAGGCGGCCGAGAAACTCGATCCATGTCAGGATCGAGGCGTCGTAGTCACGTTGGCTCGATTGGTCCCGGTCGGCATAGGGAAGCAGCCCGATCCGCTCATAGTAGCGGATCGTATAGGCCGACAGTCCCGACCGCTTTGCGAGTTCGCCAATCTTCATGGTCTTGCCCTGTCTCGTCACGACGCTCGCAAGGCTAGGGGTTCGAGTGCACTCTAAGTCAATAGGGTTTCTTGGGGAAAATTACCCCGCCTTGCCTCCTCCTTTTGGGAGACTTTGCGGGAGATAAATCATGCGCCTACTCTCCGCGCCAAATGCACGAACGGAGAAACACCATGGTCTCCATGACCGTCGAACTGCGCAATGTCGAAGGCACCGAGGCCGCAATGGGCTGGGCAGGCTCGCACACCATCGTCGTCGACCGCCCCGACGGAAAAGCCGGCGGCAAGGGCCTCGGCTTCAACGGCGGCCAGCTTCTGGCACTGGCGCTCGGCGGCTGCTTCTGCAACGACCTGCGCTATGCCGCGCATGAGCTGGGCGTCGAGCTTGGCAGGATCGCGGTCTCCGTCACCATCGATCTCGACGGCACGCCGCTGCTGACGACGGCAGCCAAGCTCGCCGTCTCCTGCAAAACGCTGGACGGCACCGACCCTCAGGCCGTCATCGACAAGGCGCGGTCGATCTGCATGGTCGCCAACTCGCTACAGAAGGGTGTGCCGGTGACCATCCTGGCTGCGACTTAGAAGGCAGTCATCCACTCGCCCATATCTGTGGACATGGTCCGAACCTCACGCTTTGGTGAACGGAATCGGATAGATTGCAACCATCGAACTGGGGACGTTCGCGAGTAACGGGGACAACCATGACACTCATCCAGAAGCTGGCGATTTTCTACGCCGCCATGTTCTTTTTCGTTGTCGGCATCGGCTATGTGCCGGCCTTCAACGACGCCAATGGCTATCTGTTCGGGCTGTTCTCGCTGCAATGGTATGACGATCTGCTGCACGCTTTCTCCGGCGTCTGGGCGCTGATCGCAGCCTTGGTCTCGCATCGCCAGTCGGTGCTTTATTTCAAGCTGTTCGGCGCGGTCTATCTGTTCGACGGCGTGCTCGGTCTCGTTACCGGCTCCGGCTGCCTCGACGGCGGCATCTTCATCGACGGCTTCCGCTCCTTCAGCGATGTCGAGTTCCCGACCCGCTTCTTCGCCAATGCGCCGCATCTGGCCATTGGCGGCTTTGCCGTCTTCGTCGGCTTCTGGCTGTCGAAGCGCGTTCACGAAAAACTCGCGGCGGCCTGAGCGCATGTTTCTGCTCCGCCTGCTGAAGCGTCTCGTCAAGACGCTGCTCATCATCATCGTCGTCGTGCTGGCGATCCCGCTTCTCGGCCTTGCCTACGGGTTCCTGACCACCGCCAGCATCGACCAGACGCCGCTTACCGGCATCGAGCAGGGCGCGCCGCCGCAAGCACTTGCCGATCAAGTCCGCGCCGAAATCCCCGGTTATCAACGGCCGGAAGAATCGACCTACCTCACCTACCCCGAGTGGTCGATCGTCTATGCCGCGCGCGAATATGCCGGCTTCGTCCGCAACGACCGCGAAAGCGGCTTTCCCTACTGGTCAACCATAGGCCGCTTCTGGCAGGACTATGCCATGGTCATCCGCGCCACCTCGGACAAGCCATTCAACTTCGCCAACCACCAGATGCTCGCCGTCATAGGCACCAGCCACACCATCGAGCACGCTATCCAGTGGGCCTATGAAAACACCATCGGCCGCATCACCGAGGCGACTTCCGGCCGGCGCATCGCGGTGGACGTTTATCAGGCACGGATCGCCACCGAATACGCCGCCTTCCTCGACCAGGTGCCGTGGTACCAGTTTCCCTACGCCGAAAAGCGCGCCGGGCTGATGGCGGTCGGCAACGCCGCCAACGAGGACCAGCTGCGCACCAGCGAGCGCAAGATCGCCTTCGGCCTCGCCTACACGATCAAGCAGGCCTATGCCGACCTCATCAAGTCGGGGCTGTCGGCCACCGCCGACCCGGCCTTCCTCGATATCCACGTCTGGGCGAAAGGCCCGGTCGCGGAAGCGATCGCCGGCGAACCCGACACGAAACTCGAAAAGGATTTCGGCCCGGACGGCGCGATCTTCGTGACGAAGCGCTATCAGGTCTTCACCGAAATGATCCCGCGCCTGATCGACAAGGGCGTCAGCTTCGTCGAGATCGGCGGCAACGACGAAATCCTCGTCACCGTGTTGTCCAACGGCGAGGTTGAAATCCCGGCCGGCGCACGCGAGCTATTTTCCTACCAGCTACCCGCCGAACCCAGCCGCCGCCGCACTGGCCTGACCGTTGCCGTCCGCTCGCTGCACGCCGTGCTGCCGACGCTGGTCGACGACGGCGCGAAGCTGGAACATGTCTATGATTATTGAGGGCAAAGCTGTTCAGTAATGATACCGGCACTGGGCGATCATCAACTGGTCGCCTTCCGCCCGATAGACCAGCCTGTGCTCCTGCGTGATCCGCCGCGACCACCAGCCGCTCAGCGGCCCGCGCAAGGGTTCCGGCTTGCCAATGCCGGCAAAGGGTGCGCGCGTGCATTCCCTGATCAGGACGTTGATGCGCTCGAGCAGCTTGCGGTCATGTTCCTGCCAATAGAGATAGTCTTCCCATCCCTGTTCGCTGAACACGATCTTCATTCGGCAAGCGGCCGCTCGGTGCCTTTGCCAGCTTCCAGCTCATCGATGGCCGAAAGCAGCCGGTCGGCATTTTTCGGGCTCTTGAGCAGATAGCGCGTTTCCTCGTAGGAAGCGAAATCCTCGATCGACATCAGGACAGCGGCAGGCTTGCCGCGCTCGCGCGTGATCACGACCGGCTCACGATCGGCGGTCACGCTGTCGAGGGCCGCCGCAAGGTTGCGGCGCAGTTCGCTGTAGGAGGTTGTCTTCATCGCATTAATGTACTCATTTACGTACATGTTTGCAATGATACGCCGGCCTAGACTTGAATATCGCAAATACCCTTTCCAATCAGGGCGATAGCGCCGCAACCGGAATCAACTCGACAACCGCAGACACCGCATTTCCAGCAACATTCAGTTGCGCTTCACCACACTTATTCCGCGATTCAAGCCAAATCCCGCCGCGAACCGGGTGCATCTTCCGTCTTGTCACACATCCCCTTGAGGACACCATGATCAAGACCGCTCTCATAGCCATGACGATCGTCGGCTGCGACTGCGACGCGAAGCTGTGCGAATTCATCCGCGAAACGCCGCCGCAATATGCCTCCGTGGCCGATTGCGAAGCCGCGCTGAAGACACAGATTCTGCGCGAAAAAACCGTCGATTATCCGCTGGTCTCCGGCATCTGCCGTTCGGCTCCCACCGATGATTTCAAGACGGCCTCCGTCCAGGCGACCGATCCGGCACCCGTCCATCCGACCGTCGAGCCGAGCCGCAATGCGCCGATCTATGCCGGTCTGGTCGAGGACGGCCGCTCGGTGCTTTACCGCACCGCCGGCGGCTACACCGTCGTGCGCAAGGGCATCACCCACGCCGCCGAAAGCACCGCGGACCTGGCAAGCTGGGCCACCGGCTGGATTGCCGCCAAGCTGCCGGCGTTTTGACGGCTCTCCGTTGTAGTCAGTTCTCCCCCTCTCCGTCTCGGCTTCGCCGAGCCACCTCTCCCCCGCCTTGCGGGGGCGAGGAACCGGCACTCGCCGAAGTCGCGGCGTTACAGGACTTGGGTTCCTCGCCCCATGAAATGGGGAGAGGTGGCGCGCGAAGCGCGACGGAGAGGGGAAATCGCTTACTAGCGATTTCCTGCCTCACCCCACCTCATCCACCATCTTCAGCGCCCGATAAAACGTCGACTGAAACAGCTCCCCCGGATCGACCTCCCGCTTCTTCGCCAAAAATGCCGGCAGCTCCGGATACGACGCCAGCAACTGCGCGCGCGTGAAGTGAAGCTGATAGGGCAGGAAAAACCGCCCGCGGTGTTTCAGCGTCAGGTCGATCATCGCCCGCGTCAGAACCCGCATTTTCGCGTTGCCGGCATCGTCGGCGCTCTGGTTGATGTAGAGCACCAGCGCGAAGGCCGGCTCCGGCGCATAGTTCAGCGCCACGTCCTCGCGGTGCACGATGCGCACCGAGGCATTCAGCACCGGCAGATCCTGCCCGCGCAGGATTTCCCGCGCGCCGGCGATGAACGCATCGTATTCGCCGCGCGGCACGAAATATTCGTGAAGGATATCCGTCTCATAGGCGAGATCGTTGAACAGGTATGGCACGGAATCGTGCATCGGGTTGTTGCGCGTCACCAGGCACGCCTCGCCCTCGCCCATCGCAGCCGTGCGCGGCACCGTGCAGCTCTCGAATTTCGGCTCAAGGTTCTTCTCGGCATACCATTTCAGGCTCTGGAACGTATCGCCCAGCTTGGCGAGGTTCATGATCGCGCGCTTCATCCCGACACCATCCGGCTCGCCAAGTGCGGGCATATCCGCCGGCGGCTGGTCAGCCACATGATCGTAGCGATAGACGATCATGTACTAGAGGAAATTGCCGGGCGCCGTCGAAAGGTGCCCGTAGAACAGGCCAATATTCCTGTCCTGCTCCAGATGCTCGGCAAAGAAGGCCGGAAAATCGTCGGAGCGGATGATCTCGCGCGAGGTCTGGTAGACGGCGTTATCGACGATATCGAGCTTTGCCTCCAGCACCACGCCGAACAGGCCGTAGCCGCCCAGCACATGCCGGAACAGCTCGGCATTTTCGCCGCGCGAACACATCACGACCGAACCGTCGGCCAGCATCACCCGCATCGACTGCACCGAGCCTGCCACCGATCCGGCCTGATGGTCCATGCCGTGCGCGTTGACCGAAATCGAGCCGCCGACGGAAAAGATGTCGGTCGACTGCATCGCCTTCACGGCAAAGCGCGGATGCAGCAGGTTCTGGATGTCGTGCCATGTCGCGCCGGGCTGCACGGTCATGGTCTTTGCCTCGGCATCCATTGTGACCTTGTTGAACTTGCGCATGTCCAGCACCAGCGCATTGTCGTCGAAGGCCTGCCCGCCCATCGAGTGGCGCACCGCGGCCATCGAGACTTTCAGCCCGTTACGCCGCGCAAAGACCAGAGCCCGCGCTACATGATCCTCCTCGCTCACCTCGACCACGCCATAGACCGGCGTGCGCGAAAGCGCGCTGGCGTCGTTGATGTTCCCACCCTTGGACAGCCAGGGCAGCGAAGGGTCGTAAGCCGGAGGATTGGCAAGCGGCTGCAACGGCAGCGAGACGCCATCGATATCGGCAATCCGCCCGGCATCCTTCGCCCCGGAAGGGTCGCGCGCCAGCCGCGCCAGCGTCGTGCCGCCCCATGCAGCCGCCCCGCCCAGCACGGCAGCTCCCAGCAGCAACCGCCGCGAAATGCCTGACCTCTTGCGCCCATCCTGCATGATGATCTCCTCGCGAAGTCACCGATAGCGCGGGTTTGGAGTGAAAACCATAAGGCGGATCACATACGACACAGCAAAAAGCCGGCCCGCGCGGGACCGGCCTCCAGTATTGCTAAAGCGGCAGCGCCTTATTTCATCTTCTCGACTGACGTCGCCATCTTGTCGCTGCCCGTCATGATCTTCACGGTGTCGCCAGCCATCACGCTGTCGAGCTTCACCTTGTCGGTCGTCATCACCGACATGCCGTCCTCCAGCGTGATCATGTGTTTCTTCGCATCGACTTCCTTGACCTTGCCCTGCATTTCGCCGGCAAGCGCCGGCGCCAGCATCAGCATCGATACGAAGGCGGCTCCGAGAATGGTTTTCATGTGATCTTCTCCCATCGTTGCGTCGGTCACCCGCCGTTCATCGGCGCATTCACCGCGCATGAAATCGGTAGGCTTTTCTCAAATCACGCGCCAAACACGAAAGGGATGCTAAAAATCACGTCCCAGGCACGGATAGTTTCACCTTGCGTGATGATTGGAGAAACACACCGTCCCACCTACGCCATCCGGATAGCTTGCGCCGGCTGCAGCTCCGTAAAATGATGACAAGGGGTTATCCGGCCAACGCGCCGGAGAGAGGGGAACGATGGCAACATTTCACGCTGCCGCCGCAGCAAAAATCTCCGGCGCATTCCGGCGCTATATCTGGAACGCGCGCTTTCTGGACGCCCTGATCATAACCTCGCCTTCCGTGCTGGCATGGATCGGCGGCACCATCGTCGAGCTTGCCGTCGAACGCGACCTGCGCCCGGTCAAGTCCGAGCTCGGCTCTATCCAGACAGAGATGAGCGACCTCGACCGCTTCCTGACCCGCTTCGAAAACAACGAGCTCGATCGCGGCGCGCTCCTGCTTCTGATGAACGCCGCCTCCGCCGACATGCCGCTGCGCTACAGGAGCGACCAGCTCTACAGGGTCAACGTCAACGCTATCGGCTCGCTGCGGCGCACGGCAGCGATCGTCTACCCGGACAGCTGGCAGGAGGTGATGAAACCCTATGAGGAGATCGTCGCGCAGGACTACGACACGCCCGATGCCGTCGCCAGCCTGCAAAATATCGAGAACGGCGTCATCGCCGCTGCCAAGGCCAGGCTGGTGCGCGACCAGCAGCGCTTCAACGCCCTCGCGGACACCAGCGAAAACTATGAGCGCAGGAGGGGCTACATCAACCGCACGCTGCAATATCTCGGCTTCGTGCTTTCCATTTTCCTGTTTTTCTACAAGCAACCCGCGCCCAAGCCGGGCGGCAAGGCAAAAGCCGCACGCAAGGTCCGAAAGAGTGTTGCCCGAAAGCGCCTGCCCTCCTTCTAGATTGGGCCAGCCGCACGATCCCGCTTCACAAGAATCGGGCGTTCTGGCATAAGTATCGGGAAATCCTCCGCTCTTTTTCCGAAAGTCGCTCCGTGCACCCCGTCGTCGAAATCCTCGGCTCGCTTGCCGCCGTCATCACCACGCTCGGCTGGCTGCCGCAGCTTTTGAAAATCCGTCGCGAAAAGAAAGCTGACGACATATCGCTCGTCGCCATCGGCACGATCGCCACCGGCGTCTTGCTGTGGACGTTCTACGGCCTGTTCATCGGCTCATGGCCGGTCATCATGGCCAACGCCGTGACCTTCCTTTTCATCGTCGCGATCGTCGGCATGAAACTGCATTACGCCCGCGCCGTTCAGACGGGCGGATAGACCGCCCCAAGCCGCGCCGAAACCTTTTCCTTCAGCCGGCCCCCCAGCGCATCGACCGGCACGAGATGTTCGCGGCCGCCTTCCGGCAGCCGCATGAACGGCACCGTCTCAAAGCCGACAATCCTCCCGCGCCGCGCACCCTCGGTGCCGATGTCGGCTACCAGCATAGCGCCGATCCTCCCCGGCCAAGGCTGCCGTGCCCATGCGGTGCCCAGGCAATCACCAAGCCCGTAGGCGACCAGCGTCTCGCCGATTTCCTCCAGCGGCTGCACGACATGGGCGTGATGCCCGGCGATCAGCCCTGCCCCGCAAGCCGCCAATTTTCGCGCGAACGCGCGCGTCGCTTGCTGCGGAAAATGCCGGAATTCCAGATCCCAATGCGGCACGGCGCAGATGAGATCGACGCCCGCTTTCGCCTCTGCATCCCAACCGCCAAAATCCTCCATCATCAGCACCCGGCCGGCGAACTCCCCGCGCGCCGCGTTGCGCCACTGCGTGAATGCGGAGCACCCAACCGCCAGACCTGCGACTTCGAAGGGTTTCAGCCAACTGTCCGTCGCCGTGCCGATGGCGCGGATGCCGAGACGCTTCAGCGTCGCCACGGTTTCCTCGAAACCGGCGACGCCCTGATCGAGCACATGATTGTTGGCCAGCGACAGGACAAGCTTTTCCGGCTCGATGCCCAGCGCGGCCAAGGCAATTTCGAGAAACGCCGGCGTCATCGCATGATGCGTGCCGAGCCTCGTCCTAAACGGGACATGGGGCCTTTCGACCACCGGGCTCTCGCAATTGGCAATCACCAGATCGGCCGATGCGATGATCCTGGCGAGCGCCGGGTCGACCAGGGGCGCGCGGCTGTTGGCAACCGCCGAAATGTCGCCGAGAAAAACCAGCCGCACCAGCCGCCCATTCGCCAGCGCCGGCCGCGACGGGGGTGCAAAGCCGGTCCAATCACCGCCGAGCGACGGCCGCAGGAAGCGCGGCAGCCATGACAGCTTGTAGGAGAGAGAAAAATTCGACACCGCGCCGCCCGTTGATTTTGCGCGCACGCTACAGCAACGGCTGCCCGGTTCAAATCCTTCCGCGCCTGCACGCGGAAGGATCAGAGTTAGCAGATGTCTCTAAGCAGCCACCCCCGCGGGCTTCGCTGCAAGCGCCCCGGCGATCTTCTCCGACAGCCAGCCGAACAGCGCGCCGACGATCATCGACACGACGATATTGATCAGCGGATTATCGACGACGGACGCCGAGGTCAGCGTTGCCATCTTGCCGGCAAGCAGCGCATAGGCGGCAACGCTGGCAAAGCCATAGACAGCCGACGGTATCTGGGCCAGCAGCGGTACATTCGCCCCCATGATGAGTACGATGACGGTGACGGCGACCGATATGCCCGCCGCCAGCGGTACGCCGAGCGAGCCGGCAAGCAGCGATATACCGTAAAGCGCGATCCAGCCGAGGATCGCGCCCCATATATGGGCTGGAATGTTGGTCTTGAGCGAGGCTTCCTTGCCGCCGGAATGGTAATAAGCGCCCCAGGCGATAAAGGCCGCCCATATCTGCAGGCCAAGTCCGGCCAATGGCCCGACGAAAAGCCATGTGGCTATGCCGCCGAGTATTCCAACGCTGAGTGCAAGTGCGGTGAGCAATGGCATGTGAATTCCCTCCCTTCGGGATTCATCCGGACAGCCACATCGCGTGTGCGCTGTCCTATGCCGGTGCCCTACTGCTCAAAAGATCAGCAAATTTACCTTACGTCAACCATAGCTTGTGCCACCTGCCTATGGATTGGTCAGTCATCAACAGAAAGCGACGCCGACGCCCGCTGAAGCCCTCGTTACCAGGCATAAAGCATAACCACGCTGCCATATTGGTGAGGCCGGGAATCGGCGTTAGGTTGTATCCGTTTCGAAATGCAATCCGCTCTGGAGGGGCAGTCCATGAATTTTCGAAAACTGGTCACCGCCGCAGCCATGCTGGCCGGGGTTGTGCTTTTGCCTGCGGCAGCAATTGCCGCCAACGCCTATGTCACCGGCAACGTGAATGTCCGCTCAGGACCGGGCACCGGCTATGCCCGCGTCGGGACTCTCAGTGCCGGCACCATCGTCAATGTGCGCGGCTGCGAGGCCAACTGGTGCAACATCCGCGGTGGCGGCCTGCGCGGCTGGGTCTCGGCCAACTATCTGTCCGGCGCAAGCTATCGCCCGCCGGTGGTCGTCGTTCCGCCACCCATCATCGTGCGCCCGCCGCATTACCGGCCTCCGCACTGGAGCCGCCCTCCTCATGGCAGGCCCCCGCATTGGAACCGGCCACCGCGTCCGCCACATGGCCATCGGCCTCCCAAGCCGCGCCCGCCCCGTCCAGGCGGCAACTGCAAGATCGCGCCCGGCTTCCCTTGCCCGTAACGGCAGCAGCCATCAAACAAAAGGAACCCCGGCACGCCTTGTCGTGCCGGGGCTTTCGTGAGTAAGTTTCAAGCCATGAAAACCATGCTGCCGCTTGCTTTTGCGCTGCTCTTTTCCGCTCCGGCTCTCGCCGCCTGGGAAGAGATCGACGGCGGCGTGTCATCGGCCCCGAAGGAGACGAACAGCACCATCCAGGCAGTCGTCCTTCATTGCGTCGACGGCGCGGCCATCGACGTCTATTCCGGCGGCGATGGCACGATAAAACCGGCGGCGGGTGGCGAGGTCGTGGACTATTTCTACAAGCCCGGCTTCATCCGCGCCGACATCGACGGCAGCACCTTCCCGATGGTCGCGGCCGGGTCCGGCGATGCGGTCGTCCTGTTCTCCGAGGGCAAGGAAGCGGAAGGCTACATGGCCCCGCTCGATGAAGCCCTGATCGCGGCGCTCTCGGCCGGCAAGCTCCTGACCCTCGCATTCGACCTCAACCAGACGACCGCGGCCGACAGCTCGGCGTTCGAGACCTTCGCCTCCTTCGATCTTGACGGCCACGGCGAAACGATCCGCAAGGCGATCGGCAATTGCGAGTGAGGCAGACGCAACCCCGCCTCACCAAGCGGACATCAGTTGCGAATGAACGCCAGCAGGTCCGGATTGACGATCTCCGGATGGGTCGTGCACATGCCGTGCGGCAGCCCCTTGTAGACCTTCAGTTCGCCCTTCTTCAGCAGCTTGGCTGAGAGCAGCGCCGAGTCCGCGATAGGCACGATCTGGTCGTCGTCGCCATGCATGACCAGCACCGGCACGTCGATCTTCTTCAGGTCTTCGGTAAAGTCGGTTTCCGAAAACGCCTTGATGCAGTCGTGATGCGCCTTGGTGCCGCCCATCATGCCCTGCCGCCACCAATTGTCGATGACGCCTTGCGAGACCTTCGCACCCTCGCGGTTGAAGCCGTAGAAAGGGCCGGCCGGCACGTCGATGTAGAATTGCGCCCGGTTCGCCACCAGAGCGGAACGAAAGCCATCGAATACCTCGATTGGCAATCCGCCGGGGTTTTTTTCCGACTTGACCATAATCGGCGGCACCGCGCCGATCAGCACCGCCTTGGCAACGCGCTTGGTGCCATGACGGCCGAGATAGCGGGCGACTTCACCGCCTCCCGTCGAATGGCCGATATGGACCGCATCCCTAAGGTCGAGCGCTTCCGTCAGCGCAGCGACATCGTCGGCATAGGTGTCCATCTCGTTGCCGGTCGCTGTCTGGCTGGAACGGCCATGGCCGCGGCGATCATGGGCGATCACGCGAAACCCTTTCTCCAGGAAGAACAGCATCTGGTTGTCCCAGTCGTCGCCGCTGAGCGGCCAGCCGTGATGAAACACGATCGGCTGCCCCTTGCCCCAGTCCTTGTAGAAGATTTCGGTGCCGTCCTTGGTGGTGATCGTACCCATTATCTTTCTCCTGTGCTCGAGGTCACATCCTGATGTCGAAAGCCCTACCGCTGGATTGCAACATTAACGCCAAAGCGGCATGGTGCAGATTGGCAGAAATGACAAAGATCGAGGCGAAACTGACAAATGACCGACCGAGATGAAGCGTTCGAAATCGGCCTTGTCCTCTATCCCGGCGTGCAGGCCGCCTCCGTCTTTGGCCTCACCGACCTTTTCGCGGTGGCCAACCAGATGGCCGCCGCACGATCGCCCGATGCAGCACATCTGCGTGTCAGCCACTGGCAGCGTTCCGGCGATGCGGTGACACGCGCCTTCGACAGCGAACCGGGACCCGGCGACGGCCCTGTCGTCATCATCGTGCCGCCGACACTCGGAGAGCCAATCGACCGGGAAGCAGCCAGACCCTATGGGGTATGGCTCAAGGCTCAGCACGCGGCGGGCGCCACGCTTGGCTCCGTCTGTGCCGGCGCCTTCGTTCTGGCCGAATCCGGCCTCCTGTCCGCCCGCCCGGCCACGACCCACTGGGCCTATCAGGAGGCTTTGGCCACCCGCTTTCCCGACATAGCGCTCGATGCCGATAAGCTGGTGATCGACGATGGCGATATCATCACCGCCGGCGGCTACATGGCGTGGACCGATCTCGGGCTGAAGATCGTGGATCGAATTCTCGGCGCTACCGTGATGATGGACACGGCGCGGTTCATGCTGGTCGATCCGCCGGGCCGCGAGCAGCGCTTCTACAATCCCTTCGCGCCGCGACTGACCCATGGCGATGCAGCCATCCTCAAAGTGCAGCACTGGCTCCAACAGGTCGGCGGACGCAACGTCACCTCCGTCGCGATGGCAGAAAAGGCCGGCTTGGAAGAACGCACCTTTCTGCGCCGCTTTCACAAAGCCACCGGTCTGAGGCCGACGGAATATTGCCAGCATCTGCGCGTGAGCAAGGCTCGGGAACTGCTGGAATCGACGATGCGGCCGATCGATCAGGTTGCCTGGGATGTAGGCTATGACGACCCAGGCTCGTTCAGAAAGGTCTTCATCAAGGTGACCGGTCTCGCGCCAAGCGACTATCGGCGCCGTTTCGGAGCAGAGCAGAACCGGTCGGCATTTCATGAGGAAATGCCGGCAATGGATTGATCCGGCAATGCGGCCCGAAACCGGGACGGCTTGCCTACCTTGCCTTGTCAGGCACCCATCTATCCGCCGGATTCTTGAAATATTTCCAGCCGCGGTCGCGCGCCCGGCTGAGCGCGGTGAGATAGATGTCCTCGATCTGCGGCAGCATCGCTTCCGGTGCCAGTTGCTCGGTGATCTTTTGCCTGTCCACCGTACCGGCCTGCGCTTGCCATTGCGGGTCGCGCGCAAAACGTTCCGCCGCCTTCGAAAGGCCGCCCACGTCACCGACCGTGAAAATGCGGTCGGACGGAAGCAGGTCTTCCATGTTGCCGACATCGGTGGAAATAACGGGAATTGCCTGCGCCATCGCTTCAAGCGGCGCGATCGGCGCCTCCTCGGCTATCGACGTGCAGAGGAAAAGGTCCATCGCCGGCACCAGTCCGACGGCATCCTCACGGGGGCCGGCAAGATGGACCCGGCCCCGCAAAGTCGGATCGTCCAGCGCTTCCTGCCAGCCGGGCATGACGTCACTTTTGTCCACGCCTCCGACCAGCATCAGTTCAGCATCGATGCCTTTCCCGAGCAGTTGCTTCAGGATTCGCAGCATGTCGATCTGGCGTTTGCGGGTGCCGATCAGGCCGACCGAGCCGAGAAGGAAAGTTTCCTGCCGAATGCCGAGATTCTGGCGCGCCATGCTCCTCCCTCCAGCCGAAACAGGCTGCAGGGCTGTGCTGTCGAACATGTTGGGCACGATGTGCATCCTGGCCGGCGAGACCAGCAGGCGCTTGATGTAGTAATCCGCCGTCTGCCGGCTTAGGCCGATGACGGCATGGGCAAAGCGCCACGGAATCTGGAACTGCCGCGTATGCGTCGTCATCACTGCTGGAGCACCATCAGCAATTGTGAAGATCATCAGGAACTTGTTGGCCCGGCTGCCATGCGCATGAACCAGCGTGCGGCCCCAGTCGCGGATCGGGTAGCCGGTATTGCGCAGATCGGTCGGGTTGGTCCGGAAGCTGCTTTCCAGCATTTTCACCGGCCCGGCGAAACTCTGCCGCTCGATCCAGCTGTTGCGCGGGTGAACGAGCATCACCTCATGGCCAGCCTTGATCTGGTTGTCGATCAAGGTCTTGGTGCTCGTCGCGACGCCGTTCAGGGCATCATGGCTTATGAGATGGGCTATCTTCATAAACGGTCGGCTTTTCCGATTGGCCTGCACGGCCATCAATTGCAATTTCCAGGAAAAGCCGCGTTGGGGGGCGTCGATTTTTCCGCACCCCTCATATGGGGTTATTCGTCTTTGCGCAAAGCTGTTTGCGAGTCTTTGCGAAAATCAGCAGCTAGCGCAATCGAGCTATGACGGATGAAGCCTGATCGTGGCTGCCCAATCGCTACCTTGCTCCTGACAGCCTCAATCGCTACCTTGCTCCTGACAGCCTATTGTCAGCAGCCGAACATTGCGCCTGCCTTTCATCCAGCTTTCTCTTTTCATTTTTCCTGACTCCCACCATATTCCTGTCATGGCCAAATCCCCCGACAAGAAATCGCCGCGCGAAGCGGCTGCTCGTGACGACCGTCCCGCAAAGGGCGTGCGCCGCAGCGCGCTGACCGATTTCATGGATGCCGCCGAACCTCTTGAGCGCAAGGGCTTTTCCGAAGCGCCCCAGGCCGAGTTCACTGGAGCACCGCTGGGCGGGTCGATTTCGGATTGGGCACAGGAGATTTCGAAGGAGGCACAGCGCCAAATCTCCCCTCTTGAGGGGGGTGAGAAGCGGTCGGCCGAAGGCCGAGGAAAAGCCAACGATTTGGCTTTTCCAGCGACGAACGCCCGGAGCCATAGCGAAGGGCAGGAGCCGCAGGCGACAGAGGGGGTTGGCACAGGAAGCGCTAGGCGCAAAGGAACGTCGAGCACTGCCGCGACGACCCCACCCGGCCCTTCGGGCCACCCTCCCCTCAAGGGGGAGGGAAAAGCGCCCAAAAAAATCCCCGAGCGCTCCTCCGCCCCGACCAAATCAGCGCGCGGCACCTCCATGGGCGGCGCCGCGACGGCGCGTGAGCGCTCGGCGGCCGGTCTCAACCCCGTCGCCGGGCTCGACATTTCGCTGGAAGACGCCGAGAAAATGTCGGCTTCGAGCGGCGTCACCGCCACGGTTGCAGCGCTCTCCGCGCTGATCGAATCCGGCAACCCGCTGCACAAGAATGGCGAGCTGTGGATTCCTCATCGCCCCGCCCGCCCGGAGAAATCCGAAGGCGGTGTGGCGATCAAGATGGTGTCCGACTTCGAGCCGGCCGGTGACCAGCCGACCGCGATCAAGGATCTGGTCGAAGGCGTCGGCAACGATGATCGCACACAGGTTCTGCTCGGCGTCACCGGCTCCGGCAAGACCTTCACCATGGCCAAGGTGATCGAGGAGACGCAGCGCCCTGCTTTGATCCTCGCCCCCAACAAGACGCTGGCCGCCCAGCTCTATTCGGAGTTCAAGAAATTCTTCCCCGACAACGCGGTGGAGTATTTCGTCTCCTATTACGATTATTACCAGCCGGAAGCCTACGTCCCGCGCACCGACACGTTCATCGAGAAGGAATCCTCGATCAACGAGCAGATCGACCGCATGCGCCACT
>VFQQ010002682.1_pt1 | contig 19272 bp, 15 predicted proteins | sample 3512341 | NCBI WGS metagenome assembly VFQQ01 (sample SAMN10412373, study PRJNA504923) | tailings metagenome | isolation source: Relicate 2 Philex TSF1 revegetated site | place: Philippines: Tuba, Benguet | collected 2017-08-29 | reverse complement strand
TCATCTACGGCGAGATCGAGGATTCGGTCTCCAAGGTCGAGGACATCGAGGACCTCTTGTCCATCAACCAGGTCGAGTTCCGCGTTCTCTCGGCGGAAGACGTGCTCGGCAAGGCATCAGAACTTGGCAAGCTGGTCGACCGCCTGAAGCAGGAGCCCGATGCGTGGCGCGACACCGCCATGCTGGAGCGCATGGTGGAACTCGCCAAGGTCACCGGCGACATCCGCGAAAACGCGCTGGTGCCCGATCAGGTCATCTTCCGCCACAACGCCTACTGGACCAGCCATTTCGGCGGACTCTACGTCTTTGTCGATCCCGACATGACGACGGTCATCAGCGACCCGTCGGCCCCCGGCTTCCGCCGCTCGCGGCCCTGGCAGGTCAGCTACCTCTCGATCAACGATGCCGATCGCGTCTTCCGCTTCCTCGCCTCCACCGGCCGGCTAGAGCTGCCGCGCGCCTCGTGGATCGAGGCGTCGAACTATCTTGAGCATCGCGCCGAAATGGCCATCCTGGCGCTGATCCGCCAGTCCGAGCCCGAGCGCAGTCTTGCCAATGCCGACAAGGTCTGGCTCCAGACCTGGATTCACGGCCACGCCGATCTCATCAACCGCGACGGCACCTTCCCCTTCCTCAACGCCGCCAAACGCCAGATCGCGCAACTCGGCCAGCTCAAGCTCGACGACGTCGATCCGCTGCATCGCTTCCTGGTGGTGCGCGCCAAGCCGGACCATCCCGACGCCTGGCTGACCAACCGGCTGATCTCGGATTTCGTGCCCGCGGATTTTATCTCGCGCTATGTTTTCAACAAGCAGGGCTTCTACAACGACTATCAGAGCTTCAGCGAGCCGTGGCGATCCCATGTTGTGGACCTCTTGAAAACCACATATCTGAAAGACAAGGATGCGTTTCGCGCGCGGCTTTACGGATTGGCCGACAAGGCATGATGTGGCGCCTGCTTTGTTCAGTCAGCTTGACCATTCGCCAGATACGAGGGGGACAAAATGCTTGATCCGATCGTGAACTTCTTCACCTGGGTATTCCAGTGGATCGGCCGCGGCATCGGCTTCCTCATCGGCATCATCCTGTGGCCGTTCATGTGGATCGGCCGCTGGTACGGCAATCGCGGCCTCATCCTCAGGGCCGTGCTAGGACTGGCCCTCGTCTGCATCGTCGCCCTCTATGCCTACTTCTTCTACGTCACCCAGTTCTGGACCGGCTTCGACCCGGACTATCCGACCCGGATAGCCGCGACCTCCACGACCGCCAAGGCGACGAACGTCGTTGCCGGCGATCCGATTGCGGCGGACGGCTCCGGCACCAGTCAGGGCGCGCAGCAGCCAGCGACGGGCACGGCAGGCGGCACGACGACCGCGCAGGCCGAGCCTCAAACCTGCAAGCGTTCCGAGATCGCCGCCGTTTCGGCCGATCTCATCGACTTCAACGTCAACAAGAACGCGTGGATTTCCTCGATGATCGTCTCGAAGCTCGGCTTCTTTGGCGTTCCGTGGCGCAACACGCCCTTTTTCGACAACAAGGCGGCTTTCCAGCTCGGCATCAATCAGGTCCTGCGCCGCACCACCACCGAACTGGTCGACACGCTGGGCCGCGCGCGCGGCACCTCGCGCATAGACCAGAACCTGCAGGATTCCCGCACTGCGCTCGCCTGGGACGAGGATGCCTGGTATGTCGGCCTGCGCGGCCCGACCCGCCCGACGCCCAGCGTCTATCGCGAGGCTATCACCAAGCTGCGCAACTTCAACGCCAGCCTCGAGAAATGCCAGGCAACCTTCGACGCGCGCGCCGACAACCTGCTCCAGTTCCTCGACCGCATCACCGGCGACATGGGCTCCACCTCCGATATTCTGCGCAGCCAGATCGAGTCCTCCGATGCCGGCTGGTTCGACCCCCGCGCCGACGACCGCTTCTGGTTCGCCTATGGCCAGCTCTATGCCTATTACGGGATACTGCAGGCGACCCGCACGGATTTTTCGGCGGTCATCCGCGAGCGCAACATCACCACGCTGTGGGACACGATGCAGACCCAGATGCGCGACGCGCTCAACATGCAGCCCTGGATCATCTCCAACGGCAACGAGTCGAGCTTCATCTTCCCGTCGCATCTGGCGACGATGGGCTTCAACCTGCTGCGCGCCCGGTCCCAGATCGTCGAGATTCGACAGGTACTCGACCGTTAGTAGCGGTCGAGTGGGAGAAATATAAGCGGCTGATAGCTCGTTCCCATTGCGTATCCGGCATCGCGACGGCCTGAACCGTCGCGATTTCGCCATTCGCCGATGACCGCTTCGCCCTGTCGCAATCCGTGTATTGCGCGGCTGTTTTGAGACGGCGCACCCCTTCCCTCTCGGGCTTCTATGCACGCGACAAAGCGCCGGACAACCAGGCTCCGGCAAATCAGATCGAACCCGAGGGAACATTCCATGGCCGACGTGAAAACCGACATCGAGATAGCGCGTGGTGCGAAGAAGAAGGTTATCCAGGAGATCGGCGGCAAGATCGGCATTCCGACGGAGCATCTTTTGCCCTATGGCCACGACAAGGCGAAAATCTCGGCCGAGTTCATCCAGTCGGTGCAGGGCAACAAGGATGGCAAGCTCATTCTGGTGACCGCGATCAACCCGACGCCGGCCGGCGAAGGCAAGACCACGACGACGGTCGGGCTTGGCGATGGTCTCAATCGCATCGGCAAGAAGGCGATCATCTGCATTCGCGAGGCCTCGCTCGGGCCGAACTTCGGCGTCAAGGGCGGTGCGGCCGGCGGCGGCTATGCCCAGGTCGTGCCGATGGAGGACATGAACCTCCACTTCACCGGCGACTTTCATGCCATCACCACCGCGCACAATCTGCTCTCGGCACTGATCGACAACCACATCTACTGGGGCAACGAACAGGGCATCGACATCCGCCGCGTCGCCTGGCGCCGCGTCATGGACATGAACGACCGGGCACTGCGCGAAATCATCTGCTCGCTCGGCGGGGTGGCCAACGGCTATCCGCGCGAGGGCGGCTTCGACATCACGGTGGCTTCGGAAGTCATGGCCATATTGTGCCTGGCGCGAGACCTGAAGGACCTCGAAAAGCGCCTCGGCGACATCATCATCGCCTATCGCCGCGACAAGACGCCGGTCTACGCCCGCGACATCAAGGCCGACGGCGCCATGACCGTGCTGCTGAAAGACGCCATGCAGCCGAACCTGGTGCAGACGCTGGAGAACAACCCGGCCTTCGTCCATGGCGGACCTTTCGCCAACATCGCCCATGGCTGCAACTCGGTCGTCGCCACCACCACGGCGCTAAAACTTGCCGACTATGTCGTCACAGAAGCCGGCTTCGGTGCTGATCTCGGGGCGGAAAAGTTCTTCGACATCAAGTGCCGCAAGGCAGGCCTGAAGCCCGCTGCCGCCGTCATCGTCGCCACGGTGCGCGCCATGAAGATGAATGGCGGTGTCAAGAAGGAAGACCTTGGTGCGGAAAACATCGAGGCGGTGAAGAAGGGCTGCGCCAATCTTGGCCGCCACATCGAGAATGTAAAGCAGTTCGGCGTGCCGGCGGTGGTCGCCATCAACCACTTCTATTCCGACACCGATGCCGAGATACAGGCGTTGAAGGACTATGTCGCCTCGATGGGCGAGGAAGCAATCCTGTGCAAGCACTGGGCGCATGGCTCGGCCGGCATCGAGGAGCTTGCCAACAAGGTGGTGCAGCTTGCCGAAAGCGGCGCCTCGCAGTTCGCCCCGCTTTACCCGGAAGAGATGGGCCTGTTCGACAAGATCACCACCATCGTCCAGCGCATCTATCGCGGCTCCGAGGCGATCGCCGACAAGAGCGTGCGCGATCAGCTCAAAGCCTGGGAGCAGGCCGGCTACGGCAAGCTGCCGGTATGCATGGCCAAGACCCAGTATTCCTTCTCGACCGACCCGAACCTGCGCGGCGCGCCGACCGGCCACACCGTGCCGATCCGCGAGGTTCGCCTTTCCGCCGGCGCCGGCTTCGTCGTCGCCATCTGCGGCGAGGTCATGACCATGCCCGGCCTGCCCAAGACACCGTCGTCGGAGAAGATATTCCTCAACGACAAGGGACAGATCGAGGGGCTGTTTTAGAGCAGGAGTTGAATTCGTTTCCCCTCCATGGGGAGAGGCTGAGCCCGCGCTTACCTCGCGATGGGGAGGACCGGGTCGAAAGCCCAGACCGTCACGACACCACGACACAAAGACGGCGCCCTAACGGCGCCGTTTGCGTTTATAGCACCGCTTCCCCCTCTCCGTCTCGGCTTCGCCGAGCCACCTCTCCCCCACTCCGTAGGGGAGAGGATACGCCGGCCGCAATCTTGACGCCCATCCTCTCCCCTTTTGAGGGGGAGAGGTGGCTCGGCGAAGCCGAGACGGAGAGGGGGAAGAACGTAAGGCGCCTCGTCAACAAGGCCCTCACTTCACCGGAGCGTTCTTGATCAGCTCCCTCGCCGCATAAAGCGCCGCCCGACGCCAGGCTTCGTCATTGTCGCCGCGAAAGGTCAGCAGGCGATTGAACACGATTTGCCGGCTCGGCACGTCATAGACCTCGAAGCGCGTCCACAGCACCAGCGTGCTCATCTTCTCGACCGCGCCGACCGTAACGAAGCGTGCCCCAGCCCCCTTCGCGCGGTCCAGCATGTCGTCGAGCTGCAATTCCTTGCTCGTACAGCCAGCTTCCGGGCACTGCATCTCGGCCAGCGAGAACTTTCCGCTCTTCGACAACTCATCATGCATGATCTCATCAAAGCGCTTCAGCCGCGCATCGTGCTCAGCGTTTTGATCGCGCACTTCGCCGGAGGAATCCACCAGATAGAAATCGGCGAGCGCCATCGAAAGGCGATCTTCGCTGGCACGGGCATTCGCGACAAAGAGGGCAAGCGCGCAAAGCAGAGGCACGCTTGCAGCCAGGGCGAGAAAGACTAGCCTTCTGCCCGCATACGGTTCGCATTGCACACGTGATCTGACGTGGCTTTTCATGCCGACCTCCCGGCCCATCGGGCGATCACCCGCGCGACCAATCATCATGACCGGCAAAGCTTAGGGACAGCCGCCGGTCAACTCAACCGACGCGGTCTTGTCAATTAGAAGGAGACGTCCGCAGCGATCGATATGCTTTCCACCTCGATGCCATATTCGGCGGCCGAGTCGACAAGCGTGTGCCAGATGCTGTCGGCGAAGCTCGAAAACACCAGCACGTTGAACACCGGCGAGCCATCGGCGGCATCGGCCTCGCGCCACAGATTGACCGCCGTGTGGTCGATGGAAGTGGTCGCAGCCGCTCCGACAGGGAACACGCCGTCATGCAGATCGAGCGAATTTACCTTCGCCAGCATGTCGCGCACGCGGGGGCCAGACAGGCGGATCAGGCAGCGCCCGTCAGATTGGTCGGAGAGCGAGGCAACGCCTTCGAAAACACCGCGCAGACCGTCGATCGGCGAGAGAGTGCCGAGGCGCGGCGACAGCGCCATGAACTGATCGGCACCGGACCAGACCAGCACGCCTTTCGTGCCCGTCACCGCCTTTGGTTCGGTCGGCGCAGCAACGCCGAAATGCGCCTTGGCGGCCTTGGCGGTCGCGGCCCATTGCCCACGCCGCGCGAAGACCTGCACGAGATCGAAGTCGCGGATTTCCGACAGGCGGATACCGGCCTTGGCAACCGCCGCACCGTGCCTGCCGGCAACGACCGCCTGCTGCAGCGGCGAGCGCGTGGTCCAGGTGAAATCAGCCACGCTGACGCCCTCCCTCGGGATCGTAGAAGACCGGATTGCAGATTTCGAGGTCGTAGTCCTCGCCACGCAGCGGGTCATGCGCGCGCACGATTTCGCCGATGCGCTCGCGTCCGCGCTCGACAAGGCCGAGGCCGATCCACTGGCCGAGCATCGGCGAATGGCAGACCGAGGTGACATAGCCCTGATCGGTATCCGGGCCGACCGCTGCGCCCTTCGGAATGATATGCGCGCCGGAGCGCAGCCGCCGCGCCTTGTCGACCGGCTTGAGGCCAACGACGACCTGACGGTCGGGTGCGACCAGCGCCTCGCGGCCGGCCATGACGCGGCCGACAAAATCCTTCTTCTTCGACATCATCTTGCCGAGGCCGAGATCGTCGGCGGTGGTGGTGCCGTTGAGTTCGGCACCGGCGATATGACCCTTCTCGATGCGCATGACGCCAAGCGCCTCGGTGCCGTAGGGCACGACGCCGAAGGGCTCGCCGGCCTTCATCAGGTTGCGCGCCATGGCGTCGCCATAGCGGGCCGGAACCGAGATTTCGAAGGCCATCTCGCCCGAAAACGAAATGCGGAACAGCCGCGCGAGCATGCCGCCGCGCAGGCGAACCTCGCGCACGCCCATGAAAGGAAAGCCTTCATTGGACAGGTCTTCCGCAGGATCGATGATCTCACGCAGCAGGTCGCGGGTCTTCGGTCCGGCGATGGAGAATTGCGCCCACTGGTCGGTGCAGGAGGTGAGTTGCACGTCGAGCTCCGGCCACAGCACCTGCCGGCAGAATTCGAGATACTGCATCACCGGCCCTGCCTTGGCCGTGGTGGTGGTGAGGAAATAGTGGTCTTCGGCCAGCCGCGAGGTCGTGCCATCGTCCATGACGATACCGTCCTCGCGCAGCATCAGCCCGTAGCGCGCCTTGCCGACGGCCAGCGAACCGAAGGCGTTGATATAGACCCGGTCGAGGAAGGCGCCGGCGTCCTTGCCCATCACGTCGATCTTGCCGAGCGTCGAGACATCGCAGAAACCGACACCGTTGCGGACAGTCAGCACTTCGCGGTTGACCGAGGTCAGCCAGTCGTTCTCGCCGGCAATCGGATACCATTGCGCGCGCTTCCACAAGCCGGTGTCGACGAACACCGCGCCGCGCTCGGCAGCCCAGTGATGCGAAGGCGTCAGCCGCACCGAATGGAAATTCTCGTCCCGGTGATGGCCGGCGAAAGCGCCGATCGCCACCGGCACATGCGGCGGCCGGTAGATGGTCGTGCCGGTCTGCGGGATCGAACGCCGGGTCAGTTCCGACATGATCGCGAGGCCGGTGACGTTCGAATTCTTGCCCTGGTCGGTCGCCATGCCGAGCGTGGTGTAGCGCTTAAGATGCTCGACGGACTCAAAACCTTCGCGCTGCGCCAGCGCGATATCGGAAGCGGTCACGTCATGCTGGAAATCGACAAAACTCTTTTTACGCCCCTCGACATGCCAGAGCGGCGAGACGGAAACCGCTTCGTCGGCGGCAGCAGGCGCTTTGCCGGGCTTGCCCCTGAAGCCGCAATCGGACGCTGCCGACAGCCCCGCCTCATGACCAGTGCGCAGGCAGGCGCTCAGCGAGAAATCGCCATTGGCCGCACCTGCCGAAACCATGCCCGCCGGCGCGCCTTCCGGCACGAAGGCCGCAATGTCCTCGCGCCATTTCGGTCGGCCGCGATGGTGCGACGACAGGCCGACGGACGGGTTCCAGCCGCCCGACATCGCAAGCACGTCGGCGGCGATCTGCACATTACCGCCATTGGCCAGCGCGACCTCGACGCCGCTGATGCCCGCCTTGCCACCCTTAACATCGACGACCACGCCATTGTGCACGGCAAACCCGCCGCTTTGCGCCAGCGCGCGATGGTGCTGCGGCACATCCTTACGGGAATCGATGACGGCGGCGATTTCGATGCCGGCGCGATGCGCGGTCTCGACCGTCTTCCAGCCATCGTCATTGTTGGTGAACAGCGCCAGCCGTTTGCCCGGTGCGGCAGCGAAGCGCTCGACATAGGTGCGCACGGCGGAAGCCATCATCACACCGGGGCGGTCGTTGCCGGAAAAGACGATCGGCCGCTCGACAGCACCCGCCGCCGCCACGCAGCGTTTCGCGACGATGCGCCAGAGGCGTTGGCGCGGCTGGTGCGCCGGGGGAACCGGCAGATGGTCGTTGACGCGCTCCAGCGCGCCATAGGTGCCATTGTCATAGACGCCGAACACAGCGGTTCGCGTCATGACGCGGACATTCGGCAGGGCTTCCAGCTCAGCCAGCGCACCGGCCAGCCATTCGCCCGCCGGCGTGCCGTCGATCTCGCCGCCATCGCTGTTCAGCCGCCCGCCGGCCAGTCGGTCTTCCTCGGCAAGGATCACGCGCGCGCCCGAGCGGCCGGCCGCAAGGGTGGCGGCCAGACCGGCCGGACCCGAGCCGACGACCAGCACATCGCAATGCGCCCATGCTTTCTCATAGTGATCGGGATCGGCAATCCCGCTCGGCCGGCCGAGGCCGGCGGCGCGGCGGATGGCCGGCTCGTAGAGCTTTTCCCAGAACTTTGCCGGCCACATGAAGGTCTTGTAGTAGAAGCCGGCGACGAAGATCGGCGACAAGAGCGAATTCACCGCCATCACGTCGAAGCCGAGCGAAGGCCAGCGGTTCTGGCTCAGCGCGTCGAGCCCGTCATAAAGCTCGGCGGTGGTCGCCTTGGTGTTGGCCTCGCGCCTTGCGCCGCTGCGCAGTTCGACCAGCGCGTTCGGCTCTTCCGAACCGGCGGTCAGGATGCCGCGCGGGCGGTGATATTTGAACGAGCGGCCAACCAGCGTGACGCCGTTGGCGACCAGCGCCGAAGCCAGCGTGTCGCCCGCATAGCCGGTCATCGCCTTGCCGTCGAAGGTGAAGGAAAGCGGCTTGTTGCGGTCGATCAGCCCGCCCTTGGCGAGGCGGTTGGTTTGCGCGGAAGCCATTACTTCGCCCCCGCCTTGGCAGCACCCGCGCCGGGGGCGGCACGCACCGACTTGATCTCATGGGTCAGCGTGTTGCGCTCGACGACCAACCAGGAGCGGCAGCCGCCACCGTGATACCAGTATTCGCTCATCTCGCCGGCGACGTTGTCGCGCAGATAGACGTAGTCGTAGAAGGCCTCCGCCTCGCCGGACGCACCCGCGCCGCCTTCGAGCGCGACCATGGCAGGACGCTTCGGCTTGGCGTCACCGAGATAGGTGAATTCGCCGTTCTCGCGTTCGCCGCAAAATGGGCATGCAATGCGCATTCCTGATCCGCCTTCAGTGCAAATTCGGTTGGGCGCCAACGCCCTTTTCGTCGATCATCGCGCCGCGCTGGAAGCGGTCGAGCCGGAAGCGCTTTGCCTCCTCATGCGGCGTGTCGGTGGCGATCAGATGCGCGAAGACGAGGCCCGAGCCCGGCGTCGCCTTGAAGCCGCCATAGCACCAGCCGGCGTTGAGATAGAGCCCGTCGATGGGCGTCCTGTCGATAATCGGCGTGCCGTCCATGGACATGTCCATGATGCCGCCCCACTGGCGCAGCAGGCGCACGCGGCCGATCATCGGCATCAGCGCCATGCCGCCTTCGCAGACGTCTTCCATCACCGGCATGTTGCCGCGCTGGGCATAGGAATTGTAACCGTCGATGTCGCCGCCGAAGACCAGCCCGCCCTTGTCCGACTGGCTGACATAGAAATGGCCGGCACCAAAGGTGAGGACGCCCGGAATGAGCGGCTTGATTGCCTCGGAAACAAATGCCTGCAAGACATGGCTTTCGATCGGCAGCCTCATGCCGGCCATTGCCGCGACGCGCGACGAATTGCCGGCCACCGCCATGCCAACCTTGCCCGCGCCGATCGCTCCGCGCGAAGTCTCGACGCCCGTCACCTTGCCATTCTGGTCGCGGGTGAAGCCGGTGACTTCGCAATTCTGGATGATGTCGACGCCGAGCCGATCGCCGGCATGGGCATAGCCCCACACCACCGCGTCATGGCGCGCCGTGCCGGCGCGCCGCTGCAACAGCCCGCCCTGGATGGGGAAGCGCGCATTGTCGAAATTCAGGAACGGCATCATCCTGCGGACCTGCGCCTGGTCGAGCAGCTCGGCATCGATGCCGTTGATGCGCATGACGTTGCCGCGCCGCGCATAGGCGTCGCGCTGTGCGTCGGAGTGGTAGAGATTGACGATGCCGCGCTGGCTCATCATCGTGTTGTAGTTGAGGTCCTGCTCCATCCGCTCCCACAGCTTCATCGAAAGCTCATAGAAGCCGGTATTGCCGGGCAGCATGTAGTTGGAGCGCACGATGGTGGTGTTGCGGCCGGCATTGCCGGAGCCGATCCAGCCCTTCTCCAGCACCGCTACATTGCGGATGCCGTATTTGTGGGCAAGGAAATAGGCCGTCGCCAGCCCATGCCCGCCGCCGCCAATGATGACCACGTCGTAGTGGCTTTTCGGCTGGGCATCGCGCCAGGTGCGGGGCCAGTTCCTGTGTCCTGAAAGGGCTGCCCGCGCGAGAGAGAAGATCGAATATTTCATCAAGGGTTTCCGCCGCGCAGGCCTGCTATTTCCGTACTACACGTCGAGCGTATTTTCGCGTTCCCACTGGGTGAAGTGGGAGGCGTAGGCATTCCATTCCTGATTCTTGAGATTCAGGAAAGCGGCGGAGAACTCCTCGCCCATCGCCGATTTCAGCTCCGCGTCCTTGTCGTATTCGCGCAGCGCGTCGAGCAGGTTCAGCGGCAGCTTCGGGCCGTTCTTGATGGTGTGGCCGTCCTTGTACATGTCGATGTCGCTGCGCTCGCCCGGATCGGCCTTGGTGCGGATGCCATCGAGACCGGCAGCGATGATGACGGCCTGCATGAGATACGGATTTGCCGCACCGTCCGGCAGGCGAAGCTCGAAGCGGCCGGGACCGGGAACGCGCACCATGTGGGTGCGGTTGTTGCCGGTCCAAGTCACCGTGTTGGGCGCCCATGTCGCGCCCGACACCGTGCGCGGCGCGTTGATGCGCTTGTAGGAATTGACCGTCGGATTGGTGATCGCGGCCAAGGCCGAGGCATGCTTCATGATGCCACCGAGAAAATGCCGGCCCTTGGCAGAGAGGCCGAGTTCGGCATTCTTGTCGGCAAACGCATTGCTCTTGCCGTCGAGATCCCATACCGAGATATGGGCGTGACAGCCATTGCCGGTCAGACCCTGGAACGGCTTGGGCATGAAGGTTGCGCGCAGGCCGTGCTTCTCGGCAATCGACTTGGTCATGAACTTGAAGAAGGAGTGCTTGTCGGCGGTGTTCAGAACATCGTCGAAGGCCCAGTTCATCTCGAACTGGCCGTTCGCATCCTCATGGTCATTCTGGTAGGGCTGCCAGCCGAGTTCCAGCATAGCATCGCAGATTTCGGCGATGACGTCGTAGCGCCGCATCACCGCCTGCTGGTCGTAGCAGGATTTCGCCGCCGTATCGTATTCGTCGGAAATCTTCTCGCCGCCCGGCGTGGTCAGGAAGAACTCTGGCTCGACACCGGTCTTGACGCGCATGCCCTCTTCGGCCGCTTCCGCCACCAGACGCTTCAGCGTGTTGCGCGGTGCCTGTGCGACGCTTTTGCCTTCCATCACGCAGTCGGAGGCGAGCCACGCTACATCCCGCTTCCACGGCAGCTGGATAACGGAAGAAGCGTCCGGCACCGCCAGCATGTCGGGATGCGCCGGTGTCAGGTCGAGCCAGGTGGCGAAGCCGGCAAAGCCTGCGCCTTCCTTCTGCATGTCCGAGATCGCCTGCGCCGGAACCAGCTTGGCGCGTTGGCCGCCAAACAGGTCCGTATAGGAGATCATGAAATATTTGACTTTATTCGCCTTTGCGAATTCTGCGAGATCGTTTGCCACAGCAGTTCCCCGTTTGCTTTCGAATGCCGTTCCCATGGCATGTTCCTCTCTTCTTATTTTTTGATCAGAAACCGTTCTTTCCCGGTATCCAGCTGGTTCCCGCCAGCGGCACCTGAGCCATTGCGGCGGCTTCGATTGTCAGTGCGCAGAGATCCTCCGGCTCGAGATTGTGAAGGTGATTTTTGCCGCAGGCGCGCGCGATGGTCTGTGCCTCCAGCGTCATCACTTTCAGATAATTCGCCAATCGCCTTCCCGCGGCGACCGGGTCGACACGTTTCATCAGTTCCGGGTCCTGCGTGGTAATGCCTGCCGGATCCTTTCCTTCGTGCCAGTCGTCATAGGCGCCGGCAGTCGTGCCGAGCGCCTGATATTCGGCTTCCCAGCGTGGATCATTGTCGCCAAGCGCCACAAGTGCTGCCGTGCCGATCGACACCGCATCCGCACCCAGCGCCATCGCCTTGGCGACATCGGCGCCGTTGCGGATGCCACCGGAGACGATGAGCTGGACCTTGCGGTGCATGCCGAGATCCTGCAGCGCCTGTACGGCAGGCCGGATGCAGGCGAGCGTCGGCTGGCCGACATTTTCGATGAACACTTCTTGCGTGGCGGCAGTGCCGCCCTGCATGCCGTCGAGCACGACGACGTCGGCACCCGATTTCACCGCAAGCGCGGTATCGTAGTAAGGACGCGCGCCGCCGACCTTCACATAGATCGGCTTTTCCCAATCGGTGATCTCGCGGATTTCAAGAATCTTGATCTCGAGGTCGTCCGGGCCTGTCCAGTCGGGGTGACGGCAGGCCGAGCGCTGGTCGATGCCCTTGGGCAGCGTGCGCATTTCGGCAACGCGGTCGGAAATCTTCTGGCCGAGCAGCATGCCGCCGCCGCCCGGCTTTGCGCCCTGCCCGACCACGATCTCGATTGCATCGGCGCGGCGCAGGTCGTGCGGGTTCATGCCGTAGCGCGACGGCAGATACTGATAGACCAGCGTCTGCGAATGGCCGCGCTCTTCCTCGGTCATGCCGCCATCACCGGTGGTGGTCGAAGTGCCGGACAGTGTCGCTCCGCGGCCTAGCGCTTCCTTGGCCGGCCCTGACAGCGAACCGAAGCTCATGCCGGCGATGGTGATCGGGATTTTCAGCTCGATCGGCTTCTTGGCATGGCGCGCGCCGAGCACGACGCTGGTCTCGCATTTCTCGCGGTAGCCTTCGAGCGGGTAACGCGAGATTGACGCGCCGAGAAACAGCAGGTCGTCGAAATGCGGAAGCTTGCGCTTCGCGCCGGCGCCGCGAATATCATAGATGCCGGTAGCGGCGGCGCGGCGGATTTCCGACAGCGTATATTCATCGAATGTCGCGGAGTATCGGGGCTTTGTCGGCGGGTTCTGATAGGTCATTCTGATCTTGCCTCAATACGCGTCGGCATTGTCGATGTTGAAATTGTAGAGCGTGCGGGCCGAGCCATAGCGCGTGAACTCCTCCGGCTTGACGTCCTTGACGCCGGCCCGGTCGAGCAGGTCCCTGAGCTTGGCGATATGCTCCGGCCTCATCTCCTTCTTGATGCAGTCAGCACCCAGGCTCTTGACGTTGCCGCGCACGAAAAGCTTCGCCTCGTAGATGGAATCGCCCAGCGCATCCCCGGCATCGCCCAGCACCACGAGATGGCCGGACTGCGCCATGAAGGCGGACATGTGGCCGATATTGCCGTGGACGACGATGTCGATTCCCTTCATCGAGATGCCGCAGCGCGACGAGGCATTGCCCTCGATCACCAACAGGCCGCCCTTGCCGGTAGCACCGGCATATTGGCTGGCGTCGCCCTTGACGATGATCGAACCCGACATCATGTTCTCGCCGACGCCGGGGCCGGCCGAGCCATGCACGGTGATGGTCGCCTCGCTGTTCATGCCGCCGCAATAGTAGCCGACGCTGCCGCGCACATCGACGCTGATCGGCGCGTCGACGCCGGCCGCCACCGCATGGCTGCCCTTGGGATTGAGCACTTCCCAGGCCGTCTCGTTGGAGCCGTTCTGGACGTTGTGAAGCGCCTGATTGAGTTCACGCAGCGTTGACTTTGCAAGGTCGAAGACCTGCATGCCGGAGCTCCTTTCCGCTACATTGACGACATCGTGTTTCACGGCTCAGTGCTCCCAGAAATAAACGGTGGAGGGTTCCGGCTCCCAGACCTTTGCGCCGTCGATGCCGGGCAGCTTGGCGAGTGCGCGGTATTCGGAACCGAAGGCGACATACTGGTCGGTCTCTGCCAGAACCGCAGGCTTGCAGGCGATCGGATCGCGCACCACGCCGAAGCCGTTCTTGGTGCCGACGACGAAGGTGAAGAAGCCGTCGAGATCGCTGAGGCTGGATTCCAGCGCCTGGCCGAGGTCCTGCCCGGTAGAAATCTTGTGCGACAGATAGGCGGCCGCGACTTCGGTGTCGTTCTCGGTCTCGAACGTCATGCCCTCGCGCTTCAGTTCGCGCCGCACATTGTTGTGGTTGGAGAGCGAACCATTATGCACGAGGCACTGGTCCGGCCCGGTCGAGAACGGATGCGCGCCCATGGTGGTGACGGCGGATTCGGTCGCCATGCGGGTGTGGCCAATGCCGTGCGTGCCGCTCATCTTCGAGACTTCGAAGCGCTCGGCCACCTTTTCCGGCAGACCGACTTCCTTGTAGATCTCGATGGTGTCGCCCATGCCCATCACACGTGCATCCGGGCGCAGTTCGGCAATGGCGTCGCGGGCGGCTTCGAGCTTGTCGCGCGGCACGTCGAGCACGGCGTGCGTCGACTTCACCAGCATCTTGACCGCAGCGCCAATCTTCTTGCCGAGATCGGCCTCCAGCGTGGCGAAATCGCGCGCCGGCTGCTGCGACTGAATGGTCAGCTTGCCGTGCTCCTTTTGCGACGCCCCATAGATGGCGATGCCGGCGCTATCGGGCCCGCGATCGGTCAGCAGAACCAGCATTTCAGACAGCATGGCGCCCAGCTGCGGTTCCAGCGATTTATCCTTCAGAAACAGTCCAACAATGCCACACATCGGCACTATCCCTTTCATCTCGATCTGTCGTTTCAGCGCTAGCAGTTTAGAGATGCGAATTCAACTGTTATGAATACTTTTTTCATGTCAGGGGAATCTTAATTCAGGATCGCGCCGGGATTTCCCGGCGCGATCCGGACGACAAGATCAATATTGCTCGATCTGCCTTCTTGCTTCCTCGCCGCGCTCGTCTGCGGCCAGTTCATGCTCGAACTCGCGCCGTTCGGCGCGGTGTTGCAGGAAATGCCATCCGATCCAGAACGCCGCCAGCAACACCACCAGCAGCGTCTCGCTTCCCTGGAAGGGATAGAGCGCCCCGACATCCTTCAGGTCCACGGCCCAGTCATTCATTCCATTGGTCGACATGTTCTCTCTCCCTTCAAACCTCCTTGACCAGCCGGCTTTCGGTCGCGACGACTTCGCCGACCGAGGTGCCATAGGTTTCGTTCAACTGATAATCGAGGCCCTGCAACTCGACCTTGTAGGGAATGCGCAGCATGCCGAGATTGTGCATGATGCGCGCCAGCACATAGCCGGGCACGAAACCGAGCACGCCGCACATGATGATCGCTCCGACGAAGTTGCCCCACGGCGTCGTCACCGCAAAGCCCTCATAGGGTGAGGACGGAACGCCCCAGAGCATGAAGCCGGCGATCACCACGCCGAGGAAACCGGCATAGCCATGCACGGCCACCGCGCCGACTGCGTCGTCGATCTTGAAACGGCGCTCCACCCAGAAATGCAGCTTGTAGACGGCGACGACCACCAAAGCCCCCAGCAGCATCGACTGGATCGGATGATAGAGATCGTTGCCGGCGGACGTACCGATGATGCCGGCAAGCCCACCCGAGAAGGTCCAGAAAGCATCCCCCTTGGAAACGACATAGGCCGCAAGCATGCCACCCGACAGCGACATCAGGAAGTTGAAGGTGATGGCCGAGAGCGTGGTCGGCGTCAGATAGATGTTCGTCGCCGTCCAGGTCACTCCGGTTATCTGGCCGCCGATGGCTTCCGGCGAAATGATCGGAATGTTGCAGGCCGCGTAGAAGCCCCAGAAGCCGGTGTAAATCATAAGCAGGCCGACAGCGACCAGCCAGCGATTATGCGGCGGGATATCGCGCGGCGTGCCGTCGGCGCGGAACTTGCCGATGCGCGGCCCAAGCACGATCAGAACGCCGAGCGCGAAGAAGCCGGCAATGCCGTGCACGACGCCGGATGCATAGGCATCGTGATAGCCGAGAATTCGCACCATCCAGCCCTGCGAGCTCCAGCCCCAGGCCGCATCCACGATCCAGGCGAAGGAACCGAGAAACACCGCCAGCAACCAGAACGCGCCCGAGCGGATGCGTTCGATCACGGCACCCGAAACGATCGAGGCCGTGGTCCACGAAAACAGCAGGAAGGCCGCCCAGAACACGCCGTTCAGGCGATGCCAGTAGGCCGCCTGTTCGGCATCGATTCCCAGATTTGCCGACGGTCCGCTGAGATGCGTACCCATCAATCCGCTCGATGCCAGCGCGAACGGAGCTTCGATCAGACCGCCCGTAATGCCGGGGCCGTTCTGGAACGCGAAATATATCCACCAGCCAAAAAGATAGAAGGTGATGGTGACCAGCGGGATGACCATCGCATTCTTCATAAGCGTGTGCATGTGGTTGCGTCGGCGGCTTGCGCCGACCTCATAGAGGCAGAAGCCGACATGAATGAGGAACATCATGACGACCGTCACCCAATAGTAAAATTCCGTAAAAACCACCGTTAGCGCATTCAGATTGTCTTCCATTGCGTCTCCTCCCAGAAACTGAACCCCGTTCTTGCCCTTCAGTAAAATTTTTTGAATGCTAGTATTGCGCAAAAACCGGATATCGAGTCAATATCAAGGGAAGAACCAAGATCTGCGAACAGGCAGGCGGGAACACTGACATCACCAAAGACGGAGATATTCGATGACGGCATCCTGGAGATTTTCGACCCTTGCGGATCGCCATCGCGCGCTTGGCTCCAAGCTGGAAGACTGGAGCGGCATGGGCACGGCATGGACCTACGACAAGGACGCCGATGAGGAATATGTCGCGATCCGCACCAAGGCCGGGCTTATGGATGTCTCGGGCCTGAAGAAGGTCCACGTCAACGGCCCGCACGCCTCCCACCTGCTCGATCTCGCCACCACCCGCGATGTGGAAAAGATCTATCCCGGCAAGTCGGCCTATGCCTGCATACTCAACGAGGCGGGAAAATTCACCGACGACTGCATCCTCTACCGCATGGGTCCAAACTCATGGATGGTCGTGCACGGTTCGGGCACCGGCCATGAGGAACTTCAGCGCGCCGCCATGGGCCGCGACGTGTCGCTGCGCTTTGACGACAATCTCCACGACCTGTCGCTGCAGGGTCCGCTCGCCGTCGACTTTCTCGCCAAGCATGTGCCGGGCATCCGCGACCTGAACTACTTCCATCACATGCAGACGCGGCTGTTCGGTTTCCCGGTGATGATCTCGCGCACCGGCTACACCGGCGAGCGCGGCTATGAAATCTTCTGCCGCGGCCAGGATGCCGGCACGATCTGGGACACGATCCTCGCGGAAGGCAAGGATATGGGCATCATCCCCTGCCGCTTCACCACGCTCGACATGCTGCGCGTCGAAAGCTACCTGCTGTTTTATCCCTACGACAATTCGCAGAAATACCCGTTCGAGAACGAAGGCCCCGGCGACACGCTGTGGGAGCTTGGCCTAGACTTCACCGTCAGCCCCGGCAAGACGGGTTTCCGCGGTGCGGAAGAGCATTATCGCCTGAAGGGCAAGGAGCGTTTCAAGATTTATGGCGTGCTGCTGGAAGGCAAGGAGCCGGCGGACGAAGGCGCGCCAATATTCAAGGACGGCAAGCAGGTAGGCGTCGTCACCTGCGCCATGTATTCGCCGCTGGTCAAGAAATCGATGGGCATCGCCCGCATGCCGGTCGATTGCGCCGTGGCCGGTACGCCGCTTGAAATCCACAACGCCAGCGGCAAGATCAAGGCGACAGCGCAGCCGCTGCCCTTCGACGACCCGAAGAAGCTGAAGCGCACCGCAAAGGGTTGAGCCGGTAATGACGGCAAAGACCATATTGAGCCGACCCGTCTACGGCACGCTCTCGCCGCAGCCGGGAAAGCACCATCTCTTCATCGCCGACGCCGAGGGCGCGGCGGCGATCCTCGACATGGCGAAAACTGCACCCGAAGGCTTCTTCGCCAATGCCCACATCATGTTCGTGCCCGGTGACACCGGCGCGAAATATGTCGAGGCGTTGAAGAAGCTTCAGCCGGCGCAATTCTATGAAGGTCCTTCGATCGCCAGCGCCCTGCCGCGCCTGCGCCAGACGCTGGCAACGGCGCATATGGGCCTGCGCGTCTATCTCTCCGGCACCGAAGGGCTGATCGGCCAGGCCATGCAGGCAGCGCTTGAGGCCGGCATCGACCACACCTCGATCCAGACCGAGCAGCGCGGTTCGCTGGCGCGGCGGGTGCAATGCGTCCACTGCAAGGGCATCACTGAAAACGTGACGACCCAGCCCGCGACCTGTTCGCATTGCGGCCTGCTTCTTCTGGTACGCGATCATTATTCGCGCCGCATCGCCGCCTTCCAGGGCGTGTGCATCAATGCGGAGGACCCGACCGAGAACCCTCCGAAAGAGGAGATTTTCCGTTGAGCGCCGGAACGAGCAAAATCGACGTCACCGTCACCGATGTCGTCCCCGTCAACGAACTGGTCAAGCGCTTCCATTTCCGACGCACCGACGGCGCCATCCTGCCGACCTTCTCCGGCGGCGCGCATGTGGTGGTGGAGATGCGCGACGACGATCGCACGCGCCTCAACCCCTATTCGCTGATGAGCTCGCCGCTCGACACGACCGACTACACGATCAGCGTGCGACGCGACGATATCGGGCGCGGCGGCTCGCTGTTCATGCACAACCGGGTCAAGCCCGGCCAGCGCATGGTCATCAGCAATCCGGTCAACCTGTTCTCGCTCGATCTCAGAGCCAGGAAGCATCTGATGATCGCCGGCGGCATCGGCATCACGCCCTTCATGGCGCAGACCTCGCAGCTTGCCGGCGAAGGCGGCAATTTCGAGCTGCACTACACCTGCCGCACCGAAGCGCTCGGCACTTACGCCGACGTGCTGCAAGCGCGCTACGGCAGGCGCATCCACCTCTATCATGACGACCGCGACGAACGCCTGCCCCTCGAAAAACTCCTGTCGTCGCAGCCGCTCGGCACACACCTCTACATTTGCGGCCCCGCCGGCATGATCGACTGGGTGCGCAAGACCGCCGCCGAAGCCGGCTGGCCAAGCGAGACAGTGCATTACGAGCATTTCGCGGCACCGCAGCCCGGCAAGCCGTTCGATGTGACGCTTGCCGTCAGCGGCAAGCAGATCCGCGTCGGCGAGCAGCAGAGCCTGCTCGAAGCCATCGAGGCGGCGGGCGTCGATCCGCCCTATCTCTGCCGCGGCGGCGTCTGCGGCCAGTGCGAAACCAACGTCATCTCCTATGACGGAAAATTCCTGCACAACGACCACTGGCTTTCGGAGGAAGAGCACCGCTCGG
>VFQQ010002681.1_pt1 | contig 19273 bp, 35 predicted proteins | sample 3512341 | NCBI WGS metagenome assembly VFQQ01 (sample SAMN10412373, study PRJNA504923) | tailings metagenome | isolation source: Relicate 2 Philex TSF1 revegetated site | place: Philippines: Tuba, Benguet | collected 2017-08-29 | reverse complement strand
GCCCTTCACGCTCTGGAAGCTGGCCTTCATCCTGCTGCTCATTGTCGGTGAGGGAGGGGGTGATGAATGGGTGATCATGCGGGGTAGGTGGGCTTGCTTCTGGGCAGCATTTGCTTGTTCACGCTCTGCAAGCTGGCCTTCATCCTGCTGCTCATTGTCGACGAGAAGGACGAGGGCCGGCGGGCGGGCGGGCTGTTGGGTGGGTGGGCCACCAGTTGGGGGACATTCCACCCTGGTCACGGTCTGGTCGGGTGGCTGTGCTCAAGAAGGCAGTGGCAGATGCTGTGGACTGCACGTGGGCCATCAGACTTGCAATGCACAGTCTCAGAGGCAGCGCAGCAAGACCGGCCCGCGCAAGCCAACCGACGCATGGCTTGTCGCTCCTGCCCTCTGCCCCAGGCACCACTATAACGAGCATGTGCCTTTATTCCCCTGCCCTCTGCCCCAGGCACCACCATGGTGACCGTGGCGGACGGCATGTACAGCCCCGACCACGCTGCGGCCAAGGACAGCGTGCTGGGCGACATGCTGTGCCTGCTGTCCGCTGTGGTCTACGGCGCCTACACCGTGTCCATCAGGTGCGGACTGGGCGGCTGTGGAATGCTTGGCAGTGCAACAGCGGGCTTGTGGCTGGGTGTGCCACGCAGCGCTTGGCGATCCTCTCAGTCTCCTTCCAACTGCTGGGCAAGTCCCTGTCCCCGGCGGCACACGCAATCCCCCAGATCCATTTGCCGCCACCTCACGCTGAACCACTCGTTCTCTCCCTGCCCCCGGCCCTCTTATCCTCAGGAAGCTGCTGCGCGAGGACGAGGAGACGCCCATGACCATGTTCTTTGGCTTCATGGGCCTTCTCATCTTCTCATTCATGGGCCCGCTGCTCCTCATCCTCTGGTGCGCTTTGTACTGCTTATCAGGGCAGTTTGTAGCAGCCCCCGGTGTGGGGCAAAGATGCTCCTGCGTCCGGGCACACCCAGAAGGCACCTTGGCGCTGCCAGCAACGCGCACGCTCACGTGCAACGCCGTCCCCTCTTCACCCCAACCTCCTGCCTCCCCGCTGCCCTAAATTGTACCCTTCACAGGCTGGCGGGTGTGGGGCTGGGTGCGATGAGCTGGCGCATGCTGGGCCTCATGGTGGCCAAAGGACTCCTAGACAATGTGCTGTCCGACTACCTGTGGGCCCGCGCCATCCTGCTGCTGGGTGAGGCGCACTTTGTGATGGATTGCAGTAGCGGCAGTGCGCTCCGGCTGGTTTGTTGAGGATGCAGGGGCAGGCCCCTGCTGCCGCTGGTTGGGGTGCTCACCGCGTGGCCAAGCAAGGGCCGTCTTGCCGCACCACTGCACTGCAACCAGCTCAAACTCCAGTGTTCTAAGCCCTCCTATTGCTCACAGCATGCTACACCCTGCCCCCGCCCCCCACAGGCCCCACTGTGGCCACCGCGGGCCTGGCCCTGCAAGTGCCGCTGGCCATACTGCTGGATGGGCTGCTGCGCTCCCCTGCCTGGCTGTCCCACGCCGGCAGCACTGTGCTGACGCTGGTTGGCGGCGCAATCGTGCTGGCCGGTTTTTTCGGCGTAAACGCGGCAGGAGAGGATGACGAGAAGACGCGGCATGCGGCGTGGGAGGAGCGCCAAGCGGTGCGCTGCTGCTGCTGCTGCTGCTGCTGACTGCTGCTTTCAGGGCTGCAATGTGCTGTTTCCAAGCTGTGCCAGTGCGCACTGTGCATGCATGCATCTGCTGTTGCAAAGCAGCGGGCCGCTGTCTGCAAACGTGCCAGATTGCGTGCAACACGTTTTGTGCCACTGGCTGCCCATCAACAACCAAGGACTCGCTGTCATTTGCCACTTGCATTGTGCAGGCGCTGCAGAGGGAGCTGGATTTCGAGCTGGACGATGAGGAGTTAGGTGGAGACGGGCTCGGCAGTGCAAGCCTGCAGCCGCGCTACAGCCGCACTCTGGAACAGGCGCTGCAGCGGCAGCTGAGCGGCGGCGGTGAGGCAGGCGGGCACGAGGCCCCGCATGCCACAGCCACGGTGAATGGCGTGTACCGCAGCAGCACGGATGAGGCGCCGTTCTTGGGTGGCAAGCTCTAGTATTCAGCGATTGAAACCCTGTGTGTGCGCATTGTACTCCGCACGTCTTGCAGCACTGAACAAATTAAATTGCATGCTCCGTACGGTTACTGTTACACATCCTGTGCATCACACTGCATTCCCTCAGATGGAGGCTCAGCTAGGCACTTGTCGGCGTGAACTGAGGCCAGTTGCTTGAGACCTTGTTTCATGCTGCCTGCCGGTCCTCAACGCGGGCAATGCGGTCACCAAACACGGGCGCCAGGTCGGAGGGCGGTGCTGTGGAGAAACCCGCGATGACCAAAGCGTTGGCAGGCCAGCTATACCCATCATAACCTGCGCAAGGGGGGACGGCGGAAAGGGGTGGGAGGTTGCAGACAGACAAGTGTGTGCGTGCGACGCTCCGCAGGCCCATCTGCAGCCACTCAGCAAGTAGTCTACCATCAAACAGGCTGGGTCTCAACCACTTCCCACCTGAGAGCATGGCCGCTGCGTCAGCCACGGCAGCCGAACCGCCGTGCACGTCCAGCCCCGCATTGATGCAGACTGCCCAGCGAGTGCGCGGGTGCTGGGACAGCGACCAGGCCAGGTCAGCAAGGCCGCCCACTTGGTTGGAGGGCACAACCAGCGTGCGCAGGCCAGCCGTGGCTGCCGCCAGGTGCTCCTTGTCTGTGGTGTGTTCCCCGATGCGCTGCAGCGCCCAGGCTGCCGTTAGGGGAGGGCAGAAGGGAGGTCCGGAGGGCAGGTGAGCACGTGGGCACCGCTGGGCGGCATGCCGCAGTAGATCACAGCTGCTGCTGCTTGCTGTGCTGGCCCAGCCAACCAGCAGTCGCAAAGGAGACTCTGCCCACTGCGTATGCGCTGCGCACCTGTGTACAACCAGCGGTCGGCTGCGTTGCCGCACACTGCCACGTGTGGCGGGCTGCAGGTGTGCGACACGTCCTGGCCTAGAAAGTCGGTCAGCACCGCCGCGAGGGTTGTGGCCGCGGGGTGGTGAGGCGCCACAAGGCCGCTCTCCTCTGCCGCCTGCAGCTCGTGCGCGCCTGTGAGGCGGGCGCGCAGGGCAGCAGCATGGTCCGTCTGAGCGTTGGGGCGCTGGTGCTGGCTGCAGGTTGGTGCCAAGCTTTCTTACGGGCACAAACAGCAAGCGCCGCTCGGCAGACGTGAAGGGGACGAGTTGGCGCGCACTGCACGCGGGCAGGAGATGCACGGCAAGCCTGCCTCACACCTTTGAGCACGTCTTGCGCCTGCAGTTTGCCGCTCCACACCATCACGCTGTGCTGTGACACCAGGCCGCACCCGTGCACGGCATAGTAGCGGGCGAGCAGCTGCGGTGGGGTGGCCACAGGTGACAAAGTTAAGCGAACATACCTAGCCCGACCCCATCCACCAGGCATCCTGGCAAGTGGACAGCAGACGTGCCGACCGGGAGAAGCAGTAACACTGAGATGAGACACGGCAGGCCAGGGCAACGCACCTCGACTCCCTCGCTCCACCGCCACTTGCTGGCCAGCTCCGCCCGCAGCCCCGCACGCTGCGCCGCGCTGAGCGGCGCCGCCAACGTGGGCGACAGCTGTGCCGCCGCAAGCAGCGCCTGGTGCACGGGCTCCGGCTGCTGCTCGGGGGCGGCAGGTGCGAGGCTGCTGGCTGCACCCAGCCACTCGCCCGACAGCCCAAAGGCTGTGTCCTTCACCCAGCCGGCCAGCGTCGTCTCTGCCACCGCCAGCTGCTGCAGCTGGTCCAGGTCGTGTGCTGCAGCCGCATGCAAGTGCTCAGTCGGCTTGCCGGCTGCCGCTGCACGTGCCAAGGGGTTGTCTGCTCCCTTGATCACCTGGAGGGATGGGCGAGGCAAAAGGGGTGGAGCGGGCGGTAAGGCGGGCGGTGAGGCGAGGCAGGGTTGGACAGCTCTGGCGGCGTGCCGGCTGGCCAAATGCATGCAGGACGCACAGCGCCTGCTGCTGCAGACAGACAAAGCTGCAGCACTGCTCTGCCGCCAGCAGGCCGCGCCCAACACACACAGCGACAATACACCATCATCTGCTTGCCTGGTCGAGCAGGTAGTCCAGCCAGGAGGCATACCCATCAGCTGCCAGCAGGCGGTACAGCTCCCCGTACTGCTGCACCAGGCTCAGCGGGTTGCCCTTCTGCAGCAGCTGCAGCACGCCCAGGAAGGCCTGGGGGCGGGCGCAGGGGAGGGGGCAAAGAGGAGGAGCAGCGCCTGGACAACTGTGAAGAACAGAAGTTGGGGATGCGGAATACCAGTTGCACTCATGCCTGAATGGCCCCTCACCTGGGCGGGCTTGCCCTTCAGGGCTGAGCTGTACAGCAGCAGGCTGGCAGCCGAACGGCACAGCTCCTCCGCCGCCTTTTCCGCGCCTGCAGCAGGGAGGATGCATTGCGGCGGAAGGGTGGGCTTTGTTCGGCCCAGGGCTGCCGTGGATGCAGTGGATGCAGGCCTGGAAGCCGCAGACGCTGCCTCGGACCAGCCCAGCCTTCCTCACTCTTGGCTGGCTCGGCGCCTGGCAGCTCAAAGCCGATGGCACGCACGCGCAGGCCTTGGCGGCGGCCCTGCCGCCGGGTGGTGGCGGCGGCGGCGGCGACGTAGGCGGGCTGGTGCCAAGGCGACGCCCGCTTGGTCGCTGATGTACTTGTGGCGCGATGCACTCTCCTGCTTGAGGACAGGCACGCCCAAGGCGCCTGCACCGAGCGGCAGCAGTGAGTGCTCATTTCCCGCTTTCGGCAGCGCTGATAGTGCCCCGATGGTTACTTTGGAATACGATGTACAGCTTGGGCGCCTGGCTGTGCTGATGAGAGGCTCGGCGCGGCGAGCGCCCATGCAGGGGCCCAACCCAGGTGCTAGAGCGGCCAGCGCCCACTTACTCTCGATCAGTAAAGCTTGCAAACGACTTGGGCCGGCGTCCAAGGCAGGGCATCAGCCCCAGCTTCGAAGGGCTCTCTTGTGCAAGGCGGGCACCGGTGAGGCTGCAGTGTTGATGTGGACGGCCAGAGAGGCATGCTGTTTCGTCCAGCGGCTCCCCGCTGCGCTGATAGCTGCTGCCGCCACTGCGCCGCCGCCGCCGCCACTGCGCCGCCGCTTCGGCACCTCTCCGGCCTCTCCGCTGATGATGCTGATTGACCAACCACCCTGCCGCACACAGGCGCCATGGCGGCTGCAGGCGCTGCGCAGCAGCCAGATGAGGAGCCCCTGACGATCTGCACAGTGGGGCACAGCAACCGCAGCATGGACGACCTGGCGGCGCTGCTGAACGAGAACGGCGTCACACTGCTGGTGGACGTGAGTGCAGCTGCTGACTGTCGTTGATGCTTGCAGCTGAGGTTTTGCATCAGACTGAACTCGCACTTGCTGTGAAGGTGTGGCTCAGTGAGCTCTACATGCACGCTGGCCTCAGAGCCGTGCCCTCTTCTGTGCGGTTTTGTGCAGGTGCGCACAGCGCCACGCAGCCGCACCAACCCCCAGGTGTGCAGGGAGGACGCTTGCTGCAGAGCATCCCCTGGGTGGAAGCTTGGCTGCTAGCCCTGTGGCGTGATTGCTGATGCCAGCGGTTGCACAGTCCACCCAGCATGAGCCGCACCCAAGCACCACCTTTCCCTCCTTGGTGGCTGGGCTGCCGCAGTTTGACAAAGATGCTTTTGCTGCGGAGCTGCCCAAGCGCCACGGCTGCGCCTACACCTGGATGGGCAAGCCGCTGGGTGAGCAGCGTTGGGCGCCCTCTATGAAACGGAGCAGGGGTGGTTGGGTTGGGTTGGACCAGACTCGTGCGCAAGTGTGCGCAGCAGCCGCTGCAATGCGAGTGCAGCTACAACCGTGCCGCCGCCACCGAACCAAATGTGCCGTAGGCGGGCTGCGGAAGCGCGACAAGGCGCTGACGTGCAACGACGGCTGGGAGAACGCTAGCTTTCGAGGGTGAGCGGCTGGGACTGCTCAATACAAGCTGCTCAGTAACAATGCAGGGTTGGTCGCCGCTTCGCATCTCACTGGCCAGCTGCAGCTGCCGATTGTACACATGACTAGGAGGCTGCACTGGTTTGCTTGCTGTGGTGCCTGGTTTGGGGTCGGCCGCCTTGCAAGTTTCTGAACTGCTCCAAATGCAACCTCCTCTCCCTGGCACCCATCCATCTTGTTTCCTGATGCAGCTATGCGGACTACATGCAGACCCCGGCATTCCAGCAGGGCCTTGAGGAGCTGCTGGTGGCTGCACGAGCCTCCCCAGGCCATGCATGCCTGTGCTGCGCTGAGACAGTCCACTGTGAGTTCGATGCTTGTGGTGCTGTGCCTGCCTTGCCAGCTTGAACACGCTTGGCAAGGCTGGCAAGCAAACCAGCCCCATTCACTCACCCTGTTCCCTCACCTTCAAATGCAGGGCACTGCCACCGCATGCTGCTGAGCGATGCGCTGGCGGTGCGGGGCTGCCGCGTGCTGCACATCATTCAGCATGGTGAGAGAGATGGCCCAGTGGGGCTGGCTGGGCGGGCCTTGGCTTCCGCAGTTGCTGTTTTCGTGCACGAAAGCAAGCTTAGTGGGCGGATACCTGCACGGGCAGATGTGGAGTACCTTGCATCAACACGCTCTCCCAACCTGCTGCAGGCAAGGCGCCGCTGCCGCACAAGCTGACCAAGTTTGCCAAAGTGGAGGGAGAGAGCATCACCTACCCAGCCGGCTACACGCGGCCCGATGCAGCAGACGCAGGAGGACCCTCAGCAGCAGCAGCGGCGGCAGGGGAGGGGGAGGGCAGTGGCGGCGGCCAGAAGCAGCTCGGCGCATTTGGCTTCAAGCCAGTCAGCAAGGAGGAGCGGCAGCGGCAGCTAGAGGCCCAGCAGCAGCAGGAGCAGCAGCAGCAGGAGGGCAGGCAGCCAGCAAAGCAGGGCAAGGCCACAGGCGGCGGCAGCGAGGGCAAGCGCAGCGGCGGCGGCGAGGGCATTGCCCGCTACTTTTTGAGGCAGCCAAAGAGGAGCAAGTCAGAGTAGGGCGGCGAGTGAGGTGCCACCTAGCCGACATCGTCTGCTGAACGTTGTTGAGCAGTTGGAGGCTGGCTATGGGTCGCCAGCCTGCTTGCATGATGATGCGCTTGTCCTGTGCAGCATGCCACTGCCTGCCCCTGTGCACCATTGCCTGTGCGCTCTGCTGTGGCGGATGCTTGATATGTTACAGGGTGTGCTTTGTGCATGAAGAATGCAGCGTGCGGGCAGCTGTAATGAGCAGCGGGGTGGAATAGGCATGTACAAAACGCAGGGGAGGGTGGAAAACTTCAAATGGGAGGGAAAACTGGGCAGGGAGAGAGAGGCAGGGGTGGTGCTGAGAGCGCTTGCAAGAGGCAGCGCGGATGTTGCAGGAAGCATAGGTTTTGGCAACGAGGACACATGCACGGCGATACGTACTCAGGAAGGGTCAGGTTGGGGGGACGACCCTAATAAAATCATCCAGAACAAAATGCATTTACCTACTCAGAGGGGCGCAGCGAAAATCGCGTGGTAACACCCGCAAACACATTTCCGATATTAGGTTGGGGCTGATGAAAGTGTGGCAGCCAACAGAAGCTGGGTTTCATTGGCAGCTCTGCCCAGGGAGACTGCCCGGCACGGCAGCCCGCAGCCCGCAGGCACCATTCAGCAGTGTGCTGCTACCGAGCCGGCGCAGCCACCAGCATCTCTTTGTGCAGCGCCTGCAGGAAGCGGCGGGCCTCTCCAGCACCCACCGATTCGTACAGCTGCTGCACTGCCCGCCTGGCCGCCTCCCGCGCCTGGCGTGAGCCCGCCTGCCGCCGCGCCGGGGCAGCCGCAGCTGGCGCCGCCGGCCTGCCTACCGCCACCGTCGCCACCGCCGGCGCCTGCTTGCCTGGCACGGGCGCCAGCTCGACCTCCAGGTTGCGAGCCAGGCAGTTGGATGGGCAGCCGTCCTTGTGGCGCCAGCCCGCCACGTGCAGCGGCAGCTTGCCGCCGGCGGGCAGCAGGCACTGCTCTGCCGTCCAGCGTGCCAGGTATGAGCGCCCCGGCTGCGGGCCGCTGTCGGTGAACAGCCCGCAGCGCCCGCCCTTCGGCCGCTCCTTCCACTCATGCGCCGACATCTGGGCCTTCATGCGGGGGTCAACCAGAGCCATCAGCACCCGCCCGCTGGCCAGGCGCCGCTCATACATGACGCCCTCCCTGCATGGAAGGAAGGTTGAGAGCGGGGGTGCAGAGCGCAGTGAGGAGGGCGGCGGTGCGTGGGAGACTTTGGATTGCATGTCGCGGGTTGTGGTGCAGGGGCAAGCACAGAGTGTCCGGCTCAACAGGCGGCCAGCCGCGAAGCAGACGGGCCAGCAGCAAGCAGGCAACATGCAGCGCTGCCTTGTGGTAGCATGCCAGTCATGCTTGCTGGTCAGAAGGCGACTGGCAGTGTCATGTGTGTGACACACAGTGCAGCAGTGTGTGACATGCAAACACAGCAGCTGGGTGCTCACCCGTAGAAGCTTTGCACGGCCAGCAGGTAGAGGCGCCGCTCGTCGGTGCTCATCTGCTTCCAACTGCAGGGAAGGCAGGGGAGGAGCAGGAGAAGGATTGGACAACGTATGGCCAGCCATGCAAATCCAAAGCAAACGCAGGAGGCCGGGATGTCGAGCCATTCCTATGCTGGCTTCACTCCTCGGGTAAATGCAGCGCCAAGGCACAAACAACCCAGCGCAAGCACGACTCACGGCTTGGGCAGCTGGGGTGCCTGCCTGTTGTCGCTACTGGCTGCCGCAGCTGGGCTGCCGGTGTGGATTGCCTGGCTGCTGCCACTGCTGGTGTTCCGGCTGCTGCCATTGATCGCCTGGCCATTCGCGCTGCCAGTCACCACCTTGCCGTTGACAGCCTTGCCGTTGGCGCTACCATTCATGGGCCTGCCGTTGGTGCTGCCCTTGCTGCTGCTGCCGCTGCCGTTGCTGCTACTGGCGCTGTGTGCGTTGCTGATGAAGCCATCACCCCCCAGGCGCGCCAGCATGGCGCCAATCTGCTCCACAGCCTGGCCATCCAGCTGCAGCTGGGCGGCGGCCGCCAGCTGCGGTGGCGCCACAGCCGTCACCTGGCCCTTGGCCGCCACGCGCTGCTCGTGGGCATGCAGCAGCAGCAGTCGGCGGCTCTGCTGCGAGCGCCAGAGCTCCGAGGAGCGCTGGGGCGCTGCCTGCACGGCCTGGCAAGTCACAGCCACGAGCTTGCGGCGGCGGGCGGCGGTGCCGCCGGGGTGGCTGCGTGGCTGCACGGCGCAGCCGCGCGCCAATTGGCTGCTGGCCATGCCCAATGAGCCTGGGTGTGGCGCGGCAGGCCGCCGTGTGGCTGTGGGAGACTCAGCAGCCGCAACCTGGTGCCTGGAGTAGGATCCTTGTGGCCGCCCTGGGCTGCGAATTGGGTGGCAACAAGTCCCGTGACTTTCGAGATGCCGCCACGCGTGCAGCAGCAGCCTGTTTGCGGGTGCCGGAGTCCCAGAGGCCAGCGTGGCGGCCAGGAGTGGAGAGGCCAGCACTGGGCCCGATCGCAGGGGATCGCCGCCTACCCACCTTCGCTGTCAGTGTCGTCTGCAGTTTGCACGAAACAACGACTTGCTGCAGCTCGGGCGGTATGGTTGCTCGGGCTGCGGCCCTGCGCCCTGCTCAGGGCGCAGGGCGCCTCGGCATGGGGCCGAGACCTCAACTGGCAGCAGCACAGCTGTCGGCGCGGCCAGCGCACGGCCCTCGACTCCCGTTGCGGCCGCGGAGGGCCTTCCAGCCGCCCACGGCCACCTCTAGCGCCGCAGCAGCCACCCCCGGGCCAGCTTCCAACGGCGGCAGCGGCCAACAGCAGCAGAAGCCCGCCGCCGAGCCGCCGCCGCCGCCGCCGATGTCGGCGGTGGAGGAGCCGCCCGTGCAGCTCACAGGTGCGCTTTCAAGGCTGGGCATGAGTTGTCGGGGCGGTAAGGGCTCCCTGGATGGCATGATGTGTGCTGGGAGGCGCGGCTGCACACGCACCGGGCCGACGGCCCTCGTCCGGGACGGCCTGGCTTTTGTGCTTCTGTTGGACTCAGGGGTGCACCTTCCTTCCCGCCGGTCTGTCAGCAGCCTTCGGCTGCGCTTGTGCCGCATGCCTGCACAGCCGCTTGTTCTTGTGTTATTCGCAGCGCGGGGTACGCCTGCAAAGTGCATGCCTGCTGAACAACCATGGCTGAACAGCCGACGCAGCAGAATGTCGCCGCACCACATGCGAGCGCCTTGCGTGCGGCACACAGACGCCTTCAGCGGGCTGCTGATCAGCGGCATGTGATGCATCCGCTGCAGGCTACCACTACATCATGTTCTTTGCGCTGCTGGGTGGCGGCCTGCTCTTCCTGGCCCTGCTGCTGTACTTCACCGGAGACATTGAGTTCCAGCGGGCGGTGAGCAAGCGCTGGGGCTACTGCTCTTGCCGCTGCTGTTTGTGGGTGCTGACCGCTGCTGCAGCTGGTCTGACTGTGCTGTCCATTCAGCTTCCTGCTGTGCATGGCCGCTGCAGCGTCTCTGCCGCCGTGTGCATCCGCTGCGTGTTTCTGAGAACTGGCTGCTGCACTGCCGGCCTGCAGGTGGGCAAGGTGGTGAAACGGCTGCTCAAGACGGGCGCGCTGCGCCAGCTGGCGGGCATCCTGGGCGCCATGGTGTTTGTGCGCTACGGTGCGCTGTGGTCACGCTGGGCGGATTTCGGCGGTGGCAGGGGCTGTTGTGCAGGTGGTGTTGCTGGACCCACAGGGGCTGGCTGGGCTGTGCTGAGTGTGCAGTGCTGACATGCGCTCAAACTGCTGCTACTCTGTGTGCCCCGTCACCAGGCCTGGAGCCGCTGATCAAGAACATCCGGGTGATGATGAAGGCGCAGGGCAGCTGGGAGAAGAGCAGCGAGTACTACATCCTGCGCGAGGTGCGCGCTGCGCTGGCGGCGCGTGTGATGCTGAATACTGGTGGTACATGTGCCGCTGACAAGCATCGCTGTATGTAGTGTGCCGATCGCGCCGTTGTGTGGATCGCGACCGGCAAGCTGGGCAGCAGGGGCTGGGCGGGAAGCAGCCGCTCCTGCATCCCATGCGCACCTGTATGTCAGCCACCGGCAGCGAATGAATGCCCTGCCCCTGCCCGCAGCGAATGGATGCCCCGCCTCTGCCCCTCCCTGCCCCTCTGCAGCTGTACAAGCCGCTGGAGTTCCTGTTCCTGGTGGCCGCCTTCACCACGCTGGCAGAGAACTTCCTGCCCCAGCTCATGAGCCTGCCCAAGAGCATCGTGCAGGCGAGCGGGGGGACAGGCGGGCAGTGCGTGGTGGTGCCTGGGTCGGCGGCCGGGTGCACGTTGGGGCGCTATTGGCCGGGTTTTGGAATTTTTCGTCCGCAGAAAGTTGCTGCCCCATGCCCTGGCCCAACGTATCAACACGCGCAGATGTGCTGGCTTTCAATCCTGTGGTGCACAAGGTCTGACACCCTGCGTAAAGCTGGCCTGCCTCCTTCCCCTGCAGACCGTGGTCCGATCCACGCTCAGCCTCACGTTTGTGATTGCAGCGGCGCGGGTCGTGTTCAACATCAAGGGCCGGTGAGCCGCTTGCCTTGGGACCTGGCTTTGGGGGATTGTCTTGCCGCTGCCACTTGCTGCAACCGGCCTCAGCATGCAGCCGTAGCGTGCCCATGAGCGTCGCACGCCAAGCCTTGCCTGCATGCGCTGTACTAAACAATCTGCTCCTGCCTGCTCCTATGCCTGCGCAGCATCATCCGCGAGTCGGCGTGGCAGCTGGAGCTGAAGGGGGATGTGACGCGGCAGCGCCGCCTGGAGGCCGTGGACAAGCTGATGAGCGTGCTGACGCTGGTGAGGGGGTGGGGCTGGCGCGTGTGGTGGTGGGAGTTTGGCTGATATATACCTGCGGCTCTTTCGTACAGCACCGAGCTGCGGCAGCACACTGCTGTCGCAATGCCAAGCCAACAAAGCCAGCAGTGCTGACTCCCGACAATCTCGGCTGCTGCTGTGCAGGTGGTGGCGGCGGTGTTTGGTGTGCAGGCGCTGGGCCTGGATGTCAACTCGGGTAAGCTGCTTTCTGGGCATCGAGTCATTGACGTATTGCTGCACGCAATGCACAAAGCTTTCTGCTGCATCAAACCGCACTGTCCACTGCAGTATGTTCTTTGCACCGCCACCACCTGCCTCACTTTGCCCTCACCTGACCCTTACTGTGCTGCGCCTGAAACGCGTACCCGCCCGCAGTGCTGGCCATTGGTGGAGTGGGTGGTCTGGCGGTGGGTCTGGCGGGCCGAGAGATCCTGGAGAACCTGTTCACCGGCCTCATCATCCTGTCGTCCAACCCCTTCGAGGTCCGCGGCCGCGGCTGCTGGGAAGGTGGCCAACAATGGCGGCTCGAGCTGCGCAGGGCTCTGCATCTTTCTTGCAGTGATGCACAGCCATGGCTACCTCCGTATCGCCTCTTAATATTGCTTGCTCTTGCTTGCCCTGCCTGCCGTGCAGGTGGGCGATGAGGTGCTGTTCCGGCCGTCCAGCGGGCAGATTGTGGAGGGCATTGTGACCGACGTGGGCTGGTACCGCACCACCATCCGCTCGTTTGAGCGCGAGATCTACAACATCCCCAACTCGGGTGGGTTTGGATTGCTGGGTTGCATATCATCAAATGAGAGAAGCTTGGGGGATTGTTGTAGTGCGATGCTTGCAGCACCTCAACTTGGGTACAGCTGTGGGCGGCAGCATCACTGTTCCCAAGGGCACCTGCTCCCTGTGGTGCCTAATTTTGCCCTCTGCTGCCCCTCATTCTGCGAACTCTCCCTGCGCCCCACCCCGCAGTGTTCACGCGGTCGGTGGTGCTCAACATCACGCGCAAGAACCGAGAGGTGCGCGCACTGCATCACAGCTGGGCTGCAGCTGCACGAGAGGAGTCACTGAGTGGGTGGCAGGCAGCCGTCGCTGACCTTTTTGGTCGCATCGGTTACCTGGCTCAGCACTGAGAGCTTTCTGTCCCTTTCGGTTTGTTGTTTTGGTTCCGCAGTGGCGCTTCTACGAGTTCCTGGGCCTGCGCATCGAGGACCTGCCCAAGGCCTCGGCAGTCGTGTCAGACATCCGCAAAATCCTGCGACAGGTATGCGCACTGGGCGGTTCTGTGCAGCGCTCGCAGGCAGATGTGGATGGATGTGCGGCGCGAGGGGGCAGCATGTTTTGCCGCATAGCCAACTGCAATGGAAATCACCTGCTGCAGCTGCATGCATTACCCTACATGCAAGCAACGCGGTATCCCTGTCCTTGTTCCATCTCCCGCCGCAGGACCCGCGCGTGATCCAGAAGCTGCACCGCCGCGTGTTCCTGGACAAGATCACGCGCGACGAGGCCACTATCTACCTCTCCTTCTACGTGGAGTCGGCAAACAGGGACGCCTTCATGGCGGGTGCGCCGAGCCGCATGGGCGGGAAGGACGCAACCTGCACACCGCAAGGGGTGCAGTTCGCCGTGCTGCGGGTGGGCGAAAGGCTGCTGTCATCCCTGCCCAACCCGCCCCTGCTAACTCTGTCCTGAACCCGCCACCCCCGCAAATCCACAGTCAAGCAAGACCTGCTGCTGGCGTTTGTGGACTGCGTGGAGCGAAACGGCGCCAAGCTGGCGCGCCAGCGGCTGCAGCTCGAGGTGCGCAGGGGCAGACTGTTCTGTAGCTTGCTCTGTGATGCTTGGCATGCAGGCATTGTTTTGCGTTGCTCAAGTTGCCTGCTGCAGGGTGCTGCAGGCCACTGCTCTGCCTGGCTGCTGCTGATGCATGCCTCGCCAAGCAAACTTCCTGCCCCCCACTGTCGCCTCTGCCACGCAGGTGCTGCCCTCGCTGCTACCATCCGGCGGCGGCATGCCGGGCAGCATTATAGACGTGCCAGCGCTGCCGCAGCCAGTGGACGTTACTGCCACCCCTGCCAGCAGCAGCAGCAGTGGTGGCGGCGGCAGCAGCGGCGCAGGCCCCAGCAGCAGCAGCGGCAGCGGCGGCACAGCCTCCAACATTGTGCCTGCAGCTAAGGAGGGCGGCAGCTCAAGCGGCGGCGGCAGCAAAGAGGGCGGCGGCGGCGGCGGCGGCAAGGGTGTCACAGTTACCCTGGCATCCAGCGGCGGCGCCACACCGCAGCAGGAGCTGGCAGCGCAAGCGGCGGCCGCCACGGCGGCGGCGGTGCTTCAAGACCCCGCCACCCTGTCCAAGATTGCGGCCGCCATCTCGCCAGATGACATCATTGCCAACCCGCAGACGGGTGGCATCAATGTGCTGGCGTCCTACGACATGGCAGACGAGGCCCAGCGATAGCCACGCTGCGCCGCGCTGTGCCTGCTGTGATCGCAGGCCTACCTACGGTCTTACGCGCGTTTCGTTCCCCACCAACCCTTGGTTGCCCCTCATTTTTCACCGACCCCCCAGCCAGCACTTTGTTTTTGCCACGACTGACCTTTTTCTGCCACGCCGCCAGGGCGTCGCCGCACAGCCAACAGCTGAGGGTGGTGGTGCCGCGCAGCGGCTTTCCCCCTTCCCTGACTTTCATTGAGCATGCAAACCCTGATCCTCCGGACCTGCCTACTGACCGACCTTTTCACGACGCGCTCAAAGCGCTCCATGTTGGTACACCCCCCTACACACCCTTCATCTGTACTCCCATTCCAGCCAGCTGCATGTCCAAAATGTAACATGAAATGACAGTCGGTGGGCAGGGAGTGACGCAGGCAGCCAAAGGTTGAGCTGAGCGGAGCGGAAGCGTTGGAAAGCGGGCAGGCAAAGGAGGGCAGGTCAGGACTGCAAGTCAGGGGCGCTACGCGTGAGCGATGTATGAAAGATTAGTGGTCGGGGGCTTGCTGGGCAGCGCGCGTGCGCGGGGGTCAGTGTGTTGTGTCAGGAGCACTACAGGAGAGCGGGCGCACTCAGCGCCAGGGTGCGTTTCAAGGTGAAGCAAAGGGGCGAGTGGGAGCAGCGCCTGACCAGCACGGGCTGCTGGCTGAGGGTACATGGGTGGGGGGGCTGGTGTGACATGTGCTGGTGGGCTGCGCCACGCGACCTTTTCAGCAGCGGGGCGGGCTGTCCTCGCCCTGCACCAGCACGGGGAACGCCTGCAGGAGCCAGGCAGGCAAGGGGCATGGTGGGGGCTGGCGAGCTGCAGCGCATAGTGGGCTTTGTTGCCGGCTTGCGTAGGCCAGCGCAGCTGGCCTGCGTGACAGGCTGGTGAAGCATGCGTGCCCGGCAATCGTGTGGCACAGCCCAACAATTCCCGAAGGCCCCCACCCACCTTGAGCCCCACTTTCAGGTCCTGCTGCTGCAGGTCCGAGGAGCGAGCCGAGAAGAATGTTGCCTGCGGTGCGGCAAGGGAGCAGGGAGGCTGATTGGTTCTTCCCCTATCTCGCATGTGCAGCAACACAAACCTGCCAGCTGTCCGTGGCTGACAGTTTGCATGCTGCCACGGCCAATGCCCACGCCAGCATTTGACAGCAGCGGCAGTACGCAACGGCCAGAACACCAGGTCAACGAGGTCAGAAGCAGCAGTCCCTGCCAGCACCCACCAGGCTAAAAGAGGAGCGCCGCGACTGCAGCTCGTCGCCGGGCACAGCGTACGCATCGGCCCGGCCGTTGGCCGCCGCCCGCTCGCCCTCGCCCCGCCCGCCGCGGCTGCTGGTGCGCTTGGGCGTGGGCGCCGCCGCGCGCCGCCGGCTGCGCGTCTCCCGCACCACAACCACCTCATCCTCCTCATCGCTCTCTAGCTCCTCAACAATGGGCGCCTGCCGCCGGGCCGCGGGCGCCGCAGGCAGCGCGCCGCCCGCGCCGCCCTCCACCGCCTGCGCCGCCTGCAGCTGCAGCGAGGCCAGCCATGCCAGCGCGCGCTGCTGCATGGCCGCCACCAGGCGCAGCGCGTTCGAGTGCAGCCATTCGCTGGTCAGCGCCTTTGACTCGGCCAGGCGGCGGTCAACCAGCGGCTCGTAGGAAGCCACCAGCGGCTGGAACCAGCGCAGGTAAACATACTGCGCTCCTGCCAGGTCTGCGCCAGGCAGGGCAGGTGGTGGACGGGTGAGGTGAGCGGGGCAGGTGTGAGGGAGGGGGCGGCGCCGCTGGCCGCTGGCCGCTGCAACCCAACAGCATGTGCGTTGCACAGCTGCAGCAGCTGCGGAGCAGAGCAGCAGGGCAGCAAGGAAAAACACCACTCACCGTTTGCCCAGAGGTACACCGCCAGGGCCAGCTTGGCCTCGTAGTAGAATGGGATCTGCACACACAGCCGAAAGCAATGCAACATCGGGCCCAGCAGTTGGAGCACGGACCGACGGCAGCGAGCCAGCGGCACATACACCCACACGGGGATTGCAACACGCATATTCTACTGCAACCGGACTCTGAACTTGTACCAGAAGCACAGACACGCTGAGGCTCACCCAGAAGAGGAAGGTGTCGAGCAGCGGCTGCACCGCGGTGAGCGCCGCCATCAGGCACCAGTAGCAGCACCATTTGCGCAGCAGCGTGTCGTTGGCACGCGTGGCCGGCAGCTGCACCACCTTGTACGTTCGGTAGGCGGGGTACACATAGCCCAGCACCTGCCTGCAAGAGCCGGGAACAGGGCGACAGGAGTTCACGCTCGAGGGTAGGGTTCTGCGGCAGCGACGGCGGCGGCAGCCTCCAACGGGCCGCTGCGGCGCCCATGGTGTGCAGCACACGTGTGAGGCCTTATTGGTGGTTGCAAGGCGGCAGTAGGAGAGCGCATCCGCGGACAGGGAGACGTGTGGGGGCAACAACGGCGGCCGAGGTCCTGCGGCGGCATCAGCTGCTTCCAAGCGGCGGTGACACCCCTCGGCTCCTACTCACAGCGCTATTCGGCACGTGAAGTCTCCCAGCATCGTGTGCTTCTCTCTCTTGCTTGCTGCGTCGAGTCCCGCGGTGTCCAGATGCGCAACAGAGCCGAGCAAAGCAGCTGCGTCTGCTGAGAAGTGCGGGCGCAGTCCCCATGCAAGTCCGGGTGAGCGGCAGCGCCCAGCGGCGGCGCCGCCGCCAGCGGGATGGACGGTCGGACTCAGCGCGGGTTGCTTGCCTACTAACTACTGAATATATAGCACTCGTCGCTCAACAACACCATGCAGCATTCGGTGCAGCAGTTCTGCAGGTGATCGCACGACTTGCCATGTTTGAGCGGCATCTTCCGCATGCCAGCAAGCTTGCGATGGTTTCCAACGCTTGTGTACCCCTGGTATGCACGTGAGTGACTTCTCAATGATGGCAGCAACTCTGAGTGAGAGGGCCTTCCGAAATGCTGCCCAGCGACGCAAACGCTCATGCAGCAGAGTGCCGTGTCCGTTCAACGGGCAGCGCAGGCGGCAGCATGCACAGCAGCAGACATTTACTAAGAGCACTAAAACGCGCTAATTCCCTCTTCAAACCGTGTTAAGTGCCTGAAAGTGCTCTAGGTGGGTCGGGAATTGAAACAGACGCTTGTGAGTGCCGTGCTGTTTCGAGTCCAAGCGCGTACTGCCGTTCGGGCGCTTGGATTTCTTTGTAAATACTTCGCCACAGCCCTTCAGTCGCAAAGGGACCGTCGGTAGGCCTGTGGCGCGGGCCACTACGCCGCGCTCCTGTTCCACGCGCAGACAATCCCTCACGGCCGCGAACAAGTGCTCAACTCCATCGCAGGAGTTGATCAAGACGTGTCAGGACGCTGCAGAGCTCAGCGCCATGAGGAACAGCCTTGCCACCGCGGCCGCCACCGCCATTGCTGCTCTGCTGCTTCTCACAGCAGGCTGCCACGCACTGACTGAAGATGAGGCCGGGCAAGCATATTACAAAGCGCTCTGGCAGCTGTATGGCCCATCGCTGCCCGACTGCAACGGAGATTTGCTCACGGTGGGTGCACCATGAACATCTCGGCCCCTGCTTGCTGCCTGTACTGCCTGCCTGAGGCAGCCCTGGCTGTGCTGCTCTTGAGCAGCCTGGCTGCTGTTGCACTGCAGAGCATGCTGTTCGCGCAAGCAAGTTCGGCCTGCAACAGAAAAATGACGGAGATTTCCGACGGCCAAGTGGCAAACATATGCTCGAGCACATGCCAAACCAGCGAGTGCCAAGACGTCTCCAGCTGCCTGCTTGCTGCTGTGCCCTTGAGCATCGGCGACTGTGCACAGGAGTGCCTGACTGCGGACGATGCGGTGGGTTCAGCTGCCATTGGTTATTGACCTGAAACGACAATTGCACCATCTGGGCAAGCATGTGCAACTTGGCAGGCTGGCCGGCCTACGCTCTGTAAGGGGGCCCCATTCTCCCTTCTCCCTTTCACCAAATGCAGATTGGCGTGAACTGCGCAAAGGCAATCTACATGCGGCAGGCGCAGGACTTCTCTTCTTGGGCTCTTGCCCTGGCTACCGGACAGCAGCTGCCAGCTGAGGCCGACAACTTCCTGCGCACCATCAATGACATCTACGCACAGTGAGTGTGGATTGCTGTGTGTCTACACCGTTCACACGTCTGATCTGGAGTGCTGCGGGTGACTGGGCTCTCGGCATGCTCTAAGCCACAAATGACAGGACTGCCCCGTCAGTTCAGCAGCAGCGTTGCTGAACGTACACCTGCATGGTGTCTTGCGTGCAGGGTGGGAGCTGCCCGGCGTCGTCTGCTTGCCGGAGCCTGGAACAGTGCGTCTCTCAGTCAGAAGATCCAAAACTTGTTTGCAAGTGCCAGTCACGCAGCTGCTTACATGGCAGCCTGCACCCAGAGGTCCGCGTGACAACATCCCATTGGCTTGATGATCTCGGTTATCATGGAGGCAAGTCACATCTGGCCTGGCATATTTAGACCACCTGCCTGACATGCATACTGAGACATGTGCACCTACACGGGCTCGCCCTCCCCATGTCCTTTGAATGGCCCTGCATTCTCACTATCAACTTATTACCCACGAACTCGTCGATACTTTAAGGGATCTTTGTAAAGCGCGCACAGCACCTTTTCATCAGTGGGATTAAAGTGGGGAGCCACGGGCGCTCATCGCTGCGTGCCTGCCGCCGCCGCCTGCTGCTCCTGCGCCCCGCCTGTGGCTGCCACCTCTCCTGCCGCTGCTTCGCCTGCTGCCCCCGCCTCTGCCGCCGCCTCGCCCTGCTGCTGCTGCTGCTGATGCATGAGCTGGGTGAGGCTGGTGAAGATGCGCTTCTTCTTGGCGGAGCGAGGCGCCGTGAAGCTGCAATGGTGAGCGGGCGGGGGGGGGGGGGGGAA
>VFQQ010002679.1_pt1 | contig 19289 bp, 32 predicted proteins | sample 3512341 | NCBI WGS metagenome assembly VFQQ01 (sample SAMN10412373, study PRJNA504923) | tailings metagenome | isolation source: Relicate 2 Philex TSF1 revegetated site | place: Philippines: Tuba, Benguet | collected 2017-08-29 | reverse complement strand
GTCTGCCCACCTACTGTGCAGCCCCCGCCCACCTCCGCCCTCCCCCTCGCCGCCAACGCCTCTGCCGCCGCCATCGCCCGCACCCCCGCATCCTCCCAGGTATGGGCAACGCATCCTGGTTGGCTGGTTGGCATGCTCTGCAGTACCACTACGCACTAATGCTGCTCTGTCTCTTTGTTAGCCCTGCTCGCTTTTGGTGTGCTTTGCGCCTGGTGCTGGCTTGGCTCAGCCGTCACCTGCGGCAGACATGTGTGCATCATCGATTGTCCCTGCTTCCTCTGCAGTCCCAGCCCTCCGTTGCCGCCGCCACCCAGCCCTAAGCCCCCGCCGCCACCCAGCCCCAAGCCCCCTCCGCCACCCAGCCCCAAGCCCCCTCCGCCCTCGCCAAGGCCGCCGCCGCCGCCCCAGTAAGCGCAAACCCTTGCGAAGGCGTGCCTCTCTGCGAACTTGCATTGCAGCCATCAGCCCAATCGGCTTGTACTGCCAACTTTGATGAGCAGCGACTGCCGGCGCGTACGTTCAAGCTACAGTACCAGGGTGCAGCAGGAAAGGCGGCGCTTGAACATCCATCCTGCTTACCAAACCCCATGCAGGCCATCGCCGCCGCCGCCCAAACCTTCTCCTGCGCCGCTACCCCTGCCGCCGCTATATGCCGTGGAGGCCCGGGTGGAAACAACCGGCCTCGGCTCAACCTGCGCTGAGTGGAAGTCCATCGCCGAGGGAGCCTGTGAGTGCCAACATTCACTGCGAAACCATGCAGATGGGCAACACACTGCGTAGCTCGGAGCTGCCGCCTTCTGATTGCACCAGCGAAGCCTAGAGCAATCCAGCCCCTGTCAGCCGACACTGCTAAATCTAGATCTCTGCCACCCCTCCACAGATGAGGCGTCGATTGCCCAAGTGTGGGGCGTCAGCGCAGGGGAGGTGGCATCGGCCTGCCAGGGCCCGTCGGCTGCAGCGGGACGGCGCCTGCTGCAGCAGGGCCGCACCATTACTCTGGGCATTCGGCTCGTGACAAGAGTGCGCGGCTTGGTGCCTGCCCAAGCAGACGTGACAGATGGCGGGGCAGCCATTACCAACGGAACATTTGCCCGCCTGGTGGCGCAGCACCTTGGCAACCCGGTGCTGTTTGTGCCTCGAGCACCAACTGACCAGCAGCCAACGTGCATTGCGGGCATGACATGTCACATTTCCAAGCCGCCGCCGCCGCCGGCAGCAGCACCCACGCGCAAGCGCCCGCCACCGCCGCCGCCCAAGGCTAAGCCGCCGCCGCCTCGGCGTGCCCCGTCCCCTCCTCCGCCCACGCCCAACCCCAGCGGCAATGCGGCCCTGTTCCTTGTCGGGCGTCAAGGTTGCAAGTCCGGAGGTGGGTGGGTGTGGTGGTGGTGGTCGGGTGGGTGGGTGGGTGGGAGGGCAGGTGGATGCAGCTGGTTGAGGTGCCAGGGTGTCACCAGCAGTTTAACCAGCGAAAAGCATGGGTTGCACACATGCTATCCCGCCTTGATGCTGTGCATACAGTTGGAGAATGGCGCAGCACCGGTACACCCGCCCGTCCCCGCCCCCTACAGGCTTTGCCTCGGCACTGTGCACCTGCGCTGATGAGAGGTGGCAGTGGGGCAAGACTCGCAACGACGGCTGGAACGACCGCTGCCGCACCACCAGCCTGGCCCCAGCCGTGGGCAGCACCGCCCTGCAGCTGTGGCACGTTGCATCGGTCGACGGCCGTCCCCTGGTGCCGGGCACTGTCGTCACCCTGCAGAACCTCGCACGTGCCGCATGCGGCGGCTACATGTCTGCAGCCGCTGTGCACTGCGGCAGCGGGCGGGTGCGGCTGAGCGGCGATGGGCAGACGCCTGCTGTGCGCTGGGTGCTGCGAGCGGGCCCCAAGCCGCTGAGCTTCATGCTGGAATCCCAGGGGACCGGCGCGTACTGCCCTCGCCGCTGGCTGGGCGCCCCAAGCAGCTGCGGGGCGGATTCTCTCGGCATGTATGCAGCCGGCGACCCCAGCGCAGCCCTGGTGTGGCTAGTGCTGCCGGCCTGACTGACATCGTGCCACTGACCGCTTTACAGCTAGACTTCTACTGCCAACCATGGCGCTCTCACTCCACATCACACACCTCCTTTGCCTTCTGCATTTCATCCCACAGCCTTCCAGCAGACCTTGACTGCATTCCGCCCGTTCTGTTCCTGCAACCTGTTCATCGACTGAGGGCGCTCAAATTGCCTGACCTGTACCGTTCAGCTGCACCTACTGCAACAGCCGGTAAAACTCCATTCATGTTCAAGCTTTACTACTACTTCTTTGCTTCTTCTTCTTCTCCTTCAAGGCACCTATGTGACATTCATGCAGGGCTGCTGCTGCCGCTGCTTGGAACTGTGCAGAGTGAGCAGTCAACTGGCCCACAGCATACGCGGATGGCGTTGATACTGCCTGCAACGCCCGCTTCCGTTCAAGCTTATCTTCCGTTCAGTATGCGCAGTATCACACAGGGAGGTACAGGAGGGTAAAGAATGCGGCATGGCATGCATGCATGGTGAGGGGTTCGTGCATTCGTCTGCCGCCGCCGCCACTCGGCGCCGCCCCCGCAAGCAGCGGCAGGGCTGGCCAACTGCGCCGGCCGCTTATCAGCAATCAGCGTGCGTGCTGTGTGCAAGTCAGGACGCTCACTGGCCAGCCCGCAGCTTCTCAAAGGTCGCCTGCAGCAAGGGAATGCAAGAAAGAGGAGGCATCACAGCAATGTGTGTGCAGCAACGGCAGTATTGGCGAGCGGTGCCAGAGCGGCGTTCCCGCGCAACATGCACTGTTGTGCTTCTGCATGGCATGGCTGCTGTCCGCCTGCTAAATTTGCACAGTGCAACAAGCCCAGCCCACCTTGATCTGGTCCATGAAGGGCTCGGTGTTGAGGTACTGGTCGGGCGTGACCTGCAGCGCACAAAGTGACATGGGCAGGCAACGTAAGCGGATAGCCTAGCACGAGAAGTGGACAGTCCAGGGTACTGTTGGGTGAGAGGTGGAGGTGACATGCCTGATCCCTCGAACAAGCATGCCCTTCTCATACCATGGAAGCCCCACCTTGGTGGTGCCGTGCACGCAGATGGCCAGGTCCTTGGTCATGTGGCCCTCCTCAACCGTGCGGATGACTGCCCGCTCCATGTCGGTGCAGAACTTGAGCAGCTCTGCAGTGGTTGGATACCAGGAACCATCGTTGCAGTCTGGTGGCTGGGCGCCTATGCATTGCTGCTCCCAATGGTCCCAGCATGCAATCAATCGGCCCCACAGGCCGTCAGTGCAAGCTCACCGTCGTTGCCGTCCAGCTTGGCGCGGTGCGCGAGGCCGCGGGTCCAGGCAAAGATGGAGGCGATGGGGTTGGTGGAGGTGGGGTTGCCCTTCTGGAACTCACGCCAGTGCCGCGTTACCGTGCCTGCTAGAGGGGAGGGATGGAACAGCTGCGATTTTAGTGCCAAATAAGCTGAATGGCAGGCCGGGTTGCCTTTCTGAACCGCACCAGTGCTGCGTCACAGTGCCTGCGTTTGGGTGCCCGAGGGTTGCGGGAGCAGTGAATGCAGGCTGAGACAGGTGCAACAAGTAAGCTAGGAAGCAGGCTGGCAAGCAAGCTGGCCATGTGCTGCCCCCGCCTCCACAGTGCGATCCGCCAGCGCAGCCGCAGCCGAAGGCACAGCCCCAGCAGCCATATAGCTAGCGCAGCCGCGGCCAAAGGCACAGCCCCAGCAGCCATATAGCTAGAAGGCAGGCTAGCGAGCCCACTCACCGTGCGCTGCCTCCGCCTCCACGGTTCGGCCGTCGGGGGTGACCAGCACAGAGGTCATGAGGCCCAGGGAGCCGTAGCCCTGCATGTGCGCAATATAATGTGGTTGATTAAAGCCAACGGGGCTGGGGCGAGAGACTTGGCGGACCCAGCGCAGAAAGCCGCAGCATGTCCAGCAGGGTCGCAGAGGCTTGGCACCCGCTGCCCAGCCAGCCATGCGCCCTGAAAATCAAGCCGTGCGATGCATATCAACGCACCTGCGCCACAATGTCCGACTGCACGTCTCCATCGTAGTTCTTGCAGGCCCACACAAAGCCGCCGCTGGACTTGAGGCCCTGCATCGGCAGGCAGGGCGGAAGCGCTTGGATGCAGCAGCCAGCATGCAGCAACTGACGGGCACCTGCACCGCCAGCTTGCACACACCCTGGCCTCGTGCATGGATGGTTGGCATACGCAATTCAGCCGCACCTGCGCCACCATGTCGTCGATGAGGCGGTGCTCGTACCAGATGCCCAGGTTCTCAAACTGCTGCTGGTACTTGGTGCGGTAGATCTCGTCAAAGATCTGCAGTAGGCAGTAAAGGAGTAGGGCCAAAGTGGGTGCAGACAGGTGCTGCTGCGCATGCTGCGCTGCTGGCGCAAGTGCATCAGCAGCAAAGGTGGCTCATGCCACACAAAACCCTGAACAAAGGGGGGACAGCACGGCAGGAAAAACGCAGGCCCGGCTGGGCATGCAGCAGACCAGCAACTTGCAACTTGGTGGCAGTGCTGCGCCCAAACATACTTGCAACCTTGAACGCCCGCCTGCATGAAGCGACCATGCTAATGCATCGGCTGACCAACCGCCTGCAAACTAAATCAAACTCAAAACCCAACTGCCCCACTCACCACCCACCTGCATGAAGCGGCCGTCGTACTTCTTCAGGATCGTGTTCTTGGTTGACAGGTACAGCGGCCTGCAGGGGGTTTGGACAGCGGTCAACTGAAGAAGTCACAGAACAGTTGGACAGCAGATGCTCAAATGCCAGCAGCAGAGGCACGGTACCGTCGGCCACAACTTGCGGATCCAGAGCACCGCAGCATGGCAGCGTCCCGCCAGCTCACCACTTGCGGGACAGCGCGTACTGGAAGCACGACTCGGCAAAGCCGCGAATGCTCTCCTCCGTGTTGTACATGCCCAGGGCCACGCCCTCGCCTGTGCGCAGCGAGGAAGGTTATTGAGTGACTTAGTAAGCATTGGCTTTCTTTTGGCCTGCTCTCTTCCGTGTTGTACATGCCAGGGCCACGCCCTCACCTACAGAGGAGAGGGTTAGCACAGTCCTCAGCAAGCAGCTCTCAGCTGGGCAGGTGGACACCGTGCGTCCAGATTGAGCTCATGAAGCATCAGCATAAAGAACCGCCCTCACCCTTGAAGTTGAAGATCTCAAACTTCTGGGGCTCGCCGCCGTCAGCCGGGGTGAAGGTCATCTCCAGCTTGCCGGCGCCGGGCACAACAAAGTCGGTGGCGCGGTACTGGTCGCCAAAGGCGTGCCTGTGGTCAGTTCAATACAGGAGAATGGTGATGAGCTTTGACAGCTTGCGCGCCGGCAGTACAGTCGGTGGCGCGATACTGGTCGCCACAGGCGTGCCTGAAGAGAGTGCAGAGAAGTGTGCAGAGAGCAGTATGTGAGGGAGCAAGCTCTGGCAGGTGTGTTTGGCACCGCAAGGTCGGCCGCGCGGGATTGGTCGCCAAAGGCCTGCCTGCGGTCGGTTCACAGCAGAGCACAACAGGGCATGTCATGGCGGGCGCCATGCATGCCCATGCACCACCCGACCATGCCATGCACGCAGCGCAATGCCCAATGCAGCTCATTGCAGCCATGCGGCCATGCCATGCCATGCCATGCCATGCTGTGACAGGCCAATCAGCTCATGTCGTTCCCGGCCATTTCCAGCCATGCCTGTGCCATGCCATGCCATGCCATGCCATGCCATGCCATGCCATGCCATGCCATGCCATGCCGATCCCACTGCGCCCTGCCATGGCCAGCCATGCAAGCGCCACGCATGCCCCCTGCAAGCGTAGCCCAATGTGAGACATCAGTGGCATTAGTGGAGACAGCCTGCTCACCTGCCCACCACGATGGGCTTCTTCCAGCCGGGCACCAGGCGCGGGATGTTGTCGATCACAATCGGCTCGCGGAACACCGTGCCGTTCAGGATGTTGCGAATCGTGCCGTTGGGGCTCTTCCACATCTGCAGCACAAACAAGGGGTTTGACAGGAATGGACCGAGTGGAAAGTGCTAGTAGCGTGCAGCAAGCGTGCCTTGCCGGCCGTTCAGGATGTTGCAATTCGTGCCGTTGGGGCTCTTCCACATCTGTGTGATCAAGCAGGAGAGGGTGCGGCAACCTTAGCTGGTCAAGCATGGCATCTAGCGCTGTGGAGGACTGCCCCGTACCACACACATCATCCCACCCAAAATTCAGCAGCCAAGCGTATCATGACACTCAGGCTATGTTCCTCAAGGCTTTGCTGCCTCGCGTCTTGCAGCGACGATCCCCCACCACAGCCAAGCTGGCCCTATTAATACCCACCTTCTTCACAACCTGGTCCTATTATTACCCACCTTCTTCAGGCTGAACTCCTTGACGCGCGCCTCGTCCGGCGTGATGGTTGCGCACTTGATGCCCACGTTGTGCTTCTGCGGCAGGGTTGGAAGGGCAAGAAGAGGTGCAGTTGTGTGCAATGCACAGGAGTGACCGCCACCTGACTGGCTGCCGCAGCTGATGCCTCGGCCATTGCAAGCAGGCGCATAGCATGGGCGATACCGCATGCTGGCTGCCTCGCTGCTGCTGCTGCTGCTGCTGCTAGCAGGCACGCGCAGAGCTGAGCTGTTTCTACCACGAAAGGAAGTTTGCCCGCCAGACTTGTCCGTACCTTGATGGCGTTGGCGGCGTCAATCGTGACCTGGTCGTCGGTGGCGTCGCGGTTGGGCAGGCCCAGATCGTAGTACTCAATCTTGAGGTCCACATAGGGGAAGATGAGCTGCAGAAGAATACGAACGAAAGAGCAATCGTAGGATCGACTTGTTTCTTGGTACTCACTGTTGAGGTGCAGAACAGGCACAGCGGGCATGCGCTGTGTAACGTACGTGCAGGGACGGCAGGAGCAGCTTGCTGCCGCCGCTCCGCAACCCAGCTGGACCCTCAAAAGGCGGAGCCACAAATGCATCTGGCACAACATTGAGCCCGCACCTTCTCCTTGATCTGGTTCCAGATCACGCTGCAACGAGAAGGAAGGGATTGGCAGGGCAGCGGCACACCGTCAGCACCAGACCATGCAGCATTGCTGCAACCCATGCTGCTGCTGCTGCTGCTGCTGCAGCAACATCACGCTGCCCGCTGGCATGGCAGCAGCAGCGCCAGCTGGCAGGGCAGCGCAAACGTTGGCAGCAGGCCGCAGCTCCACAGCACGGCGCATGCGCATACAGCACTCAGCAGCAGGCATGCCATGTGCGCAACTGCATGCGCTGCATGCTGCATGCTGCAGCAGGCGGCCTATTCAGAGATATTGAAGCGAGATATTTATCGCTCCATTACAAGCGGCTTGTTGGTTGTTCGAAGAAGCCTCACCGGGTCATCTCATCGCCATCCAGATCCACCACCGGGTTCTCCACCTGCAAAAAATCGAAATGGACAATTGCAATTGCAAACGAGGCGCACAGTAAACAACACGCCTCCGGCTCAGCGCTACGGCCAAAGCGTGCCGCACAGCCGCGCAAGCCACGTGCTGCCGCTGCGGCAAAGTGCCGCTTGCATTGCAGCACTGCAGCACAAGACAATGGAGAGAAATGCAAGTCTCACCTTGATCTTGCCCGCTGCCGCCGCCATGGCCCTCACTTGTCCTGTGTGGGGAGCAGGCAGCGAGCAGAGTGGGCGGAACAGGTGAGCAGAGGGGGTGCAGGCGGGTGAGCGCCCAAGGGGCGGCGTGCGGAACGGGTGGCGGTAAGCAGCAAAAATGATCAAGCATGTCAGGCATTGAGTGGATAGTGCAGGGGCGCTTGGTTGGTGGCAGTGCCGCCAGAGGATGCATGCATGAGTCATCGGCAGGCAGCGGCGTAGCAGGGAAATGCAGCCAAAGTGGCACCGCGGTGCAGTTTTGCAGCCGTGCGGACACTAGCTCTAGTCTAACATGCTTTGTGGGCTGGGTTGGCAGCCTGCCGGCAGGCCCGGGCCGCACCACGAGCAGCAGAAGCGGCCGTCGCCCGTGGCGCGGGCGCCCAGCAGGCAGCGGCGGCGGCGGCGCTCCTGGTGGCGGCCGGCCGCCAGCTGGCGCGTGCGGCCGGGGATCGGCACCAGGCCATCCCCCGCTGCTAGGCTGCTGCAGGGCAAGCCAAAACGCAGCTGGGTGCGACCGCGATGGGGCGCATGTGGGCTGGAGCAGCCCTGCCCGACCTGGTCAGCGCTCACCGATCGTGCTAGAGGCAGCGGGTGTCTTGCTGGCACCAGAGTGCAAGAGTTGGCGGCCAAGGGCGGCGAGCGTCTGCCCAAGCATGAGAGCACTGCTGGAGGGGTGTCAGCAGCGTCGGGAGAGGGCCAGATCGCAGCAGCGCGCTGTGGATTACCGCATCGGGCGCCCTCGCTGACCAGCTTCATGCGGGTGCCCCTGCCAGGCCACCTAGGCGCTCGCCGCGCCTTGCAACCAGGTTGTGTTCGCTCCAGATCATCTTCAAAGCACCCAGGCGCCATGTCGGGACTGCTGGCCACCACAACCCTCCGCTGCCCGGCCCCAGGCCGCGCACAGGCGCTGCGCCGCCCCTCGGCCCGACGATGCGTGATCAGGGCGGCCTGGAGCTCGCCCTTCGACTCCTGGGCAGCCAACCAGCCGCCTGGTGAGTGCTGAAGTTCCGCGCGGCCCCCTGGGGCTTCCGACGGCTCTACAGGCTGCAGCTCGTGCTGACCATCGTGCCGATCACTGCTTGGGCTTGCGCTGGCAGCCCTCCAGCAGCTGCCCGCCCCGCACTCACGCCGCCGTCCTGCCGCCGCCTGCCGCCCCTTCACTCCGCTGCCTGCAGAGCAGCGCTTCCGCAGCCTCTTTGCCGCCGACTGCATCCCCGCCAACGACAACCCCCTCACCGTCTGGGACGCCAGGTGCGTGCTTGCTTGCCTGTTCATGTCTCCCACGTTTCAAGCGCGGGGGGCTGCGATTGTGGCGGGATTTGCGCGATTCGGCCAGTACCGGGCGCGCACCGACCATCTTAACACTACGGTTGATCGCTGTCCTCAACAGCTGTTTGCCTGCCTGCACCTGCAGGGACGCGCTGGAGGTGTGCGGCGGCCTGTGGGGCGAGAAGCGGCAGGACTGCCTGTCTGTGTTTGGCCTGGATGCGGAGCAGGTGCGTGCTGCCCGGTAGAGCAGCGGCTGCAGCATCTTCAGCCAATGCAGCATCTTCAGCCAATGCAGCACGGGAGGCAGTGGATGCAGCGCTGCCCTATCAGCAGTGGCTGCCTTTGTTACATGCTGCTGCATCTAGCATGGCAGCACAAACCGGCAGCCATGACAGCAGTCCAGCAGCCGCAGCCAGCCTTGCTTCCTCCTACTTGCTGTGTGCTGCGGTGCCACCAAATGCACCCACGCCCTTTGCTCGCCTGCCCCTGCACAGGTGGACCGCTACTACAGCGCCGTGATGTCGCTGGAGCAGTCGCTGACGCACGACACGGGTGGGCCTGCAGCTCCTGCTGCTGCTGCCTCGAGCTGTGGGAAGAGCGGGGCTGCGGTACCAAACAATGCTGCAGCGGAGCTGCTTGGGCCCAATGCGTGCCCTGTGCGCTTGCACAAGGTTGATCAATCGAGCAGCTGGTCGGAGCAGGTGTACGCCAGATGCGCCAGACAGGTAGCGTCGTACTTGATTGTGCCATTCCTTGCTGCTTGAACTTTGCTGCAGACCCTGAAGAGGAGGCTTCCCACCGCGGCCAGGAGCGCTGCTGAGCACCCTGCCCTTGTGGTGCTGCTGCCGGGCAGCCTGCCCTGTGCGGCCGCTGCTGCTGAGCGGCCCACCATTTCAGCCCCTGCTGGCAAGAATCATCGTCCCATGCCTGTCACAAAGCCCCGCTGGCGCGATCAACGCCCTACTTACTTATGGACCGCCGCGGGGCGCCCCAACGCTCAACACCCCCTTGAGAAGATGCCAAAGATGAGATAATGTTGACCCACCCACAATGATGCTGTACAGTTGCCCTTTTTGCAAAACGAACCTTTTCCGCCACGCTGCCTGGCCCGGCCTCGCGCGCGGTACGATGCCTGCCGAGGGCTCGCCGCCCATTTTGCATGACTCCCTAGGCTGCTGGCCAGCCACGCGCCCCCAAGCTGCACCTGTTTTCCCTGTTTCCTGCCCATCTGTGTACCCCTTCAGCCCCCCTGCCGACCCGTTTTTTCCTGCCCCCATCCTCACCCAACCCACAAGCCACGCGGCCCACAAACGCATTTGGTTGCACCGCCACCCTCTCAGCTGCCCTTCAGAGTACCATCTGAAAGCTAAGCATAACGCCAAGCCACTGCTCGCTCCTTTCGGATCGCCCATTTGGTTGGTTGTCGGCCCCTCTTCCAATCGGCCCCGCCTCGACTTGATCCTCATCACGTCCGCTTTTGTCTGCACTCCTCAGGGGCGTGCCAATTGTGCGCGCCGCCGTTGTATCCTGCCAACTGTAACATTAATGACTACCAGAGGGGACGGGCGAACTGAGCTGGTAGGGGAGAGCATGGACAGGACGGAACTCAATTGGAAGAGCACGACGCAGCGGCCGGGTCGGCGGCTGCATCTCAGCAAACCCCGCATCGGCGGCATCCTTTCCCCGATAGCTGGCGATCAGCGCCTACGCCTTTCACAAATCAGGCCCCAGCGAGCCGCCGGCACGCCTGCAACAAAGCCCCGACAGCCGTGCGGCGACAAACACACCGAGCCAGCTGACGACCAGCTGGAGACAACAGCCAAGCGATTGACTGCAAGCCCAGGCAAGCGCGAAGTCGGGCCGTCAGGCTCCCAGGCGAGCTCCCGCTCTGCCGCCCCACGACTGGCGCCGCTCATCGTCGCCGCTCCTCTTGTTTGCAGTAGTGCAAGCATTCGACCCCAGACAGCATGTCTGACGGAGAGCCGTCCCTGGATCCTAGCTACCTCTTGAAAGCTGTGCGGTCGTTCTTGGCTGGCGCCGCCCAGCCAGCCGATGAAGAGGCAGAGCAGCCTTCCGAGCCAGCCAAGCCGGCAGAAGGCGAGGGGGAGCCAGGTGCGCTTTGAGCCATTCTGCTGGGTAGGCAGAGGAGAGGTATGATGGCAGGCATGCACTGTGCTGTCCCTGCGTGTTGGCGGTTTTGAACCCATTGTACCATGCCATGCAGTCCAGCAGGTGGCAGGCGCCCTGCTCCGAAGCTGTGTGTTCCTATCCCCCTCTTTCTTCCCCTGCCTGCCCGCCTCGTGCACCATGCAGAGGGTGAAGATGGCCTGGGATGGGAGGAGGCCGGCTGCCTGGTGTGGGACTGTGCAGCGCTGCCAGATGATGCCGCATTCCTGGTCAAACACGATTTGCCCGCCATGCTGCCGCCGCTGCTGACCGCGGCGGCCGCCGCCGAGCGCTGGCGCGCTCTTGAGATTGCTCTTGGCACGCTGGGCAACCTGGCATGCCACGCTGGCACCAAGCAGCTGCTGCTAGGCCAGGCGGGCCTGCCGCAGCTGCTGTTGGACACGCTGCTGTGGGTGGACGATGCGGCATCGCTGGCCGAGCTCTGCCGCTGCCTCACATCGCTGCTGGCCGACAGCAGCCGGCAGGTGCGGCGCTGGGTGCTGTTGAGACGTGTGGGGCATGCTTTGCTGCCCCTATGCCAGTCCGTATGCAAACAACTGTTTGGCTGGTCGCTGATTGTGCCTGCCGACACCCAGAGGCCTGGGCTACGCCTGGCCCCCTGCCTGCACGGCATGTCTTTCCAACTGCCTGCAGCCCCCCGCCCGCACCCCCGCCGCAGGCTGCCGAGGCATGGTGGGCGCTGCTGCTTCGAGAGGAGACTCTGGGCAGGCTGGTGTGGGTTGTGGAGAACACGCTGAGCCCTGCTCTGTTGGAGCGCTCGTGAGTGCGGGGTAGCGGCCGGGCAGAAGGGTGGCACAGCGTTTCCACATGCACTCCTGGCTGCTGTCTGGCTCTAGACCAGCAAACCTTTTCTTGGCTTGCTCGCTGCGCCACCGCAGCCTCCTTGCAAGCACACACTGTCTCTTACATGCCCATGCTGGCCTCTGCTCATGCATGCAGGCTCAACCTGGTCTGCTGCCTGGTGACTGCCGCCGCCGCAGCGGGCGATGGCGGCGCCACCAGCGGCCAGCTGGTGCCGCTGCTGCTCTCTCTCGACCTCCTGCCACTGCTGGCCAGCGTGCTCCACGGCTGGGTGGTCCGCCTGCGGGCCGAGCACCAGCAGTTTGGCGGCGGCGCCAGCACTGCCGCCGATGCCAGCGGTGGGGGAGCAGATGAGCCGGCAGGTGCAGGGGCGGCAGCTGCGGCGGACGGCGCGCCTGCAGCAGCTGTGGAGGCTGGAGGCGAGGATCCATCGGCTGGCGCCATTGCGCCGCCCGCCCCCGACAGCCCGGCACAGTGGGAGGAGAAGGCAGTGGCGGCGGCAGAGGTGACCCAAGAGGCAGCGATGGAGGCGCTGGGGCTGCTGGAGGCCCTGCAGGCAAGCTGGTAGAAGAGAAGAAGGAGCGGTTTGACGGTGGCCTGCCTGCAGCAATGCGCTTGTGTGCTGCAACAGTGCCGGGCACGGGCGCGGCCCGAGGAGCGCCTGTGGTGCTGAAACACAGAGCAACCGGCGCCACTGCCCAACCTGTTTTACTCGTTCCAATCCATGCCGTGCAGGCGGACGCAGCGGGCGAGGCAGCCATCAACGCGTCAGGTGGGTGCCTGCTCAAATGTGGGGGTCAGGCACTGAGAGGTTTCAGCACCATGCACCCAACGCTGTGATGCAAGCTTGCTGCATTGACCAGCACCGCCCCACCAACCAACTCCTGCTACTCCCCCTTTTCTGCTGCAGCATCCGTCAAGGAGGCGCTGCTGCGCATTGTGGCTGAGTCTGACAGCCGCGGCATGCGCGCCCTGGCCACCGCCCTGCTGGCGGCTGCTGAGGGCGTAGGCCCACTGCTGGTGCAGCACCCACGTGCACTGGCGGCGATGCTGGGCTGGTTGGAGGCGGCTGCTGCTGAGGCAGAAGAGGGCCAGCCCGCCAAGCGGGCGCGCACCGAAGCTTCAGAGGCGGAGGCCTCGTCTGCTGAGAAGCAGGCAGGGGAGGAGGTGGAGGCGGCGTGGGCGCTCTGCTCCGAACTGGCACGAGCGGTGGCACAGCCGGCACCGGCACCGGCAGCGGAGGGCGAGGGTGCAGGTGAGGGCGCGGCGCCCGGCGGCGGCATTGACGCCGTGCTGGCCGTGGTGGCCGATCATGCCGGCGTGCTTGGACGCGACTGGGGCAGTGACGACATTAGCCTGGCTGCCCACCAGGCGTACGTGCTTGGGAGGGTGCTGCCGCTGCTGGCTGGGCGGCTTGGGGAGGCGGCGGCGGCGGAGCTGGCTGCGGCCGCCGAGCGCGCGCAGGCGGCTGCGGCAGCAGCGCAGCAGTGAAGAGGAAGAACTGTTGAGCTTTGAGTAGCTGGTCGATGTAAAGATGCAGAGCACGCAGTCTTGGACAAAGTGCGGTCGGCGGATGTGTGCCGCCACGTCGGCGGCGGCGGCGGCGGGAGGTGGCTTCATCAGCCGTGTGGCCCCGCGCTCCAATTGCCGCCTCCTGAAACCTCCTTCGGCCCATCACCTGTCTCCAGCCTGCCCCTCGGAGCGCGCACGTTCAACCGCTGCTGACCTTCGCCTCCTCGCGCGTGGTCGCCCAGGCGAGGCAGCCGTGCACAAGCAGACGACTTGCGACAGTCCAGCCTCACGTGAGATGCCCAGCGCCGCGCGCCGCGCACCCTCTGCCGTCGCGGCAGCCGCCGCCGCTGCCCTTCCGCCTCCCACCGCCCAGCCGCCGAACCACACTCCCCTCCACCCGCACCTCCTCCCCCACAGCCCAGCATGGTGGACGTGGCGGCTGTGGAGGAGACGGTGAAGCGGCTGGCCAGCCACAAGGGCGTGGTGGGCATCGCCATCGTCAACGGCGACGGCGTGCCCATCCGCACCACGCTGGAGCCGGAGCTGGCTACACAGTATGCGGCGCTGGTCAGCCAGCTGGTGCTCAAGGCGCGCTTCATGGTGCGCGAGCTGGCGGCCGACGGCGCCGACGACCTGCAGTTCCTGCGCGTGCGCAGCAAGCGGCACGAAATCATGATCGCGCCCGGCTTCGACCGGGTGCGTCGCCACTGGGTGCTCCTTGGGGGAAGTGTCTTCTGCTGGGTTGGCTGCTGACGAGCAGCGGCGGTGCTAGACAGCGGTGCCCTCAAGTTAGCCGTCCCACTGCATACACTGCCCTGCATGTCTGAGCATACAGCATCTGGTCAGCACCCACTCACCTTACTCAGCCTGCCCCGTTCCTTGCCCACAGGACCACACCTACACGCTGCTGGTGGTGCAGGAGCCGCAGGCAGAGTGAAGTGGCGGCACTATGGGCACAGGTGGGTGGGCTGCAAGGCTGCAGTGACATGCATGTCCAAAAGACATGTGATTCCCAGGCACACCCGCCGCAGGCACTGACCTTCGGCATTCCTGTGCCCTCCCAATGCCCTGCAAGTGCTTGGCAATGTTTACAGTGTATTGGTCATGAGTTTGTAATATGAACTGAAAGAATGGGTGAGCAAGCAACAGCAACAGCAACAGAACTGGGAGAGCAGAGCGGCAGAGCAAAGCAACACGTAGCATCAAGAGTGGAAGCAGGCGCACAGCGGCACTACGCCAGCAGGTGCGGCCGCTCTTTCCAGAAAGCGTCTCGGATGATGTCGCAGTGCAGCACGCAGGGCTCTAACCGCTCCTTCTCCTTGGTCCGCCCATCCGCTGTCGTCTTCACGTGCATCACCCGCTGCCGCACCACCACAGAGCCCTGCGGCAGTAGCAGCAGGGGCAGGGCAGGGGGCATTGGCTAGGCTACAGACATGCACCTGATTTGCACTGATGGCCACGCACAGCTCTCAGTACAGCAGCATTCATTGGCGTGTCTCAGGCCAAAAACCAGTAGCGGCTTGCCTTGCGAAACCGCTCCGGCAGCGTGCTGTAGTTGAGGCCAAACTGGCTGAACAACAGCTCGTTTTTGTAGTCAGACAGAGTGCCCTGAGGGGTGGCAGCATGGCCATAGGTCAAATGGCTTGTGTGGGGCATGTGCGGGAGCGAAAACAGCGCAAACCGTCAGCAGCATAGCCATTCACAGCTGCACCGGTCTCAGCCCGCTGCAAACCCGTACAACCACCTCGACTGCCCAGCACCCACCCGCAGCTGAGCATGCGCCTCTGTCGTGGTCTGCCCCGACTTGACCAGCGCCCAGAAGCAGGTGTTGTACTGCAACAGAACGGGCATGAGGAGAGAGGGGCAGCCTTGTACAGTGCTGGCAAACCAAGGCACCGGAGCATAGCTTTGACAATTGACAAAGGCATTGCAGCACCACAAAGCCAGCGTCCCACAACCTGCGGCACGCCCCTATAGCCGCAGAGCATGCCCCGCTCGCTCGCACCAGGTTGTTCACATGTGTGTCCGCCTGCCGCCAGCTCAGGTAATCGCGCAGCGTCTGGTCAGAGGGGTACAGCACGGCCCGCGCATCAAACGCAGGGGTGGCTGCCAGCGGTGTGTCTGGGAAATGCTCCGCCCAGCGCCGCACGTAGGTGCCGGTGAAGCATGACGTCACCAGCGACACCAGCTTGGAGGCGCGGCGGCCTGAGGGGGAGTGGGGCAGGTGCAGAGGGTGGAGTGAAGCGTGGTGCAGGGTGGACATAGCGGGCAGGCTGTGGACCCCGGCCAGCTGCGTTGACGGCGGCAGCAGTTGACTGCAATACTTGACCAACTGGGCCATCCACTGCAAGTCCCCAGCCGCTGCAGCACTTAGCCGCACCATACAGCTGGCAGTCCTTGGCGAAGACGAAGCTGTACTCGTCGCTCTCGCCAAATGCCAGCCGGATGTCCTGGTACTCCTGCATCACCGCCTGCAACAACGGCGCAGCAGGCACAGACGGCAGCGTGTTGTTATTTAAGGCTGTCAGATCCCAAAGGCAACTGATAGCTGGGCGGAATGTTGGGACTAGAGACCACCGCTGTGCCAACCACAACTTGGCAGCAAAAACAGGCAACCCACCTTGGCCGCTTCGTCCATGAGCCGCAGGGCGCGCTCATCGTTGGGCTTCTCAAACTTGTGCAGATCGCAGAACCTGAGGGAGTGGGAGAAACCTTGGCTCCGCATTTCCAGAGCTGCTCACAGTGCATTGCAGCGGGGAAGCATACGAGCACGCGCCGCAGCGGCAGCGGCAGAGGGGCACCAAGCTGCCGAGCGCACTTGGTGAAGCCCTTGCCGTCCAGCCGCACTACGATCCAACAGCCGGGCAGCAGGCGGTCGTCCAGCTCATACTGCTTGACGTATTCATACTTGGAGCAGGCCTGGCAGAGAGAGAAGGGGAGCCTTGGGTGGGGTGAGGGAGCGGCGGCAGGCAGCAGCGGCGGCGGCGGCGGCGGCGGCAGCGTGAGCGGCGGCGCGCCCATCGCGGGTGCATGCATGGTATGTGCTACTCGGTGCGCACCATAGCGGCCCGAGTGCGCCAAGCCGAGCAAGCTAGACAAAATTCAGTGGCGGCATTCGTCGGAGCAGCGGGCAGCTGCAACTATAGCGGTGCAGAACAAGCCGGAATGTAGTGCAGACGCGCTTGGATTAGCCGCAATGGCCGCCGGGCATGTACATGTACGTCCCCCGCCATGCTGCAAGCGGGGCGGGAGGGCGGCGGCAGGAGGCCGCACAAGTAGCAGTTTGCAGAGTTGGAGCCGCAGACTGCCTTGCATCGTGGGTCTTTGAGTGCAGTCTGGGGTTGCTTCCCTTTCATCCAGGCAGGGGCATGGCAGGTGTATCGATCCGGCAGCGCTGGACGGCTGCCGCCCCAGCCGCCGCCGCTCAAGCCAACGAGGCACTCCTCTGAAACCTGAGGAGCTGCCCTTCAACATGTTGCCTTGTTACATTGCTTTACACATCTTAACGCCATGAAAGCACGCAACCACCCACCAACGCTGTCCCGCCGACAGCTGCCGACAGGGCAGCGCCGCCAGCGCAACAAGCGCTGCATGGCACTCATGGGCGCCCGCCGCTCCGCGGCTCCACTGCATTTTGAATTCTGCGCCTCTGCCTGTCCTCCCAGGCCGGCCCAGCTCCTCCAGGCCCGCTCCTTCGCCCCAGCTGCCCCGAGCTGCTGCCCTGCAGACGAGAGCAGCCATGACCACGGTGGCAGAGGCGCTTGCCCTGCTGCAGCGCTCCAAGGCAGCTACAGCCTCCTCCCTGCGCCAGGCTCGGGCAGCGGCCCTGGCCCAGCTCTCGCAGGCCCAGCACCGCCTCTCGCCCCGCCACACACCCTCAGGTGAGTGATCAGCGACCCAGAACGTCGTGCCAGGGCTGCAGGCTCATTGGCATCTCCGCCGACGCCGACAACGCCCGACCGCCGCTGCCGCCGCTCGACCGTCACAGCCGCCGGCGCTAGGATTGCCGCCAACCCTGCCTCCCCCGCCCGCACCTGCAGGGCCGCGCCGCCGCAACGAGGGCATCGAGGATGAGGACCAGGGCATCGTGGCGGCAGAGGCGTCTGCCACCGGCGCCACCGTCACCGTCTCGCTGCTGGCAGCCGGATTTGCCGTGGGCCCCGGCGGCGCCTCTGTGCGCTCCATCTGCTCTGTCACCGGTGCCGACATCCGCTCCTACACTGAGAGCCAGGGCGGCCGGCGTGTGCGCGTCTTTGTGATAGAGGTGGGTGCTGTTGGTGTGGTTTGAATTTGTGGGGGTGCCTGCATCACTTCTCAAAGCGACAGTTTTGTCCAGATGCCCACCAACCTGTCTCTGGTCCGCCCCACAGGGCAAGCCCAAGCACGTGGCGCATGCGCTGCAGCTCCTCGCCGCAGCTGTGGAGCGTTACACGGCCCTGACCGGAGGCGCCTTCTGCAACCAGCAGGCAAGAATGGCTGCGGGTGCTGGATTGGGCAGACACGGGGTGTGGCCGTTGAGAGATCACAGTGCTACGCTACTCTGCCTTGCACCAACCGCTGGCCACTCTTCCCTACACCAAACTCTTCACAGGTTGACAGGGAGCAGGTGATCGGAGGTGTGACCTTCTTCTACTCCCCGCCGCCACGTGCCGCCGTGCCTTACGCCGCCGCGCTCAAGGCGGTGCACGAGAGGTGGGCAGGCGGGCGAATGCAGGCATGTGGGTGCTGGATAAGTTGCAGTGCTTCCAACCGACTGCCTCCCCAAGCCTGCTGAGTTACAACCTGCTGCTCCCGCTCCCACCACCACAGCCCGTCTGCACCCAGCAAGCCCGCCGGCCTCTTCTCCCCGCGCACTGCCAACAAGGAGAATGCTCGCAGCAGCGGCGGCAGCGCAGCCAGCGCCGCGCTGCTGCTAGCGGCTGCCACCGCGCAGGCGCAGGCGGCGCCCCTGCAGGACCACCAGCCGCTGAGCCTGCTGGCCACTCCCTCGGCACCCATGCGCGCTCGCCCCTCGCTGCCGGGCCTGGCGCCGCTGCCGCCGCCAGCCTTTGCGCCGCTCTCCCGCACCTCCAGTGGTGCCATGCCAATGGAGGAGGATGAGGTGGCAGCCACTCCGGCATACAGCACCACCCCAGCCTCCTACAGCCTCTTCTCAGGTGGCGGCCTGGGCGCCGGCACAGCGCTGTTTGGCCAGCCAGAGCCATTTGGCGCCGGCGGCTCCGTCTTCCGCTCAGCGCTGGAGACACCCACTGCGCCCACTGCTGCTGGTGCGTTTCATGTATGCGTGGGGTACATTGGAGAGGATACGGTGCATGGGCCTCCAGCTTGTTGGTGGTTTGCAGTTGGTGGATGCTCAAAGCCGTGCGGCACCAAACACCTCCCCTTCATCAACTGACACGTCTCCCAACCTGAACAAAACCCTCCACCCTGCACCAGGCGGCGCCTCCCTGTTCCGCACCCCCTCCGCCACCTTCCTGGCGCCGCCCGGCAGTGGGCTGGCGGCAGCAGAGGCCACGCCCGACATCGGCATCGCCTCTGGCCACCTGCAGCTGCTGAGGGCGGGCAGCGGCGCGTTTGAGGCTCAGCTGATGCGCGCCGGCAGCTGCGGCGAGCACCCACTGCTGGGTGCTGCCGCGGGCTTCCAGCCTTTCCCTGGCGCCGCCGCCTTCCCTGGCCAGGTGCGGGGCACATGTGGGTGCATGCGGAGGGTGTCGTAATAGCAGAGCAATGGTCAGAGAGTATGCAATGGCATGCAAGCTGACCTCAAGACCCGATAAACTCTCGCCGTCCATCCACTCACCATGCCTTGCAGGCCCCCGCCGCCGCCACCTTCCCCGCCGCCGGCCCCGCCCTGCCGCCCCAGCCGCTGCCGCC
>VFQQ010002678.1_pt1 | contig 19290 bp, 25 predicted proteins | sample 3512341 | NCBI WGS metagenome assembly VFQQ01 (sample SAMN10412373, study PRJNA504923) | tailings metagenome | isolation source: Relicate 2 Philex TSF1 revegetated site | place: Philippines: Tuba, Benguet | collected 2017-08-29 | reverse complement strand
TCACCGCTTTGAATCTGAACGGACTCAGGCTCCCGCCACAGACCGGATTGGCAATATCACTGCATTCTGCAGCAAAAGGCCCACGAGTTGATATTCCCGCCCTCGCCTCCACTGACAGCCCGTCCATCTGCACCTCTTGTGTCCCAGCCGACCATTCTATAACCAGCGCTACACCAATTTGCAGATCCGTACTCAAGATTGTTTATGTTCGCTGGGGTCCAGCGAGCAACATATCTTGTATGGCAATCGAGAGTGCCGCCAACAACCGACCAGCGACCGGATTGGCAAGAAAGTAGCAGACCCGTCGAAGAGAACCCCGTCGCCCCCACACCCGGGCAGGCGGCGCCTTCTACAACGATGTTCTGGGTGACGGTTGGCGCCGTCGAGGACGCCATCAGATCCGCGGCCGAAGCGCTGATCGCGAAAAGCGAAAGAACAACGAGCCCGATAATTTTTTTCATGTCTGACAAACTCCTGCGTCGAGGCTGACAAGGGTGGTTGATGCGCGCTTGCGCCAGTGAGTATTGCACACTCGAAAGAATAACATTAGGTGCGGCCGTTGTCATTGTCTGCCATCAGCACTATCCTGCAAGGGATTGCAGCCAACTTGTTTTACTATCGTAATTCTTTAAGAATATTTGCAGTGACCATTACGAAGCGTCTTAAAGGGATCTGGCATGGAATCGTTTGAATCGCTCTTCTCGCATGCTGAGCGCGCCCTCTCCGAAGGCGCCGAACTGCTCGGCCTTATCGGCAGGTCATCTAGGCTTGATGCCGGGCAGAAGGATCGCCTCTCCACGGATGTGTCGCGCCTGGTTGAGCGCATAGCGCTCAACGGACGATTACTCGCCGAGAGCCTCGGCAGCGGCGACGCGGCGACCACTCAGAAGGCTGCAGTCATCCTGGGGCGACACCTGGAGCTCGCCCAGCAAACGCTCCCAGCGATCAGCGGCCGTATTTCTGGAGTCCTTCATGCGTAAGAAAACCGGACTCGTCGATTGCTCCGATCTGGCACACCAGATCGAGGAAGGACTCAAAACCATCGACACCGAACTTGGCATCGTTGCATTTCAAGCGACCGTTGCCGGCCCGGCCGAGGCACTGAAAGCTTCCACGCGAGCCGTTTCGAAGGCCGCCCATGAACTGACCGACAGCAAGCTGGTGAGGCTGTATACCGCCGAGGAGCGAGCCCGATGGCACCAGTTCGCACAACTCCCACCGATGCGCTTCTTCCTCGACAAGCTGGGCCCAAAGCAGAGCGACGCTCTGGCCACCGTAATGAGCAAATGGGTTGGATTTCCGACGCTGCTCAGCCAGGCGACAACCCTGCGCAAACTCTGCGTGACGACCTCTATCGCATCCAGCGGCCTCGCTTACGTCCTGAACACTGATCTTGGGCGGGCGATGGTTGCCAACTGCGAGGGCCTGCTGGATCTCGCCCCATCTGAAGCCCACACCGTCACCGGCATCACCATGGTCATGGCGGCATATGCAGTCTCCACCCTGCTCAAGACGGCCGTTTGCTTCCGGGCCCACACCAGGCATGACGAAATTGCCCGCAGGGCCCAGGAGTGGAATGACAAGCTCGAACGAGGCTGGCGGGATGTATTGCCAAGGTTACTCACCCTGGGGTTGCAAAAGGTGATCTCCCCCTACCCTGCGTACGACGAAAGCGCACTCCAGAAGATTCGCGCCGCCGCAGAGGGCGGACTCTTGAAGGGGCTGAGCAAGGCCGAGCTCGCCCCATTGCAGGCAGTAAGGACCCACCTGGTGCAGCACTATGGCGTCGACGAGCTGCAGGCCCCGGCCGTTGCAATCAAGCTCCTCGCTCACGAGGAATCGAACCCAAACCGGCTGTTGAGCACCCTGCACACCAGAAGCCTGCCGGCCGGCTGGATCTCCAAGTACCAGATTGACCCGCGATATTGCGTTCTAAGCAGTGACGATGCACCGACCACGCCGGCGGCTGATGCGAGCCCCCAGGAGATGAGCCGATGACCAAGCCAGAGTTGCTGTATGAGCTGACTGGCTATCTGGGGTCAGCTCTCATCGCTGCCGCATTCCTTGGAGCCTGCCTCGGCCTTACAAAGAAGCGTCCGCGCTGGTTCCTGCTGGTCAACCTGGTGGGCGCCATAGCGCTCTGCTTTCCCGCATACCAGAGCGGCACAGCCGCGGCGCTGGCGATCAACGGGTTCTGGATATTGGTTGCTTTCTCTGAACTGGCGGCAGCTTGGCGTCGGGGGATCTCCCCCTCCCCACTGAACATCGCGCTTTACTCCTACAGCGCAGCGGCGATCGCACTGCTACTGGCTGACTGGATCATCCATCGAAATCTTTCGATGCCGGCGCTAGGCGGAATCGTCGCCATGCTGTTCTTCATGAGCGGGTACTGGGGTCTGGCTCGAAACCTCAACTCCACACGAGCCCTGGAAACTTACCTCTGGACCGCCCTGGCAGGAAACCTCCTGTACATCCCCCTCCTTGTCCGGGACGGCAACCTACCAATTCTCGCCTTGCAGGTCGCATGCACGGCAATTGCCATAGGACGGCTCTCCCATATCCACGCCAGCCGATATCGGCAGCGCCAAACCGCGCATAACAGCGCTTAGTTATGCGCAACAATGAAAAACGAGGCTTTCCCATGCAAACAAATGCCGAATCAGTAGAGCTTCATGTCATCGTTACCACCGAGCTGCCCCAGGGCGCTCTCCATCAACTCGATCAAGATGTTGCCGGGGTCTACTCGGTGAGCGTGGATTCGGGTCTCTCGCAGGGCATCCAAAGCGGGGTAGCCCTGGACGTGTTCCATGACAACCTGCCAATCAAGGTATTGGATGACTTCAATATCACGGTGATCGACCCCGTAAGCGGCATGGAACTGAGCGAAGCTCATGACTATGAGCACGGAACACAGCGCAGTGCCGGCCGCTACAACGGCAAGGTCGACAGCGGAGAGATGGGCCTGAACGGCCCTCACTTCTGAATCTGGCCCGGCGCGGGGCCCAGGCTACGCGCCGGATCCACAGGCCAGGAACTGTCTCTGTGCGGAGAGGGAGTCAGGCGAGAGCAGATCATCGTGCCCTGCAGCCCCCTTTCTCGCCAACCAGGCCGAATATTCGGGCCAACGGTCACTGTCGACCAGCAGCGCCGGCGCCGGCGAAAAGCCGAGGGCGGCTTGCCCACCCCACCGGCGCGCGACATCTTCCAGGCTGCATCCGCCTCTCAGAATGCAATGTTCGACCGCCTGCTCCAGCCAGCCCTGCCAACGCTCGAAATCAACGCAGTGCACACGGCCGTCAGCCTCTGATAAAAGAAAGCGCAGAGAACGATCAGGCTCGCCTGGCCATTGGCCCAGCGTGAACGCGAGGCGATCATCGGGAGCATGCTCCTCAGGCAGAAGGGCAATCACCGCTACCCGCGCCGGGATCACCAGGTGAACCGCGTCAGGATGCGCCCCATCAATGACCACCACCGTGCCGGCACCAAGCCGGAGACTAGCAGCGTCTGTTGGTGAACAGCGCTGCAGCTTCCCAGGGAACTCGCTTGACACCGCTAGCCATAACTCCTGAAGACCCTCATCCCAGCCATCGGCATCCAAAAACCAAACGGCCCGCCGCAGGCCCAGCGATAGGGCCAGACGCAGAGCTTGAAGAATCAACGGCCGCTTGGAAGCGCTATCAGCGCCCAGAAAGTATGCGTGACGCCTGGCGGCAGACAGCTGAACACCGACCAACCCAGAGGCGGTAGGCAGAGGCAGCCGAAAGAATGGCTCGTGCCGACCGCGAATCTCATCCGGAACATCCGTCCATGGGCCCGTATAGCGACGTATGCCGTGACGCAGTGAGGCGGCATCGAGCGCACGATGCAAGGGCGCGCCTTCCGCTCTTGCGATCCTCTTCGCATCCTTCTTGACCTGGGCCAGGGTGGCCCCAGATGGAAACCTGAATACCGACATGGTGGATCCTCAGCAGCAGAGCGGTAACCTCCCCCTGCACGCATGAATCCACAGCTTGATGCTGTATATCCAGGACCTAAACCGGTCTTCGCGCATGACGCGCAAACGCTGGGGGCGCTTCGAAATAGTTCAACGCAACGTTAGCGCATCTCGGGCGCCAGAAACTCCACAACCGCGCCCTGTGGGAGTACACCGATCAGCGAAGCGAGAGCAGCTTCAGTGAAGGGCGACTCACGACAATCCAGCGCGATCGCCGAGCGGATCACAGAGGTATCAATGAGCCCTGCGGAGCGGCGTGGGGTGCGGAGCACTGCCTGACCATCAATCGACGGCAAATCATGCATCCGAGCGCTGATCCGCGGGAGCAGCCCATGGTTTGCCGCCACCCCCATCAGGTGCTCATCGATTGAGAGGGCTCTCGCCTCTGGCCTGAAGATCAACTCATCGAAGGCCTGGCTTTCAGCCGTTGACAAGGCCTTGCGCGCCGAAGTACCAGCTGCAATCTGTGGGTGAACCTGGGCCAAAGCACGCGCGATAACCTCCTGGTACACCTCACCAGTCAGCCCATCAAACAGGCACGATGCCGCGACAACGGTGCCGTGCGAGCAACCAGCAAACACAGGCGATTGATAATCCAGCAGGAGGTTTGCACGGATACCCAGGTCTGGCGAGGTCTGGTCATAAACCTGACCTCGCACAGACACCGACGTGATCACGTCAGCAGCGCAGAGCAGGAAGAAGACATCGCGGCCGGTGAGGCGCTCTTCTGATCGGTACATCCTTAGAGCCGCCCGAGTTGGTACTCGACCTCAGTGGCCAGATCAACGACGGCTTCGCCGGCGCTCACCAGGGTACGCTCCGCAACGTCCTCGAACAGCGCCACCACCGCCCCCTCGGCAGATACCGCATCAGAGAGATGCAGCGCCTCGCGGATCTCCTCCGCTACCGCTTCCTGGAGGTATTCCTCCGCGGCGTCAAGCCCCATCTTCAGAGGATTGAGGTCGTTCAGTTCACGCTGGATACGCTCTGCCTGACGGCGCTCAGCCACCAGCTTCTCCGGGCTGACGACCATGCCCGAAACCTTCATTTGCGCAGGGCGCACTTGAGGCTGCGGCTCTTTGTAGGAAACCTGACGCCGCATGACTTCCAGACGAAGATTCATCGGCAGGCGGAGCATGGACTGCAGCGGGTAAGCTTGGATCAAAAATGCATTGGGTTTCGCGAAGAGCTCGCTCAGCTTCTGGCTTTCGCTCTTGGGGATCATCGATGGCGATCGCATAAGTGCTCTCCTGTTGGGCCATGACACCATCTTAGCGGCGATACGCCATCAATCAAGCTGTTTCACTATCGACTATCCATTAGGATATATTCGCAGTAGCGCCGGGAGCCAGAGCCTGGAGTTCGTGGAAATGCCTGGAAAGATGCTCGTCGACCCACACCTCTAGCCTGCGCGCAGCTGCAGCACCACCGCGGAGGTGATGGCACCTATGGCGACATATTTGCAAAAGACGAAGAACTCTCGATATTTCTTCTCGTTATCGCGACGATCATAGTGATCGGCCAGAGCACTGAAGCATGCAATGCCGCCAGTGAGCGCACCGACGACACCCAGAACCACCGCCAGGCCGTCCCGCAGGTATATGCCTTCCTTGCGGCCAGGCAGATACATCTCACCGTCCAGGAAGCCATCAAGAGCCCACCATGTGAGCGCCACACCAATGACCAGGAAAATGATCCTCTCGGCCGGCGCATACTGATTTGGTACGAACACTATTCCCCCTTCTTTTCAGATAACCGGCTGTCCAATCCCGAAAGCAAACGGATGCACTGCTGCCGCCCATCACCTGTACCGACTCGCTGAAGCAGCGTGGCGTGCCGCTCGACAAACTCTCGCGTTTTATCACTCCAGTTGATCGGCAGCGCCTGCAGATGCCTCGCGTCAACCATCCAAGCTCGCCCACTCCTGCGCTGACATACATCGATGGCATGCTGCAGGTGCTCGCGAAACTGCGCAGCACCCCAACCGTTCACCCTGCACATGTGCGACGCCGCGAACCGAAACTCGGCCTTGCTGCGCGCAGTACCGACGTGAGTCGCCAGGTGGCACCACGTACACAGTGCCTGCAAAGAGGTCAGCCGTTGAATGCCAGTCACCTCGTCAAATGACCAACGCTCGTGGCACTCCAGGCGCCCGCGACGAGAACCGCAAACTTCGCATTGATGAGCCGCTCTGGCGGCCACATAAGCGGAACAAGACCGCCACTCAAGCCCGGCCAACTCCGCCTGCAGGTTCGAAAGCCAAGCCGAAGTGGGTACGAGATCCACATAGAGGCGACCATCACTCAAACGGCCACGAACCGGCCGCGTAGGACTCACGGTACGCAGTTCGAAGCCATAGGGATCGTCACCACCTCTTGTCATTGAATATCGCTCGCCATCGTAGCTATCGTTATTCTATTGGAACTACTTTAAACTAATTCGCACGATCAAACAGCCTGCATGCCGATGAAGAAGAAGCTCGACCATCAAGAAGCACTTCGCATGAGCGTTTTCGCCTACCGCGAACAGCTCAAGCTACTGCGCGAGCACGAAGCTACGGCAAGCCGCGCCGCTGCACCGGACCTTAACCCGCTCGGGACAGAACCAATCGCGCACGACGCGCAGAGCTGCTATGAGCAGCTGCAGCAGGAGACCTACGAGGCCCTGACTAAAGCGCTCTACTGCCTCGGCATGGCCTCCGTTGAATGGATAGCTCCACGCCCAGACCTTGGGCGATTCAAGGGAGTAATCCAACCAGCGTTCGCAGCCGCCAGCACCTATCGAACCATGAATATCGACGGGATCAGCGTCCTAACCTCTGATGGCCCCTTCATCAGCGGCCTTGCAAAACGCCTGGGCATCACTTCCGCCGAGATATATCAAGAACCGGTGAAGCGAGTTTCTGCCTTTGAGAAAGCCTTTTGGCTGATCACCGAGCGAATGAACGAGACCAACAAGGAGGCGTCTTTCCAAGACGGGAGATAGATGCTGACCAGACGAAGCTTCATCCAACTCGCCATATCCTCTTCCGCCGCCCTGGCCTTCCCAGGCCTGGCCGAATCGCAAGAGGCCGACTGGCGCCTAAAGGCACTGGATCGTGATCGATATCTGAGCCTGGTGCGACCAGACAGCGGTGAGCGCGTGACGGCTTGCTACTGGCGCCGGAATAGCGGCTGGGACCTGGAAGGCTACCGACAGGCGTGCTGGCTGCTGCGCGACGTGAAGTACAAGCAGGCAGTATCCATGGATACCGGCCTACTGGACACACTGTTCATCATGCAAATGTGGCTGGCCACATACGGCAAACAACACGATATCCACGTCCTCTCCGGCTACCGAACTGCTCAGCACAACGCGACACTGGAGGGGGCTGCTAAGAACTCAATGCACCTCTACGGCCGAGCTGCTGACATCCATATGCCAGGGGTATCACCCGTCCTCCTCTCGAACATGGGGAAGATGCTAGGCCTCGGCGGTGTCGGCCTTTATGCGAAGAGAGGATTCATCCACGTTGACCGCGGCTCCGTAAGGAGCTGGTCAAGCTGAGCCTGCAAATTCCCCCGCCCATAAAAAAGCCCCTCAACCGAGGGGCTAATCACAGCACAGCACCTACCTTGCAAATTACTCGTTCACCGAATCTTTCAAGGCCTTGCCCGGCTTGAAGCTCGGGATGCGGCTGGCCGGGATGTCCATCGATTTTCCGCTCTGCGGGTTGCGCCCGGTACGGGCCGCGCGAGTCTTGACAGCGAAAGTGCCGAAGCCGACCAGGGATACGCTTTCGCCACGCTTCAGCGTGTCGGTGAGGGTATCCAGCACCGCCGCCAAGGCTCGGCCGGCGTCAGCCTTCGAGAGGCCCGCTCGATCAGCAACAGCATTGACGATATCCGATTTGGTCATGTAACCACCCTTCTGTGTTGTTTACCTGTAGAAACCCATGGATTTATTCTGCCGTAATTGCAAAGAAAAGCAAACAACAGATTTTACAAACGATTCCTAAAGCGGCAAACGCCCGGATGTTGGCCAAAATGTGCTTTTTTGCTATGGTTGGACTATTGCAATCCTGAAAGCAGAAAGATGATGCGAAAGCGCACCGGATGTTCATCACCTCGCACGCAGGCGAGCCTACTCACCGAGGTGCTCAACGAGGCCGGCAAACCTGCTACCGGAATGGTTCTACTCCAGATATCGCCCGACGGCATGGATGAAATCGCCGCACTTCGCGATCTCTTGTCCGGGCGTGCAGCAACAGCCTCCATACGCATGCGCTCCGACGCACTGGCAGACCAGCACGGACTGGTGACGCCTCCGGCTCTCCTGATTACCCACCAAGGCATCCGACTTGAAGCTCGCCTATGCGAGAACGGAGAGGCCGTGTTCAGCCCCGAGATCAGTCACGACCAACTACTCGCCGCGGCGCAGCACGACGTTGCCACGGCGCTCGCCACAGAGGGCCCGCATCCGTGAGAAAGGAACTCTCCACGGCAGCCATCGCCCAAGTCCTTGATGAGTGCTTCCAGCAAGAATACGGACGGCCCGCCAACGACAGGATGAGGGAGAAGTTCGTCAATGCAATTCTCACCAGGGACGCTGTGGCGCTGGAGTTCATTTCAAACGGACTCAACGAGGCCTCCAAGCGTGCGTTCTGCAGAGTGACCGGCATCGCCCTCCCCCCCCAGCAAGGACTCACCTGGAAAGCAATCAGGGCCTGGGGCGGCATAAGCGATGAGCAAGAGCGACTGCGAATTGCCACTGATCGACTTGAAGCGCAAATGGAACGGATTCAAGGAAAGATGGATGTCGAACAGTCCATGGCTGCGCTGAACGGCCTCCTGGATCAAGGCTACAACCGTGTTATACACAGCAACCGCAAGTACCTGCTGGTCAACGAACAAGGGCGCGGCTACAACCTAAGCCAGCGCGGAACCCTGCTCCCTCAGGCGCGCCATCTGCTTGAAGCAATGATCGAGGAGCGAGAGGCGCGCGCTGCACTAACGGCAAATACCGCGCCGGCGGCCACAGGTGATCTCACCGAGCTCTGCGCTGCCGCCGATTTCCGGATGTAGCGAAGTGAGAGCACCACACACCATCGAAATAGCCGCCTTCCACGGCACCAAGCATCGCTTCGAAACCTTTAAGGCATCGCCGCGCGGTCATTTTGGCTCGGGAATCTACATGGCAGATCGCAAGGCAGCCGAGGAATATGCCGGCCCAGACGGTATCGTAATGAGCCTGGCGGTGACCCTGGCCAGGCCCTATCACTACGCAGCGACATTTGACCACGATCTGGATTTTGACTCTGCAGCGGTAGACCTTGTGCGCCAGGTGCTCCCTGACCAGGCTGACGCACTGATTCGCGCATCCATGCATTCTGACGGCTTGCTGGACGACAGCATCCAAACCGCCCTGCAGCTGCTCGGATTCGACGGACTCATCGTCACGTACGAGGATGGCTCGCAAGAAATCGTTGCATACAGCCCGCATCAAATTGAGGTGCTGCACTCGACCGGCGAGCCGTACAGCTCACCTCACATCGAAGCCCCAGGTGCCATGTCCTGGTGATACCCGGCGACAGGCTGCGGCGCACGCGCCATCTCCAGGAGATGCTCGAAAGTAACCGGTGCTGACCTCAACTGACGGCCGTCAACCTCGATTACCAGCGAGAATAGACGCTCCTCCGCCTTCACCACTCCCTCGACTCCAACCAAGGCGACCTCACCAGACTCGAAGGTTGCGCGAGCAACCGCCCCTTGCGGGCACTCGATCGCGACGCCCTCCCAGTCAGTCTGCAACAACCGCGGGCGATCGCCAAAATTCATCCAGTGGCCACCGCCGACGAGCCAGCACACTCCTGCGGTGTTTGCCTCAACAAGGCACTCGCGACCGCCGTCGAAGTGGAACACCAGTGAATGCGCATGTGGCTCATCTGAATAATCCATGACGGCCAGATTGACGACATCTCGATTCTGGACAACCTCGCGCGCGGCCGCCTCAATGACCTCTTCAGGCGTTCCGGGCTCGGCCATAAGCGTCACGTTAACCCCCATCGGCCCGGCCAACTCGCTCCAGTACGGAATGCCCTCGGCGATCTCGTGACCCGGCCCCCTGGCCCAACGCATCGCATCGATCAGCGTCGAAGCATTGTGAAAGTCGGCGAAGGTTTTCCGGATGCTCATGGCAAGACCTCTGAAAAATGCTGGTATCCTCTGCTCATTCTACATTATGAAGCATGTTATTCCATCGCAATTCCTTGCGAATACTTGCAGTGAGATTAGTGTCGAACCGTGCTTGCTGCAGAACAGACTTGTCGAACTCGGCAACCAGGCGATTGAAGATCTGCGCGAGGATAGACCGACCACTCAACTGGACGATGGCGGAGAGGCGTCCGCCTACCATTGAGGCACAAAAAAGCCCGGCAACGCCGGGCTTTTCAATGCGGGCAGCTCACTTGCAGAGCTGCTTGACCTCAAGCCGGCCACACGCGTGGTTTGCGGCGACCTGCTTCCAACTCGAACCGCCTACCAACACCCACAGCCTGGGAGTGAATGTCGTAGCAGTCTGGGCTGCATCGACGTAGAACCCCTGAATGTTGTTGGCCACACCACTGTCGCACATCGATACAGGCGTCGCGTAGACCTCCAGCACTGCCGGAGCCGTACACACCTTCTTGGTGATGGCTACCCCCGTATTGCTGATCTGGAAATCAATATCCGCGCCGCCAGCCATCAACAGCACCGGTGGAGTCGAAACGGTGTCATTGGTCATGTTCGGCGTCGTGCCAACATCGTACCGTGAGAAAGGGCTCCCGCCGGCGCCACCATTGAGGTTGATACTGCCTGAATAGAAGCCGGCCGCCCCAGCATCATTCCACTGCCAGTCGAGGTCAGCGGCAAAGGCTAAGGCCGGCGTAGAAAGCGCAAGTGCGACAAGCGCGAATACAGTTCGTAGCATCGACATGTCGTCCCCCTATTGATGTAATTTCAGATATACGTTCCTAGTCTACGCCGAAACGGCGCCGGAGTCAGTCACGATCACCTGAAGCGCGCAGGAAAACCCATCCGCTGCGCATCCACCTCGGTGGCCCTGGCCTGAAACCATTCCATCTCACGCGAATGAACGTCCTCGACTTGTCTCTGCAGGTCGCCGCACGATGGCGCACCTGGCATCTCAGCCAGCGTCTTCAGCAGGCGCACACCCACATCCAGCGCATCTTGAGCGTGGCTCCGTTCATGTTGCGCCACACCATCGGCATACTCCCTCCATAGAGCCATCTCCTCAGGCCCCAGGCGAGACCGGACCAACTCCGGCAACACCACAACGAGATCGAGCGCCAAATCAAACCCGCGAATCGTGCACAGCCTGTCCTGCTCCAGTACCTGATACGTCCACTTCCATCCTGCCCGGGTCAGCCCATATGCAATCGAGCCGTGAACATCAAGGGGGGATTGCCTGAGGGAGGCCATCACAGCAGTCCAGCTGTCACCGCTGACCGGATAGGTCTTGAAGGACTGGGTAACAAGGAGTTGCATCCCATCACCCACGGGGATCGAGTAGGCCGGGACACCTCCCCGGTCCAAGAGGAGATCGCCAAGCTGTTCAATGAGTTGATCAGCCTGGCCGGCGGATGACGATACAGAAAAGAGGCAGAGGGCCGCGAGCGCCACCTGCCTCGGAAAATCCAGCCTCACAGAACCATTCCGCGCGCCGCCACGGCCCGAGAGGTCTCGGGCAACTGGGCAATGGTCTCCCGGGCGATCGCATCGAACTCCCTGGTAAGCCACCCCGGAGTGCTCTCGGCAATCGCTTCGGAGGTGTTGGAGCCATAGACCTGCAGGCCTGCGTCGACGGCATCGACGGCACCGGCGGGGAGACGCCCCCCAAGACGTGAAATCTCGTGCGCTGCAATGCGCGCGCTTCCACCAAGCGCCTTGGCGATGTTGCCGGCAACCGGGACCATACCAATGGCAGCCGATGCATAGTCGTAGCCATTCATGTCCGAACCATCCAGATTCTTGCCAGACAGAATCATCCCCAGGCTCACCACATTGCCCAGAACAGGGACGCTGGTTACCAGATCTTGGGTGACCTTCGACTTGAAGAGCCCCTTTGCAAAGCCCAGCAGATTGCTGTTGGGGTTGGCGAAAGCCTGGAATGCCTTATCAGCCGCGAAACCCCGCAGATCCTCGAACAGCGCTTGGCGAATCGCACTGTCCCCAGGGTTCTTCACCACCTCAACGGCATTGGCCATCTTATCCAGAGCCCAGTTGGATAGACCTACCGGCTGAGTGTTCGACCTGGCATTGGCGACGTACTGACCGGGAGCCATCGTGAACACCTTTCCGGATAGGTTCGTGACCTGGATCTTCCCCGCGAGCTGGCCTGTTGAGATCGTCTGGGCGGCGACGCCGGGAGCCAACAAGCTGTATTGATCCAGGGCATCTGGCGTAGTTCTAACCTGCTGTTCGGATGGCGCGGATGCCCAGCTATTCAGGTTGGAAGCCAGAGCAGCGGGATTACCCAGCACCTGAGGGTTGGTGAGCAACTTGGGGATGTCGATAAAGCCTTGGGCGCTCTTCATCAAGTCAGAACCGCCGGCCTGGCTCATGGCCTGTCGGCCGAGCGTGCTACTGATGGCGTTGACAGCACCACCAATACCCTGCCCTTGCATGCTGGCTCCAAATCCTGGCAGGGCGGTCTCTACCAACGATGTACCCAGCTGCTGTACAGCCAGCTTCTGTGGCGGCAAACCGGCCTGAAACAGCATCTGCTTCTGCTTGTCGGAGAGCGCCTTAGACAGGTTCGGGTTGAGCAGGCCATCGTTCAGCCCCTGCAGCGTCCATATGGCAATCTGCAAATCACCCTGCTCACCTTGATAGCGCTTTGTCGGGGTAGGCTCCCCCAGCCGGTTCTGCTGGATGAGGTTGCGGTAAATGGCCTCGTATTCTGGCGACCAAACAGCATCAGGGGCGATCAACTGCATCGCTTCGCCAGCGTAAGGCCGATCAGGACCTGCCTTCAGGCAATAGCCGTTGAAGCTCAGGTAGGCTGTCTGCCCCGGCTGAATCTGGTACGAGGACTGGATCCGCTGAGGCTTCATGCCTTGCACTGAACGGACGGAACCGGACTCAATCAGGTCGACGTACTGCAGCAGCTCTGTCAGCGAGGTGGAAAGTTCAATGAACTGTTCACGGGTGTAGTTCGTGCCAGCCAATTCGACAGCGTTGCGGGCACTATTGAAACGGGCGAGGCGGCGCTGGTACTCCGGCTGGAAATAGCCGACTTTACCGGTGGCCACGCTCTGGGAGATTGATCGCGCAATGCGTGCCTCAGTTTGTTGGGCGTCAGACAAAGCCCCCTTGTGAGCAGGACTGGCTGGCAACAAACCGCCAAGCCCGCCGGACACCTGCCCCATGGACGCACAGCCCACCAGCTGCAAGGCCATTAGCGTCATAGCCACCCCTTTCCGTACTGCGCCGTTCAGCATCTTCATTCCTGACTGCTCCTGGTGTCGATCACTGCCCATCCCCGTGGGCGCACGATTGTCGGCGCTTTCTCAGTAGCCGGCAACCACAAGCGATGTTATATTTCCATATACACGCTAGCAAACAAGCGAGCCGCCCGCAATATGTCCGCGAACCCGCCACCGCTCATTCAGCTGATCATCGGGATTGAGCCCGAAGATCTGGGCGCCCCGCGCTTCAAACGGTTCTGGTCAAACCGCACAGGCTTTGTCGATCGCCCGTGCGATGCTTCGGTGTTTCTCGAAGAACCAGCTGCCATATACAGGGCCAGAAGGCTCCGCCAGATGGGCGTAAAGGCTTTCGTCGTCAGGGAAGCTTCGGCGCCCTGGCTTTTCACTCCGCTCCGCCAAACAAACAATCCCGAGGACTCAATATGAAAAAAATCCTGATGGCTGCGCTGTTGAGCACCGCAGCGAGCGCCCACCTGGTGCAGGCCGCCGAACCCGATTGCGGAACCGCGAGCGAGTACACCTGGCTGACCGCGGCGCTGAGCGCTAGCGCCGGCCAGGCCAGCGAGGTCTCGTCCATCGCACCGGCTGGGGAACTTGACTTGTGCGAGATCCGCCTGAATAGCGGAACGATCGTGTACAGTCGCCCGGGCACCCAAGCCATCCTGCTCGGCCGAATCTTCTCTGTCGCCGGAACGGAGATTACCGACAAAACCCAGGCATCCTTGGATCGGGCGAACCTGGAACAGCTCGGCAAGATTCAGCCCAGCGACTACATCACTTACGCCACTGCCGAGCCGGCCAAGAGTTACATCTACGTCATGACTGACGTGGACTGCACCTACTGCCAGAAGCTTCATACCGAGGTCAGCAAACTGAATGACGCCGGCATTGAAGTTCGCTATCTACCTTTCGTACGCGGCGGCCGACAAGGCAGCGCCTGGAACACGATGAGCAACATTTGGTGCTCCACCGGTGACCGGAAGAAATCACTCGATGAGGCTATTGCAGGCAAGAAGCTGGAGAACGCTGAGTGCGGTGAAGAGATCCTGGATCGCTACCAGGTCTTCGGCCGTGACGTCCAGCTACAGGGCACCCCACACATCCTCTTTGCCGACGGGACCTCTCAATCCGGCAGTTCTGACGATCTGATTGATAAAGCACTGAAAGCAGCAAGCCGTGGTGCGCCCCATGCGCCGACCCATTGATCAGAGGTCGCTTTCGCTCCTGATGAAGCGACCCGGGGCAGTGAGTCGCTTTCTGGTCACGGGGGCGCTTCCCTCCGTGGCCAAGCCATCATCCCCACTGATCACGCTTCTCGAAAGCCTAAGCCCCCGTGAGCGAGCCCGCATCGTGGGGCTGAAGGTAGGCCCTGCGCTCGGTTACAACGGCTCCCGTCAGTTCCACACAGCTCACCAGGCGCTGAGCTGGCTAAAACCAGCGAACCTCTCGACCATCCCAGCCAGTCAATCCTGGCAGGATCGACGATTCACGAGGAGACTGACCATCAGTGATCTCCAGGCCTGCGCAAACGTGCCTGCAGACATCGTTCGCACCTGGTGGCAGAGACACCCCGGCCAACGCCAAGACGATCTCGCCCAGGACACTCCCCCCACACCCCTGGCACCTGAACCAAGCTGATTACAAGCCAAAAGAAAAGGCCCCGAGGGGCCTTTTCTTGCGTCTGCCGATGGATGCTAAGCCGCCGCGGCCTCTGGGGGGATCACAACCCAACGCCAGTCATTTTTGGTTTCACCCGATGTCTTCATCTGTACCAGCATGGATCTCTTCGGCTTCACCCACTTCAGCGCGTCCTCGGTTACGCGCATCTTCGTCGCCGAGCTACGCCAGTACATCTCGTCGATGCCGAGAATCACCTTGGTCGCCACTGATGCAATGAAGTCATCCGGGAAGTGCGTGGGCGATTGACTGGCGCACACCATCGCAACGCCAAACTTCCTGGCCTCCTTCGCGATCGTGTTGATGATGTTGTCGGGGTCATCGTCCGCGTAGATGTGGGCCTCGTCGATGATGAGCACGTCGTGGATGTACTTAGTCTCGCCTCGCTGAACAGCTTGGAGAAACAACTCCTCCAGGCGGAACAGGACAAACAGTTTCCGCTCTTCCATGGACAGCGGCTTGATGTTGTAGCGCCAGACATTCGCATTCGGGTCAAAAGGTGGCGGCTCCGCCTTGAAGATCCCGATGCTATCGAGATTCTCCAGGCGATCGACGACCGACTTCAGCACGTCCGTGCTGTCGTACTTCATCACGCAATCCAACTCGCGCCCGGTCACGATCGACTCGGCGTACTCACTGAATGTCTCGATAGTCTTGGCTTTCGCCTTTTCAAGGTCAGCTTTCAGCTTTTCATCTTCGAAGGCCTTCTCGCCGCGACGAAGCGCCTCAAGCAGTTTCCGCTGATAAGCCGCTGCTGCGCGGTTGGCAACCTCCAGATTGGTGATCGCCTTCATCCCGGTGCCGAGGAAAAGCTGCTGCAGAACGTTGCGAGCCATCCTGAGCACGTCCGTGATAGAGGGATGAACCCTGTCTGTCATCTTCGGCGGCCAGCGAGTGATAGCGCCGGTGTATTCACCAGACGGGATGAACCATGACTTGGCGGTGCCGTCCCAACGAGCACCAAGGGCTTTCGCCTCATCCTTCTCATCGATCGGCACGTCGATGTAGAAGCGGTTATCCCCGCCCTCGGAGACCAGCTGCTTGGCGTCATCCTTGATCGCCCAGGTGGAAGGATCATCCTGGTTGAAACCGTGCTTGGCGTACACATCGTGGAGGATATTGCGCAGCGCCGCTTCTTGCTTCGGGCCAAGGGTTCGCATGACGCGATTCACAGTTGAGACGAAGCCCTGCACGCGCTTGCGGATTCCCCCGAAATGGGGGTCGGGATTAACCCTCAGAGGGTTCATGCCCCACTTGGTCTGCTCGCTGAATAACACCGTCGATGCGTCAGGGATATCGATATCGCCATGGACATCGAAGACATAGAACTTTGGGATCGGCTCACCGGCCTGCTCAGCCGAACGCGACATCTGCCGCACCATCTTCTTCAGCTGGAACGTCTTGCCAGCACCGGACATGCCCACCAGCAGCGTATGTCCGTTTACCGCAAGCAACGTATCCAGCGACACCTCCACCTGCTGGGGAGGTTTCCTGCTCAACGCGCCGGCATCTAAGCCCCAATTCACTTTCATGGATCACCCCTTGAGATAAAAAAATGCCCGCCGGGGGAAAGGCAGGCACAAGGGCGCACTTGGTGATGGTTGGGTGAAACCCGGGAACGCGGCGGGGAGGGTCTGCGTCACATCCAGGGACAACCACACACCAAGAACACTACACAGACCTTATACTATTGCAATGCGTAAAGCAAACATATGAAGGTGAATTACGGCAATCAGAGCCCGAAGTCGAACTCAGCTCCAGCTGCTTGTTTTGGGGCCTCCTGCGCGATCGGAAGATCATCGTCAAAGCCCGGCACCTGGCCATCCAATCCATCGACAACCTGGTCGTTCCCGGCGCTCAAGGTGTCGAACCCTTCAACCTCATCGACGCCCCCGTAGATCAACTCCGGGTCGCCAAAACCAGGCATGTCATCAAGATCGTCCGCGGCAATAGGCTGAGGTGGTTGAGGCGCCTCCAGCGAGGCCGGAGCAGCATCCTCGGTTGTAGTGGGAAGAACAGCAGACGACGTGAGGGGACTGTCGACATCTGCGCGCTCAAAGACCTGCCGCAACTCCTCTGTAGCGCTCAGGGCTTCAGATACAGGCCCGGCATTGATTGCGGCCTCATGGCCGCCGGCGCTCGCAGAGGCAGCAACGGCAGAGTTCAATGACACCTCCAGCGGACCGCTGTCGAAGCGAGGATTCGCTTCCAGCCACGAATGCACCTCCTCCCGAGAGGCGGCCAGCTTTGCCAACTCCCCCTGCATTTCCACCAGGCGCTGCTGCAGCGCCTCGACCATCTCGGTCGTGCGCTCGACATCCTTCTCGACATCGCCGCGCCGGGCGTCAATGGCCGACAGTCGGAGTTCCGCCAGGGACACGTTCTGATTGTGCTGTAGCGCCTCGACTAGCTTGGACACCGCATCGACGGCGATATCGGATCGATCACGCAGGGTGCGTGGCTGCTTGCTCACGGAAGCCTCCTTTAGCTGAAGTCAAAGTCATAGATCGGGGCAAGCTCAGGCTCCGCCGGCATCTCCAGCGCTGCAAGCGGCGCAGGAGGCTCGTAGCCTGGAAGAGGCCGCCCCACCTTGATCGAGTAGTCGTGCAGGGACTCCACCACCGGATGATTGCCCTCGCCATAGAACCAGGTGCGCGCTGCGCGAATCGCTTCAGGCTCCAACTCCTCCAGGAACCGGCTGGTGATCCCATTGGCCTCTTCGCGGCCCCTTGATTCCTTGGGGTTGACCGGGATCTTCCAGCGATTGGCGAGCTCCAGGTCATTGGGCGCCACAAGAATCACCCGCTCCTTGCCGCGGGTAAGCCCGACGTACGCGAGGCGGCGCTCAGCCTCCATGTCAGCAGGTCGATCGGGTAGTTGATGAGGGAACTGACCCTCGACCATGCCCGGAATGATCACCAGCGGCCACTCAAGCCCCTTGGACTTGTGGATGGACGTGATAAGCAGCGGGTCGCGCATGGTTTCCGGCTGATCCTGCTGCTCCATACGCTCGGAGAATGCATCGAGCATGGCCTCGACGCTCTCGTAGCGGGAGACCTCTCGCGCCATCAGGTTGATGACGTTCAACCGGTCCGCCTGCTTCAGCGGGTCAGTGATCTGACGCTGCACATCCGCACGCCAATCGAGATCGTTCCAGATCATGGCCGCGAGGTCGGCCATCGAGCGACCAGGCTCAGCCAGGCGCTCCAGTACAGTCGCTCGCCGACGCAGGCTGGACAGCTGGCCAGGGCGGAGCCCATCCGATTCACTCGCCGCACGAAGAAGCTTCGGGATTTCGCTCAACTCGCCGCCGGCGAGCTCCTTCGATACCTTCTGGATGTACTTACGAGGGAGGAACATCCCCGGGGCCCCGAGCACGGAGGCGATCATCTCCTCCCGACCCTCCTCCCCGCAGGCCTCGAACATCTCGGCATCGCTCATCACAGCGTACGCGTTGATGGCCTTTACCTCCGGCATCGCCATTATGCCGCGCCCCTCAATGACATAGGGGATCCGCTCACGGATCAGGTGCATCTCCAGCGGCGCAGCCAGCTCGTAGGTCCGCACGAGGACTGCAGCCTCGCGCATGTTGCGCCCTTCGTCCTTCCACTCCTTGAGGTCCTGCATGATCGCCTGGGGCCAGTAACGATCCCCCGTGCGAGACGAGGCCATTCGCATCTGGACAGTCGATTTCGGCGTGGCCTCATGGGACACGCAGAGCTTCATGGGGCGGTCGGCGTTGTTACGGATGAGGCTGTTGGCTGCAACAGCCACTTCGTGGCCGTAGCGGAACGTGAGGCTGAGCTGATAGCGGGTGACGTTACCGGCGCCCAGGCGCTCTTCCAGCCCGCTCATCATGTAGGCCAGGTTCGCACCGCGCCAACCGTAAATGCACTGATCTTCGTCGCCCACCACGAAGAGGCGACCGCGGGTTCCGAGCAGGGTCAGAATCACCAGCTGCTGAGCGTCATCCACGTCCTGGTATTCGTCGACGATGATGTGAGCGAATTCGTTTGCAGCCCATTGCCTGGCCTCAGCCGAATTCTGAAATAGACAGGCGAGGTCGTAGATGAGGTCATCGAAGGTCCGCAGCCCCTCTTCACGACGAACGTTTTCGTGGATGAGCATTGCACGAGCCACCTCTTCGTCG
>VFQQ010002677.1_pt1 | contig 19290 bp, 17 predicted proteins | sample 3512341 | NCBI WGS metagenome assembly VFQQ01 (sample SAMN10412373, study PRJNA504923) | tailings metagenome | isolation source: Relicate 2 Philex TSF1 revegetated site | place: Philippines: Tuba, Benguet | collected 2017-08-29 | reverse complement strand
TTAGCCATTACGATTGCTCAAGTGCTTTTCTTTGCGGTATTAATAGGTCTTATTTATGTCGCGTCTATCCAAATCATCAGTTTTGGCGAAGAGCTTCCTCGGTTAGAGAAAAAAGCGAATTACTGGATAGACCAAGGGCAAGATTTTTTGTCGGACAACTTCGGCATGAGCCGCCGCAAACAGCTCACCGAAGGCCGTAAATATCTTACTGAAGCCCTCAAAAATAGTGCCTCTATCCTTACAGGTGCCGTAGCTACTACTACGGGCACTTTGGCCTCGGCGGCGTTAGTACCTTTATTTGTATTTTTCTTTTTGCTTTATCGAGACTTCTTTCGGCAGTTTTTCTATAAAATTTTTGATAGCCGTTACAAGAGGCGTGTTGATCAAGCTATCAGACGTATATACGCCGTTGTACAAGGGTATTTGGTAGGATTAGTATCAGTGATTTTGATTGTGGGTGTACTCAACTCGGCTGGGCTGTTGCTACTGGGGGTTCCTCATGCCATATTTTTTGGATTTTTTGCATCCTGTCTACTCCTCATTCCCTACATAGGATTGCTGATTGGTTCTTTACTTCCGGCTTTGATGGCACTCGTCGCACTCGACTCTCCGATGTACTCACTGGGCGTTTTGGCTGTTTTTGGAGTCATTCAAGTTTTGGAAGGCAATTTTATTACTCCTTATATAGTAGGTTCCAAAGTGAGTGTCAACCCCCTTGCGTCTATGATTGTCTTGATTTTGGGCGGTCAACTATGGGGAGTATCTGGCTTGATTTTAGCTCTTCCTGTCACGGCTATTCTAAAAGTAATTTTTGACTCTATCGAACCACTCAAACCCTTTGGGTATTTGCTTGGAGAAGCAGAAGATAGCAAACCTATCAAAATCAAAATTCCAACTCTGACAGAAGAATAAAAACTATTGAGTGGCTACGCTATAAGAAAATGGCAAGCTATCCGAAAACTTCCCGAAGATAACGGGGGTTTGATATTCTTTTTCCATTTTTTGTGTCACTTTTGCACCCGTTATGTTCATCACATTTGCTCTTACAAAACCATATAATTCTTTGATGGTTACCACCCCGTTTTTGTCCCTGTCGGCCTCACCTCGCGCCCCTTTGTCCAAATAATAAGTAAAATACCCATGACCAATCCGTTGGTTTTCGCGCGAGCTTTGATTGGCTTTAGAGGCCATAAAAGCTACTATGTTTTTGTCGGTTGGTGAGGTATTGGCAGGACTGCCATGAGTATCGCTGTGGACTTTCATACTACCTGTATTACAAGCATCTGCAATAAAAAACCTGTCCTTAGCGCGGCATTCCCGAAATGCCCCTGCAATAGCATTGTATTCGAGAAGACTCGAAGCATCTGAATCCATATCGTGCGGACATAAAACTTGATAAGTGCCATGACCTGTAAAATAAAAAATAACACGGTCGTTGGGGGTAGATTTGCTAAACAAGCTTCGCATCTGAGCTATTATATTGGCTTTAGTAGCTTGGCTATCTAGCAGTCTGGCGATATTTTCGGAGGGAACGCTTCCTCCTTGTGGGCTCCTCAAAAAATCATAGAATAGATTGGCGTCGTCGTCGCAATATTCCAAATCATAACTATTGGGATCGGAGGGCAATACTACCGATGGTCTTGATTTAAGATACTGATAGTCAGACACCCCTACAATTACTGCGTAGGTTTGTCCAATCTCTTTCTGAGTGCTATCGCTGGCGATAGCCGATTTGAGGCCTTTGTATCCTAAGTAAATTCCGCTGGCTACTATTACAAAAATGAAGATGCTTTTCAAGATGTTCATGGATTTTGGATTTAACGTTTTCTCAATAAAGAATTAATGGCATTCCAGCCATCCAAAGCCGCAAATGGTTGTTTTTGAGCAGAGTTTTTGGGTTTATTATAAGAACTATAAGAAGAAGTAGTAGTAGGTCGGACTCGGGCTAAGGCAGTTCGGGCGTCTGGGATGCCTTGTTTGGCTGCTAGTTCATAATAATAAGCCGCTTGACTAGGGCTTGCCGTAACGCCATATCCATGTTCATAGATATAGCCTAAGTTATAGTGACCCCATTTTTCATTTTTGCTAGAAGCCGTTTCAAAGTACTTTTTAGCAAGTTTAAAATCTTTGTGATTACCTTCAAGGTATATCAAACCGAGGTAATTATTGGCAATAACGACCCCATTGTTGGCAGCTAACTCAAAATACTTCTTCGCTTTTTCAGAATCTGGCATTTTGTTGCCAAGTCCTTTAAAAAAAATATACCCAATTCTATAATTAGCCTCTGGATAGGAGTCATCTACCTTTTCATAAAAATCAATCGCTTTATCGATATTGGCGATAGCCCCGCCTCTTCCTTCTTCATAGTATAGCCCTAAGGCAAAGTTGGTGGTATCGTCCATAAGCCATGTATTGGCGTACTTGTCCATCCGCAAAAACATTTCTTTATATACCCTGGCGGTGTCTTCATATCGGATGGTTGAATAAAAAGTTGCTTTTACCCATTTCATGTCTTCTTTACCAGTAGTGTACCAATTCCAATAATAGAACCCAATCAGAATGAAGCCTATAACCGCTGTTACAGCCCCGTATCGTTTGAAGTTATTTTTTTTAAAAGGGAGAGCAGGAGCCAACAGTTCCGCCCGGCACTTCTCTAGCTTTCTCTTCGCTTCGGTATGTTGGGCATCTATTTTTAAGACTTCTTCGTAGTATTTGACGGCTTCTTTCAAAGCTTGCTCTTTCAAAAAACCAACCATACTCAAGGAAGCCTCAAAATGAGAATTCCCTTTTTCCAACATTTCTTTTACACTCAAATCGTGGTCTACACGCTTTGTTTGCTCGTCCTCTACTTTTTCTATTTTTGTCTCTTCATCCAGCAGCCTGAGCAGTTCGTCTGCCTTTTGAGGTCGTTTTGCGTTGTCAACGGTCAAACATTTTTTGATAAGCGTACGATAAGGTTCGGGTACAGTGTTGATTTTAGCGGGAATCTGCCCACTTACAATCAATTTACTAATTTCGATATTCCAGCTTTCTTGACTTATGGTACGAGAAGCATCAAAGGGCAATTCGCCGACTAGCAAATGATAGGCACATACACCCACTGCCCACAAATCTACGTTGGGACGAATGTCGCGGGCTTGTATTTGCTCGGGTGCCGCATAGGCAATCGAAAGCCCAATGGCAGAGTTTTCGATGGAATGAGTATCGGTACCAGAAAGTTTACTCAATCCAAAGTCGGTTAGTTTAGGAATCCATCCTTTGGCTTGGCGCTCCATCAGAATGTTTTGGGGTTTTAGATCCCGATGGATAATATGGTGCCGATGAAGATGCGCTACTCCTTCCAAAATCCCCTTAATAATCTGGTGTTTTTGGGGAAGCGTCAAGTTATATTTTTTCAAAACATCATTGAGATTGCCATCTTCATAATATTTCAAGATAGCAAAATCATAACGAATAGGCATGAACTGAAATCGATAACAATTGCCATAACGAACAATGTTTTCGTGCGAATCAAGCTCGTCTACAAGTTGTTTTTCGTGTTGTAAGTTAAATTTTTCGTGTTTTACCTCAGCTACTTTAATAGCCACATGACGCTTCTGAACCGTATCATACGCTTTATAAACCGAGGCAAATCCACCTGTTCCCAATAAGGCACGTTTGTCTTGGGTGTCAAATTCGTAGCGTTTTAAAAATGTATCGTAAGTCATCATGATTTTGTAGGTTTTATTTGACTCTTTATCGTTTCAACTTCTCTTAGGTCACTCTATTTGTTTGATTTTTTTCTTCATTTTAGGCGGCGGAGGGATTTCAATAGCCGCTGGGGAAGATGTAATCTTAACCTTGTGTGGAGAATTATTTTTGGGCCATAGTAGCCAAGTTACAGCCCCCAAAAGCACCAAAGCTGTTATTCCCAAGGCCATTATCCATTGTTTGACAAGAGGCTGAGGAGAAGGACGTGGTGGAGGTACTGAAGACAAAAGCTGCACCGCCAAATGCTCAACCGAACGGATAGGGATAAGATAGGCCGTAAAATTGTCGCGACTATGAAGCTGGCATTTTGCTCTAATATGGGCTATTTTTTGGGAGTCGGATTGAGAGCTGCCAACAATCTCCAAGAGTTCTGCTTCTGAGAAGGATTCCAAAACTCCGTCTGTACACAACAAAAAATAATCTCCCGCATCAATGTCTTCGATTTGATGTAAGTCTGGCAACACACTGCTTTGGCTTCCTTGTAAGGCACGTGTGATAATATTGCGTTTGGGGTGGTTCTGGGCTTCCACGGAAGTGATAATACCCGATTTGACAAGTTCGTTGACATAGCTATGATCTTGGGTTTGCCATAATATCACCCCGTTTCGGATGTGATACACTCGGCTATCTCCGATGTGAGCTATGGTAGCTCCAAGCTCCGTCAAAAACAACAGTGCCAGAGTAGTAGCCATACCTTGGGTGGAGGGTTCTACTTGTTGGTGAGTTTGAAGCTGGGTTTCTGCATGAGCTATTGCTTCGTATATAATTTGGGGTAATGGCGTTAGTCCCTTCTTATTTAATATATATTTACTTACTGCCTGAGTGACAATAGCACTCGCGATTTCTCCTTGGTCAGTGCCGCCAACTCCATCACACACCAAAAAGAGGGTGTCCAAACAGGAAACTTTATCCAACAAAGGGTAAAGATTATCTTCATTGTTGGCGCGTTGGCCTTGTTCATGCAATCCAAGTGGAGGAGCTAATAAAATCTTCATATCCAAAAAAATTAGAATAAAACGGTTTGTAGATAATCAGAATGAGCTACTTCCTCCGTTGCTTTACGGGCATTTTGAGCGGTACTTAGGGTTTTGAGGACTACTTTGGTTTTGCCCAATTGAAGAGTAGCACCGTCAATAATCTCAAGGGTTGTACTTTTTTGGAGAAGGTGAGTATTTATAAAAGTAGGATTGGTACAGCTGGGATGTTCAGAAAGCCAATACTTATAGCTTCCCTCTTTGGTTTTTATAACTTCTATGGTCAAATGTTGGCGGCTCATATAACGGTCTTGGGTCTGAATCATGACCTCGCATGGCTTAGAAACCGACGCTCGGCCAATGGTCTGAACCCCTAATGTTAAAGGCAATGTCTGGACTTCGGTATATTCATCATGTACGATGATCCACCCTACTTCGGCAGGAAGGTGAATCAAGGTCTGCTCCTCAAAATCGGGAGCAGAACCTGACGGGAGAACGATTGGAATTGATTCCTGACAACGAACGCACTGAATGGAAGGGTTGTCGGATGATAACGCTTTTTCATTAAAACGCAGTCTCGCATTACACGAAGGGCAAGTGACTATCATGGGTATAGATGCTTCGGAGTTGCTAAGCCAAATCTTCAGGATTCATAAAATCCTCAATACCGTCATAGTCGTTGTCATATTCATCTTCCGCTATTTCTTCGGTATTGTAGGCGTACTCTTCTGGGGCAGAAGAAGGGACATAACTAGAATCAGGACTTGACATATCGGTAGGAAGCTCATCGGTGGGAGCTTGAGATATATTCATCACAACAAACTGTCCTTCTGCATCAGGAACAATACCGTTGGGATTGAGGGGTGAATATTCGGCAATCCACAACGCTTGGTGAAGCTGTTTTACATCAGAAGATAAAGCAGCATATTCGTCGGCATGATAAGTATGATATAGATTTCCTCGCCATTCAAACAAGGCCCCTGCCCCAAAATCTTGACGCGCTAATTGAAAGGCTTCCCCAAAGCTCAAGTGGTCGGGGGCATTGGCCACCGTAATATGATCTGGAATGAGCGTGACAGGGGTACTTACAGGAGGAGAAGAAGAAGGCGGGGTAGTAGTGGTACTGTCTGAAGGCGTAGATACCGACTCTTCTACTACAGCGGAGGTATCGGTAGATGTAGAAGGTGTATGGTTTGGAGTTTCTTCCACAGTAGAAGATTCTTCGGCATAGGCGTCAATAGCGACGGCTCCCAAGCCAGTGGCGATGGCTCCTCCTATGACGGTGGCGGTAGGTTTGGTAGGTTTTGAAGAGGCCGTATTGAGGGCTACGCTGTCTAGGATGTGTGTTTGCTCTGACATGGTTGTAAGGTTTTTAAATTGTTTGGATAAATCACTTTCTGACACTTCTACCTCTTTATCGTATGCTCCTACCGAAGGTCACCCAATTTTTTTTATTTTTTTCAAAACCATTTTGCCTTACACCGAGGACAGTTTTTGAGACGTTCGCAGTCATCCCACGACAACCAATCATAATCCCTCAATGGCTGTTGACATTTGGGGCAAACCCATTTACGAAATATATTCTTCAACTTTTCGCGATAGAGATTGACCTCAAATTGATTTTCAAAGGCTACCACAATTAGCCTCCCCACATAAGGTAAAGCTTGTACCAAATCAGCATTTTTCTGTTTTTGAGTAATCGTCTTTTTGATTTGTTCAATTTCTTCCCACACTGGCTTGAGTGCCTCAAACTCAGTCCTAAAATCATCAGTATCTTTATGAAATCGAAAGAGTCTTGTGACCTCCAAGGGTACTTTTCCGATGATGATTGAGGACTTGAGATTTATCATCGCTTTTCGGACGCGCAAATCATCTATAAAAGTCCCATTGGTCGAATGATTATCTTCTAAGAGCCATTGCCCAGAGGGTTGTAATGTAGCTACAGCATGATACCCACTCACGCTAGGGTCATCAATTACAATATCATTGTCGGGCTTACGGCCAATCCGAAGCGTTTGAGTTTTCATAAACTATTGGAACGAAAGGCAAATATTTTGCCCTGATATACTATCAGCGAAGGTATTGATTATCAGAAAGTAGGACAATAGTTACCACTAACTATATTGCTATCATAAAGGTAAGATACTGTCTGTTTTTTGGATAAAATAAGGGCGTTTGTCTATCCACAGTTTATAGCGACGAGTGTCGTTGTCATATTCCAAACTAATTTGGGGACGTGGTTTAGGAAGAGGGTTCCAGTACAATTCTAAGGTATTCGTAAATCGGTAATGAAAGCGGTGTGTGAGGTCGTTGATGATAACAGTATTTATTTTTGTTTCTTGTTTTTTGATGCGTTTATCATTGTTGGTTTCCCATACCAGCATCGTAATCGCAAACACCTCCGTTTGGTTACCAGTTCTTATTTCGGTTTTGTCGGAAGGTGAGTTGTTTTCCTTTACAATCAGCCAAGTACTCACAATCGTCAATACAATAGAAGCGGCTACTGCCCAATAAGTCCAATCTATCTTTTTGGTTTGCTTCAATTCCTCTCTTTGAGGTTGGTTTACTGATTGATGAAAGTCTTCCAGAAGACGTCGTAATTCGATCTTTTCCCCCTCCTTATTTAAGTAAGCTCTTATCGCTTTTTGGGCTTCTACTTCGCGGCGCAATTCTTGCTGTTCATTGATAAGTTTTTCAAAAATCACCTTTTCAGCAGGCATCATTTCCTCATCTAAATACCGATCAATCTGCTCTGTTTTATTTTCATCATTTATCATGGCATTTTAGCGATTAAATGTTCTCAAGATTTCTTTAGCCAACTCGCGAGCTTTGTCCATGCATTTGTTTTTCTGGCTTTTGGCCGAATTATCATCTTTAAATCCCAACCGCCACGCAATCTGACTCATTGGTAATTTTTCATAATAAAAAGCACGTAATAATTCTTGACACTTCTGGCCAATTTGACTCATTACTACTTCCAAGGCTTGTTCGTAAGGTTCTTCTTCTAATATCACTACCGCTTCTTCTTCCAACTCCCATGTCAGGTCAGTTACCTTGTTTTGGTGGCGTAATTTATCTATCCACTTATGATGACATACTGCATACAAATAAGTAGAAAGTTTGCTCGTCAGGACATCCAGTTTACCAGCCCTTACTTGGGTGATTACTTCTATCATTCCTTCCTGATAGATATCTTTGGCATCTTCGTTAGTACCATTGTTTTTCAATACTGAATGGGCTATTTTCCCAAAATTTTCACGATAAAACACCCCCAAAGCTTTTTCATCTCCTGCTTTTAGGGCTTGGATTAGGTGTTTGTCGGAAAATTTTGCCCCTGTATTCATTTTTGAATCGAAGAAATAATAAAATGTCACTTCCAATTTAAATAATTTTTTGGGTTCAGAATAAAACCCCTTTTAGTTTTATTCTAAATTGCAGGCTTTAAAGCCTATTTTTTCGTAATAAAATACTAAAATCCTTTCCTAACTTTTTGATGAAATACTTACGTGCTTTATTGAGTTTGGCGGTAGTAGCTGGATTACTTTTTGTGCTAAATCGCCCGCTAGGCCCTGCGCCTGCTTTAGGTCCGTTTTTTAATCCCTTTTCGGGTTTTTGGCAAAATGCTGAAAGTCACAACAAAAGTGCACCTTCTCAACTCACCCTCGCTGGGTTGAAAAATGAGGTTATTGTCAAATACGACGACAATGGAGTACCCCATATTTTTGCCCAAAATGACGAAGATTTATACTTTGCCCAAGGGTATGTATTGGCACAAGACCGACTTTGGCAAATGGATTTTTATAGTCGAGTGGCCGCTGGTCGATTGAGTGAAGTGATGGGGCCTTTGGCCTTGGATTTTGACAAATACAATCGACGATTACAGCTCCCCGAAGGTGCCGAAAAAATCGCAGAAGCCCTCATGCATGACCCTACCTCCAAGATGATTGCAGAATCGTACGCGGCCGGGGTTAATGCCTACATCGACCAACTTACTTACAAAGACTACGCTATCGAATACAAGATATTAGGCTATAAACCAGAAGCTTGGTCTCCCCTAAAAACGGCCCTTGTAGAGATGGTAATGCGTAAAGATATGAACGCGCGCTCTGACGACTATATGATGTCAAATGCACTTTCGAAATACGGCAAAGCCACTATCGATGATGTGTTTCCGGACTATCCCGTAGAAGAGTCGCCTATAGTCCCCGTAGGAACGAAATGGGATTTTGTACCAGTAGCGGTTCCCAAAGTCCCCGAGATGCTCCAAGCTTCGGTAAATGCACGCCTTTCTATCGAGGCCGAAAACCCCGGCATAGGCTCCAACAACTGGGCCGTTCATGGTTCACGGACTGCTACCGGTCTGCCTCTCCTGGCCAACGACCCTCATTTGGGGCTTTCGCTTCCTTCTATTTGGTATCAGATGCAGCTGGTTTCTCCTAGTGTCAATGTATATGGGGTATGCGTACCGGGTTGGCCGGGTATTGGGATTGGGTTCAACAAAGATATTGCATGGGGGATGACCAACGTAGGTTCGGATGTCTTTGATTTTTACCAAATTAAATTCAAAGATGCGACTCGAAAAGAATATCAATACGACGGTGGATGGCGCCCCGTGACCGCCAAAATCAATGAATTCAAAGTAAAAGGCTCGGCTATTATTCTCCAAGATACAGTACATTATACGCATCATGGGCCTATCATGTATGATGAAGGCCAAAAGCCCTTTTTTAATGATACACCCGTAGGTCATGCTCTTACGTGGGTAGGCCCCGTGGCTCAGGGCAATTCCTTAAAAGCTCTATATCTCATCAATCGTGGCAAAAACTACGAAGATTATCGAGCGATTTTGCCATTTTTGGCTTCGCCTGCCTTTAACGTGGTTTTTGCAAGCAACCAAAACGACATCGCGATTACTTCAGCGGGTCATTTGCCATTGAAATGGAAAGAGCAAGGAAAATTTATTTTGGATGGGTCTAATCCCCTGCACGATTGGCGGGCGTGGATTCCTGTAGAGCAAACGCCTTATGTGCGTAACCCACAACGAGGTTTTGTCAGCTCGGCCAATCAGTTTCCTGCCGATCTTACGTATCCTTACTATTTAGGGTGGAAATTTGCGCCTGCCGAGCGGGGTATTCGTATCAACGAGATGCTGGCTTCTATGCAAAAAGCTACCGTCGATAGTCTCCGTTTGATGCAAAACGATAACTTCAACGTTGAGGCACGGCGTATTTTGCCAGACTTGTTGAAGATATTGGCTACCGACCCTTCCCTGAAATCCAATCAGGGCTATGAAATACTAGCGAAATGGAACCTCAAAAATGACCCTGACCAAATGGGTGCTACGATTTTTGAACGTTGGGTGCGTGAATTGAGACTTGCTATCTGGGAAGATGATTTCCCTTCGCAAGACCCCAAAAAACCGATGCTACTTCCCTCTCGCGATCGTACTTGGGTAATGCTCCAAAAACAACCTACCGCCAAATGGTTTGATAATAATCGTACACCCAATAAGGTGGAAACTGCTAACGAAATAGTGATTACGTCTTTTAAGGCAACGCTCGATTCGTTGGCCGCAAAACACGGCCCTATCAATCCAACTACTTGGAATTGGGGCATAGCTAAAAATACTACTATCAGGCATTTAGTACCTTTGTTTTCGGCATTTTCTCGAACAGGTGTCTACAATGGTGGTGGTGGCAATATCGTCAATGCTACCAAAGAAGGACATGGACCTTCGTGGAGAATGGTGGTTGAGCTTGATAAATCTTGGCCGAAAGCATACGGACTTTACCCAGGCGGACAATCGGGCAATCCGGGCAGTGCTCTCTATGATAACATGATTGACAAATGGGCCAAAGGAGAGCTTAATGAGCTGGTGTTTTTGAAATCAAAGGATGAAAAACACCCCAAAATCGTTGCCGAAACTTTGTTGAAGAAATAAAGTACATTTTTCTTAATCCAACCTTGAACAATCCCATGCTATATATTCTCATTATCGTATTAAGCGCCATTGCCCAGTTTTTGGGGCCGTGGTGGTTGATGGCACTCGTTTGTTTTGCGCTCTGCTTTTGGAAATCTTCCAAAGCAGCTAGTGCATTTGGAGTGGCTTTTCTAGCCATCACTACTTTATGGATAGGTTTTGCTACCTTTCAAAATATCGCCAATGATGGCATTATTAGTCAAAAAATCGCTGATATTTTCAAACTTCCTAATGCCTTTTTATTGATTACTGTCACAGGTCTGATTGGGGGAATTGTCGGAGGGTTTTCGGGCTTAGCAGGTTATTATTGCCGAAAAGCTTTGGCCTAGTAGCGAGCCATTCCTAATAATGCCTAATAAAGTCAGAGACTTTTTGCCGATTGCGTCCCGACAAAATGTCGGGACGAGCTGTGTGCTTGCCCCAAACTATCATTTGGGGCAAAAATACTGCTGCGTCTTTGACGCAAAACATAAAAACTAATTAATTACGCCCCTTTTTTATACAATAGCTTCCTGCCAGACTAATAAAGTCAGAGACTTTTTGCCGATTGCGTCCCGACATCATGTCGGCACGAGCTGTGTGCTTGTCCCAAACTATCATTTGGGGCAAAAATGGCACTGCGTCTATGACGCAAAACATATAAGCTAATTAATTACGCTCTTTTTTTTTCCAATAGCTTCCTGCAAGCCTAATAAAGTCAGAGACTTTTTGCCGATTGCGTCCCGACAAAATGTCGGGACGAGCTGTGTGCTTGCCCCAAACTATCATTTGGGGCAAAAATACTGCTGCGTCTTTGACGCAAAACATAAAAACTAATTAATTACGCCCCTTTTTTATACAATAGCTTCCTGCCAGACTAATAAAGTCAGAGACTTTTTGCCGATTGCGTGCCGACATCTTGTCGGGACGAGCGTGTGTGCTTGCCCCAAACTATCATTTGGGGCAAAAATGGCACTGCGTCTTTGACGCAAAGCATATAAACTAATTAATTACGCCCTTTTTTATACAATAGCTTCCTGCAAGCCTAATAAAGTCAGAGACTTTTTGCCGATTGCGTCCCGACAAAATGTCGGGACGAGCTGTGTGCTTGTCCCAAACTATCATTTGGGGCAAAAATGGCACTGCGTCTTTGACGAAAAACATAAAAACTAAACAATTACGCCTTTTTTTTATCCAATAGCTTCCAGCCAGCCTAAGGTGTAGTTAAAGACTGCCAGTTGCTGAGGCTCATTGTGTATTTCATGATACAGCCCCTCCCATTTTTTGTAGGTGACTTTGCCCTTTAGTCGTTTTGCAAATGCCTCACTAGCAGGCTGAGAAGTAAGTAAATCTTCGTCACCGTGCATAATCAGCAGCGGCGCGGGTACTTCACCTTCATAAGTATTCAAGAAAGAAGCGGCTTCCAATAATCCCAAACTCGCCGCTGCCGAAATATTTCCATGGACGAGAGGGTCTTGTTTATAAGCTTCTACTACTTTAGGATCTTTGGAGATGTGTTCTTGCTGAAGGCCGCTGCTTTGGGTAAAGGTAGGTACAATCGAACGCATCAACTTACCAATAGTGACCAAAATCGGCTTAGGTTCAAAAGCCAATTGTATCCACGGTCCCGTTACAATCACTCCTTTGACGGTAGGCTTGCGACGAAGGAGATAATTGAGGACCAAATTGCCCCCCATCGAGTGCCCATAAAGATAAATTTCCGTGTTTTTGTTTTGGGCATGAACATACTCCAAAAACACCTCAATGTCGTCCAGATATGCCTCATACTTAGGCGTATGCCCACGTTTACCTTCACTTTTTCCGTGTCCCCGATTATCAAGTGCATAGACCGAATAACCGCTTTTATTAAAAAAATCAGCAAAGTGAGCATAACGGCCACTGTGTTCGCCAAATCCGTGAATCAACGCAATGATTGCTTTTGGATTCTCTACTTTCCATGCCCTGTAAAAAGCGAAAGTTTGTCTTTTGCCGCAAGGGTTTGATTAATTTCGGTCATAGGAGTTGTACATTGTCAATCACCAAAGTACCTAAAAATCAACAAAAAACACTCGTTTGATTATTTTATATTTGTCTCAACCACCTCGACCATCGTGGTGTTGACAAGGCTTCCAAATTCGGCCTGAATCGACTGCGTTTTATCGGCATTGTACCAACGTTGAATTTGCTCCGCTACTTCGGCAGAAGAAACCCCTTGGGCTTTTAAGTCAATCATCAGCGCTTGTACTTCTTGAGGGCGGGGGCCCCACGTAAACAATTCTTCCAAAGTATCGGCTTTCAAACAAATCAACTTCGGAATAGAGCGGCCTCCATTGGTCAGGTAAGCATCCATAACATCCAGATTTTTGTCTCTTAACAAAAACTTTAATTCGATATCAGGCTGGTATTCGGCCATTTTTGCCAAAACCGGAATACTTTGGGCGGCATCTCCACACCATGACTCTGTCAGTACGAGCCATATGTATTTTTCTTGAATTTTATCAAGCGTTGTTTTTAGGGCATCTGTCAACTGTGCCGTTTTCTCCAACCGTTTGCTACGTTGCAGATTCATTTTGGTGTAGTTGAGATATGCTTCTGTATTGAGCTTAGGAGAGTCGGCGGTAGTGCGGCCTTCAGAGAAGAGAGTTTCAGACAATGCCTTGTAGGTCTCGTAAGTGTACGCTTCTTTGATATGCTGTGGAGTAATCGTATGTTGGGTAGTCATGGTAAAAAAAAGAATTGTGTCATCTAAAATACCAACAACAATTACCAACAAGCCGTTCGCTTAGTTTATGAAAGAAAAGGGTAAGAAAATCTCCTCTTCTGTCTTTATAATAAGTTGATTCACATTAAAGAATTATTTAGATAAATGAGAATGAAATCAAAATGGATGCTAACGGGAGCAGCAGCGATTGTGCTACTGAGTTCATTTTCGTTTTTAGGTATCTTTGAGCATAAAGTTGACTTCAATACCGAGGTAAAGCCTATTCTCAACAAGCATTGTATGGCTTGTCATGGGGGAGTCAAAAAGGCAGGAGGCGTTAGTTTTCTCTTTGAGAAAGACATGTATCAGCCTGCCAAATCAGGCAAACCTCCCGTAGTAGCAGGTGATGCCGACGAAAGCGAAATGATGCGACGAATCTTGCTTCCTGAAGGGCACGAAGAAAAAATGCCAAAAGAAGCCCCTGCGCTTAGTGAAGAAGAAGTCCAAACCCTCACTCAATGGATAGACCAAGGTGCTACTTGGGGGAATCATTGGGCGTACAATAAGGTCGAGCGGCCGGAGGTTCCTACAATTGGTGGTTTTTGGGCAAGGCTAGGATTGGTAAAGGATGAAGAAAGCAGTTGGGCAAAAAACGAAATTGACCATTTTGTTTTGGAAAAACTTCGTGAACAAAAACTCACCCCTGCTCCAGAAGCCGACCGCCCCACGCTGATTCGACGCTTGAGTTTAGACCTTACGGGCTTGCCTCCTACCGATGAACAAGTCAAACAATTTCTGGCAGATTCTTCCCCCAAAGCTTACGAAAATCTGGTTGATTCGCTTTTAGCTTCTCCTGCTTATGGCGAACGGTGGGCAGGTACTTGGCTCGACCTCGCCCGCTATGCTGATACCAAAGGCTACGAACGCGACCCTGGCCGCAATATCTGGCGATACCGAGATTGGCTCATCAAGGCGTTTAATGAAGATAAACCCTATGATAAGTTTGTGGTAGAACAATTAGCCGGTGATTTACTTCCCAACGCTACCGACGACAATTTAATCGCGACGGGTTTTCACCGCAATACCATGACCAACGACGAAGGAGGAACCCAAGACGAAGAATTTAGGGTGGCGGCGGTCATCGACCGGGTCAATACGACTTGGGATGTGTTTCAGGGTACGACTTTTAGCTGTATTCAATGTCATAGCCATCCTTATGACCCTTTTACCCACGAAGAGTACTATAAATATCTAGCTTTTTTCAACAATACCCGCGATGAAGATGTCACAAGCGAGACGCCTACTTTGCGTTTTTACAAAACCGAAGATTCGCTGCGTATTGTCAAAGTAGAAGATTGGATTAAAAACCACTCTACCCCTTCGGCCAAGGCTATGAGCTTGGATGACTTTCGGCTTTTTGTCCGAATCGTAGAACCCAAGGTGAATTCACATGATTTTGACCAACATGTCAACGCTTCTCTACTGGATGCCAAATACTTTGGAATGCAAGACAATGGTTCGGCACGCTGGCCTAATGTCACCTTGACCGATAAGAATCGTCTCTTGATAGCTATTGGAACCAATGCCGAAAATGCCGTTGTGGAGCTACATCAAGATAGCCTTCGTGGTAGAGTTTTGGCAAAATTGGACGTACCCAAAACAGGCGGCGCTGGTCGCGATACAGTAGTGATTTTACCAGTGAGTCCCGATGCTGGCAAGCATCACCTTTACTGGACTCTCAAAAGCCCTAAAACCCCCAGAGATTGGGTACAAATCAAGTGGGCTACTTTTCAGCAAGCTTTACCGGGAAATAATCAACCTGATTTTGTAGAAATCGAGAAACTCTACGCCCAAATCTTAACAGGCAACGTAGAGGGAACTCCTATCATGTACGACGGTCATGGTGATTTGAGCCGAAATACTCACGTGTTTGTAAGAGGTAATTGGACTGTAAAAGGTACAAAAGTGGCGCCTAGCGTTCCTCATATTTTTAAAGCCAAAACTGCTTTCAAAAACCGCCTTGATTTGGCGCATTGGATGACTTCCCGAGAGCATCCGCTCACGGCACGGGTGGCCGTCAATCGCCTGTGGGAGCAATTGTTCGGCATAGGGATTGTAGAGACGGTTGAAGATTTTGGCTCTCAGGGCATTGCCCCTACGCACCAAGCATTGCTTGATTGGCTATCGGTAGAGCTAATGGAAAATCACCAATGGAGCCTTAAAAAATTGCTCAAACAAATAGTTCTTTCGGCTACTTACCGACAAAGCTCCGCTGCCACTCCCGAAAAATTAGCCAAAGACCCTTATAACAAATGGCTATCGCGAGGGGCACGAGTGAGACTTTCTGCCGAGCAAGTTCGCGACCAAATGTTGGCGGTCAGTGGTTTGCTTTCTTCCAAGATGTACGGCCCGAGTGTCATGCCCCTCCAACCCGATAATATCTGGCTATCGCCTTATGATGGAGCCAAGTGGCAACTTAGTGGTGGCGAAGACCGCTATCGCCGCGCGCTTTATATTTATTGGAAACGAACGGCCCCTTATCCTTCGATGGTCACCTTCGATGCGCCAAGTCGGGAGTTTTGTCAGGTGAGACGTATCCGTACCAACACTCCCTTGCAAGCTTTGGTAACCCTCAACGACCCCGCTTATTTAGAGGCGGCACATTGTCTTTCCGAAAATATTGCCTCCCAATTCAAAACCCCACAACAACAAATCAGCGAAGCTTATCGCCGATTGACTTATCGTTCAATCTCTCCCAAAAAGCTACAAGTGTTGTTGAAACTGTATCAAAATTCACTGATTGAATATCGCAAAGACCCGGCCGCTACCCAAAAACTACTAGCGCATGACGGCAACGCCACCCCCGAACTTGCTGCGCTCACCACTACTGCCAATGCCATGCTCAATTTGGACGAGGTGGTGACGAAGGAATAACAAGCCTTGGCAACGTTTGGAACGTTGCCAAGGTTGAGCGAACTAACGCTGCCAAGGGTTAAAACGTCGGCAGCGTTTATTTTTTAGTTCAGAAATTTTAGTATAATTGGGTCATAAATGATTCCAAACCAGATGAAAATACAATTCTTCGGAGCGGCTCGCCGCGTGACCGGCACCAAGCACCTCATTACGACCGAAAAAGGCACCAAAATATTGCTAGATTGTGGAATGTTTCAGGGTATCAATACCCAAGACCTCAATCAAAATTTAGGTTTTACGGCCAAAGACATTGATTTTGTGATTCTTTCTCACGCCCATATCGACCATTCTGGATTATTGCCACGATTGGTCCGAAAGGGCTTCCGAGGGCCTATTTACTGCACACCCCCTACGGCCGATTTGTGCGGTATCATGCTTTTGGATAGTGCTTTTATCCAACAAAAAGACCTAGAACGCATCAACGAACGTCGTCGCCGAAGAGGCGATGAAGAATTAGAATTACTTTACAATGAAGATGATGTTCGTCAAACCTTAGAGTTGATGGTGCCAGTAGAATATCATCAAGATTTCTGGCTCAATCGCGATGAAGTCAAAGTGCGATTTACTGATACCGGACATATCTTAGGAAGTGCAGCGATTCATCTCACAATCAAAGACCAAGGTATCGAAAAGCAGGTTACTTTTAGCGGGGACGTGGGTCGCCCCGACGACAAAATCCTGCGAAGCCCAGAGCCTTTTCCGCAAGCGCAAATCATCATTTGTGAATCTACCTACGGCGACCGCAAGCATGAGCCCGAGCCTGATATGAAAGCGCATTTGTTGCGTATTGTGCGCGACACCTGCGTTACGCGGGGCGGCAAGCTTATCATCCCAGCCTTTGCCATCGACCGTACCCAAGAGCTTATTTATGCCCTCGACCAGCTTGCCAACGAAGGCTCATTGCCGCGTCTGAAGGTGTTTATTGATAGTCCGTTGGCGATTAAAGCTACTTCTATCATGCGTAAACATGACGAATATTTCAATCCTGACATTTTGGAATACATCGAAAAAGACGGGGATGCTTTCAACTTTCCCAATTTGTATTATATATCGGATGTCAATCAGTCCAAAGCGATCAACGACCTCAAAGAGCCGTGTATCATTATCTCAGCGTCGGGTATGGCCGAGGCGGGTCGTATCAAACATCACATCAAAAACAATATTCTCGATACCAACAATACAATCTTGATGGTGGGCTACTGCTCTCCCGATAGTCTAGGAGGCGCTCTCAAACGCGGCGATGCCGAAGTCAAAATCTTTGGAGAAACCTATCCCGTAAGGGCACGCGTAGAAGTAATGGACTCCTTTTCAGGCCACGCCGACTATACCGAACTCATTCAGTTTTTGAAATGTCAAGACCCTGCACAAGTCAAGACGTTGTTTTTGGTACATGGCGAATACGAAAACCAAATTGCCTTCAAAGAAAAACTCCAAGCGGAGGGATTCCGCAATATCGAAATCCCAGTTCAAAATGAGGGATATATTGTCTAAAAAGTAAAACGCATCAGTGTAAAACTCACCAAATACGGTTTGCTTTGAGAGCTATGGCGAAGTGGTGGAACTGGTGGAATTGGTAGACACGCTACTTTGAGGAATTAGCGAGCTTTATCCTGTAAGAGTTCGAGTCTCTTCTTCGTCAAAGTAATCTCGAAGACCGGAAAGCCTAGTACTTAGATGTCAGCTAGAAGAAGAAACTCAAAATTTATAGTCAAAAAGGTTTAGGTTTGACTTCTCCGAAGTCCTTGATGTGAATACGAAAACCTCGTACTACAAAGATTAAGCTTCTCCGAAGCTATTCTTTCACAACAGTATTCTGCCTCGGAGAGGCGTAAGGTTTGTAGCTAACAGGATACCAACAAAAACAAACGACTTCGGAGAAGTACTACAAAGATTAAGCTTCTCCGAAGCTATTCTTTCACAACAGTATTCTACCTCGGAGAGGCGTAAGGTTTGTAGCTAACAGGATTCCAACAAAAACAAACGACTTCGGAGAAGTCAAATATAAAATTGCTTGAAGAAAGAATTAAAGAACAGTTTAAAAAGGATAGCTACCACAAATTAGAAGTTTTTTAGGAATCATCTAAATTCTCAATGACTCATATTTGCTTTGCTATTTGTTACCTCTTCAGCACTTTCCTCCAAAAAAAAGTAAGGACTTTGCTCAAAAAATTCAGATAGGGCATATGGTCAGGAAAAGTAAAGAGGCGTGGCTCTTCTAGCAAGTTGGGTGTGGCATAAAATCGCAGGTAATTTTTAAAGTATTTCAACTTACTAAAGCCTGTGTCCTGCTGGCTCAATATAAGTCGAGTATGCCGCCATTTGGGTCCTAATTGACTCCAAAACACTTCACTTTTTTCCCAATAAAGAACCACTTCTTCAGCGCGATAGCTTCTTTTAGGGTGGGACCAATGATTTGAGAATACTGCTGGAACAGAGTAATCAAGAAAATGCTCTAATAGCCATGTTCCCCACAACAATATTCCTTTCATCTTGGCTTTTTCGGCAGTCTGCAATAATTGTTGCCAATCCATGTGATTTTGATGAGTTTTAAAAAACATCAACAAATCACAAAGACTTTTCAGCTGTAACCATGCTTCTCGGCCTCCATGATGTACAAGCATCATTAAGAATATATTTTCGTCAGAAGGACCATCAACTTCCGTATGATGAATTTTTAGGGTTTGGGTATGCTCGAAAAGGTTGTCATCGTTGATTTTATACCAATAAAAGGCCTCAGCCAATCGCCAATGAAAATCTACGTAAAAAGTAGTCCCTTGGTGACTTTGTTTTTTCAAAGCTACCTCGTGCCATCCATAAATTGACAATACGTCTTTGATGAGCTGGGGCGTAGAGATGTTTTGGGGCAGTGTCCCTTTAAATTCAAACTCATAGCCATCTTCCAACAAAACCTCTAAACCTACTTTTGCATCTTC
>VFQQ010002676.1_pt1 | contig 19295 bp, 16 predicted proteins | sample 3512341 | NCBI WGS metagenome assembly VFQQ01 (sample SAMN10412373, study PRJNA504923) | tailings metagenome | isolation source: Relicate 2 Philex TSF1 revegetated site | place: Philippines: Tuba, Benguet | collected 2017-08-29 | reverse complement strand
AAAAAGTCTTGCCGCTGGTGCGTGAGCTGGAACAAAAACAGGTCGCATTGGCTGCGTGAAGCAAGGAATGCATATGGCAAGTAATACCTTACCGCACTGGCTGATTCAGCATGCGATCACGCAGCCACACCGTGTGGCATTGCGTTACAAGCAATTGGGCATCTGGCATGAGCAGCACTGGAAATCGCTGCATGAAGAAGTGGCGCAATTAGTGGCAGTGCTAGGCCAGATCGGGTTTGGGCGTGGCAACACGCTGGTATTGCTGACGCACCCACGGCGAGAAGCTTTGCTGCTCTCGATTGCGGCGCAATGGTTGGGCGGCATAGCCGCGCCATTGGATCCATCGATGGAAGAGGATGCGCTGGCCTTGCTGCTGGTGCACCTGGCACCCGCATTTGTATTTGCCGAGGGCCAACAGCAGGTGGAACAAACCTTGGCCAGTAGTCCTCAAGGTGTGCGTGTGATTTATGCCGAGGCGCGCGGCCTTGCAGGGCAGCAACAGCCGGCATTGCGCCACTATCCATCGTTGCTGACAGGAGGCGGTTCGATAGCGCGTGAACCTGTGTCAGGGGCTGGGCAGGCTGCGTTTGCGCTATATCGTGTTAACGGCGAGCGCAGCGTGCAGGTGGAGCATTTTCGCCACGATGATCTGTTGGAAGAAGGGCGCCTATTGGTATTGACTGAGCGTCTTGGACGCGCGGAAGAGGCCTTTGTTGCACGCGTGTTTGCCACCAGTGGCCATCTGCGTTACCTATTGTCGCCATGGCTAACGGCGGGTTTTACGCTCAATTTCCCCGAGAGCATCGTCACACGCGATGCTGATCGGCGTGAGCTTGGGCCTACCTTGGTTGTTGGCACGCGAGAAACCTATCTCAGGCTTGAAGCTATGATCAGGGAGCGCCTGCCACTGCCAGATAGTTGGCTTGGTCGGGTGGTGACTTATGCCTTGCATCGAGATAGGACGGCGTTGCAGGGTTTCCTCGGGTATTGGCTGGTAAAGCGCCCGTTGCGAGATGTCATCGGCTTTAGCCGCATCAGGGTGCCATTGTTGATAGGCCCTGCCTTGACGGCAGATTCAGTGGCCTTTTTCAAGAGTCTGGATATTCATATCCGTACCTGGGATAAGGTTGCCAACTGGCGCACCTTGCCAACCACGACCATCAGGCAAATCCCAAGCGCGCACGATGACTTGGCAAGCACAAGCAGGAGAGCATCCTGATGACAGCCCCTTTGCTTGAATTGCAGGACATTTCCCTTTCTTTCAAGGGTGTTAAGGCGATCAGCGATATTAGCTTTGCTGTGAAACAAGGCGAGATATGCGCATTGATTGGCCCGAATGGCGCGGGAAAAAGCTCTTTGCTTAACATCATTAATGGTGTTTACCAGCCTGACATCGGCTATATCCATTTCAATGGCGCAAGTCATCGCAAGATGCGTGCGAATCTTGCTGCAACGCAAGGTATCGCGCGTACTTTCCAGAATATTGCTTTGTTCAAGAGCATGACGGTGCTCGATAACGTGTTGACCGGCCGCAATCTACAAGTGAAAAGCGGTTGGCTGGAGCAGGCCCTGCGGATTGGCCGTGCAATCACGGACGAAAGCGTGCAGCGGCGCAAGGCAGAGGAAGTGATTGATTTTCTGCGTATCAATCAGTGGCGCAACAGCATTGTGAGCACATTGCCTTATGGCTTGCAGAAACGCGTAGAGCTTGCTCGTGCCTTGGCCTCGGAGCCGAAGTTACTGCTCCTGGATGAGCCCATGGCAGGCATGAACAGCGAAGAAAAGGCGGAGATGAGCGGTTTTATCCTGGATACCCAGCGCGAGTTAGGTACCACGGTAGTGCTGATTGAGCACGATATTGGGGTCGTGATGGAACTGTCTGATCATGTGGTGGTGCTTGATTATGGCAAAAAAGTGGGCGATGGCACGCCAGATGAAGTGCGCCGTAACCCCGATGTGATTGCAGCTTATCTTGGTGTAAAGCATTAAGAGTAATTTTTAAGAGAATGAATACATGGATTTTTTTCTTGAAGTTTTTGCGGGTGGGTTGCTAGCCGGATTAATGTATTCGTTGATCGCGATCGGCTTTGTGTTGATTTACAAGGCCTCCGGTGTATTCAACTTTGCCCAGGGCGCCATGGTGTTGTTTGCGGCGCTGACTTTCGTCAGCCTGCTGGAACGTGGGGTACCTTTCTGGGCGAGCTTTGCCATCACCTTGCTGGCGATGATTGCATTGGCGTGGGGCATTGAACGCGTGATGCTGCGCCCCTTGGTGAATAAGCCACCGATGACGTTGTTTATGGCCACTTTGGGACTGAGCTACATCATCGAGGGGCTGGCTCAATTTCTTTGGGGAGCGCAGGTTCATGGCCTGGAGTTAGGCGTCAGTGATGAGCCGTTGGAGTTTGCTGGTTTGCTGCTTTCCCAGTTTGATCTGTTTGCGGCAGCAACCGCTGGTGTGTTGGTACTGTTGCTATCTCTATTGTTCAACAAGACCAGAATAGGCATTTCCCTGCGTGCCGTGGCGGATGATCAACTGGCAGCGCTTTCGGTGGGTATCAGGTTGCAGAAAATATGGATGATCGTCTGGTCGGTCGCCGGTTTTGTTGGGCTAGTGGCAGGCCTGCTATGGGGCGCACGCCTGGGCGTTCAGTTTTCACTATCGCTGATTGTGCTCAAAGCCTTGCCTGTGTTGATTATCGGTGGCTTTACCTCGATTGGTGGCGCCATCGTGGGCGGCCTCATTATCGGTGCATCGGAAAAGCTGGCCGAGGTGTATCTGGGCCCCGTGATCGGTGGCGGCATAGAAAACTGGTTTCCTTATGTGCTGGCATTGTTGTTCCTGTTGATCAGGCCTGCGGGTATTTTTGGCGAACGTGCCATAGAGAGGGTATAGAAATGAAAATGAGGGCACGAGCATGATCTACAGAGAGTCAGGACAATTTGTGACTTCCTACCAGGCTGACCAGCGACTTTTCAAGCTATGGCAGCAGCGCTGGGCTTTTTACACCTTGCTCGGGTTGGCTTTTCTTGTCATCCCCTTCATTGGCAACGATTATTGGTTCAGCGCCATCCTGATCCCATTTCTCGTGCTGTCGCTGGCTGGGCTAGGCCTGAATCTGCTCACGGGTTACGCCGGGCAAATCTCGTTGGGGTCTGCGGCTTTTATGGCAGTGGGCGCTTTTGCCGCCTATAACTTCCACCTGCGCATTGAGGGCATGCCTTTGTTGCTGGCTTTTCTGATGGGTGGTTTTACGACAGCGCTGGTCGGGATTGTCGTGGGTTTGCCCAGTTTGCGTATCAAGGGTTTTTATCTATTGGTATCCACGCTGGCTGCACAGTTTGTTGTGACCTGGGTATTGACCCAGTTCAGCTGGTTTTCCAATGACAATGCATCAGGTGTGATCACTGCACCGCCGTTGGTGATACTGGGGTATGACTTCAGCACGCCAGCAGGGAGGTATGTGTTGACGTTAAGCATCGTCACAGCGTTGGCGTTCTTGGCGCGGAATATTGTGCGCAGCGAGCTGGGCCGCCACTGGATGGCGGTACGCGATATGGATACCGCGGCTGCTGTAATTGGCATACCCATCTTCAGGGCCAAGCTGCTGGCGTTTGCCATCAGCTCATTCTTGTTGGGGATTGCGGGAGCACTTTGGGCGTTCACCTATCTGGGCACTGTTGAGCCACACGGTTTTGATCTCAGCCGCTCATTCCAGATATTGTTCATCATCATTATTGGCGGCATGGGCAGCATCCTGGGCAATTTTCTCGGGGCAGCCTTCATCGTACTGTTACCAATATTGCTCTCTAATCTTTCATCCAGCTTGCTGGCTGGGGTAGTGGATCCCGGGCAAATGGAAAACCTGCAAAAGATGATTTTTGGTGCATTCATCATCTTCTTCCTGATCAAGGAGCCTGCTGGGCTGGCACGCCTGTGGCAGACCTTGCGCGAACGTAGCCGCATCTGGCCTTTGCGTTTTTGAGGCTTGTGCAAATCACCATGACTTGATTCCCGATTGAATAAGTTTGCTCCCCCACGTATGCCGTGGGTAGGGTATTTTACGCCTATTTAATATATAAATTACTTTAGGAGGGTATTTTAATGTGTTGAATTTTAATGGTTATGAAGTGTATTAAATCTTACTATTAATAGGAGCATCATCATGTTGTCTTTGATTAAAAAGCCTGCTGTATTGCTTGCTGGGCTGGCATTGGGGCTAAGCCTTGCTGCGCAAACAGCGCAAGCGGCTAACGAGCAATATTTTCCCTTGCAGAGTTATCGTGTTGGGCCTTATGCCGCAGGCGGTACTGGTTTCTTTGGCGGGTTTATTGATTACCTGCAATACGTCAACCTGAAAGAGGGCGGTGTGAATGGCGTCAAATTCACCTGGAGCGAGTGCGAGACGGAATATGTCGTGGAAAAAGGCGTGGAGTGCTACGAGCGCCTGAAAAAAGGCTTGAATGGTGCACCTGCAGCTGCCACCAATCCGCTATCAGTCGGTATTGCCTATGCCACACTGGAACGCTCTGCCACCGATAAGCTGCCGCTGATCACCATCAACCATGGCCGTACTGATTCCACTGATGGCAGCGTGTTTCCTTACGTTTTCCCTTTGCAGCTCAATCCTTATAGCGAAGTATCTGCCATCATCAACTACATCGGCGACAAATCCGGTGGTCTGGACAAGCTGAAGAGCAAGAAAATCGTTACCTTGTTCCACGGTTCGCCGTATGGCAAGGAGACCAATCCCATCCTGGAACTGCTGGCCAAGAAATACGGCTTCGAGCTGACCCTGATCGAGGTACCGCACCCAGGCAACGAGCAGCAATCGCAATGGCTGAATATCCGCCGCATCAAGCCAGATTGGGTGATCTTGCGTGGCTGGGGCGTCATGAACCCCGTGGCATTGAAGACAGCACAAAAAACCGGCTTCCCGGCTGATCACATCATCGGCAATATCTGGAGCAACTCGGAAGAAGATGCCGCACCAGCAGGTGGCGCAGCCAAGGGCTTTATCTCCATTACCACCCATCCATCCGGCACCAACTTCCCCGTGCTGCAGGATATCGACAAGACCGTGCTCAAGGCTGGCAAGGGCAACCTGCAAGACCCCAAGCGCTTTGGCACCGTGTATTACAACCTTGGTGTGGTCAACGGCATCCTCAATGTTGAAGCGGTACGCGTCGCCCAAGCCAAGTTCGGCAAGCGCCCTTTGACTGGCGAAGAAGTGCGGTGGGGCTTCGAGAACATCCGCCTGGATGATGCTCGCCTCAAGCAACTAGGCGCCTACGGCTTAGTACAGCCCCTCAAGCTCTCTTGCTCCGATCATGAAGGCGGCGGCGCCGTGCGCTTCCAGCAATGGGATGGCAAGCAATGGAAAGTAATCTCTGATTGGGTACAGGCCGACCGCAAGCTGCTGCGCCCGATCATTGAGGAATCGTCGCACAAGTACGCCAAGGAAAAAGGCATTACCCCGCGTGATTGCTCAAAGGAATCTTAACGTCAAATCATAACGGCCTCCCGTTGCGTGCGGGAGGACGCTTGTCTTCATGTTCATATCAAAACAGAACTGTCGCTCATTTTTATCAATGTCATAGTGTATTTTTGGCCGCAAAATCTTAGGCGGCCTACATCATCATGTGTTGATTGGTGATATTTAGATTGTTGGCATGTGCGTTGACTTAGCTCAACCTCATCCAATACGATATGGCTATCTAAATATAGTTACCTTTAACCTTTATGGCTAAGCGACTCTCTCCCGCCGCAGTAGTAGCGCTTAAGGAAGCTCTCTGTGCCGTATATTGGTACAAAGGTGATCTGCGCGGCTTTCTCCAGCAGTGTCTGTCCAATTCAGCTATTCTTGCAACGCTCAACTGGGATGGCTACAAGCGTCAAATTGCGTCAGACCTCGTCGACTACCTTGTGCGAGGCGAAGACAAGCATCTCGGAGATCTCACGAAAATTTGTTATGAGTTGTGCTCAATTACCATCTTCACCCACTTGCAGCACTCGACGGTGGCGATCAAAAGGCACAAAGAGCAAAAGCTGCTATTGCGCAACTAAGAACACTCGTTGAGCCGCATCAGCAAGTGCAAAAGGAGCGAGACGAATTCAAGGAGCGCCAAAAGCAGGCTCAAGAAAAACTCAAGGCCAGTGCTGCTGTTCGCCAAAAGCTTGAAGACATCAAGGCACGATATATGGCGCTGGTCGTATCATCGAACGCGCAGGGTCGAGGCTTCGAGCTTGAAAAGATTCTCTATGATATTTTTGAACTGTTCGACCTTGATCCAAAAGCGTCATTTCGTAACACTGGCGAGCAAATCGACGGAGCCTTTTCTCTTGAGGGAACTGACTACTTATTCGAAGCCAAGTGGCAGCAGGAACTTATCAACGGTGCCGACCTCGACACTTTTGCTGGAAAGATACGGCGAAAACTCGAAAATACTCTTGGCTCCTACCTTTCAATTAACGGTTTTTCGCCTGAGGGTGTCCAGATCCACTCTGGAACCGGGTCAGCGATGATTTTACTTGACGGTGCAGACTTGATGGCCGTTCTTGAGGAGCGAATCGACTTCGTATCGCTGTTACTCCGAAAGAAGCGACATGCCGCCCGTACTGGTAGCATCTATATCAATATCAATCAGATACTTTCGTAATCTCTGCCGAAGGCTAATCCAGCAGTCACCAAGTCTGATTAAAAAGTAGCGCAGGCCAGTGAATTTAGATGAGATATAAACCATGAGTGGTTTCTTTCCACTCATGGTTTTTTCTTTGCTTCTAGAAGAAGTGTGCGATATGGAAACGCACAGCGATGCCGTCGATATCAGGCTGTCCGAGGTTGCGGGTTTCCTTGTAGTAGTAGGTGTCGATGCGAAGGTTGCTGCCGTTGATAAGGTAGCTGAAGCCTAGGTCGTAGCGTTTTCTTTCCAAGCCTGCGATGGCTAGGGCATTGTTTTCGTCGTTCTTGAATTGTTCATAGACGAACTTTGGCTGGATCTTGCCGATGCCGATCTCTTGCGGGAAGGCGTAGCTGCCGGTGACGAAAAAGCCCTTGCCCTTGGCGATCTCTGGGTCTTGGGTATTGTCGTTGTCATAGCGATAATAGGAGCCTTCAGCGCCGATCACGCCGCCGCCGGTGATGGCTTTTTCCAGGCGGCCATCCACGTTCCAGTAACGGTAGTCGCCTGGGTTGGCTAGTGTGCCAGCGCCATCTTTCTGGAAGCGATATGAAGCACCGACCGCCAGAATATCTTTTGCGCCATCATAGCTGGCGATGTTGTAAAAGCCAGGTTCAGGATCCCAGAAATTATAGGAGAGGCGGCCAGAGAAAGAGAGGTTGTCGGATTGATTGGATGTGGTTGATCCGCTTCGTCCCTCGAATGCGCCAACATGGTATTTGAGTTTCTGGTTTAGTAGCACGCCCCAGATGGAAGCGCCGTTGTCACGGCCAGCAAACTTGCTGGGCGCTTGTTCGGAGAATGGGTAGTCGAAGGTTGGTGGATAGTAGGGTGCAGAGGCAGAAGCGCGGCTGGCTGGCGGCAGGAAGCGGCCAACGAAGATATTGAAATGTTCGTTAAGCTCCAGCCCGATGCGGCCATCCAGTAGTTTGATGTCATCGTTGGCGTCCTTCTCTGTATTCAGCTCGAAAGATACGTATTTATGCAGCTTGCCGTTGGTGTAGAGACGGGCACTTTCAATATCGAAATCATTCGATCTATCTTTGCCACTGGGTGCAGCATCTTTTTCTGAGCGGTAGCTGGCACGTGCGGCTACGCCAATATTGATGAACTGGTCATCATTGCGGGCAAACGTCGGGTCTGCATAAGCTGGGGAAGAGATGGCGGCCAAGCCGATTAGCATCGGCAAGATGCTCGGTCGGAACTGGGAATGTTGTGTTGTCATGTTGTATACACCCTGTAAAAATCAATGAAAAGAGGCGGTTGGGTTGGCTGGTAAGTCGCCAGATCAAACCGCACTACAGGGTGTATAGGCATTTAATATGCCTGCTACTAATTTTGTTTTATATCAGTTATTTATATTTAAAATGTGAAGTAATTTATTGCCTCTGGAAAAGCATGGTGAGTAATCCATGCTTGCTAGCCAGCAGCTTACTGGCAATGGCATCAATCAAGATGCTTGCCATTCTCCGCCGAGCACCTTGAACAGATTGATGCTGTTGGTCAGAGAGAGTTGCTTGAGCTGGACCAGCTGTTGTTCGGAGTCAAACAGGCTACGTTGGGCATCCAGCAGCTCCAGGTAGTTGGCAACACCTTTGTCGTAACGGCGCAACGCTAATCTCAGGCGCTCGCGATCAGCATTGGTGATGCGGGTTTGCGCGGCAATTTGTATCTCGATTTGTTCGCGGCTGAGCAATACATCGGAAACTTCGCTAAAAGCGCTCTGGATGGCTTTCTCGTATTCGACTATGGTGATTTCCTTGCGTACGCGTGCAAGATCAAGGTTTGCCTGGTTACGACCATGATTGAAGATCGGCAAGGTAAGCTGAGGACTAAACGACCAGGCCTTGTCACTGCTGCCGGAAAATAGGCTGCTCAGGTGCTCATTGACCAGCCCAACATTGGTAGTGAGCTGGATACGTGGGAAAAATGCGGCACGCGCTGCGCCGATGTTGGCATTCGCAGCCTTCAGTCTATGCTCGGCGGCGCGAATGTCGGGCCGCCTTTCCAGCAATGTGGATGGCAAACCAGTGGGTAAGGGGCTGAATGCCAGCCTATCCAGTTGCTCCTGCGGCACGACTACTGCCAGGCCTGGCTTGCCAACCAGTAGCTGTAATGCATTGATGGCTTGTGCATATTCGCGCTGCAAGGCGGCAATGCTGGCCTGGGCTGTTTCCAACTGCATTTCTGCAGTCTTGAGGTCCATGGCATTGTCCAGGCCTGCTTGCTGACGGCGCAGGATGCGCGAGTAGGCCAGGTTGCGCGCTTGCTCGGTATCTTTGGCAAGCTTTAATCTTTCCGCTAGCGCACGCACATTGACATAGGCTGCGGCGACTTCGGCGATCAGGCTGGTGCGAGCGGTTTGTTGCGCTTCTTGTGTGGCTAAGTATTCTTCCAGCAGCCCTGTCGTCAGGCTTTTGACCCGGCCAAAGAAGTCCAGCTCAAAGCCGCTGATGCCGACGCCAACGCGATACAGATTGACGTCAAAGGTTTGCCCTTGTGCAAAGATTGTCTTGCTACGATCGTAACTGCCCGTAGCCTCAATGGTGGGCAAGCGGTCGGCACGCTGTATGCCATATTGCGCACGGGCTTCTTCAATCCGTAGGGCAGTCAGGCGTAAGTCGCGGTTATTGGCGAGCGCGGTATTGATCAGCTGCTGTAATGCCGGGTCGGTAAAGTACTCCTGCCAACTTGCGGGTTGTGCGTGGGTTTCAGTGCCTGCAGCGGGGTACTCGGTGGGAATAGGTGTCTCTGGCCGCTGGTATTGCGGGTTGAGCGAGCATGCTCCCATGATTAGGCTGATGGCGAGCACGAGCGGCTTTAGGGACGTATTCAAGGATGTGTTTAACGCAGTATTCATGCTGGATCCTGCACATGGTGCCGCGGGCGCTTGATATAGCGGCCAATCACGGCAAAGAACAAGGGAACAAGGAAAATGGCGAGCAAGGTTGCGGTGATGATGCCGCCCAGCACGCTGGTGCCGATCGCGGATTGCGCGCCGGATGCGGCTCCTGTGGCGATGGCCAGCGGCAATACGCCAACGCCAAATGCCAGCGAGGTCATCACAATCGGGCGTAGCCGCAGCCGCGCTGCTTCCAGCGTGGCATCAAACAAGCTCATACCGTCGGCATAAAGGTCTTTGGCGACTTCGACAATCAGGATCGCATTTTTGGCAGAGAGGCCAATGGTGGCAATCAGGCCGACCTTGAAGTAAATATCGTTGGGCATTTCGCGTAGTGTCACGCCCAGCAAGGCACCCAGTACACCTAGTGGCACCACGAGGATGACCGCCAGCGGAATCAGCCAGCTTTCATATAGGGCAGCGAGCGCGAGGAAGACGATAAGCACAGACAGACCGAACAGTATCGGGGCCTGGGCGCCAGAGCTGCGTTCTTCCAGCGATTGACCGGACCAATCATAACCAATGGTGCGAGGCAGGCTACGTGCAATACGATCGATCGCTTGCATCGCTTCGCCACTGCTATAGCCTGGTGCGGCGCTGCCATTGATGGTGAATGATGGATAGCCGTTGTAACGCGTGAGCTGGGGTGGGCCTGAAATCCACTCCATCTTGACGAAAGAGGCTAATGGCACAAGGTCGCCATTGCTATTGCGCACCCTGAGCTTGCGGATATCCTCAAGCTCCAGTCTATCCTTGCCATCTGCCTGCATGATGACGCGGCGTACCTGGTTGCCGTGCATGAAGTCACCGATATAGTCAGAGCCAAACATTGCCGCCAGGGTGGAGTTGATTTCATCCATGCTCACACCCAAAGTCGCCGCTTTGCGGCGGTCTATATCCAGGCTGACCAGCGCTGCCTCGGGCAAGCCCGCGAACATGAGGTTGGTGAGTACAGGGTTTTTCATGCCTTCAGCCATGAGTTGATCCTTGGCCGCCAGGAATGCCTGATAGCCTGCGGATCCGCGATCCTGCAAGCGCAGGTCAAAGCCATTGGATGAGCCAAGCTCGGGCAGGGGAGGCGTATTAATGGCAAATACCATGGTGTTCTTCAGCCCCATGAACTGCATATTGACACGGTCAACAATGGCCTTGACGTGTTGATCTGCACTTTTACGTTCTTTCCAGTCCTTGAGGGTGGCGAACAACATGCCGCTATTGGAGCCTGTGCCATAGAAGCTGAAACCACCCACTTCATACACATATTTCACCGGCTCATGCTTATTGAGGTAAGCAGCAATTTCCGACAGCGTGCCCATGGTTTCATGCATGGTGGCACCCGCAGGCAGTAACACCGTAATCATGAAGTCGCCTTGGTCTTCATCGGGCAAGAAGGCGGTGGGTAGGCGTACGAACATGAAGGCGACCACGGCGATGATGGTGCCATAGACAAGCAGCCAGCGCAGCGGGCGCTTGATGATGCTGGAAACACGCTTCTGGTAACGCCCTGTCAATGCAGCAAAACTACGGTTAAACCAGCCAAAGAACCCACGTTTTTCATGGTGATCCTGCGTAATCGGCTTGAGCAGGGTGGCGCATAGTGCGGGAGTCAACGAGAGTGCCAGGAAAGCCGAAAAGGCAATCGACACTGCCAACGACATGGAGAACTGGCGATAGATATTACCCACTGCGCCGCTAAAGAAGGCCATGGGTAGGAAAACAGAGACCAGCACGACGGTAATGCCGATAATCGCGCCACTGATCTGCTGCATGGCTTTCTTGGTCGCTTCAAAGGGGGAGAGACCTTCCTCCGCCATGATGCGCTCGACGTTTTCCACCACGACAATGGCATCGTCCACGACGATACCAATCGCCAGCACCATGCCAAACATGGTCAGCACGTTGATGGAAAAGCCAGCCGCAAACATCACGGCAAATGTGCCTAGTAGTGCAATCGGTACCACGATGGTAGGGATCAAGGTGGCACGCAGGTTTTGCATGAAGAGGAACATGACGAGAAATACCAGTACCACGGCCTCGACCAAGGTGCTGACAACTTTCTCAATAGAAATTTCAACGAAGGCAGAAGTGTCGTAGGGGATCTGGTAATCCACGCCGGCGGGTAAATAGCGTACCAGCTCATCCATGGTGGCACGGATACGCTTGACCGTGGCCACGGCATTGGAACCAGGTGCCATCTTGACCGCCATGCCGGCTGCATTGTTGCCATTGACACGCGAGACGAAGGAGTAGTCGCTACCGCCAAATTCCACCTGTGCGACGTCCTTGAGCAAGATGGCAGAGCCATCGGCCTTGCTACGCAAAGGGATATTCTCGAAATCCTCAGGTGTGGTCAGGGCGTTGTCGGCAATGACGTTGGCACTGATGGGGGCGTGCTCAGGCACAGCACGATTGCCGAGATCGCCGACCGTGACGCGGGCATTTTGCGCACGAATGGCGGATGCAACATCTGAAGCGGTCAGGTTCATCGCCGTGAGCTTGGCTGGGTCAGGCCAGATACGCATGGCGTATTCTGGGCTCCATAGCTGCACTTTACCTACGCCCTCGACCCGGCGCAGTGCCTGTAGCACATTGGCGGATGCCAATTCGCCAAGCTCGATTTCACTCAAGCGATTGCCTTCCGAAGTCAGGGATACAATCAATTGAATGCTGTCTGCGGATTTTTCGATGAAGATACCATTGCGGCGGACAACTTCAGGCAAGCGGGCTTCGACGGTTTTCAGGCGGTTTTGCACTTCCACTGCGGCAAGGTCTGGATTGGTGCCCTGACGGAAAGTCAGGCTGAGTGAGGCGGTTCCCGGGCTACTGGTCGCCGAGATATACATCAGCCGTGGTGCGCCATTCATCTCGCGCTCAATAATCGCAGTGACCGACTCCTCGATCACCTTGGCAGAGGCGCCAGGATAGCTTGCAGAGATATTGACTACTGGTGGGGCAATATCAGGATACTGCGCAACCGGTAGCCCACGAATCGCCAACAGGCCAGCGAGAATAATCAGCAGGGAGATTACCCAGGCAAAGACCGGGCGTTCAATAAAAAATCGAGCCATGGAATTCTCAGTTCAAAAAATTTAAGGCTGTGTGCCGCTTGCGCCCGCCTCAAGCACTTTGACCTTGGTGCCTGGGGCCATCATGGCCGGATTGGTGACAATAATGCGTTCGCCGCCCTTGAGGCCGCTGGTGATTACCCATTGGCCATTGAGCATGGTCGGGGCCGTAACGGGTAAAGCTTGTACTTGGTCCTGTTCGTCAGCAATCATGACACTACTGGATTCCGCAGTCCGTATCAGCGCATCGCGCGGCACCAGCACCGTGGCAGGGTTTTCTGCCTGTTTTAATTGCACTTGTACATAACCACCCGGTAGCAGCTCGCGGTCAGGGTTGCTGAACAGGGCGCGCATGGCCACAGTATCTGTGCTGCTATCCACAGCCATGTCGGAGAAGAAAAGCCTGCCTGCATGGGCATATTCAGACCCATCTGGGAAGACTAGCTTTACCGCGATGCTGTCGCGTGCAACGCCTTTCATCTTGCCGCTCTTGATGGCACGCTGTAGCGCCATGACCTCGCTCGCTGGTTGCGAGAAATTGACGTAGATCGGGTCAATCTGCTCTACCGTCGTCAGCGGAGTGGGGGAGTCCAGCCCGACCAAGGCGCCTTCCGTCACCATGGCGCGGCGGGTACGACCATCAATCGGGGAAGTGACCTTGGCATACCCTAGGTCCAGCTTGGCCTTGTCTAGTTGTGCCTTGGCAGTCAGCACTTGTGCCTTGGCTTGTAACTCTTCCGAGACTGCGGCTTGGTAATCGCGCTCACTGACGGAGTGATCACTGGCAAGGTCACGGTAGCGCTCCAGCTTGTCGAGCGCATTGCGGTGATTGGCCTCTGCACTGGCCAAAGTGCCAGCGGCCTGGTCACGCGCTGCTGTTAATAACTCGGGGTTGATCAGGAATAAAGGCGTACCTTTCTTGACCTCCTGACCTTCCTGGTAGAGGCGCTCGGTGACGATGCCAGCCACACGTGCCCGCACCTCTGCCTGTCGATAAGCTTCCAGGCGACCGGGTACGGATATTTCGATAGGGCTGGTTGTCATCTCTGCCATATACACCTCGACTTCAGGAGGGGCAGCATTCTCTGCCTGCTGTTGCTCCTGGCTGCATGCTGATAGGCCAAGAATAACTGACGCACATAGCCAGGTGGTTTTACGCCCAAACAATGGTGATGACATAAGCTTGCTCAATGAGGTGTTAAGTTGGAATGTTAGCTGGAATTGATTTAACAGCTGATTTTTTGCACTATATCATAATCAATCATGACTGATTAATTAATTTTTTGTTATGATATCCAGATCATGAGTAGGGCAATACGGAGTTGCGGTGGCTAGGAAAACTAAGGAAGACTCACTGCGTACACGCTCAGCGATCCTTGATGCTGCTGAGCAGGTGATCCTGCGACGCGGTATCAGTTATGCGACGATGTCGGATATTGCAGATGCAGCTGGGATCTCGCGCGGAGCGGTGTATGGTCATTTTGATAACAAGATCGACCTCGCTACCGAGATGTGTCAACGCGCATTGACATTGGCTGTCCCCCCGGAGCGCGACCCAGCATTATCGGCGCTTGAGGCTTTGCATCAAGAGGGAATGTACTTCCTCAAGCTCTGTGGCGAACCGGGGCCAGTGCAGCGTGTATTGCAGATACTGTATATGCAGTGTGACTGCAACGAAGACAACAAGCCCCTGCTGGATATCCGCGATGACTGGGAGCGTCAGTCAAGGGAAGGAATAGAAGTGATGATACGGGAGGCCATGTCGCAAGGAGACTTGCCCGCAGATATTGATATCCATCTTGCTACGCTCTATCTCTTCTCGCTGTTTGATGGCATCTACAGCACGTTGTTTTGGGTTAACCGTGTCAAGCAGGATCGCTGGGAGATCGCAGAGGCTTTGTATCGTGCCGGATTTGCCGCCTTCACTACTGCGCCTGAATTACTGGCCAAAAAAGCTTAGCCAGCACCAGATAAATGCTTGTATAAGATCAGGCTGCCAATAGCAACCAAGATCAGGCCGCCGATGATTTCTACGGTATGTTTGGAGGCCGCGCCCAGCATGCGGCCCAGCATGACGCCAATACTGACCATCAGGCAAGTCACCAGGCCAATGGCAAATGCCACCGGGATAATATCAACGTCAAGAAACGCCAGGCTGGCACCAACGCTCATGGCATCAATACTGGTACCCAGTGCGGTAGCGGCTAAGAGGATAAAAGAATGGCTTTGAGGCTTTTCCACAGCCTCTTCATCTGGTCGCAAACCTAGCCAGATCATGCGCAAGCCCAATATGGAAAGGATGCTGAAGGCAATCCAGTGATCCCAGGCGGTCACATAATCAGCCGCAACCCGGCCCAAGCTCCAGCCCACCAGTGGGGTGATAGCTTCAATGACACCGAAAATCAAGCCGGTGCGCAAAGCTTCCAGCAACCGGGGGCGTTGCAGCATGGCACCTTTGCCAATAGCCGCAGCAAAAGCATCGGCCGACATGGCCAATGCCAAAAACAAGATAGAAATAGTATTCATGGATTCAGTACGTGAGGTTGGGCACAGTCAAATGGTGACTAGGACGCCCAACCTGAACGTACTAGCCTCCATTAGTCTCGCCAACCAGAATGGCTACCCGCACCACGACAAACGTCGATTATGTTGATACGGGCGCTTCGGAAAGAAGCAGGCTACTCCCTAAAAGATGTGCGCATTTTACTCATAAAACTCCTGCGGCGCTATCTCATGTTGAGGTGCCGTAGCTTGTTGAGGGGCTGGCAGGATGAGGATTAAGCTTTTTTCTTGCGTTCAGAGCGAGCATGGATATGCTTGGCTATCCACTTCATCGGTGAGCTTAGCTTGCTGGCACCATAATACTGCTTGAGAAAATAGAGCCGTGTAGTGCGGCTCAGGTGCATGAGGTCTCTGTTAAGTGTGGCCAAGTCTTGTAGGGTGCGTAGTACAGGCAGTAGCCTGATACGTGCTTTTTCCAAATCAATCAGAACGCTTTCGAAATGACCATCTGGCATTTCCTTGACGAAAATGTGCTTGGGGTAAAGTGCACGATGCTGAAAGCGCGCATGATGCAGTTTCATGATGGTTGTGGCAACTGAGGCAGTGAGTTTACGTTGCCTTGAGACATTGATGCCAGGCTTGAAAATGTTCGGAGCGAGTTGATCCAATGGGATAAAGCCAACCAATTCGGCGGTCAGTAGCACGGCATTGACGTCATCGCCTTCCTTTTTTTCCGAGAAGAAAAGTGGCGCTGGGACGGGAACTCCGCGTTTGGAAAGTTGCAGTAGATTCTGGTATTCGCAATGAAATGTCGAAATGCCACTCCATGGGTGACGCCATGTTTTGCGCATGAAGTTGTGCTGGCGCTTGAGAAACCCATACAAAGGCCTGCTCTCATCCACAGCCTTGAACATGATACGGCTGACGCCACTCCATCCCTGGCGGTGTTGATTAGGCGTCTCGAACCAATCTGCTGTATGGTTCCAAAGGCTATCAAAGTCGAGCTCAGGCATAGTGGGTAGTTTGCGATAGGGCATAAATGGCTTCAGTGAAATCAATGTCATCAAAGATTCATTCATGCTACTTAATAATGTCGTTAATCAGTGTTAACGGAGTGCTGGGTGATGAGGTTTTTTTGTGTAAAACGCAACGGTGTTGGTATAAATACAACAGTTATCTAGGCTAGGTGAATTTTTGATGTCTCATTTTTCGGTAGAGCTGCTTTTGGGCTTGGTCATGTTTTCCTTTGTGTCATCCATTACCCCAGGGCCGAATAACTTGATGATGATGTCATCCGGGCTCAACTATGGATGGCGACGATCAATGCCGCACCTGCTAGGCATCAGCAGTGAATTTTTTGTCATGCTGTTTGTCGTTGGGATGGGAGCCCAAGGCTTGTTTGCGCGCTATCCTTTTGTGCAGATAGTCATGAAGTACGTTGGTGCCGCTTATCTATGCTGGTTGGCATTCAATATTGCAAAAGCTCCCATTCATGGCCTGCGAGGTGAAGCGCAAACATTAGGAAAGCCATTCAGCTTTCTGCAAGCGGCGGCATTTCAATGGGTTAACCCAAAAGCGTGGGTAATGGCGTTGGCAGCACTGGCAGCTTATCTGCCACATCCCTCAACCATGCTGGATGTAGCGATATTAAGCGCAGTGTTTACCTTGGTGGGAGCGCCTTGTGTGGGGGCTTGGGCTGGGTTTGGGGTGATGTTGCGCAAGCTGCTCAATGATCCGCTGAGAATGCGTATGTTCAACGTGGCCATCGCTTTACTGTTGCTGGCGTCTATTTACCCGATATTAACGACATGAGCACCATGAAGATATGACACGTAATAGAACATGACTGGGCTGAGCAGTAAATTCAGGATGCTCAGGCAATCCACTGTCTGGTGCAGGCGTAGCAGGTGGTGATGGCGTTGCAGAAAGCGCTGCCTGAACTGGCTCCCATCTTCTTTTTTCACGGTCTTGATATCAAAGATGTAGCGATCCGTGATGAAGTTGAGACACATGGCGATGGCCGTGCATAGCACCATGAACCCCAATGCAATGAAAAATACATAGGGATCATCAAGAATATCCGTCATCAAGAAGGCAATGATCGGGAAAATGTAGCCAACAAGCAGCATAAAGAAGCTTGAATAAACATATCGCCTGGCCAGGGCTCTGAGCTCACTCATCGGGGGGGAAGGGAGGTAAATGGCAATGCGTGAATATATCACTTCAGCCCGATCTACGGGGATAGCCAAGCGAGATATTTAGCGTGACTAAATCAACTCTATTATCTTTTTATCAGTGTTAACGGCTAATTGATGAGGTGTGTCGATGGCATCAAGTTTACTTCGGTTGAATGATGATGCCTCCTAGAGGCGGGAGTGTGACCAATAACGATTGCTGGTGATCCATCCAGGCTTGTGGCTCGGTTTGCAAGCCCTCGCCGTTGCCTTGGTTACTGCCGCCATAATATCCGGCATCGCTATTGAAGATTTCCTGATAATGCCCAGCGTAAGGTACGCCAATCCGGTACCCGCTTCGCAATACCGGGGTGAAGTTAAGTAGCACCAGCACGATGCTGCCGTCCCTGCCGCGACGCAAATAGGTGAGGATAGATTGGTCGCTGTCGTTGCAATCTATCCATTCAAAACCGTGAGGATCAAAATCGAGCTCATGCAGTGCAGGCAATTGGCGATAGAGGTGGGATAAGTCCCGGTTCAAGTGTTGCACACCTTGGTGCCAGTGCAGGTCTAGCAGTTGCCAATCCAGGCTGCTGTTGACGTTCCATTCTCGCCCTTGTGCCAGTTCATTGCCCATGAAGTTGAGCTTTTTGCCGGACATGGTCATTTGGTAAGTCATGAGCAGGCGCAAGTTGGCAAACTTCTGCCACGCATCGCCAGGCATTTTATCCAGCAGAGATCGCTTGCCATGTACGACTTCATCATGCGAGAACGGCAAGACAAAGTTCTCGCTATAGGCATACAGCTGGCCAAAGGTGAGTTTGTCATGATAATAGCGACGGTGAATGGGGTTATGCGCGATATAAGCCAGGGTATCGTTCATCCAGCCCATATTCCACTTCATGGAAAATCCCAGCCCCCCAAGATAGACCGGACGTGAAATCATGGGCCAGGAGGTAGATTCCTCGGCAATGGTCAGTGCTCCTGGGAAATCCTCGTGCACCATGATGTTGAGCTGTTTGAGGAAATCAATGGCCTCCAGGTTTTCACGCCCACCATGTCGATTAGGCAGCCATTCGCCAGCCTTGCGCGAATAGTCGAGATAAAGCATGGAGGCGACAGCATCCACGCGCAGGCCGTCAATGTGGAATTCTGAGAGCCAGTAATGCGCACTCGCCAGCAAGAAATTACGCACCTCATTGCGACCATAATTGAAGATGTAGGTGCCCCAATCCTGATGTTCACCTAGCCGTGGGTCTTCATGTTCAAACAAGGCTGAGCCATCAAAACGTGCCAAGGCCCAATCGTCCTTGGGGAAGTGCCCAGGAACCCAATCCAGGATGACGCCTATCCCGGCCTGATGGCAGTGGTCGATGAAGTAACGCAGGTCATCTGGGCTACCGAAGCGATTAGTCGCGGCAAAATACCCGGTTGTTTGATAACCCCATGATTCGTTGAGAGGGTGCTCGGAAACTGGCAATAGCTCAATGTGCGTATAGCCCATTTCCTGAATATAAGGCACCAACTCATGGGCAAGTTCACGATAGCTCAGGAATCCGCCTTCATGATTGCGACGCCATGAGCCAAGATGCACTTCATAGCAGTTGAAAGGGGCATGCAACCAATCGGCCTGTGCACGTTGCTGAAGCCACTGTGCATCCTGCCAGGTGTGTTGGCCATTGCCAGTGATTTTTGCCGCCGTGCCTGGGCGTGCCTCAAAGCTGAAGCCATAAGGGTCGGTCTTGGTCAGCACCTGCCCGCTATGGCGATTGCGTATCTCGAATTTATAGAGGTCGCTGCTGGTAAGCCCGGGAATGAAGAGTTCCCAGACGCCACTGCTGCCATGGACGCGCATCTGGTGGATACGGCCATCCCAATGGTTGAAGTTGCCGATGACGCTGACGCGTTCTGCACTTGGTGCCCAGACCACGAACCTCACGCCATTGACACCTTGTTGCTCACACAAGTGTG
>VFQQ010002675.1_pt1 | contig 19299 bp, 19 predicted proteins | sample 3512341 | NCBI WGS metagenome assembly VFQQ01 (sample SAMN10412373, study PRJNA504923) | tailings metagenome | isolation source: Relicate 2 Philex TSF1 revegetated site | place: Philippines: Tuba, Benguet | collected 2017-08-29 | reverse complement strand
TTGATCTTGCGGAGATGTCGCAAGCTCGCGACCTGGTCCCCTTCAGGAGGCCGAGCAGAGGTGTTGCGTAGGGGGACGAGCCGCATGGATGCGGCGAGAGGCTTAATGGGCCAGGGATGGCCCATGTAAGCCGGCCCCCGGAGCAGCGCCGGAGCGAGGGAAGTTTCGCGTAGCGAAACCCGGATGTCGGGGTGCCCTTCTTTGGCACACCTTTCTTGGGCAAGCAAGAAAGGTGTGGCGCCCGTAAGGGGCGCAACCCGAACGCTCAGCGCACTCGGCAATGGATAGTGCTAAGTCAGCAAGCGATACGCACACAAACTTGCCAGTCCGGTGTCACCCCGCATTTTCCCAAACCATGCGAGAAACCTTTTATCAGCCGCATTCCAGCCGATTACGGCCCTGTGCCTTGGCCCGATACAGCGCCGCATCGGCACGCTGCACCAGCGCCTGTGCCGGGCTGTTGCCATCGTTGTGCATCGAGGCGATACCGACGCTGATACTGACGTGCCCCAAGGGCGAGCGCACATGTGGCAACGCCAGGGCCTCGACGGCCCGGACCAGCTTCTCGGCCATGCTGTGCGCCCCATCGGGACCGGTCGAGGGCGCGAGAAAGACGAACTCCTCGCCGCCATAGCGCGCCACCAGATCGGTGGAACGGCTGATGGTGGCGGCCAAGGTTTGTGCGACCTGCTGTAGACAGCTGTCGCCGGCCGGATGGCCGTAATGGTCGTTGTAGGCCTTGAACCAGTCGACATCCAGCACGGCCAGGGCCAACGGCTCACCGACACGCTGGGCGCGCTTCCATTCCTTGTCCAGCACCTCGTCGAAGTGGCGACGATTGGCGATGCCGGTCAGGGCGTCGGTCAGGCTGAGGGTTTCCAGGCGACTGTTGAGTATCTGCAGCTCTGCAGTGCGCGCGGCGACGCGTTGCTCAAGCTCGCGCTCGGAGCGCTGCAGGGTATCCACCAGTTGCTCCTGGGTTTGCAGCAACCTGGCCTGAGCCTGCAGTTTTTCCTGGCGCATGACGTTGATGCGGTCGGCCAGGGCGAAGGCCAGCAACAACATCTCCAGCGACGAGCCGAGCTGCAGGCCGTCGACCGTGAAGGCGTTGGTCGGCAACAGGCCCATGGCGCGCAGGCTGGTGCTGGCACCGCCGAGGATCAGCAGACCGAAGGCGGCGAGGAAGAAATAGGCGCTGCGCTGACGCTTGAGAGCGCAGGCCAGGCCCACGCCGAGCATGACGAAGGCGGTGAGCAGGTTGACTACGATGGCCACGCGCGACACCTGGGGCAACGCGAAGGCATAGATCAGCGGCGAAAGCAGATACAGCGCAATCAACGCACGCAAGCCAGGATCGACCCGTGGCAGCAGGCGCGCGGTCTGCAGCATGCCGCGCATGAACAGCAGCATGGCGCTCAGGGTGAGCGAGACCGCCGAGTAGTAGACCACGTTGCCGTTGAGCGGCAGGCCGAGCAGCATCCAGTCCGGGGCCATGCCGTTCTTGATCGTCAGGGCGCTGGCGGTGATCAGCACGAAGGTCACGTAAAGCAGATAGAGGCGATCTCGCAGGGCGATGAACAGCATCAGGTTGAACAGCAGCATCGCGACGGCGATACCCATGTAGCCGGCGCGAGCCATATCGTCTTCGCGCTCGTAGCTGCGCAGCGCGTCGGCCGTCCAGAGTTGCAGCGGCACATGCAGGCCGATGCTCGACTCGACGCGCAGGTACACCACCTGTTGCGTGTGCGCCGGCAGGTGCAGCGGGAAGACGAAGTTGCGGTTGGCGTAGGCCTTGCCCGTCTGCGGGCGATCCGCGCCGGTGAACCAGGCGCGGTAGCCACCCTGCCCGTCCGGCACGTAGGCATCGACCAGGGAGATGCGCGGGTTGTCCACCACCAGCAGGCGCGTCAACGGCTGATCGCCGCTGTTGTCCAGATCGAGGCGCAACCAGTAGGCCGAACGGGTGAAGCCCAGGGCGAAGGCAGCGCTGGGGAACTCCTGATAGCGAAAACGTGCGGCCGTCTCCGCGGAGCGCACGTCCGCAAGCTGCAGCGCCCGCGAGGCATCCTCCAGCATTCCGGCATGGGTGGTCAGCGACAGCGGCTGCTCGCTCGGCTGCGCGACATCGAGAGGGACGGCACCGGCCCATCTCGACCAGCACAGCAACAGGCTCAGCAGCAGCCAGGGGGACAAGCGCAGACGGTGACGGGCATTCATGGCGGGTATCGACGGGGCTCGGACGAGCCCGGCTCGCGGGTGAGCACGGGGAGGCAGAGTCTACAAGACAACCGGGCGGCGCCAAAGCGCGCCTACGCAGACTGATCTGCCTTCGCTAGACTGGCCTGCCTACCGCCAGGGAAAGAGCCATGACACCGGATCAGATAGCCGCCTTCTGCCTCGCCCTGCCCGGCGCCCGCGAAGACCTCAAGTGGGGCAGCAACCGGGTGTTCTCGGTGGCCGGCAACAAGATGTTCGCCATTCTCGACTTTCTCGGCGCGGACCTCGCATTCAAGGTCGATAACGACCTGTTTCTCGGTCATGTCGACCGTCCGGGCATCCGCCCTGCCCCGTATCTGGCCCGTGCTTACTGGATCAGCATGAGCGCCCAGCGGCCGCCGCTGGGCGACGATGAGTTGCGCCAGCTGCTGACGCGCTCGCATCAACTGGTGGTGCGCCGCCTGCCCAAGCGCCTGCAACCCGGCCTGCTACTGGACGAATAAGGGTATGTGGCGAGCGATGTAGGCGCCGTCGAGCAGCAGCCAATCGATCCAGAACAGTTGATGAACTGCGACGATCAGCCAGAACACAGCCTGATAGGACGCCTTGCGCGTCTTGTGCCGGAATCTCTGCTGAGCGATCAGCGCACCTGGCCAGCCACCCGCCAGCTCGACCAGATGCAGGGTGTTTTCCGCCGTGCGTCGGCCACCGCTCCGAGCGCTGCGTTTATCCAGCCAGTACTGCAGGAAACTCAGCAGGCTGGCCAGCAAATAAAGCGGCAACGGCCACCAGATGCCCTTGAAGAGCTGCTGCAGCGCCCCGGCCATCGGCAAGGCGCACAGCGTCAGGAACGCGGCCAACTTGACAGGGCCATTCTGTATCGAGCCGCGCGCCGTCTCTCTGGAGGACGGCCTGGGCGCACGCTTTCGCGCTGTCGCGGTGATATCGACGGCGCTTTTCGGGCTGCGCTTGCCTATCACGGCTGCGCCGTGCTCCAGTCGATCAGGTGCAACTGCCAGGTGGCGAGGATCACCAGGCCGAAGGCGATGCGGTACCAGGCGAACACCGCATAGCTGTGATTGGTGATGAACTTGAGCAAGGCGCGCACGGTGATCATCGCCACGATGAAGGTGCTGACGAAACCGATGGCGAAAATCGGCAGGTCGCTCCACTGCAGGATGTCGCGGTACTTGATCAGCGAATAGACAGTGGCTGCAACCATGGTCGGCATCGCGAGGAAGAAGGAGAACTCGGTCGCTGCCTTGCGTGACAGACCGAACACCAGGCCGCCGATGATGGTGGCCCCCGAGCGCGAGGTGCCGGGAATCAGCGCCAGGCATTGCGCGAAGCCGACCTTCAGGGCCAGCTTCCAGGTCATGTCGTCGACGGTTTCGGCCTTGATCGCATGGTCACGCTTTTCCGCCCAGAGCATGATGATGCCGCCGAGTATCAGTGCCATGGCCACGGTGATCGGATTGAACAGCCAGTGCTCGATCAGATCGGCGAAGGCCAGACCGAAGATGACCGCGGGAATGAACGCCAGCAGCAGGTTGAAGGTGAAACGCTGGGCCTTGGGATCGCTGGGCAGGCCCACGACCACGCCGAGCACTTTCGCCCGGAATTCCCATATCACCGCCAGAATGGCGCCGAGCTGAATGATGATCTTGAAAGCGGTGGCCTCGTCGCCATTGAACCCCAACAGATCGCCGACCACGATCAGGTGCCCGGTACTGGAAATGGGCAAGAACTCGGTCAGACCTTCCACCACGCCCAGAATCAGGGCCTGAAAGGCCATCCAGATATCCATCAAATCCCCCAAAGCGTGGCAACTACCTACGCATAAAACAACGACATGAAACACAGGCCCCGCCGTGGGACAAAAACCCGCCACGCAGGTTCCTCGCGCGTGTCTGGCTCGCTTGCTCGTTCAGGTTTTGCGCCCGGCGGCCGAAATGCTATCAGACAACTAGAGTGAATAATGTCCCGATGTGACAGTATTGCCTTGCGCATTCTGAGTCGCCCTGACGCTGACAATTACAACAATCAGGTATTCGTCCATGAACAGCTTACGCAGTCTTCCCATCAGCCGGCGCCTATGGCTGATCCTCGCACTGGCCATCCTGACGCTGGTCCTGCAGGGCGCCTACATGCTGCGCCAGATCCATACCGACCTCTATCACAGCAAAGCGGAAAAGACCGAGCACGTGGTGCAGAGCGCAGCGGGCATCCTCAAGCATTTTCATGCCCTGGAAAGCGCCGGCAGCCTGAGCCGCGAGGAGGCGCAGAAGCAGGCCATGGAACTGGTCCGCGGGCTGCGCTACGACGGCCAGGAGTATTTCTGGATCAACGACCAGACGCCGGTGATGATCATGCATCCGACCAACCCCAAGCTCGAGGGGCAGAACCTCTCGGGCTTCAAGGACCCGGATGGCAAGGCGCTGTTCAACGAGATGGTCGCCATAACCCGCAGCCAGGGCGCCGGCCAGGTCGACTACCGCTGGCCCAAGCCTGGGGCCAGCGATCCGGTGCCGAAGATTTCCTACGTCGAACTGTTCCAGCCCTGGGGCTGGATCATCGGTTCGGGCGTTTATGTCGATGACGTACAGGCGGTGTTCAAGGCGCAGGCGCTGAAAGCCATGAGCATCGGCCTGCTGATCGCCGTACTGCTGGCGGTGCTGGTGGTACTGATCACCCGCAGCATCGTGCAGCCCCTGCAGGCGGCGGTGGATGCCATGGCCAACATCTCCAGCGGCGAGGGCGACCTGACGCGCAACCTCGATGCCCATGGCCGCGACGAGCTCACCGCGCTGGCCAACTATTTCAACGCCTTTACCGACAAGCTGCGCCAGGTCATCCGGCAGATGCTCGACTCGGCGGGCTCGCTGGACCAGGCCGCCCGTTCGCTCGGCGACATTTCCAGCGAAGCGCAACGCCACAGCCAGCAGCAGGCGCAGCAGATGGAGCTGGTGGCAACCGCCGTCAACCAGGTGACCTACGGTGTGCAGGACGTGGCGAAGAACGCCGAACACGCCTCCAGCGAAATGCACACGGCCGAGGACCAGGCTGGCCAGGGCCAGCAGAACATCGAAGCGAGCCTGCGCCAGATCGATCAACTCTCCGGTACCATCGACAAGGCCGTCGAGGTGATCCAGTCGCTGGCCAGCGAGAGCACACAGATCGGCAGCGTGCTGGAGGTGATCCGCTCCATTGCCGAGCAAACCAACCTGCTGGCCCTCAATGCCGCAATCGAGGCGGCACGGGCTGGCGAACAGGGCCGCGGTTTCGCCGTGGTCGCCGACGAGGTACGGCTGCTGGCGCAGCGTACCCAGCAGTCCACCGCCGAGATCCAGGGCATGATCGAGCGTCTGCAAGGTAATTCCGAAGCCGCCGTCAAGGTGATCCACGACAGCAGCCGCGCGTCGCAACTGACCGTGGAACAGGCCAGCCTGGCCGGCGACAGCCTGGCGCAGATCGCCCAGTCGCTGCGCAACCTGAGCGGGCTCAATGCCTCGATCGCCAGCGCCACCCTCGAGCAGTCGCACGTGGTGGAGGACATCAACCAGAACGTCACGCAGACGGCAGCACTGGCACACAACACCGCCGAAGCCGCCGAACAGTCGAATGCGGCCAGCCAGCACCTGAAACAGCTGGCCGACCAGCTCAACCGTCTGCTCGGGCAATTCCGCGTATGAGGCGCACATGAGCAACATGCAGCACCAGGAGGTCGATTTCAGTCGACCGCAGAACCAGGACCTGATCTGGGACCTGGACAGCATGGCGCGCCGCGAGCTGGCCGAACGCTTCATCAAGCTGTTCGAGAACCGCCTGTGCGTCTATTCCGAATCGGTGGGGCAGCTGTACACCAACTACAGCCTGCACTTCCCCAGCGATCTCGGCCGCAAGATGGTGGTGCTGCCCAACCCATATGCCTTCCACGACACATTGCACGGCATCGACCGCCAGGCCATTCGCAAGACCGGCCTGTGCGTGTTGCCGGGCCGGATCGTGGGCAAGCCGGGCCTGTTGCTCAGCACCCAGATCAAGGACGGCGGCCCGGCGCCCAAGACCATGCCCTTCAAGCCGGCGCTGGCACAGATCATCAGCAACCAGAAGAAAATCGGCGACCTGTTCCTGCCGGTGCTGATGAAGGGCGACCTGCGCGAATTCGATCAGCAGATGCCCTACATTCACCTGCACCGCCTGCAGCTGGCGCGCCTGGAGCGGTTGTCGAGTTTCGAGCGCGATGACATCCAGCAGACCATCACGCGCAAGCTGCTGATGCTCTACCGACAGGCCGACAGCCTGGTGTGCTGAGCCGCCCACATCAGTACAATCGCGCCCTTCCCCATTTCTTTTGAGTACGCCGCATGTCCTGGCTCGAACTCATTGCTGCCGGGCTCGGCATCGTCGCGGTATGGCTGACCGTCCGGCAGAACCCCTGGTGCTGGCCCATCGGGCTGGTGATGGTACTGCTCTACGCCTGGCTGTTCTACGACTGGCGGCTGTACTCCAACCTGCTCCTGCAACTGTTGTTCGCCGCCCTGCAGCTCTACGGCTGGTGGCAGTGGACCCGCGGCGGCGAGCGTCATGATGGACGCAGGGTCAGCCGCCTGGGACCGCTCGCGGTTGCCGCCGGCCTGCTGGTCGGCGCACTCGGCGCCTGGCTGCTCGGCTATCTGATGGCCACCTATACCGACGCCAGCTCACCCTGGCTGGACTCGGCGCTGACCGCCTTCAGTCTGGTCGCACAGCTGTGGATGGCGCAGAAGCGCCTGCAGTGCTGGGCGCTTTGGGTGGTGGTGGACCTCTGCTACGTGGCCTTCTTCCTGGATAGCCAGCTGTATCTCACTGCGCTCCTCTATGCAGCCTTCACCGCCCTCGCCGTGAGCGGCTGGCTGAGCTGGCGCCGCGACCCGGCCTTGCAGTACGCGCCATGAAAGTGCTGGTGCTGACCGGGCCGGAGTCCAGCGGCAAAAGCTGGCTGGCGGGGGAAATACAGGCCCGTTTCGGTGGTGTGGTGGTGGGCGAGTACGTTCGCCATTTCATCGACGAACAACAGCGCGATACCTGCTACGCCGATATAGCCGAGATCGCCCGTGGGCAACTGGCCTGGGAGGATGCCGCAAGGGCAGCCGAACCCTCGCTGCTGATTCTCGACACCCATCTGCTGAGCAACATGCTGTGGAGCCACTGCCTGTTCGGCGACTGCCCAGACTGGCTGGAAACCGAACTGCGTGCGCGTCACTACGACCAGCACCTGCTGCTCGACCCTGTGGGCGTACCCTGGGTCGGGGATGGCCAGCGCTGTCAGCCGCAGTTGGTCGAGCGCCAGGCCTTTCACCGGGCCTGCCGGGATTGGCTGCTGCGCAACGGCCAGCCCTTCAGCGAGCTGTCCGGCGACTGGAGCGAGCGGCGCCAGGCAGCGCTGGCGCAGGTCGCCGCGCTGCTCGGCTCAGCGGATCAGCACGCTGGCCCAGGCCACTAGCAGGCTCAGGCACACCACCAGCGTCAGCGGCGTGCGCAGTGCCGGATACCATTGCGGCGCCAGCCCGACACGTACTGCGTGCATGTCGGCCAGGTACAGGCCGATGAAGGAGAACAGGAAGATCGGCAGCGACAGCCCCATCGGCAAGCCGCCTGCCAGCGCCGCCCAACCCAGCAGCGGCGGAATCACCGACAGCCCCAATTGCAACTTGGCATTCTCGTCGGTCTCTTCGGCGCGCATCGCCAGGCCCCAGTGAATGGCGCCCATGAACGCCAGGATCACCGCCGAGAAGTCCAGCAGCGCGTTCAGCACGAACGGCCGCCACCCCAGGGGGATGACCCAGATGCCCAGCGCACCGCCCACGAATGGCAACAGCCCGGCATATCCCAGCAGCACGGCCAGTTGCGGCGGTTTCTCGGCGTCGAACGGATGCATGAGATTCTCCTTGGCGATAGCGATGTCGAGCAGCACCTTAGCAGTGTTTCTCCGGCGTTACAGCCACTGGGCCTCAGCGCAGGCGATGCTTGTGTAGCAGGCGATAGAAGGTCGGCCGTGAAATTCCGAGCGTGCGCGCCGCCTGGCTCATGTTGTGGGTGTAGCGGCCAAGCACATCGTTCAGCGCCTGGCGCTCGGCGCGCAGGATGTAATCTTCCAGCGTCACCGGGGTGTCGAGGTGGGCGCGTACCGGCTGCAGGCCCAGGTCCGCGGCCAGGATCTGTCGCCCCTGCGCCAGGACCAGGGCGCGGAGCACGCGATGGCGCAATTCGCGCACGTTGCCCGGCCAGGGATGGGCGGTCATGGCACTGATCGCATCCTCGCCGAAGTGCCGGTGATGGCGCCCGATCGACGCTCCATGCTGCCTGGCGAAGTGCTCGGCCAGCAGCAACAGGTCGCCGGGGTGCTCGCGCAGATTCGGCGTATCGACCTGTTGCGCCGACAACAGGCCGAACAGCGCGCTGTCGAAGCGCTCCTGCTGCACCGCCTGCACCAATGCCCCCTGCTGATCCAGGGTCACGAGCGACGCACGCGGATGGGCCTGCAGGTAACCCAACATGCGCTGCTGCGCAGCAGTTGGCAGCGCTGCGACGTTTTCCAGCAACAGGGTGGTGGCGCTCGATGCGGCCATTAGCGCGTCATCGAAAACCTCGGCACAGTCGATGTGGCGCATGGCCTGCGCGCGGCGAGCGGAATGCTGGTGAAGCAGGCGCGCCAGCAGGTGCTTGCCGCTGCCCCGCTCGCCGCGGATCAGCAGCGGAGCATCGCCACGGCTCAGGCGGTCGATCTGCTTGCGCAGGCTGCGCGCCGGGCCGCTGTTGCCGAGAAACTGCAGCGCCTGGCGCCCGCTTTTCAGGCGGCGCAAGCGCGTAGCTGCCTGCGCTTGCTGCAAGGCCTCCAGCAGGCGTGGCGTTTCCACCGGCAATGGCAGTACGGCGAACAACCATTCGCCGATCAGCTCCTGCATATCGAATGACTCGAGTCGCTGGGTATTGGCCAGCGCCACGCAAGCCAGCCCGGTTCGTTGCAGGTGTTTGCGCAGCTCATGGCCCGGGTGCTCATCGAGATGGAGCAGGAGCGCATCGCCGGCTTGGGCGGTGAAGGTTTCCGGCGTGCAACGCTGCAAGGTCCAGCCCGCCACCTGCAACGGCTGAATCAGCGGCGCGCATGCCGCGAAAGGTTCGAGCACCAGCAAACGCCGGGATACGACGGAAACAGCCTCCATACCCCATCCTTGACGCCATTATTTTGTAATTTCAATAAAAACAATACGTTGGCGCTCATAACTGTAACGCTAGCAAGAACTTTGACGCTTAATGGATCATTTCTCTATAAGCGTTGTTCCTGTGGGTTATTGCGCAGTTTTCGTGATCACGGCGATGGCACCTTGCCAACAGCACGCAGTATTGGCATAACGAGCCAATCGAATAAGAACGCTACAAGGATGTCCCCCAATGCGTCTGCTGCGTCGTACCCTGAAAATCGTCGTTGTGCTGGCCCTGATAGCTGTGGCGGTCGCGCTGTATTACGTGGCCAACCCCAACCTGCCGGTCTACCAGCAACCCAGCGAGTTGCACTACCTGTCGCAGTGGAGCGACGAGCAGCGCCAGACCTATTACTACACGCCCCAGGGCACCACGGTTAAAGGCCTGCGCTACGACTGGTTCACTGCGCTGGAAATGCCATTCGGCACGGAAAAGTTCGCCCGCCTCGACTACCTCGCCCGCTTCGGCTTCCTCACCGATCCCAGGCAACAGCCAAGCGCGCTCAACCCCGGCAACCTGCCGGTGGGCTTCACCCGCCATCAGGACAGCGAGAGCGGCGAGCACTTTCTCGATATCAGCTGCGCCGCCTGCCATACCGGCGAGCTGCGCTACAAGGGCCAGGCCGTGCGCATAGACGGCGGCGCCGCCCTGCATTCACTGGCCTCGACCGTACCCACCCTGCGCGGCGGCGGCTTCGGCCAGGCGCTGGGCATGAGCATGGCCTTCACCTACTACAACCCACTGAAATTCCGCCGTTTCGCTCAGGCAGTGCTGGGCGACCAGTACCCGCAGGGTCGCGACCGGCTGCGCGAGGATTTCAAACAGGTGCTGGACCGGCTGCTGGCCACGGCATTCAACGACTGGCATCGCGGCCTGTATCCGACCGAAGAAGGCTTCGGCCGTACCGATGCGTTCGGCCGCATCGCCAACACCGTGTTCGGCGACACCCTGGACGAGGCCAACTACCGCATCGCCAACGCCCCGGTGAGCTATCCGCATCTCTGGGACATCTGGAAGTTCGACTGGGTGCAATGGAACGGCTCGGCCATGCAGCCGATGGCACGTAACGTCGGCGAGGCTCTCGGCGTCGGCGCCAGCCTGCATCTGCTCGACGAACACGGCAAAGGCGTTATCGAAGCCGATCGCTATGCCTCCAGTGTGCGTCTGCATGATCTCTACACGCTCGAGGAAACCCTCAAGCGCCTGCAACCACCGCAATGGCCGGAGGCCATATTCGGCGCGGTGGACCTGCCCCTGGCCAGTCGCGGCAAGGCCCTCTACAGCGAGAACTGCGCCTACTGCCACGCCCCCGATCCCAAACCGCGCGACCAGCGTCTGGCGCCGTCACGCGATCCCGAGTGGCGGATGCGCGTGGTGCCGATCAGCGTCGTCGGCACCGACCCGACCACCGCCGACAACATCGCCGATCATCGTTTCGACATCAGCCGCCTGGGCTGGACCAAGGCCGAGTTGTCGCGCCTGGACGTAAAGCTGTTCGGCTCCAGTCTCGACGAGGTCGACTTCAAGAGCATCTCCAGCGCCAAGGCCCTGGCCTACATCACCGCCTACGTGGAAAACCGCGCCTACCAGGACGCCGGCATTGGCCCACGTCAGCGCCAGGAAATGGATGGCTACGGCCTGCCCATCGGCGTTCAGGAGAAACGCGGCTACAAGGCGCGCCCGCTGGACGGCATCTGGGCCACCCCGCCCTTCCTGCACAACGGCTCGGTGGCCAACCTGTTCGAACTGCTGTCCCCCGTTTACGAGCGGCAATCCCGGTTCTGGGTCGGCAACTTCGAATACGATCCGGTAAGGGTGGGCTACCGCAGCGAGGCGTTCGAAGGCGGCTTCCTGCTCGACACCCGCGTCACCGGCAATGGCAACGGCGGCCATGAATTCCGCGATGGCTGCCGCCAGGAAGGCGTGATCGGCCGCGCCCTGTCGCCGGACGAGCGCCTGGCCCTGATCGAATACCTCAAGGTGCTCGGCAACGCCGAACTGGAAACCCGGCTCAGCGATGTGCCGGCACGACCCTGGACACCCGGCCCGAGCTGCGAAGGCTGATTTCAACCGATATCAGGAACAAGGATTGCTACGATGTTGAAACGCTTCTGGCTCTGGCTCGGTCGCCTGCTCGGCAAACTGCTGCTCACCCTCGCCCTGGTCGGCCTGATTGGCTGGGGGCTGGGCGAGGCCTATTACGCCTGGAAATTCTCCGGTCCGGTTTCGACCCAGGAAGAAATCGCCCCGGATGAAGCCGCATTGAGCCGGCTGATCATCGAGGATGCCGTGCGCATCGTCGAGCAGCACCGTGACAACACCCGCGTGCTGCGCGATGCCCATGCCAAGGCACACGGCTGCGTCAGGGCCGAGGTGCAGGTGCTCGACACCCTGGACGAATCGCTGCGCCAGGGCGTGTTCAGCGAGCCAGGGCATACCTGGCAAGCCTGGATGCGCTTGTCCAACGGCAACGCCTACCCGCAGTTCGACCGTGCCCGCGATGCCCGCGGTATGGCCATCAAGCTGCTCGACGTGCCGGGCGAAAAACTGATGAAGAGCCCGGCACATGAGGGCGAGCAGGATTTCGTGATGTTCAATCACCCTGCCTTCTTCGTACGCGACGTCGCCGAATACCGCAGCAATTTCGCCGCCCAGGCCGATGGCAAGAAAGCCTTGGCGTTCTTTCCCAGCTGGGACCCACGCAGCTGGGAAATACGCCACCTGATCATCGCCCTGAAGACCCTGTCGCCGGCGCCGGAAAGCCCGGTGGCCACCACCTACAACTCCATTGCGCCGTTCAAGCTCGGCGAGCTGAACATCAAGTACCGGGTCATACCGGCTCCGCAGAACTGCCCGCCCTACGAGCTGCCGGAGCAGAACACCGACCTGCCCAATTTCCTGCGCAATGCGCTTTACCAGCAGCTGTCACTGGATCGCGCGCCCGCATGTTTCGAACTTCAGGTGCAAAAACAGAATGCGCAGTACTACATGCCCATCGAGGATCCGACCGTCGAATGGAGCGAAAAGATATCGCCCTTCGAAAGCGTCGCGCGTATTACCGTGCAGCCTCAGGACTTCGATAGTCGCGAACAAAACCTCTTCTGCGACAATTTGTCCTTCAACCCCTGGCATGCGCTGCCCGAGCATCGCCCGATCGGGGGAATAAACCGTTTGCGCAAATCGGTATATGAAGCGGTCAGCGCCTACCGCCACCAGCGTAACGCCCCAGCCCCCGCGGCACCTGAGCTGCAGCCAATTGCCGAGGAATCTGAGGCGGAACTTTCGCAATAGAAAGTTGTACTCGCCGAGACGCCGAAAATTTTTATTGAGGCACTTCGCACAGCAATAAAACTTTTTTCAGCGACGTGTGACTTATGGGTTCGCTGCGTTCATCAACAGCAATGTAAGGCCAAGCGCAATAACCTGCTGGCCGCAACTAATTGCTGGGATCAACTCGGAGAAACCGAACCCATGAACACACCGCTGCGTTTCAACGAAGCCTTGCTGATTGCCGATCGCGCCTTCCGCCCGTTCCAGTGCGTGGCCTGGGCTCCGCAGGACGGTACCGGCGTCGTCAGCATCAGCGTCATCGACCGCACCAACACTCGCCTGCTTGGTCGCCAGCTGTCCAGCGCGACCTACACCGACCCGCAACAGCTGGAAGCTGCGCTGCAGCGCTCCCGCGACGAACTGCGCAGCCAGGGTTTCGATCTTGCGCCGTGGAGCATGCCGGAGTAATCCCCCACGGGGCGCCGTTCGGCGCCCCTAAGTGCTTGGCAATATTCGTGGGCTTATTGTCCTTGTTGCCATGACCGCCTCAGCGCAGACTGCCTTCCATTACCCCGGAGGCTTTTATGGATGCGCTCAGAACCATCGCGTGCCTGACCTACCCCGACGTCATGAGCCTGGACGTTACCGGGCCGTTGCAGGTATTCGCCTCTGCCAACGTCGAGCGGCAGCGCCAGGGCCTGCCGCCCTGCTATCGCATCTGCCTGTTGGCTGAAGACTCCGGTCCGGTGAGCACCTCGGCCGGCATTCAGCTGGTTGCCGACAGGGCCTGGCGCAGTGTCGATGCCAGCCAGATCGACACGCTGCTGGTGCCAGGCGGGCTGGGCGTGGATCGGCAGTGCCAGGATACGGCCCTGTTGAACTGGCTACGGGATGTCGAGCCACAGCTGCAGCGGCTCGGCTCGGTATGCTCCGGTGCACTGATCCTGGCTGCGGCCGGCTTGCTCGATGGCCGCCGCGCCACCACCCATTGGGCCGATGTGCAGTCCCTGCGTGATGGCTATTCGCAGGTCGAGGTACTGGGCGACTGCCTGCATACCTACGACCCGCACGACCACGGCGGCGCTGCGCACATTTTCACCTCGGCCGGCGTGACCGCGGGCATCGATCTGGCTCTGGCGCTGATAGAGGCCGACCTGGGACGTGCGCTGGCCCTGGCGGTCGCTCGCCGCCTGGTGATGTTTCTGCGCCGCCCCGGGGGCCAGGCGCAGTTCAGCGCCCTGCTCAGCCCGGAGCCGAGCCGGGTGCCACGACTTGCCGCCTTGCTCGAATGGATTCCCGCGCACCTCGGTGACGACCTGTCGCTCGAGGCGCTTGCCGCCCAGGCGCACATGACCCCACGCACGCTGTCGCGGGTGTTCGTCCAGGAGCTGGGCATGGGGCCGGGGCGTTACGTCGAGCGAGTGCGCCTGGAAGCCGCACGCAATCTGCTGCAGGACGCCCAAGCCTCGATCGCCACGGTGGCGCGCCTGACCGGCTTCGGCCACACGGAGAACCTGCGCCGCAGCTTTCACAAACACCTGGCCATCAGCCCGCAGGACTACCTGCAGCGCTTCGGCCAGGCACGCCAGGAGAACCTGAATGCTTGAGCTACGCCCGAACTGCGAGTGCTGCGACCGAGACCTGCCGGCGAACAGCACGGATGCATTGATCTGCTCGTTCGAGTGCACCTTCTGCCGCAGCTGCGCCGAGAACAAGCTGGCGTTGCACTGTCCCAACTGCGGCGGTGAGCTTCTGCGCAGGCCGACTCGCCCCGCGCAGAAGCTCGCGCGCAACCCGGCATCCACCGTGCGAGTGGGCAGGAGTACGCCATGCTGAGTTTTCTTGGCAAATTGCGCGGCGATGGTGCAGCGCTACCGCCTCCGCCCTCGCTACGTCAGGTGCTGCTGGCCTGGCTTGGTGGATTTCTTGCCATCGCCTGCATCGCAGGTAGCGGTGATGCGCTGTCGATCAGCCTGCTGCTGGGTTCGTTCGGCGCGTCCTGCGTGCTGGTGTTCGGCTTTCCCGATCTACCTTTCTCGCAACCGCGCAACCTGGTGCTTGGGCATGTACTCAGCAGCCTGGTCGGGCTGATCTGCCTGCATATGCTCGGCCCTGGCATCTGGTCGCTGGCTCTGGCGGTAAGCAGCGCCATCGCGCTGATGATGCTGACTCGTAGCGTGCACCCGCCGGCCGGCTCCAATCCGGTGATCATCTTTCTCGCTCAGCCGGGCTGGGGCTTCCTGCTCTTTCCCACCCTGGCCGGCGCACTGATCCTGCTACTGGTGGCGCTGCTTTACAACAACGCCACGCGCAGTGGGCGCTACCCCAGATACTGGTAGCCAGAAACGACGAAGGGCGACCCCCAGGGTCGCCCTTCTCACCGTGCAGCCCGCATTAGTAGTAAGCGTTTTCGCGATTGCTGTGGTCGGTCACGTCACGCACGCCCTTGAGCTCCGGAATACGCTCGAGCAGGGTTTTCTCGATGCCTTCCTTGAGCGTGTAGTCAGCCTGACCACACCCCTGGCAACCACCACCGAACTGCAGCACGGCGATACCTTCTTCGACCACGTCGACCAGGCTCACCTGGCCACCGTGGCTGGCCAGACCGGGATTGATCTCGGTCTGCAGGTAATAGTTGATGCGCTCGTTCAGCGGGCTGTCCTCATTGACCATCGGCACCTTGGCGTTCGGTGCCTTGATGGTCAGCTGGCCGCCCATGCGGTCGGTGGCGTAGTCGACTACGGCGTCTTCCAGGAAAGGCTCGCTGATGCCATCGATCCAGGCGGTGAAGCTGGCCAGGCCAACGGCGGTGTCTTCGGGCTTCTGTTCACCCGGCTTGCAGTAGGCGATGCAGGTTTCCGCATAAGGCGTACCTGGCTGGGTGATGAAAACGCGGATGCCGATACCCGGGGTGTCCTGCTTGCTCAGCAGCTCGGCCAGGTAATCTTCGGCAGCTTGGGTAATGGTGATGGCACTCATGGCAACTCCTCACGGTCATGCAGCGGATTGTACGCCAAGTGACGACCTGAATATAGTCCTACTAATTTACTCAGGATAACGACTGCAGCCCTTCCCGCCCTGCTCGTTGCCCGACCCAGACCTTGGCACGAACGACAAAACGCTTTTCGATCAACTCGTAGCTGCCCCAGGCGGCGACCGCGATCACCGGTACGCAGGCCGCGATCACGACGGCAGGTGCGAGATCGAGACGGGTCTGCAGGTACCAGCCCAGGGACAGGACGATCACGTGCAGCAGATAGACCGAATACGAGCAGTCGCCCAGATGGTTCAGTAGCCGGTTGTCCTTGAACCAGGGCTCCATGGCGATACAGGCGGCGACGATCAACGCGCTCGGCAGCCCCCAATGCAGCAGGCGCATGGTGTTGTCGAAGTGGTAGATGGTCAGCAGCGAAGCCGCGATGACCAGCAGCGGCAGCCACAGACCCTGGCGAATCCAGCCTCGCTTGTAAGCCACACCCAGGAGCATGCCGAAGATGAACTCGTAGACGATGCTGTTGCGGTAGAAGTCGCTCATCCACGGCTGGGTTGCCAGCAGGCTGAACGTGGCCAGGGCCAGGACGATGAACAGCAGGCGCAGGCGCTCGGTCACGATGAAGGCCAGGGCGAACAGCAGGTAGAAGAACATCTCGTAATTCAGCGTCCAGCCGACGTTGAGCGTCGGATAGAGGCCAAAGCCCCCGGGATTTTCGGCCGGGATGAAAAACAGCGAGAGCAGCAAATGGTGCAGGTCGAACTCCTGCACGGGCATCACCTGATTGGCGAAGGCGATGATCAGCGCCGCGATCAACGAGTAGAGCCAATAGGCCGGGACGATGCGCAGCACGCGATTGAGCATGAAGCGCCAGGGCGTGATGGTCTTGCCCTGGGTAGAGAGATAGATCACCAGCCCGCTGATGACGAAGAAGATGTCGACGCCAACCGCCCCCCTTTCGGCGAACAGGCGACCGACGAAGCTGTCGGCCTGAAAATTGAAGAACACCTGCATGACGTGATGAAACACCACAACCCAGGCCGCCAATGCCCGTAAAGCCTGTACTGAAACCAGCATCTGACCGCCATTCCCCCTTTCGCCGAACTCGAGACCCGGCTGCCTGAATCAGGCAACCACAGGGTCCGACCGCAACGATGGGAGAAAGGTCGGCAAAAGCCAGGGGAAACGACCTGCTAGAGATTCTGGTAGCGGTTCATGTCCAGCACCCCGGCCTCCAGCGGCTGGGTTTCGCGGATGTGCTCGGCCAGATCATGAAAATAACGCCAGAACTCGGGATGGCTGCGGCGTATGCCCCAGCGCTCAACGATAGGCTCGAAGGATTGTGCGTCGCGCACACCTTCCATCTGCTTGACGAAGGCATCCACCTCCCCGGCTTTGACGTTGAAGAGAAAGTTCGGATAACTGCTCATCACCTCGGGATAGAGGGTCAGGGTGTCCAGGCGTGGCTGATAGCGCAGCTCCTCGCCCAACATGAAGGCCACATTGCTGTGTGCGCGGTTGCGCAGCAGGCTGTAGATCTCCCGCGAGCCGTCGCTCAGTTCCACTCGCAGCATGGTCGCTTCCGGCAGTTGATCGATCACCCGCAAACCGCCCGCCGGACGACTGGCCAGACGCGACAGCGCCTGTTCGGCATGTTGCAGCTCCTTGGGCAGACCGTCGCGATAACAGTGCGCACCAGTGCAGCGGTTGATCGGATCGGGACGTGCATTGAGCCTGTCATAGCGCTGCAGCAACTGTTCGGCGAACTGCTGCTTCGGGTCCTTGCCGTTCAACGCGATGGCGCTCGGCGAACGGTGATCGACCGAGGTGTAGTCCAGCAGCATCTTCAGCTTGCCGCTGTTCTGGTACCAGTCGTCCAGGTAGGCCTCACGCGAACGAGCCGGCAGCAGGCGCAGGAAGTTCACCTCGGCGCCGTTGCGGATCAGGTCGAAGTACAGGCGCGTCTGCGCCTGATGCGAGACATTGCCGAACACGTCGAAGTTGACCACCAGCTGGTAGTAGGTGCGCTCCAGCAGCGGATAGTCCAGCCACCAGAGGGTCTGCGGTATCTCACCCAGCAGGCCTTTGCGCACCGAGGCGCTGTCATGCTGGCGGAAGATCGACAGCAGCGCGTTGTCGTTGCCGCTCCAGATATGTGTCCAGTCGGCCGGCGGCGCATCGGCGTAGGCGTCCCTGCGCAGGTTCTCGTAGTCGTTGCGCTTGTTGCGATAGTCGCGCCACAGGCCCAGCAGATCGCCGATATCGTCGAGCTGGCCGGGCATGGCCAAAAGCGGCGTGGCCTCGCTTCGATACTCGGCATCGGTGATGTAAAGGTCATGCTCCGGTGCCTGGAACAGCGCCCAGAAATTGTCGCGAATCACGTCGGTGGCGATCTGCCCACGGCACACCGGGCCACGAATGAAGGTACGCACGAAGTATTCGGCGTTATCCAGCATGAACTGATAACGCGCCTGCGCCGGAATCGCGGCGAAGGTTTCGAACGGGTTGGCCCGACGTTGCGCGCCGTAGCCCGGCACCGCGTCCAACGTCCAGTCCTCAGCGAAGAACAGCGCCTTGACCCGCGCCAGCTTGTCCTCGCCCAGCGGATAGGTGATGTGCGTCTTGTGCACGATCACACCCTGGATCGGCCACAGACGGTAGTAGAACTCGGAGCCCGGATCATCATTCGGACGCCGCGTGGCGATCGGGTCGATGGCTTTGCCGCTGGGGGTACGCGAGCGCACCATCTGGAAGAAGTGGCCAGGCTCGCCACCCTCGAAGTGCAGATGCGCCAGGAACAGGTGCTCGTACAGCCAGCGTGAAACCAGGCTCTGCCGCGCACCGGGAGCATTGAGGAAATTCTCCCACTGCGCCACCTGACGCAACTCGACCGCGCTGGGTTTGAGCGCCTGCTCGGCGACCGGCGCCCCCTGCGCCAGCCACCGTTCCAGGGTGGCGTACTCGTCATCGTTCAGCCCGGTCACCGCGAACGGCATGCCGCCGTGGGGGTTCTTCTGCGCATAGGCGGCGAACTCACCCGGCAATGGGCAGCTGTTGCTGCGAGTGATGGCTATGTCGAGGTTGTCGGGGAGCTTGGCGTTGGGCTCGAGCGGCTGGCTGCGCCCAAGCTCCAGCATGCGCCTGATCAGTGCAGCCTGGCCGTTGTCGCCAGCGAGCACCGAATGAAAGCCGCGCTGGCGCCAGGCTGCCTCGCCCTGCGCGTCCAGATACAACCGTGTGGTCGCCTGCGCCTTGCTGCGCGTGCCGTCATAGACCAGTTGTTTGCTGGCACCGCGCAGGATGCCCTCGCCACTACCGAGATTGAGCTGGCAGGGAGCGTCGTAGCAGGTGTGGCAGGCCACGCACTTGTGGGTGAGGATGGGCTGGATGTCGTCGACGTAGGAAATCGCTTCGGCGCGGGCCAGGCCAGCTGCGAAGGAAAGAAACAACAATGCAGCAGGCTTGAGCATGGCCAGATCCTTGGTTCGATGCTGGCCATTCTAGCGAGACGGCGCCCGCGGCAACATGAATGAAATTCATGGAAACTGCCCAGGCGCTCCAGAACCCTGCAGCTT
>VFQQ010002673.1_pt1 | contig 19324 bp, 7 predicted proteins | sample 3512341 | NCBI WGS metagenome assembly VFQQ01 (sample SAMN10412373, study PRJNA504923) | tailings metagenome | isolation source: Relicate 2 Philex TSF1 revegetated site | place: Philippines: Tuba, Benguet | collected 2017-08-29 | reverse complement strand
CACCGGCCACTGGTCAAACCTGCTCCTCGACCCCAATGATCTTTCGAAGCTCGCTTATGTCGACGGCGGTAAGGTGCAGTTCGAATCCAGCCACGACGTCGTCCTCGCCGGAGGAAGCCGGATCGACGTCTCCTCGGGTGCTGCCTTGCTCGCCAATGCCAAGACACAGGGCGGAAAGGGCGGCGACGTTTCGCTCATCGCAGGCTCGGAACAGGGGGGCAACACCACGGGCCGGTTGCGCCTCGACGGCGAACTCGCCGCATTCGGCGTAAACGGCGGCGGCAAGCTGGCGGTGACCTCCGGCGGCAAGGTGCTGGTCGGTGCCAAAACGCCGGTCGACGGCGCGCTCAACCTGTCTGCCGGCCGTTTTCAAAGTGGCTTCTCCGCCTATGACATCAATGGCCAGGAAGGGCTGATCGTCGCGGAGGGGGCAACCATCGACGTTGCAATGCCGGTCTATCGGCTCGCCGAGAAGAGCAGAACGGCGTCGAGCAGCAGCGATCCGGCCGGTGTCCTGGAATTGTGGACACCTCCAGTCTACCGGGAAGACCCACGCGCCAGCCGCCTGGTCCAGCGCGGCAGGGCCGATCTGACGCTGCGTTCGCAGCGATCGTATCAGGGCGGCGGTGTCGAGATCGGCAAGGGCGCGACTGTCTCGGTCGATCCGGGTGCGGAAATCAGGATCGCTGCGCCCGGCCAGATGACGGTCGAAGGGCGGTTGAACGCCTGGGGTGGCCGTATCACCTTCGACGTGGTCCGTTCCGACATAGCGCCATACGATCCCACGGCGCATAACCGCTCGATCTGGATCGGCGAACAGGCCGTTCTCGACGTGGCAGGGCGCGGCGCGAGCGCTGTCGATGGGCGCGGCTATCGCTATGGGCTGGCGCAGGCGGGCGGCACGATCCAGTTGGGCAGCGTGCTCGACTGGGAAAGCGGTGAGCCGGTGATCCGTCGTCCGCCCGGCCTGCATGTCGTGATCCGCCCCGGTGCGATGCTCGACGCCTCGGGCAGCAGCGTGGTGCTCGACCTGCCGGGGGCGAACGGCGCCTGGCAGCCGGTGAATGTGGCGAGCAACGGCGGCACCATCGTGATGGGCTCTGCCAACGCCTTGTTCATCGACGGCACGCTGCGCGCGGCGGCGGGCGGCGAAGGGGCCGCGGGTGGCACGTTGGGGCTGACCTTCCAATTCGGCCTCTACCAGAAAGGGCAGCCGGCCGACGAGGTGCTGACGCCCCGCTCGCTGGTGCTGACCCGCAACACAAGCGGGGACCGGCTGGGCAAAGGCGCGAAACCGGGCGACAAGCTGGCTTACGGCACCGCCTATCTGGGCGTGGACCAGATCGAAGCGGGCGGGTTCGACAATCTCTCGATTTTCGCCACGATGCGCACACCGGACGACCTGACGCTGAACATGAGGCAGAGCCTGCGTCTCTGGTCGCCACTGGAGGTCGCGGCCGACGCGGCCGGCGGGCGCACCGTCAGCCTGTCGGCGCCCTATATCAAGCTGGGCCAGGCCGTCTATGGACCCAACGGCAACACCGAATTGATAGGAGCGCAGCCTGTCCCGACCTCGCCCAAGCGCAATGATACATTGCGGATCAGCGCGAGCCATATCGATGTTCATGGTCGCAACGAATTCGTGGGCTTCGGCGACGTCGCGCTGAGCAGCCGTGGCGACATCCGCCTGCTTTCGACCCCTACGACGGTAGGGTCCGGACGGACCACATTGTTTGCACCCCGCCTGATGACGGTGACGGCCGCGCAGATCTATGCGGGAACCGGCGCGGATGGCTATCTCGGCGTGGGCGATACCAATGGCGGCGGCGTTCAGGTCGCATCGCGACCGGACGACCGTCTCATCATCCGGTCCTGGGGTGGGCCGGCCCCGGATATGCCTTTCTCTGTGGCGGGAAAGCTGACCATCGCCGCCGGCTTGATCGAGCAAGGCGGCGTGCTGCGCGCGCCGCTCGGCGCGATCGTGGTCGGCGACGTCTACAGCAATCCGGTGGTGCGCTTTCTCGGCGGCAGCGTGACGTCGGTCAGCGGTGCAGGGCTGGTGATGCCTTATGGCGGCACCATCGATGGCATCAAATATGAATATGCCGGCGCTGATCTTGCCGTTCCGGGGATTGGCGGGACGAATGTTTCGAGCGAGCGCAACCTCACGATCGCCGGCAAGCAGGTCGTGGTCGAAGCGGGCGCGGTTCTCGACATGTCCGGCGGCGGCGACCTCCGGGGCGCCGGCTTCGTCAGTGGGCGTGGCGGATCGGTCAACATTCTCGCCGCCGCCCTGGTTGACTCCAACCCGGCCTTCGGTTTCAGCCGGTCGAGAAATCGGGTTTATGCGCTCGTGCCGGGCTATGCCGGCGGCTATGCTCCGGTCGGGTCTGAAATGGGCGCGGGCGCACCAGCGGCCGGGCAGCAGGTGACGATCCCCAATGGCGTTCCAGGGTTGCCCGCTGGCACCTACACGCTGATGCCTTCCAACTATGCGCTGCTGCCGGGTGCATTCCGCGTCGAGATCGGCGAGGTCGCAGCGGCCGGACTGGCAGGGGTGACACCGGTTGGCAGCGGCTCCTTTGTGGCGCCGGGCTATCTGGGGACGGTCAACACCAGCCACCGCTCGGCGCAGGCCAGCCAGTTGATCATCACGCCCGCGGATGCGGTGCGCCGGCACAGCGGCTACAACGAGACCAGCTACAACGACTTCATTCTGGCCGATGCCGCGCGGCGCAACCTCCCGCGCGGCATGCTGACGATCGATGCCCGCGCGTTGCGGTTGAAATTCAGTGACGGCGCGGGGCTGGACGGCAAAAAGGCGTTGCTGTTCGACGGCGCCGCGCTGTTCAATCCAGCCAAGGATAGCAAGGGCTTCGGCGGCATACTGACGGTATCCGGCAAGGGCTTCGGCGGGTCCACGCTCCAGATCCTGGCGGATGGCCAGGCGCCGCTGGAAAATCTGCCCGGCATGGCGATCGAGGCGAGCCAGCTCAACGCCTTCGGTGCCAACCGCATGGTGCTCGGCGGCACGCTGGGCGGCAATGGACAGACCGAAGTTGCCATCGCTGGCGATGTGGGAGGCGTGATCCTGCGCAGCGGCGCGATCCTGCGCGCGCCGGAAGTGGTGCTGACCGCAGACGGCGGAGGCTTGGGCGTTCTGATGGAGCAAGGCGCGACCATCAGCACCATCGGCCTCGGCAGGCCGGGCTTCTCTTCTGATGAAGGCTATTTCTTCCGCACGTCGACAAGCGCGTTCGTCGTCTCGAACGGCTGGGTCAACCTGCTGGCCGCGATTGGCGAGAAGAAGCCGACGATCGACATTGGCGGCTGTGCCGCGGGCAATGTCTGCGCCGGTGACACGCGAATCCTGACCGAAGGCACGATCGGCGTGGCGACCAATGGCGCGTTCACCCTGCGCGATTCCGTCAGCTATGGTGCGCGTGATCTGGTGCTGGCCGTCTCCGCCGTGAACCTTGGCTCGGCCGAAGCGCTGGCGAAAGCGCGCGCGAGCGGGCAGCTTGCGCCGGGCATGGCGCTGAACCAGGGCCTGCTGACCAACCTGCTGGCCGGCAATACGGCGCAGGGCACGCCCGCGCTGCAATCGCTGGTGCTGAACGCCCGCGATGCCTTCAACATCTACGGATCGGTCACGCTCGATACGCTGGACATGAATGGCAAGTCGCGACTGAAGCGGCTGGTGTTCGGCGCGCCCGCCATCTACGGCTATGGCTCGGCGAGCGACGTGACGACGATCCGCACCGGGGAGTTCATCTGGGCGGGCACTGTCCCCGTCAATACGGAAACCACATATCGGCCTGGCGACGCAATCGCCGTTGCGCCGGGCGCGGCCATCTTCGACCGGCTGGGCGGTGGTACGCTCGACATCGTCGCGGAAACGATCCGCTTTGGCTATACGCCCAATTCGCAGCAGGTCCGGCTGGTACCGACCGATCGCATCGCGCTGGGCTTCGATACCGTGAACCTCAAAGCGGGCAAGCTCATCTCCGCCGATGCCAACAACGGCACGCTGCATGTCTATCGCAAACAGACCGGCTACGCGGCCGACAAGGGCTGGAGCTATGCGGGTGGCGATCTCAATATCACGGCTCCGTTGCTGACCGGCGGTTCCGGCGGCAAGCTGGCCGTTCACGCGGGTGGCGCCATCGCCATCACCGGCAGCAGCGGCGGCGAAGTGCCCGCCATCAACCAGCTCGGCGCGGAACTGCGCTTCGTGGGCCAGTCCATCCGTCTCGATACGGCCGTCGTTCTGCCCAGCGGCAAGCTGGTGCTGGAGGCGGCGGGCGACGTGATGCTGGGCAACGGCGCGAAGATCGACCTTAGCGGGCGCGAGATCACCATTTTCGACGCGAAGCGTTACAGCTGGGCCGGCGATCTGCTGATGTCCAGCCGCGACGGAAATGTCAGCGCGGCGGCGGGATCGGTGATCGACATTTCGGCGGCCTACAACCGTGGCGGCAGCATCAGCGCGACCGCCTTGGGCGAAGGCGCGGGCCGGGTGGACCTTCTCGGCACGATCCGGGGCAAGGCCAGCGGCGTTTATGATGCTGGCGGGACGCTGGTGCCTTATGATGCCGGCCAGCTCACCGTCCGGGCGCAGACGCTTACGGACTTTGCCGGCCTCAACGAACGGCTGAACAAAGGCGAGCTGTTTGGTGCACGGCGCTTCCAGGTCAAACAGGGCGACCTTGTCGTGGGCGATGAGGTGAAGGCGCGCGAAGTGCAGATCGTGCTCGATGGCGGCGACCTGACCGTCAATGGCAGGATCGACGCGAGCGGTTATCAGGTTGGCGCCATCCGGCTGGCGGCGAAGGGCAACCTCACCGTCAACGGCACGCTGGACGCCCATGCCAGCGGCATCCGGCTGGACAGCTATGGCAAGCCCATCGATGCGGCCAATCGCGCCGTGGTGGAACTGACCACCCGCAAAGGCACGCTGGTGCTGCGCGACGGCGCGGTGGTGGACCTGCGCGCGGGCACGGGGTCGATCTTCGCGGACAATGTCGCGCGTGGCACGCTGGACCTCATAGCCCCGCGCGTCGGCACCAATGACGTCGCGGTAGATGCGCGTGGCATGGTGGACGTGCGCGGCGCCAGGACCATTGCCGTCTATGGAATGCGCAGTTACGACGATGCGCCGCTGGCTGCACTGCCGGACGTGTCCGGCACCCGCCCGCAGCTCATCACCCAGGCCTATCTTGACGGAATTGACGACGATAGCCGGGCCTTCATGGATGCAGCACTTGTCAATCCGTCATTGACCGCGCGGCTGTCGGGGTTGTCCGGCCACCGCCTGCGCCCCGGCGTCGAGATCACCAGCAATGCGACCACCAACCCAGGCGGCAACCTGACAGTGGCGGGCGATATCGACCTTTCCGGCTATCGTTATGGTCCGAACGCAAACCGGCTCGATCCGGCACGGCGCGGCTTTGGTGAACCGGGGATGCTGGCACTGCGCGCCGCTGGCAATCTGAATGTTCATGGCAGCATCAACGATGGCTTCACTCCACCCGCCGCTACGCCCGATGACAAGGGCTGGCTGCTGACCGAGGGACGCGAAAGCTATTATTTCAACGGCCATACGCCTTTCGGCGGCGACATCGTGGTGCCGATTGACGGCGTGGTGCTCGATGTTGGCACTGTCTTCCCGGCCGGTGCGGTGCTGAACTACGACATCACGGTGCGCGCGGTGACCCTACCCGAGGGCAGCACTGTCCCGGTGGAGGTGTCGCTGACCGGCAAGCTGACCCTGCCGGCAGGGCTCGTGCTTTCCGCCGACGTCAAAACGGCGGACGGCAGGCTCTACAAGGCGGGCACAGTGCTGGCTGAAACGCTGACGCTGGATAGCGGTTCGAAACTGGGTGCGGGCTTCCAGCTTCGCAGTGATGTTGCGGTCGGTTCGTTCACCCTGCCCAAGGGCACGAAACTCCCAACGGCGCTTACAACCAATGGTCAGATCACGCTTGCGCGCGGATCGCTGATCCCGTCGATGACCAAGGTGGAGCTTGTCGGCGACAAACCGGTCAATCTGCGCCCGGTCGATGCCGACGGGCGCCAGGGCCGCAACTGGGCGATGGCGCCGATGCTGCCCGAAGGCACGACGAGCTGGGATCTGACAGCGGTGGCGGGGGCCGATCTCGGCTCTTCCGACATGCGGGCGCAGAACGCGCTGGGCACCGGAGACATCGTGCTGGCGGATACCCACTACGGCTCGATCGGCAAGGTCAACATCCGTTTTGAAGGTGGCTCAGGGCCAGGCGGTGGCATCTCGTTGACGCCCGCCGGCGCAGTGAAGGCGCTGGGCGATGCCAGCTTCGCCAATCTCAACGCGGAAGACCTGAACGCTTTGATGAAGTCCAAGTTGGGTGCAAGCTTCGAGGATTATTGGGGTATGTCCCTCGCTGCTTATTGCGCGCTGGAGCCCGGTGCCTGCGTCATGAAGGAGCCGACCGACGGCAAGACATGGTCTTTCAATGCAGAGGGATCGTTGGCATTTTTCGGGGAGGAGACGCTTGCCGGCAAGACACAGGCGGAAGTCGACGCCTGGATGCAGGAAAATTGGGGCATGTCCTGGGAATATGTCTTCAACAAACAATCCCTGGCGGATGTCTGCAAAAGCAGCGGCAATGAAACTTTCTGCAGCGGCAAGCTGGACAAGCCCGTACTCACCGCAGATGGCGCGCTCGGCTGGATTGGCGATAAACGCTTCGCCGGGTTGACGGCAGCGGCGCTGGATGCTGCGCTGGTGGATGCATATGGCAGTACCTTCCAGCAGCTCACCGGCAGTACTCTGCCCGATTTCTGCGAGGCCAATCCCACCCAGTGTCAGGCTGCCGGGTTCGAGCCGCCGAAGGAAGTGCGCGACTATGTCTATTCCTTCGGTTCGCCCGCCTTCAGCGTGCTGCGGACGGGCACGGGCAACCTTAGCCTCGTGGCCGGGCGCGACGTTGCGATGATGTCGCTCTACGGCGTCTATACCGCCGGTGAGCAGAGCAGCATCGCAGGCATAAACAACAGCCGCTTCAACCTGCCGCGTTCAGGCGAGAACGGCGCGGTGCTGGGCGATCTCCAGGGCGGCGGCCACTATGACGGCGTGCTGTCTGCCTGGCGGGCCTGGTATCCCGATCACGGCGGCAATCTGTTGGTTTCCGCCGGGCGTAATATCCTTGGCGACAGCATGGGCGAGGTTGCCGGTTCCGCCTTGCCGGACGACCGTCACACGGGGCTTCTCTCCAGCGTGGGCGTGGGCAACTGGCTGTGGCGCCAGGGCACCGGCACCACCGCGGGCGTGGACGCGGTCGATACCAGCTGGTGGATCAATTTCGGGGCCTATGTGCAGCCCTCGAATACGGACAAGTCGGCCCGCATGGCCGGTTTCACCGGCTTCGGCGCGCTGGGCGGCGGCAATGTGAAGATACAGGCCGCGGGCGATGCGGGCATCATCTCCGGCCGTGGCGAAGGGATGCGCCGCACGACCCAGCGGGCGGAACGCTCGCAGGGGCTGGTTGTGGCGGTGGGATCGACCGGCCGCGTCGTCGGCGGCGATCTGGTGCTGACCGGCGGTGGCGATCTCGACATCCGCATTGGCGGCTTGCTTAACCCGAACGCCTATGTCAGCCAGCAGGGGCCTTCCAGCGGCAATGGCGGATTGACGAAGGACAATCTGGACCTCAACGGCGTGTTTACAAACCTGCGCGGCACGCTGAAGCTGGCCGGCGGAGGAATGGGTGGGATGACCCCGACCTTCGGCGATGGCCTCGGCGTGCGGCCAAGCAATCCCTTTGCGATGGGCGGCGCACATGCAATCGCGGGGCCGGTGCTGATGCTCGGCGATTCGACCGCATGGCTGGACACACGCGGCGATCTGGTGCTTTCCGGCGCGGGCAATCCGGGTCTGGTGAGGCAGCCGGGCTCAGCCGCTCATACCAAAGGCGGCGTGGCGCTGGACGGCAAGGGGCAGGCCAGTTTCTCGCTCTGGACCCCGGCCACCGCGATCAACCTGTTGTCGGCGGGCGGCGATCTCGCCCCGGCCTCCTTCGGTGAAGGCAATGTGCTGGGCAGCAATCTGCTCGCCCCCTCGGTCCAGAGCGGCGGTGGCACGCGTTATTATCATTATTATCCCTCGATCCTGCGGGCGGTTGCGCCGGGCGGCGATATTCGCATCGCCGGTTCCCCGGTGGTTTACGAGCAGCGGTATGATGCCACGCTGTTGCTGGCGCCGTCGCCCACGGGTGCCCTGGAATTTCTGGCGGGCGGATCGATCCGTGCCGGCTCGACAAGTTATGCCATCAGCATGTCGGGCGCGGCGATGGAGGTGCTGGCGACACCGTTCAAGCCGGCCTTCGTCTTGAGCAACTGGAAATATGGAGAGACGGTCCTCACCAACCAGGCCAACAATGGCATAGACGGCCTGTTCGCGTTCGGTCCGAACACGGTGACCCGCGCATTGCATGGCAATGATCCTGATCCGGTGCGTTTCTACGCGGCGAACGGGGACATTACCGGCCTGCGGGTCGGCGCCACGGTGACCGGCTTCACCGGCAAAGGACCGGACGGGAAAGACCGCGCGCCCGATGGCTACTGGTATGAAATGGCCAAGGCGGTGCGGCTTCGTGCCGGGACGGACATTCTCTCCGTCAATGTCACGGCCATGAACAACCATGCAACCGACATGTCGCTGGTGCAGGCGGGCCGCGATATCGTCTATGCCAATTTCGCCATCGCCGGCCCAGGCAATCTGGACGTGATCGCGGGCGGCCAGATACGGCAGGAAGATGCGGCCAGCATCTATAGTATCGGCGCCGTGGTTCCCGGTGATAACCGCCCCGGAGCCAGCCTGTTGTTGCAGGCGGGCATGACCGGCGCGAATTGGGAAGCGGTGCGCGCTCGCTATCTCGGTTCAGTCAATCTTGCTGACCCGGGCCTTCCGCTGGCCGACCCGAAAAATGCGGGAAAGGTCGTGAAGGTCTATGACAAGGAACTGGCTGCATGGCTCGTGGAACGCTTCGGCTTCACCGGCACGGGCGAAGAGGCGCTGACCTATTTCGATACCCTTGCACCCGAACAGCAGCGCATCTTCCTGCGACAGGTCTACTATGCCGAGACCCGCGAAGGCGGCCGCGAATATAACGACACCGCTGGTCCGCGCTTCGGTTCCTACCTGCGCGGTCGCCAGATGATCGCGGCGCTGTTCCCGGACAAAGATGCGGATGGCAACACCATCACCCGCCGTGGCGACATCGTCATGTATGGCGGGTCTGGCATCCGTACCAACTTCGGGGGCGACATCCAGATGATGGCGCCGGGCGGGCAGATCGTCATCGGCGTCGAGGGCAAAGTGCCGCCGGCGAGCGCCGGGGTGATCACGCAGGGCTCGGGCAATATCCAGATGTACTCGAAGGGCTCGGTCCTGATCGGCCTGTCGCGTATCATAACAACCTTCGGTGGCGGCATTCTCGCCTGGTCTGGCGAGGGCGACATCAATGCCGGCCGCGGCGCCAAGACGACGGTTCTCTATACGCCGCCGAAGCGCGTCTACGACAACTACGGTGTTGTCACGCTATCGCCGAACATTCCGTCGGCGGGTGCCGGTATTGCGACGCTGAACCCGATCCCGGAAGTGAAACGCGGCGACGTCGACCTGGTTGCCCCGCTCGGCACCATCGATGCCGGCGAGGCAGGCATCCGGTTCTCCGGCAATGTGAACGTTGCCGCCTTGCACATCGTCAATGCGGCCAACATCCAGGGCCAGGGCACAGTAACAGGCGTGCCGCAGGTCGTGGCACCGAACATAGGCGGTCTGACCGAAGCCGGGAACGTGGCCGGCGCGGCGTCGAAGGCTGCAGCCAATCCTGCCCAATCCGGAGCCAATGAGCAGCCGTCGATCATCATCGTCGAAGTGCTCGGTTTCGGCGGCGGAAGCGGTGGCGACAAACCGGAAAAGGAGGAGGAGAAGAACGCTCGCACAGGCACCCGCCAGCAGGGGCAGAGCCCCGATAGTCCTGTCCAGGTCGTCGGTGCGGGGCCTCTCGATCGCGATGCGGCCAGTCGGCTGACGGATGAGGAGCGGAAGCGTCTCGTTCAGTAGGCTTGCAACAATGCATTCCAAACTGTGACGGGTGAACCTGGGCATTTGTCCTGCGGGAATTTCGCGTAGGACAAATGCATCGAGGAGCTCGGGTTCATCCCCGGGCTCAATGGCACGGGCGCCATGGGAGGTGGATCGGATGACAAATCCTGCTTGGATAGACCTCCGCCGGATTGCCGCGGATATCGACAGAAAGTTGGGTCTGCAGCTGTTTCACGCTTCTGCATTGTGGAGCTGGGTATGTCCTTTTAGCGCGGAGAGCGCCTTCGCCTGCCTGATGATCTCCTCCACATCTTCCACCCGCGCCAATCTTTCTGGGCCGCACAACGAGCGATTAGTACGCCCTCCAGCAACCAAGTTTCTACATAATAAAAAGGGGCACCGAGGAAACTCGGGGCCTTTTTTGTTCAATCGGTTCTAGAGGTATTTGGCCTCCAATCGGCTTTCGATTGAGCTCATATGCGAGAACGCTCTATACGAAGAACATACGCAGTGATTTGACGCGTATTGCTTTCGGTGCTGCGCAACCTGCGCAGAGCTTCTCAAGAGCTAGCTAAAAATTGGGGCGTAAATGACAGAGACTAAAGCGGCGGAGCCAAAGCTCTTTATTTCCTACAGCTGGACCACGCCAGATCATGAGGCTTGGGTGCTTCAGTTCGCGGAAGAATTAACGAGCCAAGGGATACACGTCATTCTCGATAAATGGGATTTGCAGCCGGGGTATGACGCAAATGCCTTTATGGAAAGTATGGTGAGCGATCCGTCCGTCACGAAAGTCCTAATAATTTGCGATGAAATGTACGCTAGGAAGTCGGACGGGCGTAAAGGCGGTGCCGGTACAGAAGCTCAGATCATCACGCCAGAAATATACGCTCATACAGCGCAAGACAAATTCGCGGCAGTGGTACGTGAGCGGGATGCCGAGGGGAAAGCCTTCTTGCCGATCTATTACAAAGGTCGCATTTACTTTGACCTCACCAATGCCTCTACGTACTCTACAGAATTTGACAAAATTGTACGCTGGGCTTGGGGCCTGCAACTGCATGTGCGTCCTCCACAAGGTGGCAAGCCTTTCTTCTTGGAAGAGAGCGCCCTTTCCAGGAAAATTGCATCGTCGGTTGCGCACCGCAGGGCGATGGAAGCAGTGCGTTCGGGGAGTGCTAGCGCGGTTTCAGCCGTAAGAGAATACCTCTGGGTCATAGCAGACGGACTTGAGGCGTTCAGGCTGCATGCAGATTCCACGACAAAGGAAACATTTGACGATCAAGTGGTCGCCAGTGTTGAGGAGTTCACCCCGTATCGCAATGAGATAATAGAACTTTTTTCGGTTCTAGCTCAGTATTCCCCGCTTTCTGCGCAGCTTGAGACCTTGCGGCGTTTTTTTGAGAGATGCATTCCCTATTTCACCGTTCCGGCAGGGGCGGCTGCCTATACGGAATGGGACTTCGATAACTACAAGTTTATTATCCACGAGCTTTTTCTTTATTGCATTGGTCTTTTCCTGAAATATGAGCAGTTTGCTGCCGCTCAGGAGTTTCTGGACAACGAATATTATTGGAATAACCGCCGGCAGCCTGAAAATAAAATGTATCCCTTTGCCGTATTCCGCGAATACATGCGATCTCTGGATCACCGAGATCGGCGTCTGGGGCTGCGGCGTTTGTCGGTGCGAGCCGATATGCTGAAGGAACGCAATGAGGGCACTGGCGTCGATTTTCAGTATGTTATGTGCGCGGATTTTATTGCATATTTGCGCAGTTCGGGCCGAGCCCAATGGTGGCCTGAGACACTTCTCTATGCAGATAGGTATTCTGGACCCTTTGAACTCTTCGCTCGGGCTAAATCAAAGCGTTACTTCGAGCGGATTAAGGGGTTGCTGAATGTTAAAAGCAAAGACGAACTGGATACTTTGATTGATAAACTCAATCAAAGTGGCCAGCTTCCAAGTTGGCAGTTTGACACGCTTGATCCGACTAATCTGATAGGCTTGAACAATATCGCGACAACGCCCTAGTAAAGTCGGCAACGCGAGTCCTAGAGGCCTTCCACGATGCGTTGAAGTGCGAGTTGGCCGGGATCAGGGAGGCCAATGCTCCTGTCGGCGAACATGCGCGCGCGACCGAGTTTGTTTGGCAGGGTCCTGAAGGTCTCAACGGTCTCGTGTGCCGCCTCGACTGCTTTCTCGATCATCGTGCCGGAAGTTGCGCCGTCGATCGCCCTGGCAATGGCGTCGAGGCTGTCGAGCACGGTCTTGTCACCAAGCGCACCTTTGCCACGTGCCATCATGGCGTCGCGCGCTGCAGCGACCAGGGTCGGGATCTCTCCCGGCTCTATCGCCGCCCTGCCTTTGGTCGCCTTGGCGGCCGCCATGAAACCGGTCGCCACCAGTGTGCCGTAGGAAGAAGAGGAAACGCGCTGGAACGCCTTGGCGACCTCAAGCAACGCCAAGCCAAAGTCGTCCGGCAACGCGGCGTTCGCGGCTTCGGCAAAACCTTCTGAAACGGTGATGCCAAGATCGCCGTCACCAAGCGCGCCATCGGCGGCACAAAGCTCGGCCGAGGCGGCGCTTGCTGCCGTCGCGACGCGCTGCAAGGCCGAAGTGAGCACCTTGCTGTCAATCATCATGGGAACTCCCGGAGCGGTCATAATTGGCCGGACGTATCCTAGACGCGCCAGAAGGCGCAGTCAGCCGGCGCCCTCAGCAGACGTTCGAGCTCGTCATCCAGCTTGATGATGGTGATCGTGGCGCCGGTCATCTCCATCGAGGTCGCGTAGCGGCCGACCAATGGCATGACGATCTCGACGCCGAGTGCATCGAGGCGCTTCCTGGCGTGGCGATAGAGGATATAGAGCTCTTCCGCAGGCGTCGCGCCGAGCGAGTTGACCAGGATCGAGATGCGATCACCCGCCGCAAGCGGCTGGTCGTCGACCAGACGGTCGATCATCTCATCCGCGATGACGTCGGCCGTCCTGATCGCGGCACGCCAGATGCCGGGTTCGCCATGGATACCCATGCCCATTTCCATCTCACCCTCGCCGATCTCGAAAGTAGGCTTTCCAACCTGTGGAATGGTGCAAGGGGTCAACGCCATGCCGATCGAACGGCAGGCATCGGCGGCCTTCTGCGCGACGCGTGTCACCTCGTCGAGGTCGGCACCGGCCTCGGCATGGGCGCCCGCCACCTTGAAAGCATAGATCATGCCGGCGACGCCGCGGCGCTTGGCCGCCTCGTCCTTTGGCGCGGAGACAACATCATCTGCCAGGACCACGGTGGTCGAGCGGATGTCGTGCTCGAGCTCCACCATTTCGCCGGCCATGTCGAAATTCATGACGTCGCCGCCATAGTTGCCGTAGAGGCGGAGCACGCCGGCACCACCGTCAGCCAACCGGATGGCTTCCGCCATCTGCTCGGCCGATGGGCTGGCGAAGACGTTGCCGATCGCGCATGCATCGAGCAGCCCCTTGCCGACATACCCGGTAAAGACGGGCAGGTGACCGGAGCCGCCACCGGTGACGATGCCAACCTTGCCTGTCGTCGCCCCGCCAGCGCGGGCGATCACCCGGCGCGTTGGCTGGGCATAATATTCCGGATGGGCGGCCACCAGGCCTTCCAGCATTTCGTCGACATAGTCGGCGGGGTTGTTGAGGATTTTCTTCATCGCTGTTTCCTTCGGGATCATGCGCTGAGGGACCGCGAGATGCGCTCGCGATGGCGGGACAGGCGCTCAATGACGATCGGCAGGCCGGTACCGACGATGATCAGGCCGCCAATGACCACCTTCTGCCAATATGACGGGACGCCTGCCATCAGCAGCGTCGTGTTGATCATGGTGATGACGAAGACACCGAGCAGGGTACCAGTCACCGTGCCGTAGCCGCCGGTGATGCGAGCGCCGCCGAGTACCACGGCGGCAATCACGTTGAGCTCCATGCCGACGAGATCGAACGGATTGGCCATGCGCGACAGCGTCACGTGGGTCATGCCCGCCAGGCCTGCTATCGCGCCGGCAAGGACGTAGATCATCACCTTGACGTGCCTGACCCTGATGCCGATGCGTTCAGCCGCCTCCTCCGAACCGCCGATCGCGTAGATCTTGCGTCCGAACAGGGTGAGGTTGATGAGGATGGCGACGACCGCCGCAACCCCGACCAGCACGAGGAACGAATAGGGCAGCGAGACCATCTGCCCGGCCGCATTCTCCATTCGAACCAGGACCTTTCGCGAGAAGGCGATGATTTCGCGCGGCACGGTCGTGATGTAGGTCGTGCCGAGGAAGGTCAGCAGGACGCCGCGGTAGAGGCTGAGCGTACCCAGGGTCACGATCAGCGTCGGCAGGCCGAGAATGCCGATGAGCAATCCGTTGAACAGGCCGAGCATGGCGCCGATCAACGCGCTGAGGGCGAAGAAAGCGAAGATCGGCAGATCCACATCCACACCGAGCACGATCTTCATCGTGGCATACATGGCGAAGGCGCCGATGGCCGTACAGGAGACATCGATGCCGCCCGATGCCAGCACCATCATCACGCCAAGCGCGAAGATACCCGTCACCAGCGAGTTGCGCAGCAGGTCGATCAGGGTCGCGACCGAAAAGAAGGCAGGATTGATGATGCCGAGCACCAGCGCGAAAACCAGCACCGTGATGAGCACAACGCCCTGCGGCGTTGCCAGAATCCGGGCCAGAATCCGGGAAAGAGGCTTGCTCATGCCCGGCCCTCCTTGATGACTTCGTTGTAGAGCCGGTCCTCATCGACATCGTTCGCGTCGAAGCGACCGGTGATTTTCCCGCGCACCATGACCAGGATCGTGTCGGACAGCGCGATCGCCTCGCTGATGTCGTCGGTCACGACCATGACGGCGGTGCCGGATCGGCTCAGCGCGACCAGCAATTCGTGGATTTCGCGTTTCGAACCGACATCGACGCCGACAGTCGGGCCGTTGAGGATCATCAGCTTCGGGCTGCGCTCCATCCAGCGCGCCAGCACCACCCGCTGCTGGTTGCCACCGGACAGGGTGGCGACGGAAGGCACTACGTCCGGGGTCTTGATGCGCAGTGCCTTGACCGCGTCACGCGCACGCTGAACAAGAGCACGCGCATCGATCAATCCTGCGCGCAGGTTCTTTTCCAGGCTGGAGACGACGATGTTGTCGCGAATGGTCTGGTTGAGGAACAAGCCTTCGGTCAGGCGATCTTCCGGGACATAAGCGATGCCGTGATCGATGGCGTCGCTTTCGCTGGCGAAAACAACCGGCCGCTCTCCGATCTCGATGCGTCCTTCATCCGCCGCCAGGGTGCCGAACAGCGTAAGCGCCAGCTCGGTACGACCGGAGCCGAGAAGACCGACGACGGAGACGATCTCGCCAGGCCTGAGATCGATGTCGACATCGGCATATTCGCCGCGCCGTCCGAGTTTCCGGGCGGAAAGAAAGGGTGACGCCGGCTCAGCCTGGGCCCGCGGCAGGCGCTGGCTGTCGATCGAGCGCCCGGTCATCGCTTCGACGAGGCTTGCGGCATCGAATTCCTGGATTGGCCCTTCGACCACGACGCGGCCGTCGCGCAGCACGGTGATGGTATCGCAGATCGCGAAGACTTCCTCGATCTTGTGGCTGACGAACAGGAAGGCGACGCCTTCATCCCGCAATGCGCCGACGATTTCCAGCAGGCGCGCAACCTCGCTGCGGGTGAGCGCCGTCGTCGGTTCGTCCATCACGATGATGCGCGCGTTGTTGGCAAGCGCACGGGCGATCGCCACCAACTGCTTGGAGGCGACCGGCAGTCGCTCGACCGGGGTATCGGGATCGATGTCGACGCGCATGCGCTTCAGCGTTTCGGTTGCAAGCGCGCGCCTTGCGCTGCGTCGATGCACCATGTCGCCAGCCGTCACGGCGGCAAGAAATCCAATGTTTTCCCAGACCGTGAGGTTCGGGAACAGCGAGAAATCCTGATAGATCACCGAAAGGCCGGCTGAGATCGCCGCCTTGGCGTCATTGCCCTGCCGTCTGCCTGCGATGGTCACCGTGCCTGCATCGGCGCCGACGACGCCGGACAGGATCTTGATCAGTGTCGATTTGCCGGAGCCGTTCTCGCCGGCGAGGCAGCGAACCTCGCCCTCGGCGAGGGAAAGGCTCACATCTGCCAGGACGCGTACCGGACCATACGCCTTGCGTATGGCCCGCATCTCAAGCATGGCCGGTTTGTCTTTTGCTTCTGGTGTCATAGGGCCTCCGCCACGACCGCCGGGCGCAAGGCCCGGCGATAGCTGGCGTCATTGGGAGCAGAGGGTCAGAACTTGTATTCGCCCATGTTGTCCTTGGTCACGTCGACCCAGGCCTGGCCATAGATCACCTTCCCGGTGAGACGCACCTTGTTGTAGCCCTCGACGCCGAGATCCATGCCGTCGGTGACCTCCTTGCCTTCGATCGCCATGGCCGCGACCTTGTTCATGGCGATGCCTGCCTTGGCCGGATCCCAGAACGAGATCATGTTGATCTCGCCGCTCTCCAGATAAGGTCCCGCGACCGAGACGAGGCTGGTGCCGACGATCGAAACCTTGCCGGTCAATCCTGCTTCTTCCACCGCGAGGGCAGCGCCGACGACGTCTTCACCGGCCGACCCCTGGATACCCTTCAGGTTCGGATAGGTGCGCAGCAATTCCTTGGTCTTCTGGTAGGCGACCTGCTGCTGCTCGGTGCTTTCGATCTTGTCGGCGACCAGTTTCATCTTGGGGTACTTGGCTTTCTGGTAAGCGATCGCGGCGTCCACCCATTCATTATGGGTCTTGGCGCTCAGATTGCCGACGAAAACCGCATACTCGCCTTCACCGCCCATTGCCTTGGCAAGCGCTTCCATGAGGTGTTCGCCATAAGCGGCATTGTCGAAAGCTTCGACGTCATAGGTGACGTTCTTGAGGCTAGATGCCTCGTGGCCAACGACCTTGATGCCCTGGCCAAGCGCCTTGGCCAGAACCGGTTCCAGCGCCTCGGGCGAATTCGGCACCACGGTGATGGCGTCGACCTTCTTGGCAATCAGGTCTTCGATCATCTGCACCTGAAGTGCGGCATCGGCCGAAGCCGGGCCGACCTGCGAGGCATTTTGCCCGGTGTCCGCCGCATACTGCTTGACGCCTTCTTCCATGCGGTTGAACCAGGCGATGCCGGAGAGCTTCACCACCGTGACGATCGTATGCTTGGCATCCTGGGCATTGGAAGCCACCATGGCTCCTCCGAGAAGCATGGCGCCCAACGCCGCTCCCGCTGCCATTTTCTTGAAGTTGAAAGTCATAAGTCCTCCACCACTCTTCTTGTTTGCTCGTTGCAGCCCACTGTTCGGGGCTGTTTTCTACCTGTCGAGCCCCGCCGTCAGATCCTTTGTCCTGGCGTAGAGCTCCCTGTAGGTCCGATAGCCGGATGCATAGACAGACCGGTTTCGCGCGTCCGGCTCGATTTCGCGCTCAACCGGATTCCAGTTCTGGATATCGCCGCGCCGGGCATCGCCCACGGCGACGGCAGCGAGGAAGGCGTTGCCAAGGGCCGCACCGATGGTCTTGGCGCATACAGCCTGTCGCCACCCGGTGACGTCTGAGATCGCCTGGGACCAGACACGGTTCTTGGTGCCGCCGCCGACTGCCGCAATGCGCTGCAGTGGCGCGCCGGCATTCCGGTACGTCTCGACAATGTCGTTGACGCCGTAGGCGATACCCTCAAGCAGGCCACGGTAGATGTCGGCACGCCGGTGGGTGAGATCCAGGCCGAACACCATGCCCTTGGCATGGGGGTCGTGGATCGGCGTGCGCTCGCCCGAGAAATAGGGAAGGACCAGAACGCCGTTTGCCCCAACCGGGGATGTCTCGGCTTCTTCAGCAAGCTGCCGCAGAGCGGACTGGGGATCGAGCTCGCGGGCGAACTGTTCCTGGAACCAGCGCGTCAGCGTGCCACTGGTCGAAGTGCCGGACATGCACGCATGCTGTCCCTTGAACAGCCATGGCGCATACCACAGCCTCGGATCCTCGACCCGGCTGTCGGTGACGAGGATGATGAACATGGTCGAACCGTACATCATCATCATCTCACCGGCGCCGAGCACCCCGACGCTGACGGCTTCGGATGCCGCGTCGATCGTGCCCGCGGTAACAGGTGTTCCAACCGCAAGGCCGGTTGCGTCAGCCGCTTCCTGGTTCACGGTTCCGGCAATGTCGGTCGTCCATAGCAGGTCCGGGAGCCGTTCGGGCGCGATGATGCGTTCGGCGTAGCGGTCGCTCCATTGATGCGTGCGCGCATCGTAAAGCGGGCTGGAGCTGCAGGCCGAATAGTGATCGATCACATAGCGGCCGGTCAGACGATGAATGAGGAAGGATGACGAGTTCAGCACCTTGTGCGTGCGTGCGTAAAGGTCGGGCCGGTTTTTCTTCAACCACAGGATCTTCGGCCCCACCGACTGCGAGGTGAGCGCATTGCCGCCCGAGCGGACGAGTTCTTCCAGGCCGATCTCTTCGGTCAGCTCCTCGATCTCCAGCGCCGCCCTGGTGTCGACGCCGTAGAGAACGGCGTTCATCAGCGGTTCGCCATCCGCGTCGACCGGCAGCATGCATGGGCCGATGCCGCTGGTGCCGACCGCGCGGATATCGGAAGCAGCGATGCCGCTGGTTGCGATCAGCTCCTTGCTGATTGAACAGAATTCGAGCCACCAGTCGCGCACGGCATCATGTTCGGCCCAGCCCGGTTGCGGCACGAGCATCTTGTGCGGCCGCGTCGCGGTCGCGACGATGGCGCCGTGACCGTCGACGAGGACGCCCTTTGACTCGTAGGTCCCGATATCGATTCCGAGATAGTGCGGCATCAGGTGTAGAGATCGCGATCGAGGCTGAACTTGGAATCGATGCGGCCGATGGCGGCGACGAGCAGCTTGGTCAGCCCTTCGAGGTCACGCAGGTCGCACATCTCAAGCGCCGTGTGGGTGTAGCGGCACGGGAAACACAGATCGATGCAGGCAACGCCTTCGCCGACCAGCTGCACATAGGACGAGTCGGTGAGCGCGCCGGTATGCGCGGTGCGCTGCAGGTTGATGCTCTCGCTCCTGGCCGTCTCGTCGAAAAGGCGCGGTAGCGCCGGATGCGGGATCGTTCCGTTCAGCGTGCCGCGGCCATGGAAGGAATAAAGCGCCATGGCCGGCCCATTGCCGAGCTCGACCTCGCCGCGATGGGCCATGTTGGGCGTGT
>VFQQ010002671.1_pt1 | contig 19340 bp, 8 predicted proteins | sample 3512341 | NCBI WGS metagenome assembly VFQQ01 (sample SAMN10412373, study PRJNA504923) | tailings metagenome | isolation source: Relicate 2 Philex TSF1 revegetated site | place: Philippines: Tuba, Benguet | collected 2017-08-29 | reverse complement strand
TGAACGCGAGCGTGCCCGTGGTCGCCGTGCCCTGCGTCTCGCCGTTGACGAAGCCCGTCACCGTGCCGCTGAAGGTCGGATTCGCGGCGCCGTAGGTGCGCGTCGCGGCGTTCGCGGTGTAAGTGAGGGTCGCGGGATCGATTGTCAGCGCGGTGGCGTTGCCGGCGGCCTGCGCGAGGGTGTAATTCAGGCTGTTGTCGCCCACCCCGCCGGAAATGCCGGCGGTGCCGATCGACGTCGTGGCGTTTGCGCTCGAGGTGAAGGTCAGGCCGCCCACCGAGGTCGCGTTGTCGCCATCGATGAAACCGGTCGCCGCTCCGCTGAAGGTGGGATTCGCCGCGCCGTAGGTGCGCGTGGCGCCGTTCGCCGTGAGGGTGAGCGTCGGCGCCTCGCGGTAGAAAATGAAATTGCCGGCGCTGCCGGGGACGAAGGTGTCGGCAGTGTTGTAGCGCTTGGTGTAGGTCAGGCCGCCCTCGGTCGTGCCGGCCACGCCGCCGGTGAAAACGCGCCAATTGCCGGACGGAGTGACGAGCGCGCCGGCGCCGGCGTTGTTGATGAAATCGCCGCCAGTGATCGTGCCCGCCGCGGTGCCGGCGCCGGCCTTGAGGACGATGGCGGAGCTGCTGGCCGCGCTCGCGTTGAGGACGCCGTTGACCGTGAGGTTGCCGGCGGCGGTCACGGCGAGAGAACCCATCGTGGACGCACCCAAGGCGATGGCATTGGCATCCCGCAGCGTGACGGCTCCGGCTGAAGTCACGGCGACCGACCCGAAGTCGTTCTCCTCGTCGAGGGTCGCAGCCGAGGTGCCGGCGATGATCGTCAGCAGACCCGGCACGGTGAGCACGGAGGCGGGCGCTTGGCCGATCGCGCCGCCGTCGGATCGCACCGTGAGATTTTGTCCGACGGTCGAGGTGCCGAGGGTCAGGCCGCCGGTGCCGTCGCGGAGACTGACGTCGTGCGCGCCGCTGTTGTTGACGCTGACCGCGCCCTGAAAGTCGTTCGCGGCATTCGAGAGCGTGATCGGGTTGGCATGGGCATTCACGGCCGTCGTGCCCACGACGGTCAGGGCGCCGGTCTGCGTCACCGCGCCCCCGGCGGTGACAGTCAAGGCCCCGGGGATGTTCACGGCCGGCAGAGCGAGGGCACCGCCGGTGTTCAAGGTCAGGGAGCCAGCCAAGGTCGAGGCGGCGAGCGTGAGCGTGCCCGAATCCGCGAGGGAAACGTCATTGGCGGAGTTGATGGTGACGGCGCCGCCGAAATCGTTGCCGGCGTTCGACAGCGTGATGCTGTTCGCCGCGCCATTGGTGAATGAGCTGGTGCCCGTCACGGTGAGGGCGCCGGTCTGCGTGACGGCCCCCGCGCCGCTCTGCGTCAGCGCGCCGCCGACGGAAGTGGCGCCATAGGATGTCGTGGTGCCGGCGCTGGTGGACAAGTCGCCGGTGAAGGAGCCGCTGACCGCCAGCGCGCCGACCGCGGTGAGGTTGGTATTCCCGTTCGTCGCAGTCGACACGACGGTCAGCGCGCCGGTGTTGTTCAAGGTCACGTGGTTGGCCGAGGTAATCGTGACCGTGCCGCCAAAGTCGTTCGAGTTGTTCAGCGTGATGCTGTTGGTCGAGCCCGCGGCCAACTCGGTCGTCCCAGTGATGATGAGATTGGCGCTATCCGTGATGGCACCGGCAGCCGTAACGGTGAGGTTGCCGCCGACGGTCGCGCCGGTGAGGTTCACGCCCGCCGCCGTGGAATTGATCGTCAGGTTGCCGCTCGTGGAGGCGCCGCCGGTAATCGTCACGGAGTTGCCGGTCAGCGCGACCGCATCCGCACTGAACACGGTGCCGATCGTCAGCGCGCCGGCCGTGCCGGCGTTGACCGTGAGATCGTTCGTTAACGCCGCGACCTGGCCCAGGTTGACCGCGGCGCCGGCGGGCGTGCCGCCCGCGTTGGTGGAATCGAGCGTCGAATCGCCGGCGACGGTGACGTTGCCGAGGGCGATGCTGGCGCCGGAGGTGCGCACGGTGCCGGACAGTGAGACGGAACCGGGGTTCGAGGCGTTGCCCGTGGTGGCGACGCCGGCGGCGAAGTTCAAGTTGTCGGCGCCGTTGCCGAGGGTGACGGAGCCGGTGTTGAGGAAATCGACGCGCGCGGTGAAATTCGAGGCGCTGCCCTGGAGGGCGACGTTGTAGTTCGCGTTGGCGGTGAACAAGTCGCTGGCGTTGATCGTGCCGTTGAAGGTCGCGGTGCCACCCGTCTTGCCGGTCAGGTCGATGTTCGTCGCCGTGACGGTGCCGCTCGCGGAGAAATTGCCGGAGCCATTGATCACCAGATCGTCCGCGACGATTCCCGCCGCGGACACCGTGCCGGAGCCGGCGTTGAAAGTCAGATCGAGTCCGCCGCTGCCGACGGTCGCGTTGCCGGCGAGGGTGATGCTGTTGTTCGAAGTGTTGAGCGTGAGGCTCGCCGTGCGGCTGAGGGTATCGTTGTAAGTCTGCGCGCCCGTCGTGGTGACCGTGCCGCCGTTGATCGCGGTGGTGCCGCCGGCATTGGTGGTGAGGCTGGACAGGGGCGTGACGCCACCCACCGCGCCGGAGAACGTCGTCGTGCCGGACGAATTGAGGGCGAGCGCCTGGCCGCCGTTGACCGTGGAGGAGAAATTGATGGCGCCGGAGCCGGAGTTCAGCGTGGTCGATCCGCCGAGTGTCACCGCACCGGAGTAGGTCTGCGTGCCGTTGCTGCCGCTCGTGTCGATGGTGCCGCCCAAGGTAGCGGCATTGTTCAGCGTGACCGCACCGGCCGAGATGCCCGACGTGGCGGTAATCGATCCCACGATGGCCGAGGCGTTCAGCGCGCCGCTGCCAAGATTGAGCGAGCCGAGCGTCAGGTTGGTGTTGGCGGATGCGGTCAAATTACCTGCACCCGTGCCCTGGACACTGAAGGCTCCCAGATCGCTGAGGAACACGTTGCCGGCGCTCTTATTGAGGACGACAGTCCCCGCGTCGGTCGCCAGCGGCGTGGCCAAGGAAGCGACGTTGCCGGTGCCGTTAAGATTGATCTGCGTGGCCTGGACCGTGCCGCCGGTTTGCGAGAGCGCGGAGGAGTGGGTGAGGCTCACCAACGAACCGACGAGCGAAGCATTCAAGTTCAAGGTGCCGCCTGAGACCAAGGTGATGCTGCCCAAGGCACCGCCGTTGATCGTCGTGTTCACCGCAATACTGTTGCCGGCGTTGAGGGTGAGGCCGGTGGCCGCCGCCCAACTAATGGCGCTGTTGACCGTGATCGAACTGGTCGCGGCAAGGGAGAGGCTGGCGGATCCCAGCAGATTCGAGACTTCCGCCGCGGTGATAATGCTGACCAAGCCTGGGAAGTCACCGGCCGCGATGTTGCCGAGGACATCGTCACCGGTGACGGTATCGCCGTTCAAATCCGGACCGGCAGTCGCGATGACGATGTCATCCGGATCGAGCAGCAGCGTGCCCTTGTTCCCGCCGGGCGCCGTGAGGTCGGCCGTGCCGCGAAACGAGAGATACTTTTTGCCGGAAACTTCCGCGAAGCCACCCTGGCCGGTGCCCGCTCCGCGCGCCGAGAGGTCTCCGCGGTAGTCGGTCGCTCCGTCGGCCCAGACGATCACGCGGCCGCCGTCGCCCGCTCGCGTCGCATCGGCGCGGAGGGTCGCGCCCGCGGCGACGCCCGTGCGCTCGGCGTTGCGGATCTCCGGATTCTTGCCCTGAAAATCACCGCCGACGAGGATCGTGCCGCCGCCTGTGGCACCCGAGACATCGACGCTGGAACCACTCGCCAACGCCACCCGGTCGCCCAGCACGTGAACCGTGCCGCCGTTGCCGGTGGCGGAGGTGGCGACGAGCGAGCCGCGCTGGGTGGTAAGGCCACCGGAAGCCTCCAACACGATGCGCCCGCCCTCGGCGCGCAGACCGGTGGCTTGGATGATGCCGGAATTATTCACCGCCAGCGCGGTCGCGTGCCCACCCGCGGCGCGCAATTCGGCCTGCACCGCGGCGATCGTGCCGGCGTTGTCGACCGAACCCGCAGCGCCGCCCTCGCCGGCCACGGTGAGCCGCACCGGCAGTCCCGTCGCATCCGCCGCCTGCAAGGTCACCATCGTGCCACCGGCCAAGCCCACTCCGCCCTGCGGGGCGCTGAGTGAACCGGTGTTGCTCGCTTCCAGTCCGATGAGATAGATGCCGCCGTTCGTCGCGACGATCGCTCCCTCGTTGCGCACTACGCCGGCGGCCCCGCGGAAGGTGACGCTCCCCTGCCCGGTCACTTCGCCCACGGGCGCAAGCGTGGACGCCACCAAACCGCCGACGTTCACCTGCGCCTCGCGACCGAAGAGGATGCCCTGCGGATTGATGAGATAGACCTGCCCGTTGGCGTTCAAGCGGCCGAAGATCTCGGACGGCGACGAGCCGGTGACACGATTGAGCAGGAGCGCGTTCGCACCGGGCTGCGTGATGTCGACTGTGTAGCCATGTCCGATGTTGAACGACTGCCAGTCGACGGTCGCGCGCGCACTGCCCTGGCGAAGCGTGAGCGTCTGCGCGTCAGGCTGCGCGATGGTCACATCGCCTTGCCGGACAGTGGCACCCTGCGGCACCTGCGCGGGGAGTGAGACAGCACCGAGCGAGAAGAGAACACAGCCAAGGCGAATGGATTTCATGGTGGGTAGGCGTGGCAGACGTGAGAAACGCGGGCGCGCAGTGCGCACCAGATGACTCCGAGGGGGTGCCGCCACCATGACTCCGCACCCTGAATCGTCCACCTGAAATCTGCCGCGCTCATTGAAATAATGCCTTCGCCGCCAATAACCTAGGGAAATCCCTGACCCGCGCTCAAACCAGACCCGATCGGCCATAGCTCGACTGAGGACAACACCGCATCCAACTGCCTCGGTCGCGCCTGCGGCCACGTTGTGCAAACCCGCTGGCGTAGAATTACTCCCCGCGCTCTGCTTGCGGATGCAACTTCACCCGCGCTATCGAGGCGCGTGCTTCGACTCCTGCTTTGCTTTGGTCTCTTCGTGTTCGCCGTCGGTTTGCGCGCCTCCGAGCCAATTCCTGTCGGACCGGCGCGGATCGAGCTCGATCTTGGCCAACCGCTCGGGGTGTTCACTTATCGGCCGCCGACCTACGCGGACGGGCCGCTGATCCTCGTCTTCCACGGCGTGCAGCGCAACGCGGAGGACTACCGCAATTTCGCCATCACGCTCGCCGAGCGCTTCAAGGCCGTCGTGGCCGCGCCGCACTTCGACCGCGAGCGTTTTCCCTACGAGTCCTACCAGCAGGGCGGGCTCTTCGCCGACGGCGCCCTGCGGCCGCGCGAGGAGTGGACCTTCAGTTTCGTGCCGCGGCTCATCACCGCGCTCCGCGCACGGCTCGGCGATCCCGCGCGACCCGTCTACATCATTGGTCACTCCGCGGGCGGGCAGTTCGTCGCGCGCCTCAGCGCGATGAGCGGCGACCTCGGCGCCGTGCGGCTCGTGGCGGCCAATCCCGGCTCGCACCTCTTTCCGGACCGCACCGCGCCCTACGGCTACGGCTTCGGCAACCTCCCGGAAGAACTCGCCGACGACGACGCGCTGCGCCGCTACCTCGCCGCCCCGCTCACGCTCTACCTCGGCACGGCGGACAACGACCCGGCGCACCCGTCGATGGACCGCAGCGACGCCGCGATGCGCCAAGGCGCGCACCGCCATGCGCGCGGCCTGGCGTGCTTCGCGGCCGCCCGCGCGCTCGCCGCGGAGCGCGGCTGGGAATTCCGGTGGCGGCTCGTCGAGGCCCCCGGCATCGCCCACGACGCCGCGCAGATGTTCGCGGCCGACACGGCGCACGACGCGCTCTTCGGCCCGGCAAAATGACTTTGCCTCGCGCGGCGGCCGGAGCCTACCTCGGAGGCGTGCGCCTCCGGATTCTCCTGCTCCTTCTCGCCGCCGCGCCGGCGCCGGCGTGGCCCGACCAGGAAACGACCCCGCCGGCGGCAGTCCAGGATGTCGACGTCGACAGCCAGGTCGGCGACGAGGCCTTCGAGGCCGCCCAGAAGACGCTGGCCGGCGCCACCGACCCGCTCGCCCGCCTGCGCGCCCTGTTCACCGTGGCCAACCTGCAACGGCGCCGCGGCGACATCCAGGATGGCATCGCATCCGCGGAGGACGGTCTCGCGCAGGCGCGCCGGCTCGGCGACGCGCGCCTGCAGATTGATTTCCTCTACCTGCTCGGCCGGCTGCACTGGAACCTCAGCGACTACCCGCTTTCGCTCGAGCACCACTTCGCCGAGCTGAAGATCGCGGAACAGCTCGGCGATCCCGCGGTGCTCGCCCGCACGCACGGCGGACTGGGGCTGACCTATTTTCGCTCCGGGCGCAGCGACGAGGCGCTGCACCACTTCGAGACCGGACTCGACTTCGCGGTCCGCGCCGGCGACGAGCGCATGCGCGCCAGCCTGCTCAACAGCCTCGGCAATCACCGCCTCGCGCAGCAGGACTACACCCGCGCCACGCAGCTCCACGAGGAGGCGCTGCGGATCCGCGAGGGTTTCGGCAACCGCCGCGCCATCGCGGAATCGCTCACCAATCTCGGGCTCGCCGCGCTCGGGCTCGGCGACACCGAGAAGTCGCTCGCCTACCTCCGGCGGTCGCTGACGATGTTCGAGGCGCTGCGCTACCGCCGCTACATCGCCAACACGCACCGGCGCATCGGCGCGGTGCTGCGGCAGACGGGCCGGCTCGACGAGGCCCTCGGGCACCTGCGCCAGGCGGAGGAGATCGGCGTGCCGCTGCAGAGCCCGGAATTCGATGCGGACCTGTTCCGCGAACTCGCGTTGACCCACGAGGCGCGCGGCGAGCTGGCGGCCGCCCTCGCCGCCGAGCGCCGGCTGGCGGCGGCGACCGAGTTGATGCGCGGCGAGCTCGACCGCCGGGCGATCGCGGAGATGGGCGCCCGCTACCGCGCCGAGCAGCGCGAACTCGAGATCACCCTGCTCCGCCGCGAACAGGAATTGCAGCAGGCGGAAATCGGGCGCCGCCGCACGCAGAACCTCGCCCTCGGCTTCGGCCTCGTCGGCGGCGTCGGCCTGCTCGGCATCATCGTCTTCGTCCAGCTCCAGCGCCTGCGCGCCGAGCGCCGGCTGCGCACGGCGCATGAGCACGCGCGCGCGCAGGCCGAGTCCGCCGACCGGCTCAAGACCCGCCTCCTCCAGATGGCCGCGCACGACCTCAAGGTGCCGCTCGCCGCGCTGCACGCCGCCGCCGGCCGCATCCGGGAATCGGCCGACACCGGCCCGGAGGCACGCCGCCTCGCCGGCGGCATCCTCGCCGACACGTCGCGCCTGCGCGGGCTCGTGCGCGACTTCCTCGACGCCGCCGCCCGCGAGGAGGGCAACCTGCAGCTGCACCTCGGCGAGGTCGACCTGGCCGAGGTCGTGCGCGCCGCCGTCGCCAGCCTGCTGCCGGTCGCCGCGCAGAAGCGGCAGCGCCTGCACGCCTTGGCGGCCGCCGAGCCGCTCCCGGCGGTGCAGGCCGATCCCGACCGCCTGCGCCAGGTGTTCGACAATCTGATTGGCAACGCCCTGAAGTTCACGCCGGCCGGCGGCGAGATCGCCGTGCAACTCGGCCGCGCCGGCGGCTGGGCCTACGCGGAGGTGCGCGACAGCGGTCCCGGTCTCGGACCGGAGGAGTTCGCGCGCATCTTCATTGCCGGCGAGCCGCTGGCGGCTCGGCCAAACCGCGAGGAGGACTCGACGGGCATGGGCCTGTTCATCGCCCGCGAACTGCTCACGCTGCAGGGCGGCCGTCTCGAGGTGCAGTCGAAGCCCGGCCAGGGCGCCATCTTCCGCGTCCTGCTGCCGCTGGCACCGCACGCCTGAGCCGGGCGCGGCGCAGCGTCTCGCCGCACCAATTGAGAATTTCCTGAAGAAGGGACGTTGTCGGAGGTAGATGACCGCCGGGCCCGCCGCAACACGCTCTCGGCGCGCCCAGCGGCGACGAGTGCGAAGCCTCGGCGGTCGCGCCCTACCCCAAGGCATCGCAGCGTCACTTCTTGGGGTGGTTCTCGATAATTCGCGCTGAGTCCGGCACAAACCCTCGCGCCGGCGCGCGAGGAACCGCCCCGGGTGCAAAATCTCGCGCCAGCGGGTCACCCCAGCCCGTTGCGCAAACACCAGCGCACGAGCGTCGGCACATCATGGATGCCGAGCTTCGCCATGATGCGGCTGCGGTATTTCTCGACCGTGCGGGTGCTCAGGCCGAGCGCATCGGCGACCTGCTTCGAGAGCTGCCCGCGGGCGACGAGACGGACGACATCGCGCTCGCGCTCGGTGAGCGCGTCGGCGCCGAGCCGCGGCAGGGCCGGCTCGCCCGCCAGCGTGGGCACCGGCGGCGGCACGGTGGCGGAGAAAAACAGCCCGCCCTCGAGCACGCATTGCACGGCGCGCTCGATCTGTTCGAGGGGCGAGTTCTTGTCGACAAACCCGGCGACCCCGAGCGAGAGCAGCTCCGCCGGCAAACCGGCTTCGGGGAAGGCGGTGAGGATGACGACGTGGGTCTTGAGCCCGCGCTCGCGGAGCTGGCGGACGAGGTCGCGCCCGTCGGCGCGACCGAGGTAGAGATCGGCGACGAGGAGGTCGGGCGGTTGCGCGAGGCAGGCCTCCAGCGCCGGCCGCGCCTCCGCGTAGTCCTGCAGTTCAAGTTGCGGAAAGGCGCCCTGGAGCCGCTCGCGCACCAGCGCGCGAAAGGTCGCCGTGTCGTCGACAAGGACGAGTCGCAGGGGCTTCGCCGGGGCGGAAAGGGTGGTCATATGACGGGCCGCAGGATAGCGCCCGGGTTCGATTGAGCAATGATTGGCCGCGCTGTCACGTCGCCGATGCGGCGTAGAACTACGCCCCGGGGAATTTGCTCGCGCTCCGGGCCGCAGGCAGGCGTAGAAATACTCCCTTGGGCGCCCTTGCCTGACCGCACCTCCCGCACCTCACTTTCCCTGCTGACCCTCTGCCCCCATGCACCACCGAAATCGTCTCCGGGCGCGCCTGCTGGCCGCCGTTCTCCTGCCGAGCCTCGCCGCTCTTCCGGGCTTTGCCCAGACCGCTCCCGCCCCCGCCACCAACCCACCGGCGGAGGAGGACGTCGTGAAGCTCGACGCATTCACCGTCACCGGCTCGAACATCCGCCGCGCCGAAAGCGAGCGCACGCTGCCGGTCACGGTCGTGACCGCCAACGACATCGAGGTGCGCGACGCCTCGCAACCGGCGGACCTCCTCATGGCCTTGCCGCAGGTGACCGGCCTGCCCGGCAACGAAACGGCCACCCTCGGCGCGACCGCGCGCGGCGACAATTCCTCCGTCTCGCTCCGCGGCCTCCCCTCCTCCAACACGCTGATCCTCCTCAACGGCCGCCGCCTTGTCCCCCACGGCATCAGCCAGAACGAAGCCGGCGTTCCCACCCTCTCGACCAACGTCAACCAGCTCCCGAACCGCGGCATCGAGCGCATCGAAGTCCTCCGCGACGGCGCCTCGTCCATCTACGGCACCGACGCCGTCACGGGCGTGATCAACTACATCACGAAGCGCGACTTCGTCGGCACCGAGCTGACGCTGCGCTACGGCCAGACCGAGATCGGCGACGGCCGCGAGATGCGCGCGACGGTCACGCACGGCAACAACTTCGCCCAGGGCAAGGGCCGCGTGCAGTTCATGTTCGACGCCTTCGACCGCGAGGCGATCTTCGCCCGCAACCGTCCGTTCATGGCCGAGGCCGACATGAGCTACCGCGCCCCGGCGCCGTGGAACGTCTCGACCAACACCACGTTCAACGCCCGCTCGGCCACCAGCGAATACGGCCTCTACCAGCTCGGCCAATTCAACAGCTCCACCGGCGTCTTCACCACCGGCCGCCCCGCCGGCGTGCCCGGCACCCTGTCCTCCTCCACCGGCCTGACCTACCTCGTGCCGACCACGACCGGCGTCGGGTTCGCCACCACCGCGCCCGCACGCTCCGGCATCACGAACCTCTACTACTGGAACAACAACGACTATCGCGTCCTCCAGCCCGACTCGCGCCGCTACAACGGATTCCTCAACACGGAATTCGACCTCAACGAGAACATCACCGTCTTCGCCGACCTGAACTACTACCGCGCGAAGTCCGTCACCTACCGCGAGCCCGACGGCATCACCTTCACCACCGACGGCCCGATCATCGTGCCGGTCGACAATCCCTGGAACCCCTTCGGCTCGCGCTTCTGGCACCCGACCGGCGCGCCCAACACCGACGGCACCCCGCGCCTCACCGGCACGCCCGCCGCCATCCGCATCTCCAACAAGCGCCTCACCGACCTCGACGACCGCACCGCCACCATCACGAACGACATCTACCGCGCCGTCGTCGGCGCCCGCGGCAAGATCTTCGACACCTGGACCTGGGAATCCGCCGCGTTGAAGTCCGAGGGCAAGGTCGTCGACAACGAGGCCAACACCACGCGCAAGAGCCTCCTCCAGGCCGCCATCAACCAGACCGAACCGGCGCGCGCCTTCAATCCCTTCACCCGCACCTTCGCCGTGCAGGGCGGCACGCTCGTCGTCACCGGCGATTACGAGAATCCCACCAGCATCACCGACACCTTCCGCTCGAACTTCATCCGCGAGGGCCGCACGGGCCTGAGCAGCCTCGACTTCCGCGCCGCCGGCGACGTCATGACGCTCTGGGGCGGCAACACCCTCGGCGCGGCCTTCGGCGGCGAATACCGCTACGAGACCTACAGCGACTACCGCCCGCCCTTCGCCGGCCTCAATCCGCCCGGCTCCGGCCTCGACCCGGACGCGAACGACTTCCTCGGCTTCTCGCCCAACTCGAACACCTACGGCAACCGCCACGTCGCCGCCGCCTACCTCGAGACCGTCATCCCGCTCGTCGGCCGCAACTGGAAGCTCCCGCTCGTCCAATCCCTCGAGCTGAACGCCTCCGCCCGCTTCGAGAGCTACACCGATTTCGGTGAGACGACCAAGCCGAAGCTCGGCGTCACCTGGCGCCCCTTCAACTGGATGCTCGTCCGCGCCTCCTACAACGAGGGCTTCCACGCCCCCAACCTCGCCCAGCTCTTCACCGGCACGCTCATCCGCACCGCCACCGGCGTCTCGGACAACTACCGCAGCGCCGTCACCGGCCTCACCACCGACGGCCCGTCCAACCGCCGCAGCATCGCCTCGGGCAATCCCAACCTCCAGCCCGAGGAGTCCAAGGGCAAGTCCGCCGGCATCGTCATCGACGTGCCCGCCGTGAAGGGCCTGTCCGTCGGCGTCGACTACTGGGAGATCAAGCAGACCGACATCATCGCCAGCTCCGGTTCCGCGGCGCAGAACTCCGCCGCCGACAACGAGGCGCTCCAGGCCGCCACCGCCGCCGCCCTCGCCGCCGGCCAGAGCATCGCCAACATCGACCTCGGCTCCGGCACCGCCAACTACCGCGGCGATCCGTCCGTCGTCCGCCTGCCCGTCACGCAGGGCGACCGCGATTTCTTCGCCGCCTACAACGCCACGCGCCCCGCCAACCAGCAGCGCGCCGTCGTCGGTGCCATCGATTACATCCGCATCTCCTACTTCAACCGCGCCGAGCAGTTCGTGAACGGCTTCGACTTCGACGCCACCTACCGCCTGCCGCGCAACGCGCTGGGCAACTTCACGCTCAGCACGACGTGGACCTACCTCAACGACTTCCACTCCTACGACGCGCCCGGCGCCCTCCGCACCGAGCTGCGCGGCACCAACAGCACTGCCGTCGGCGGCGCTTCGCCGAAATGGCGCGGCAACGTCTCGCTCAACTGGCGCAAGAGCCAGTGGAGCGCCGGCGTCTCCGCCTACTACCTCGGCGAATACACCGACGCGGGCGCCACCACCAACGCCGCCACCTACGACTCGCTCGGCCGCCCGGCTTACATCCAGCCCGTGTTCACCAACGGCGCGTTCTCCTACCGTTACCTCGTCGAGGATTCCGTCAGCGTGAACGCCCACGTCGTCTACCGCATCAAGTCCGAGAACCACTGGTTCGACGGCACCTCGATCCGCGTCGGCGTCGTCAACGCCTTCGACCAGATCCCGCCGCTCTCGTCCGACTCCCGCGGCTACGATCCGTCGCTCTACAATCAGATGGCGCGCGGCCGTTCCTGGTCCGTCCAGGTCACCAAGCGCTTCTGATCGCCCGGCGGGCCGGCCGGCGCCGGCCCCGCTCCTTTACGTCCTTCAGGTTCAGTCAACGTCAGGTCAACGCCCCGGTCGCATGCCGCACGCATCGCGGCCGGGGCGTCTCTTTTCCGCCGCCCCGCGCGGCCCGTCCATGTCCTCCCCCGCCTCCCCGACCCGGCGCAGCGCCCGGCTCCTCGCCGCCTGCCTCGGCACGATCCTTGTCTGCGCGGCGCTCGCCTCGCTGCTCCAGCGCGCGGGCGGCCGCGTGCAGCTCACCGGCATCGTGCTGCCCGCGCACAACGGACAATGGATCGCCGCCGATCTCTTCCGCCCGCGCAGCGCCACGGCGGAAAACCCCGCGCCGGCCATCGTCGTCGTGCCGGGCTTCCAGCGCTCGAAGGAATCGCTGTCCAACCTCTCGCTCGAGCTCGCGCGCCGCGGCTTCGTCGTCATCGCGCTCGATCCCTACGCCCAGGGCAACTCCAGCTCCTCGCTCAGCCTCCGCGCCGCCACCACCGAGGGCTACGGCCTCTTCGCCGTCGTCGATTACCTCGCGGACACGGGCAACCTCAACTACGTCGACCGCACCCGCCTCGGCGCCACCGGCCACTCCGCGGGCGGCAACGCCGCCTTGCTCGCCGCCGCGCACTTCGGACGCGAGGCGGACCGCACCGGCCGGCCGAGCAAGCTGCACTCCGTCTTCGTCTCCGGCTACCTCCTCTCGTTCACCGAGAACAATCTCCGCCGCGTGCGCTCCAACGTCGGCACCAGCTACGCCCTCCACGACGAGGGCGCCTACCGCAACGCGCTCAAGCATGGCGATCTCCGCAACGCGCCCGAGGCGCTGCGGCTCGTCAACCTCGCCGACCCCGCCGCCACGCCCGTCACCGAGGTGCAGCTCGGTCGCTACTACGGCGACGCCGCGGCGCGCACGCTCCGCGTGCTGCACAACGAGCCGCTGATCCACCCGTTCCAGCCCTACAGCATCCGCGAGACCGCGAGCCAGCTGGCCTACTTCGAGCGCGTCTTCGCCTGGGACTCGGGCCGGTCGCCCACCGACCAGATCTGGTATTGGAAGGAACTCCTCACGCTGCTGTGCCTGCTCGCCGCCTTCACCGCGCTCGTGCCGCTCGCGCGCCTGCTCACGGCCCACGTCGACTGGTTCCGCCCCGTCGCGCAGCCCGCCCACACGCCCGCGCGGCCGCACCAGCACCCGGCGGTGTTCTGGGGACTCCTCGTCACCGGCGCGGCCATCGCCTGCGCGACCTACATCCCCATGACCGAGCTCTCGCAGCGCCTCTTCGTCGAGGCCTCGGCGCGCGCGCAGACCTGGTTCTTCCCGCAGCGCATGAACAACGCCGTCATGCTCTGGGCGCTCGTCAACGGCGCCGTCGGCTTCGCGCTCTTCCTCCTCGGCCGCAAATTGCGCCGCGCCGACGCAGACGGCGACGGCGCCGAGCTCGCCCGCGCCGTGCGCCTCGCGCCGGGCGTGCTCGGGCGCACCGCCGTGCTCGCCCTGGTGCTGTTCGCCGCGTTCTTCGGGCTCCTGTTCACGGTGTATGCGTTCTTCCACGTCGATTTCCGCTTCCTCTGGATCGGGGCCCGCGCCTTCGACCCGGAGCTCTTCGGCCTGCTCGCGATGTATGCGCCCGCCTTCCTGCCGTTCTTTCTCGTCAACTCGCTGCGCGTGAACACCGGGCTCTGCGTCGCCAGCCGGCCAGAGTGGCTGAACCTCCTCATCGCCGGTCTCGCCAACTCCCTCGGCCTGCTGCTCATCGTCGCGATCCAATACCTCACCTTCGCCCGCACCGGCACCGTCTTCTGGACCGACGGCTGGCTCTACATCAACCTGCTCTTCGCCGTCGTCCCGATCATGTTCGTGCTGCCCTACTTCAACCGGTATTTCTTCCTCGCCACCGGCCGCATCTACCTCGGCCCGCTCACCATGGTCCTGATCTTCATCATGATCATGATCGCCAACACCGTGTGCTACCTGCCGTTCTAACCCCGCCGCCGCACGTTCCGCCGTGAAAAGATTCACCCTCTCCCTCCTCATTTTCGCCGTCGCCGTTCGCGTGCTGGCCGCCGCGACGCCCGTCGCGGTCACGCCCGTCCATGCGCCGCACGGCGTGGTCGTCGCCGGTCATCCCGAGGCCGCCGCCATCGGCCGCGACGTGCTCGCGGCGGGCGGCAACGCCATGGATGCCGCCGTCGCCGTCTCGCTCGCCCTCGGCGTGGCGGAGCCCTACGGCTCCGGCCTCGGAGGCAAGCTGATGCTCCTTTACCACGACGCCGCGACCGGCGAAACGCACGCCGTCGACGGCATGGACGCGGCGAGCGACTCGCTCGATCCCGCGCTCTACCGCCGCCTGCCGAACGAGGCGCGCCGCACCGGCTGGACCTCCGTCTGCGTGCCCGGCCTTCCGGCCGCCCTCCATGCCGCCCATGCCCGCTGGGGCTCACGCCCGTGGGCCGACAATGTCGCTCCGGCCCGCGAGCTCGCGCAGCACGGCTTCACCGTGCTGGAGAAGACGCGCGTCCTCTTCACCGAGCGCCTCGACAAGCTGCGCGGCGACCCCGACCTCGGCGCGCTTTACCTGCGCGAAGGCGAGGTGCCGGCCGTCGGGACGCGCCTGCCCAACCCCGCGCTCGCCCGCACGCTGGACATCCTGGCCGCGCAGGGCGCCGACGGTTTCTACCGCGGGCCGGTCGCCGCGGAGATCGTCGCCGCTGCCCAGCGAGCGGAGGTCAGTCTCACGGCGGAGGACTTCGCCCGCTACGAACCCCGCTTCACGACGCCGCTGCGCATCGACTATCACGGCCACGCTCTCCTCAGTTCGCCGCCGCCGACCTCGGGCGCCGCCCTTGCGCTCACGCTGCTGCAGGTGCTGGAGGATGAGCCGCTGACCGCGCCACTGCGCACCGCGGACACGATCGATCGGATCGGCCGCGCCTGGCGCGCCGTCTACCCGGACGTGCAACGCGACATCGCCGACACACCCGCAGCGAGGAAACTGGCCGAGGCGATGCTGAGCCCGGCCGCCATCTCCCGCTACCGCGAGCGCTCCGGGCGAACGGCCGAACCCATCGAATCCGGCACGCACGACGCGACGACGCACTTCGTCATCGTCGACCGCCACGGCAACGTGGTCTCGGCCACGCAGTCGCTCAGCCTGCACTTCGGCGCGGGCGTGGTGGCGGCCGGCGTCATTTTGAACGACTCGCTGAGCAATTTCGCCTTCGAGGACGCCACCGCCGCCAACGCCGCCGCCCCTGGCAAGCGCCCGCGCAGCACCATCACGCCGCTGATCGCCCTGCGCGACGGCCGGCCGGTGCTGGCGATCGGCGTGCCGGGCGCGGGCCGCATCCCGACCGCCATGCTGCAGGTCCTGCTCGAGCACCTCCGCCTGGGCCGGCCGCTCGAGGAGGCGATCGGCGACACGCGACTGCACTGGCAGCGCCCGTTCGGACGCGACGCCGAGGAATCGATCGAGGCGGAGCGCTCGCTCGACCCCGCGGTCGTGGCCGAGCTCCGCGCGCGCGGTTGGAAAGTCGACCTGATCGAGGCCCCCGGCACGGGGCTGCATTTCGGCGGCATCAACGCCATCCGCCTCGAGGCCGACGGCACGCGCACCGGCTTCGCCGACCCGCGTCGCACCAACGCCGCCGCGGGTCATTAGGCAGATTCACCTTCGGTGTGGCCGCAAATGGGTGGGGCGAGGCATCCCCGCCCGAAAAACGCGGACGCAAAAAAGCCGGGACGCAGGTCCCGGCGAGAATGGTCCGGCCAAGTGCGTCCGACCTCAGAACTGGCGGCGCACGCTGAGGCTGAGCGAGAACTGGCTCTCGTCGTCGCCGGTCGTGTAGTCGACGGTGCCGTCAAAGAGCCATTGTTCGGCCAGTTTGCCGCGGATGCCGGCGGCCAGGTAGATCACGCCGTCGGAGGCCGACGGGGCGAAACCAGCGCCGAGACCCGCACCGTTGATGGCCGAGCTTGAGATGGACGTGCCGTCGCCAGAAGTGCGATGCAGCCAGGCGATCGTCGCGGAGGGCACCCATCCGTCGCCCTTGCCGGAGAACGTGGCCCCGAGCGCGAGGCGGTCGTCACGGAGCTTGAAGTCGCGGATGATGCGGCGGTCCGGCGCCGTGCCCTGCTCGGTGAAGCCGTCGTTGTCCGCCGTGGCGAAGTTCATGCCGACGAAGGGCGCGAAGGCGACCGTCTCGCCCAGTTGCGTCGGGTAGGCGATGCGCAGGCCGAAGGAGAAATCCTGGCTGTCGAACTCGGCGCGAGAGAGGCCGGCGTCGGAGCGGCGCATCCCCTCGTTGCTGGTCGAGCCGGCGGTGGCGTGAAGATTGACGTCGAACTGGCCGAGCTTGAAACCGGCCCAGACGACGCCCTTGAAGGCATCGCCGTCGACCGAGCCGCGGAGCGGTTGCGGCGCGGGCGAGTTGATCTCGACGTAATCGCTCGAGGTCGTCTCGGCGACCACCCCGAGGCCGATGTTCCACGTGCCGAGGTTCCAGTTGTAGCCGACCATGAAGCTCTGGGCGTCCGTGCTGCGCTCCATGCTGTCGTTGGCGGCGTCGACGTCACGGTTCGTGTAGCTCGCGGTGGCGAAGAGGTTGCTGGTCGCCCCGGCGGAGGGATTGCGGAGCAGGTAGCTGCGGGAGAGCGAGAGGCGCGTGTCGACGCCCGCGGCGTAGCCGTTGAGCGAATCGAAATTCGAGACCTGGGCGGAAACGCCCGCGGCCGTGAGGGCGAGAAGCAATAGGCCGAACGCGGCCTTCGACGGGGGGAAGTTCATGGCGGGAGAAATGAAGAGGGAGAGAACCGAAGTCAACCGGGGCGCGGCCCATCGCCTCCGGGGAGCATCAGCGAGCGACCTTCAGCCGGTAGAACAGGCGGCTGGCGCTGGCACGGGGATAAGTCGCCTGCCACGTCTGCATGCCGCCGGCGGAGCCGGTCATCGTCGGGGTGACGACAATCGTCGTCCAATCGACGAGGTCGGTGGACGCCTGGACGGTGTAGACCAAGTCGGTCGTCGCGGCGGGACGCGTGTAGGTGAAGATCCAGTTGGTCTCGGTCGCCGTGGTCTGCGGTGCCCGGTCGCCCACGGGCTCGACGGGATCGAGGCCGAGGGCGTAGCGCATCAGATTGGAGAAGCCGTCGGCCCCGAGCACGGCGTTGGGGCCGCTGATCCCGGTGTCGGCCAGCTCGCCGGTGGAGAAATGCTCGCGGCGCCAGCTCTCGAAGTTGCCGGAGACGTTCAGCGTGCGGCTGACGGACGGCGCGGCGTTGAAGTTACCGTTGCCGGCCTGAGCGGCTTCGATGACCACGCTGCCGGCGCCGGTGAGCGTGAGGGAATTGCCGCTGATCGTCGCCGGTCCGCTGGTGACCGAGAAGACAACCGTAAGCCCCGACGTCGCCGTCGCGGAAAGCGTGATCGGCGTCGTGCTGAAGGCCTGGTCGGCCGGGCCGGCGAAGGTGATCGTCTGGTCGGCCTTGGCGATGACGAGCGTGCCGCTGGCCGAGCCGGCGTAACTGGCATCGGAGACGGTCGCGACGACGGCGTAGCTGCCGGCGTCGGTCGGCGCCGTGCTCGAGCCGTCGTAGGTGAAATTGACCGTCAGCCCCGGCGGCGTGGTCGTGGCGGACGCGCTCTTCGGGTTGCCGTCGTAGGTGGCGCTCAGGTTGCCGAGCGTGACCGTGGCGGCCGAGCTGGTGACGGTGAAGCTGCGATCGACGGGGGTCGCGGCGGCGTAGTTGTCGTCGCCGGCCTGCGCGGCGCGGACGACGACGGTGCCGGCGCCGGTCAGGGTCAGCGTGCTGCCGCTGAGGGTCGCCGGGCCGCTCTGCACGCTGAAAGCCACGGGCAGCCCCACACTGCTGCTGGCCGAGAGCGGGACGGTGCCGACGGACACGTTGACGTCGGGCAGCGTGCCGAAGGTGATGGTCTGGCCGGCCTTGGCGATGACGAGCGTGCCGGTCGCGGCGCCGGTGTAGGTCGCATCGGTGACGGTGGCCATGACGGTGTAGCTGCCGGCGTTGGTCGGCGCGGTGCTCGAGCCGTTGTAGGTGAGCACGACGGTCAACCCCGCGGGCGTCGTGGTCACCGTGGCGCTCTTCGCCGAGCCGTCGTAGGTGGCGCTGAGGTTGCCGAGCGTGACGACGGCGACCGTCGAGAAACCGCTGCCGGAAACGGCCACCTGCCCGCTGCCGTCGACCGCGAGCGCGGTGATGTTGCCGCCGCCCGGCACCGGGGCTTGGGCGACTGCGGCGCCACCGGCAACCGTGTAGCCGATTTGCACGAGATCCTGGCCGCCCGCCGTCCAGCTGTTGCTGGCGCTGGAGTAGACGACGGCGTTGAGCGTCTCGGAAACCTCGCCGGATGCCGGGCTCAGCGTCCATGAGACACCGCCGTTGGCGGAGGTGATCAAGGTGCCGGCATCGCCGACCGCCAGCAGATTGCCGGCTCCATCGGTGGCCACATCGTTCAACGACGCCGCGCCACTCGGGGCGGTGATCGCGGTCCAGGTGTTGCCGTCCGTGGAGGTGAGGATGCGAGGGTTGAAGAAATTGTCGCGACCGACGGCGGTCCAGCGCCCCGTGCCGGCGTCGAAGCAGACCGCATTCAGTCGTCCGCCCAGCGCCGGCAGGCCGGTCGCCGCCACCCAGGTGGCGCCACCGTCCGTCGAGCGTTGGACGGCCAGGTTTCCGGACGCGTAGCCCACCGTGACCCAAAGGGTGCCGTTGCTCGTGGCGGCGTCGCGCAACTCACCCGCGGTCAGGGCCGGAGCCGCCGCGGTGTCCAGATCGGTCCAAGTCTGGCCGCCGTTGGTGGAACGGACGATCAGGCCGGCATTGCCGAAGGCGAGCACCGTGGTGCCGGAGGAAGCGACGTTGCTGAGGGCGACGGCCGTCGCCGTGCGCGTGGTGGCGAAGCTCGCTCCGCCATCCGTGGATCGCACGAGGTTGCCGTTCGTGGCCAGACCGACGAGCGCCGAGCCGGAGGGCGTGAGCGCTGTCAGGTTGGCCTGCACCACGCCACCCTGCGCAGCCACCCCGAGGGCGGCGGCCGCGAGAACGGCGATGAGGAGGGAGGAGGCGGGTTTCATTAGCTGAACACGAGGTTAAGGGAGATGAGGCCGGAGCGGCGGAAGTAGGT
>VFQQ010002670.1_pt1 | contig 19343 bp, 18 predicted proteins | sample 3512341 | NCBI WGS metagenome assembly VFQQ01 (sample SAMN10412373, study PRJNA504923) | tailings metagenome | isolation source: Relicate 2 Philex TSF1 revegetated site | place: Philippines: Tuba, Benguet | collected 2017-08-29 | reverse complement strand
GCGCGAGCGCGTTCTGGCCGGTGTTGCCGTCGATCACGAGCAGCACCTCGTGCGGGCCGGTCGGCTCGGCCTTGGCCACCACACGCTGGATCTTGCGCAGCTCTTCCATCAGGTGCAGTTGCGTGGGCAGCCGGCCCGCGGTGTCCACCAGCACCACGTCCTTGCCACGCGCCTTGCCCGCACTCACGGCGTCGAAGCACACGGCGGCCGGGTCGCCGCCTTGCTGGCTGATGACCTCGACCGTGTTCCGGTCGGCCCACACTGCGAGCTGCTCGCGTGCTGCAGCGCGGAAGGTGTCGGCCGCGGCCAGCAGCACGCTGGCGCCTTCGTCGGCCAGGTGGCGCGTGAGCTTGCCGATGGAGGTCGTCTTGCCCGCACCGTTCACGCCCGCGACCATGATCACGGTGGGTTTGTGTTCGCCAATCACCAGCGGTTTCTGCAGCGGCGCGAGCAGGTCGGCAATGGCGTCGGCCAGCAGGCCCTTGACGGCGGCGGGCTCGGTGGCGCGGGCTTCCTTCACGCGGCGGCGCAGGTCGGTCAGCAGGTGCTGGGTGGCGGCCACGCCGCTGTCGGCCATGAGCAGCGCGGCCTCGAGCTCTTCGTACAGTTCTTCGTCGATGCGCGTGCCGGTGAAGACGGTGGCGATGCTGCCGCCCGTCTTGCGCAGGCCGTTGCGCAGCTTGTCGAACCAACCCTGGCGCGGTGGCGCGGCGGGCGTGGCCACCGGTTCGGCGACGGCGGCGGGTTCGGGTGTGGGGCTTTTCTTGCGAAAGAACGAGAACATTTTCTAATCTCGGGAATCCACGGGATTCTATGAAACGACTTCTGCTTGCCTTTTCCCTCACCGCGGCGCTGGTGGCACCGGCGCCGGCGCAGACACCATCCGCTGTCGTCGCGCAGCAATTCACCTTGTCCAACGGCATGACGCTGATCGTGCGCCCGGACCGCCGCGCGCCCACTGCGGTGCACATGCTGTGGGTGCGCGTGGGTTCCATTGACGAGGTGGACGGCACTTCGGGCGTGGCGCACGTGCTCGAACACATGATGTTCAAGGGCAGCGAGCTGCTCAAGCCGGGCGAGTTCTCGCAGCGTGTGTCGGCGCTGGGTGGGCGGCTCAACGCCTTCACCAGCCGAGACGCCACCGCGTACCACGAACAGGTGCCGGCCGATCGCATCGAAGAGGTGATGCGCCTGGGCGCTGACCGCTTTGCCACCAACCGCTGGCCCGACGAGGAGTTCACGCGCGAGATCGCCGTGGTGAAGGAAGAGCGCCGCCAGCGCACCGAAGAGTCGCCCCGCGCGCGCATGTTCGAGGCCTTCAACGCCATGGTGTGGCAGGCCAGCCCCTACCGCCGCCCCATCATCGGCTGGATGAGCGACATCGAATCGCTCACGCCGCAAGACGCGCGCGACTTTCACCGCCGCTGGTACGTGCCGGGCAACGCGGCAGTGGTGATCGCCGGTGATGTGGACGTGCAGCGTGTGCGCGAAATGGCAGAACGCTACTACGGGCGCATCCCTGCCGCGGCGGTGCCCGGGCGCAAGCCGCGCACCGAGCCCGCGCAGCACGGGCCACGCCGGCTGGAGTACCGCGGCGTGACCGACCAGGCCATGGTGGCGCTGGCCTGGCACGCGCCGCGCTACAACGGGCTCGACGACGAGGCCAACCGCGATGCGCTGGCGCTGACGGCGCTGGCCGGTGTGCTCGACGGCTACGACGGCGCGCGCCTGGACCGCGCGCTGGTGCAGGGCGAAGGCAACGGGGGCAAGCGGATCGCCGACAGCGCCAGCGCCGGCTACGGCTTGCTGGGCCGCGGTCCGCAGGTGTTCACGCTGTCGGCCGTGCCGGCGCGCGGGGTTGCGCCCGAGATGGCGGCGGCGGCCTTGAAGCTGGAGGTGGAGCGCATTGCGCGCGAGGGCGTGAGCGAGGCCGAACTGCAGCGCGTGAAAACGCAATGGGCGGCGAGCGAGGTCTACAAGCTCGACTCCATCATGGGCCAGGCGCAAGAGCTTGGCTCCTACTGGATCAATGGCCTGCCGCTGGATGCGGGCGAGCGGCTGATCGCGCAGTTGCGCGCTGTCACGCCGGAGCAGGTGCGTTCGGTGGCGCAACGCCACTTCGGTGACCGCACGCTCAACACCGGCGTGCTGTTGCCCGAGACCAAGGGCGGGGAGGGCGCGAAATGACCCGCCGGATCCGATACCTGATCGTGCTGGCGGCTGCGTTTTCGTGGGCGGCGGCGCAGGCCGCCATTCCCATCCAGCACTGGGTGCACCCCAGCGGCGCGCGCATTTACCTGGTGCCCAGCCCCAGCATCCCGATGGTCGACGTGCAGATCGACGTGGACGGCGGCAGCCGCCGTGAGCCAGCGGGAAAAACCGGCCTGGCGGGCGCGACCGCAGGGCTGCTTGGCGGCGGCGTGCGCGCGCACGCGGGGCAGCCCGCGCGCGACGAGAACGCACTCGCGGCGGCCTGGGTGGACCTGGGTGCGCAGTTCGGCGCCAGCGCGGGCAGTGATCGCTTCTCGGTGCAGTTGCGCAGCCTGACCGACCCGGCCATCCTGCCGCGTGCGGTGGCGCTGGCGGCGCAGCAGCTGGCCGCGCCGGCCTGGCCCGAGCGCGTGTGGCAGCGCGACCGCGAGCGCGCCGTGGCCGCGCTGCGCGAGGCGCAGAACCGCCCGGCCACCATTGCCGGCCAGGCTTTTGCGCGCGCGGTGTATGGCACGCACCCCTATGGCCGCTACAGCACGCCCGAGAGCCTGCGGGCCATCTCGGTGGCCGACATGCAGGGCCACTACCGGCGCCACATGAACGCCTGCCGTGCCCAGGTGGTGATCGTGGGGGCGGTGGATCGCGCGGGGGCCGACGCCATCGTCGACCCGCTGTTGGCCGCGATCGCGCCCAACGCCTGCCCCGAACTGCCCGCCGTGCCCGAGGTGGCGCCGCTGGCGCGCGCCGTCGAGGAACGCCTGCCCTTCGACGCCGCGCAGGCGCAGATCCAGATCGGCCAGCCGGGCATACCGCGCCAGCACCCCGACTTCTTTGCGCTCTTCGTGGGCAACCACATCCTGGGTGGCAGCGGCTTTACCGCGCGGCTGACGCTGGAAGTGCGCGAAAAGAGAGGCCTTACCTACGGCGTGTACAGCCACTTCTCGCCGGGCCGCCATGCGGGTGCCTTCCAGATCGGCATGACCACCCGGCCCGACCAGGCCGACGAGGCGGTGCGTGTGGTGCGCGAAACGCTCACGCGCTTCCTCGACGAAGGGCCGAGCGAAGCCGAGTTGCAGGCCGCGAAGGATTTCCTCATCAACGGCTTTGCACTGCGCATCGACAGCAACCGCAAGCTGCTCGACAACGTGGCCAACATCGCCTGGCACGGCCTGCCGTTGGATTACCTGGACACCTGGACCGAGCAGATCCGCCGCCTGAGCCGCGAAGACGTGCGCCGGGTCATGCAACGCAACCTGCAGGCCGATCGCATGGTCACGGTCGTCGTCGGAGCCAAGCCTTAAGCTCGGCCCATGAAGCAAAAGGCCGCCACCCCGCCGCATGAAGTCCGCATCCTCGGGGGGCAATGGAAGCGCAGCAAGCTGCCCGTGGCGGACCGGCCTGGCCTGCGGCCCACGCCCTCGCGCGTGCGCGAGACGCTGTTCAACTGGCTTGGCCAGGATCTCACCGCTTGGCGGTGCTTCGACGCTTTCGCGGGCACCGGTGCTCTCGGCTTCGAAGCCGCCTCGCGCGGCGCGCGCGAGGTGCTCATGGTCGAACAGGACCCGGCGCTCGTGGCCCAGCTGCAGGCCACCTGCTTGCGCCTGAAAGCCGGTGCCGTGCGCGTGCAGCGGGGTGATGGCCTTGCCGCTCTGCGCGCCGTGGCCGGACAGGGACTGGACGCGGTCTTTCTCGATCCGCCCTTCGATGGCGCGGCGTTGTTCGAGCCGGCGCTGCGCGCGGCGCGCGAGGCCATCGGCCCGGAGGGCTGCGTGTACCTCGAGGCCCCAAGGCCCTATGCCTCTGGAGAGCTCGCCACCCTGGGCCTCGCGATCCATCGCGACGGCCGCGCCGGCGCCGTGGCCTTTCACCTGCTGCGCCCGCTGCCCGCTTGAGCTGCGCGGGATAATCCGGCCATGTCTTCGCCATCCCCCCGCATCGCCGTATACAGCGGCACCTTCGATCCCGTCACGCTCGGCCACGAGGACGTGATGCGCCGCGCTGCCGGCCTGTTCGACGAGGTGATCGTTGCGGTCGCGGTGGCGCACCACAAGAAAACGCTGTTTCCGCTGGCCGAACGCGTGGCCATGCTGGAAGAAGTCGCCCGGCGCCTGCCGGGGCGTGTGCGTGCGCTGCCCTTCGACGGGCTGATCATGGATTTCTGCCGCGAGCACGGCGCCCAGGCCGTGGTGCGCGGCATCCGCAACATCACCGACTTCGACTACGAAGCGCAGATGGCGGCCATGAACCGCAAGCTGTACCCGGCGGTGGAAACCGTGTTCCTGCTGCCGCAGGCCGAGCTGCAGTGCATCAGCAGCACGCTGGTGCGCGAGATCGCCAAACTGGGTGGCGATGTGTCCGGCATGGTGCACCCCGCCGTGGCCGCGCGCCTGTCGGTGCCACCGCTGCAGGCCTGAGGAGCGTTGCCATGGCGCTGATGATCACCGACGAATGCATCAACTGCGACGTCTGCGAGCCCGAGTGCCCGAACCAGGCAATCTTCATGGGCGAGGAGATCTACCAGATCGACCCGAACCGTTGCACCGAATGCGTGGGGCATTTCGACGAACCGCAGTGCGTGCAGGTCTGCCCGGTGGCCTGCATCCCGGTCGACCCGGCGCACGTGGAGCCGCGCGAGACGCTGTGGCAGAAGTACCAGCGCCTGCAGAAAACCGGTCAGGGCTTGTCTGCGGCGGGTGGTGCGCCATCGGCCTGAGGCGGCGCCGGGCGCGGCGGCTTGGGCCGCGGTGGTTTGCTGGTGTGGATCAGGGCGGTGGCCTTGTCCATCTCGCCCGCGATCAGGTTGGGCAAAGCCTTCAGGCTGCGGTCCAGCGTTTGTGCGATCGCGATGCGGTCGTCGGGTGAAGGCTTCTTGAGCACCCAGTTCGCCACCTCGTTCTTGTCGCCCGGGTGGCCGATGCCGATGCGCAACCGCCAGTAGTCGGCACCGATTTGCGCATGGATGTCGCGCAGGCCGTTGTGCCCGGCGTGGCCACCGCCCTTCTTCAATTTGGCCTCGCCCGGCGGCAGGTCGAGCTCGTCGTGCACCACCAGCACCTCTTCGGGCGCGATCTTGTAGAAGCGCGCGAGCGAACCCACCGACTTGCCCGACAGGTTCATGAAGGTCTGCGGCTCGACCAGCCAGAGCGATTGCCCGGCCACGTTGGCGCGCGCCACCAGACCGAAGTGCGAGCGCTCCATCTGCAGCGACACCTTGAGCAGGCGCGCGGCCTCGTCCACCCACCAGAACCCGGCGTTGTGGCGCGTCTGTTCGTACTCGGGGCCCGGGTTGCCCAGGCCAGCGATCAGTTTGATCATGGGGCGGGATTGTCCCAAAAGAAAAGGCCCGCACGGGGCGGGCCTTGTTCGGGGTGGGCAGCGAATTACTTCTTGCCCTTGCCTTTGGCAGCGGCCTTCTTGTCGTCGGCGGGGGCAGCCACAGGTGCGGCCACCACTTCTTCCACCGGCTCCACCACGGTCGCGATCGTGATGTCCTTGCGGCCATGGGTCACGATCTTCACGCCCTTGGGCAGCTTGATGTCGCCGCCGTGCACGGTGGCGCCCTTGGTGACCTGGCTCAGGTCCACCGTGATGAACTCGGGCAGGGCCGTGGCCAGGCATTCGATCTCGATGTCGTTGGCGACGTGGTTCACGAGGCACTTGTCGAGCTTGACGGCGGGCGATTCTTCAGCGCCGGTGAAGTGCAGCGGCACCTTCTTGCGCAGGCGGGTCTTGTCGTCCACGCGCTGGAAGTCCACGTGCAGCACGAGGGGCTTGTAGGGGTGGTACTGCACATCGCGCAGCAGCACTTTCTCGACCTTGCCGTTGAGCTCCATGTCGAGGATGGACGCGTGGAAGGCTTCCTTCTTCAGCGCGTGCCACAGCGCGTTGTGATCGAGTTCGATCGTGGCGGGCGGCGTGGTGCCACCGAAAACAATACCGGGCGCGCGACCGGTGATACGCAGACGGCGGCTCGCACCCGTGCCCTGCTTGGCGCGCTCGAAAGCGACAAATTGCATGACTGACTCCTGTTGAGGGGTTCCGCGACCAGAACGCCTCGTTTCAACAATGGCCGCCACAGGGGCGGCCGGCTTCTTGCTGCCTCAGAACAGGTTGTCCTGATCGGCGAACAAACTCATGATCGACTCGCCCGAGGCAATGCGCGCGATCGACTCTGCGATCAGCGGCGCCACCGAGAGCTGGCGGATCTTGCCGCAGGCCTGGGCAGCCTGCGACAGGGGAATGGTGTTGGTGACGACCACCTCGTCGAGCGCGTTACCCTTGGCGATGCGCTCGATGGCCGGGCCCGAGAAAATGGGGTGTGTGCAATACGCGTAGACCTTCTTGGCCCCGCGTTCCTTGAGCACCTCGGCCGCCTTCACCAGCGTGCCGGCGGTGTCGATCATGTCGTCCATGATCACGCAGTTGCGGCCATCGATGTCGCCGATGACGTGCATCACTTCCGACACGTTGGCCTTGGGGCGGCGCTTGTCGATGATGGCCATGTCGCAGTTGAGCTGCTTGGCCAGTGCCCGCGCACGCACCACGCCACCCACATCGGGCGAGACCACCAGCAGGTCTTCGTAGTTCTTGGCGCGCAGATCGCCCAGCAGCACGGGAGAGGCGTAGATGTTGTCGACAGGGATGTCGAAGAAGCCTTGAATCTGGTCGGCGTGCAGGTCCATGGTCAGCACGCGGTTCACGCCCACGGTCTGCAACAGATTGGCCACGACCTTGGCGCTGATGGGCACACGGGCTGAACGTGGGCGGCGGTCCTGGCGGGCGTAACCGTAGTAGGGGATGACCGCAGAGATGCGCTCGGCCGAGGCGCGCTTGAGCGCGTCAACCATGATGAGCAACTCCATCAGGTTCTCGTTCGTGGGCGCGCAGGTGGACTGCACCACGAACACATGGCGAGCGCGCACGTTCTGGGTGATCTCGACCGTGACCTCGCCATCGGAGAAGCGCCCCACGTTGGCCGAGCCGAGCTGGGTGCCCAGGTGCTGGGCGATCTCGGCCGCCAGCACCGAGTTCGCATTGCCGGTGAAGATCAGGTAATCCGGGGGCTGAACGTGCATGGCATTCCCAGCGGTCTGCGCGGCCACCGGCGGGGCCGCGATCAAAAAACAACGGCCATCGAACGATGGCCTGTGTGAGTGACGTCAGAAAAACGGTGGCAGGGGAGGAAGGACTCGAACCCTCGCATGCCGGAATCAAAATCCGGTGCCTTTACCAACTTGGCGACTCCCCTACGCAGGAGGCCCGTGCCACATGTGCACGAACCACCGAATTGTCGCAGGTTGCACAACCGCTGGGTCGACTGCTTCGTGCGAGGTCAGTCCGCGCACCAATCGGCCAATGGATGTGCATCCATGTTGCTGCAAACCCGGACGTGCCAACCCGCTGGGGCGCCATCCAGGGCGCCATGCTCAGGCGGCAACGGTGCAAACACCGCGGTGCCAGAGCCGCTCATGCGGGCGGGTAGCCCTTGTGAAGCCAGCCAGTCTATGCAATGGCCCACCTCGGGGCAGAGCGCTTGCGCGACCGGCTGCAGATCGTTTCGACCAAATGCCATGTAGGCGCCAAAGCCGAGCGAGCTGTTTGCAGCAAAGCCTCGGATTGTAGCAGTTTTCGTATCGCGTTTGAGCGTTGGCGAGCCGAAGATGTCGGGGGTTGACGCGCCGCCGGGAGGCTTGACCACCACGAGGCGGCCAGACGGCAGACTCAGTGGCGCGATTTGCTCGCCAATGCCTTCGACCCAGGCGTTGCGGCCATGGATGAAGAACGGCACATCGGCACCGAGCGTCAAGCCGATGCGGGCCAGGTCGGCGCGTGGTCGGTTCAATCCCCAGAGGCGGTTGAGTGCCAGCAGGGTGGTGGCTGCGTCGGATGAGCCTCCCCCGAGCCCGGCCTGAGCAGGCAGGCGTTTGTCGAGGGTGATCTGCGCTCCCCATGAGCAGCCAGTGGCTTGCTGCAAGGCGCGGGCGGCGCGCACACACAGGTCGTCTGCGGGGAGGGGGGCTCCCGGCTGAAGGTCGTCGCGCGCAATGCGGCCGTCATTGCGACGCTCCAGGTGGAGGTGATCGCACCAATCGATCAGCATGAAGACCGACTGCAGCAGGTGATATCCATCGGCGCGCTGCCCCACCACGTGCAGGAACAGATTGACCTTGGCGGGAGCGGGCAGGTCGTACAGGCGCTTCAACGGGCTCACGGCTGCACCACCACGCGCAGCTCGGCCGATGGGGCGGGTTGCTCGCGCCGGGCCACCAGCCGGCCTTGTGGCTGTGCCGAGATGTCGGCACGCCAGCCGCCGGCTTCGCTGGCGTGGCCGGTCAGCCAGTCGAACAGTGCGGCCACGGGGAGTGGCGCGCCAGTGAGTTCGCGGGTGAGCTCGTCCAAGCTGCCGCGGCGTCGGACCTCGTTGCCTTGTTGCAGCTCTGCGCCTGCGACCGACCAGCGCACGGTGGCCAGTGTCTGGCCCAGTACGGACGTCAGCCGCAGTTCGCCCGCTGTGGCATCGCCCTGGAGGTCGAACAGCGCCGAGAAGGCCTGGGGCGGTTGGCTATCCACGCGCAGCGCCAGGCGCCCGCTCCAAACGCCTGGCCCGACCGGGCCGCGGGTGGCGCATGCTCCCAGCAGGGACAGCAAGGCCAACGCAGCGGCGCGGCGGCTCAGGGCGGTGGAGATCGTCACGGCTGCACGTTCAAGCGCCGCAGCGTCTGTTGCAGCGTTTCGTTGTCGTTGCCCAACAGCAGGCCTTCGCGCCAGATCCGCAAGGCTTCGTCGCGCTGGCCCTTGGCCCAGAGCACTTCGCCCAGGTGGGCGGCGATCTCGGGGTCCGGGCGCTTGCCATAGGCATCGCGCAGGATGTTCAGAGCCTTGTCGGTGTTGCCCATACGGAACTCCACCCACCCCAGGCTGTCCTGAATGTAGGCGTCGTTGGGGGCCATGGCCACGGCCTTCTCGATCAGTTGTTTGGCTTCTGGCAGGCGTTCGTTGCGATCAGCCAGCGCATAGCCCAGCGCGTTGTAGGCATGGTGATGGTCGGGCTTGGCGGCAATGAGCTGGCGCAGCAGGCGCTCCATGTCGGCAGGCAGGCCGGCCCGCTCGGCCATGAGCGCCTGGTCGTACAGCAGGTCGGGCTCGTCGGGAAAGCGCAGCGCGGCCTCACCGAATACCTCGTAGGCCTGGCGGTAGGCCTTGAAGTCGCGCAGCAGCTGTGCTTCGCTCACCAACTTCAAGCGCGCATCGTCGGGGCGCCGCTCCGGTTGGGCACGCAGCAATTGGCGGGCTTCATCCAGACGACCCTGGCGCGCCAGAACCGAAGCGCGCCGCATTTGCGCGGCCAGCATGTCCTCGGGGTTGTCGATGCGATCGACCCACGCGTTGGCTGCAATGAAATCCTGCTGCTTCTCGGCGATCTCGGCCATCAGCAGGTAGGCCTGGGTGAGGCCGCGCCGCGCTCTTGCATCTGTGGTCTCGCGTACCAGCCCGATGTAGGTCTGCAATGAGATGGCCGCAGCGTCGTAGGCCCGGTCTTGCACTTGCAGGGATCCCAGCAACAACCATGGCTCCGGGTGTTCCGGCGCGCGCGTGGTCAGGCGTTCGAGTTGTACCCGCGCATCGCGCAGGCGCTGAAGGTCCAGCAAGAGGCGGGCGTAGCTCACGGCCACACCCAGATCGCGGGGCGTGGTGTTGCGCGACGCATCGATCTGCTGACGGATCAGGGGCTCTGCCTCGGCCTGGCCGTTCTCGAGCAGTTCGATCGCCAGCAGCGCGGGAAAGGGCGAGGCCGGCTCGATGGTGTGGCCGCGCCGCGCCGCATCGAGCGCCGCTGCGGTGCGCTCGTTGGCGAGTTCCATGCGGCCGATGGACGTCCAGGCCGATGCGCCATGTGCGGGTTGGTTCAGGTAGGGCGTGAGCGCCTCGCGCACCGCCGCCAGCGCCTGGGCTTTGTCGCTCGCGCGCCCGAAGGTCTGGGGCACGGCGTTGATGGCTTCGTTGCGCTCGATGGCCGGGGTGGACTGAAGCACCGTGCGCAGCACCGGCCCGGCCTCGCCCACGCGGTTGAGCGCGAGCAGGATTTGCAGCACGTAGCGGCTGGCTTCATGGTCGGCGGGCAGGGCTTGCGACCAGGCGCGCGCTGCTGCCAGGGCGGACTCACCGGATCGTCCCTGCAAGGCCACGTCAATGGCGCGCCGGAACAACTCGGGGTCTTTCTGGCGCCGCGCCGCATCCAGGATCAGGCTGTAGCCAGACCCCGGGTCGCCACCGCGCACGTTGAGTTCGCCCAGTAGCAACTGATAGAAGAGCATCGCGTCGAGCGATGACGTGGCTGGGTTCGTGGGCGAGGCCGGTGCCTGTGCGCGGGCCGCATCCGCAAGCCCGAGGCTGGCCGCAAAGGCCAGTGCAATCAAGGCGGGGCGGGCGCGCCCCGAGTGCGTCAAGGGGTTCATCGGGTCATGATAATGGCTGGGTTTCAGCGCTCAGGTGTCTGGACCCGATTTCCCCTCGCTGCGTTCCCCCAACCCAACCGTTTTCCATTCTGCTGTGCCCGAACTGCCCGAAGTCGAGGTCACGCGCCGAAGTTTCGCCGAACGCATCGCGGGCGCTGACATCGAGTGCATCCAGCTGGGCAAACCGCTGCGCTGGCCATTGGGCTGCGACCCGGCCACGCTGGTGGGGCGGCGTGTTCTGGCCGTGCAGCGGCGCGGCAAGTACCTGTTGGTGCAACTGGACGCGGGCTGGCTGTTGCTGCACCTGGGTATGTCGGGCAGCCTGCAGTTCGCGCCGTCGCTGCCGGCGCTTGGCGTGCACGACCACTTCGAGATGCGCACCAGCCGCGGGAGCCTGCGGTTGCACGACCCACGGCGCTTCGGCGCGGTGGTGCACGTGCCAGGGCTTGACGATGCGCGTGCGCGCAAGCTGCTCGACGGCCTGGGGGTAGAGCCGCTCGAGGCGGGCTTCGATCCGCAGGCGTTCCACCGGTCGCTCCAGAAACGCCGCGCATCGATCAAACAGGTGCTGCTGGCGGGTGACATCGTCGTTGGCGTTGGCAACATCTACGCCAGTGAGGCCTTGTTTCTGGCCGGAATTCGCCCGACCACACGGGCCGATCGCATCAGTCGCCCGCGCGTCGAACGGCTGCATCGAGCCATTGTCGATGTCCTGCAGCGCGCGCTGGCCCTCGGTGGCAGCACGCTGCGCGATTTCTCCAGCGCCGAGGGGCAGAGTGGCTATTTCCAGCTCGATGCCCGGGTTTACGACCGTGCCGGTGAACCTTGTCGGGTGTGTGCCACCCCCATTCGCGCGATCCGCCAGGGGCAGCGCTCCACCTTCTACTGCCCGCTCTGCCAGCGCCCCTGACCTTGTGTCTGCCAGGGTACGGTCGGCAGAGGAGGTGGGTGCTATATTGACCGGTCGTCGGAAACCCGCATGAGCTTCATACAAGCCTTCGATCAGCACGGTGCGTGGCGCAAGCAATTTGCCTTGCGCCTGAAACTGCTTTCCGAATGGTTGACGGACCACGAGCTCATGGAGCCGGGGATCCGCGAGCGGCTCGACCAGCTCCACGCACAGGTCAAGAACGACAAGATCACGGTCGCGTTCGTTGCCGAGTTCTCGCGTGGCAAGTCGGAACTCATTAACGCGGTGTTCTTCGCCGGCTACGGGCGCCGCATCATGCCCGCCAGTGCCGGTCGCACGACGATGTGCCCGACCGAACTCGCCTATGACGCCGACCTGCCGCCATGCCTGCGCTTGCTGCCGATCGAGACACGTCTGCAGCCGCAATCCTTGCTCGATTGGCGCAATGCTCCGCACAAGTGGGAGCGTGTCGATCTCGACGTGAACGACCCCAAGCAGCTGTCCAAGGCGATCCACAAGGTGGCCGAGGTGCGCCGCGTGCCGGTGGACGAAGCCCGCGCCATGGGCTTCTGGCACGACGATGTGCCCGAAGACAACCCTTTGCCGGGTGCCGACGGCCTCGTCGAGGTGCCGCGCTGGCGGCATGCGCTCATCAACATGGCCCACCCGCTGCTCAAGCAGGGGTTGGTCATTCTGGACACGCCCGGGCTCAACGCCATTGGCGCCGAACCCGAACTCACCGTCAGCCTGTTGCCGCAGGCGCATGCCGTGGTGTTCATCCTCGCGGCCGATGCGGGCGTTACCAAATCCGATCTGAGCATCTGGCGGCAACACCTGTCGGCGGTGGGCGATGGCCAGGCATCGCGCGTGGTGGTGCTCAACAAGATCGACACCATGTGGGACGCGCTGAGCTCGCCCGAACAGGTGCAGTTGCAGATCGCCGCCCAGCGCGCCGACTCGGCCGAAATTCTTGGTGTGCCGCTGTCCCAGGTGCTGGCTGTTTCCGCGCAAAAGGGGCTGTTGGCCAAGGTCAATCGAGACGACGAACTGCTCAAGGCCAGCCAGTTGCTCGACCTCGAGCGTGCTCTGGGCGATGGCCTGCTCGGCAAGCGTCGGCGCATTCTGGGTGCGGCGGTGGCGGCGGGCGTGGAATCGTTGCGCAACGAAACCGGCCGCATGGTCCACGCGCGCTTGCGCGACCTGGTCGAGCAGATTCAGGAGCTCGAAGGGCTGCGTGGGAAGAACGCGGGCGTGATCAAGCAGATGCGTCTGCGTATCGAGCAGGAGCAGGCGGACTTCGATGCCAGCGGCGCCAAGATCCAGGCCGTGCGATCGGTGCACCTGCGATTGCTCAAGGATCTGTTTGCATTGCTCAGTCCCTCGCACCTCAAATCCGAGGTGTCCGCTCTGGCCAAACAGCTCAAGAGCCCTGGCATCAAGCTGGGAGTGCGCCGCGCGTACGACCACACGTTCGATCGCCTTCGCGAGGACCTCGCCAGGGCAGACCGCATGGCCAGCGAGATCCAGTCCATGCTCGAAGGCAGCTTCAAGAACCTCAACGCCGAGTACGGCTTCTCGCTGCAGGCGCCCAGCGGTCCGCAGCTGGCCACCTACCGCAAGGATCTCGACCTGATCGAGAAAAGCCACCTTCAGTACCTGAGCCTGGGCAACGCCCTGCGCCTGGCCCAGCCCGAGTTCGCCGAACGCCTGGCGCGCGCGCTCATGAGCCGTTTGCGCGTGGTGTACGACACGGCTGTCAATGAGGTCGAGCTCTGGAACAAATCGGCCGCTGCGCAGCTGGATGCGCAGCTGCGTGAGCGTCGGCGCAATTTCACGCGCCGCATCGAAGCAGTCTCGCGCATTCAGCAGGCGGCCAGCGGGCTTGACGAGCGCATTCGTGAATTGCAGACCCAGCAGTCTTCGCTGAATCTGCTCGAAGCCAAGTTCGGCGAATTGACCGAGCACCTGTTGTCGGTATCTGAAGAAGAGCCTGCCGTCGAAGCACTGGCGGCATGACGGCGCTGCCGTCGGTCTTCGCACCACGACTCATTGCCTGGCAACGTCGGGCTGGCCGCCACGGCCTGCCTTGGCAGGGCACGCGCGATCCTTACCGCGTGTGGCTGTCCGAAATCATGTTGCAGCAGACGCAGGTGTCCACGGTGTTGGGCTACTACCCGCGTTTTCTCGAACGTTTCCCTGATGTGGCTGCCCTGGCCGCAGCGCCGGCAGACGATGTCATGTCGCTCTGGAGCGGCCTGGGTTACTACAGCCGCGCACGCAATCTGCATCGCTGTGCACAGCTGGTGGTGGAACTGCATGGCGGGCAATTTCCCCGCACGGCGGCCGAGTTGCAAACACTGCCAGGTATCGGGGCCTCCACCGCGGCGGCCATTGCGGCGTTCTGCTATGGCGAACGGATCTCCATCCTTGATGGCAATGTGCGCCGCGTGCTTTCGCGGGTGCTCGCCATTGAAGGCGACGCGACAGCCGCTTCCACCCAACGTGAGCTCTGGGCGCAGGCGCAAACACTGTTGCCCTCTGGCCCCGCCGGTGACGACATGGCGGCCTACACACAGGGGCTGATGGACCTGGGTGCCACGCTGTGCGCGCGCAGCAAGCCGCGTTGTTCCGATTGCCCGATGGCCGACTTGTGCGCAGCGCACCGGGATGGCGATCCAGCACGTTTTCCGGCCAAACGCCGCAAGGTTTCGCGCCGGTTTGAGCGCTGGTGGCTTTTGCTGCTGATGCGCGACGATGCCGTGTGGCTGCAGCGCCGTCCTGAACAGGGCATCTGGGCGGGTTTGTACGCGCCACCTGTGTTCGATTCGGAGGCCGCGATGCGCGAAGCCGTGGGCGACCAAGGCGATCGCCTGCAGGCGCAGGAGCCGTTGTCACACAGCCTGACACACCGGGAGCTCCAGCTGCTGCCGCATCGCCTGACGGGTGTTTCGCATGTCTTGTTGCCGGGGCAATGGGTGCCGCTCGCTCAAGCCATGAGCCTGGGTCTGCCCGCACCTGTGCGGCAGCTGTTGCAGGCCTTACACGCTCAGACTTTGCCCCAGTGATCGGCTTCGCGATGGCGCACCCGAGTCACCCACTGCGCGCCGAAGTGCTGCGCCAGGCGCTCCGCCAGGTACACCGAGCGGTGCTGCCCGCCGGTGCAGCCAATTGCCACGGTGACATAGCTGCGGTGGTCGCGCATCATCTGCGGTAGCCAGTGGATCAGGAAAGCGCTGATCTGATCCTCCATGGCGCGCACATCGGAGCTCGCGGCGAGAAACGCCGCCACGGGAGCGTCGCGCCCGGTCATGGGGCGCAGCTCGGGTTCGTAGTGCGGGTTGGGCAGCATGCGCACATCGAAAACGAAGTCCGCGTCCATGGGGATGCCGCGCTTGAACGCGAAGGATTCGAAGACCAGTGTGAGCGGCGTCTGGGTGGCGCCCACCAACTCCTTTACCTGGCTGCGCAGCTGCGCCGGCCGCACCAGGCTGGTGTCCAGCACCAGTGCCTGTTCGCGCAGTTCTCCCAACAACTCGCGTTCGTGCTCGATCGCGTCGATGAGAGCGCGGTGCTGGTCGCGCGCGCCTTGCAGTGACAGCGGGTGCAGCCGCCGTGTCTCGGAGAAGCGCCGTACGAGTGTGTCGGTGGTCGAGTCCAGGAACAGCGTGGTGAGGTTCAGGCGCTCGTTGCGCAGGGTCGCCAGTCGCCGTGGCAGGCCTGGCAACGACGCGGCACTGCGCACGTCCATGGCGATGGCAACGCGTGCCGCGCGTTGGTTGCGGTCAAGGGCGACAAACGATTCAAGCAGCTCAGGTGGCAGGTTGTCGACGCAGTAGAAGCCAACGTCTTCGAGCGCGGTCAGGGCGACGGATTTGCCTGAGCCCGACATGCCCGTGATCACCACGAGCTCGGTGGCGTTGCTGGCAGTTTTTGTCATATCTCCAGCAGTTCGCGGGCGTGCGCGAGTGAAACTTCGGAGCGATCGTTGCCGCCGAGCATTCGGGCCAGTTCGCGCACGCGGGCCTCGTGATCGATGCCCTGCACCGAACTTTGTGTGCGGCCATCGCGAACCTGCTTCGCGACCAGCAGGTGCTGATCGGCGCAAGCCGCCACCTGGGCCAGGTGGGTGACGGCCAGCACCTGGCGGTCACGCCCGAGTTGGCGCATCAGCCGCCCGACCGTGTGCGCCACTGCACCGCCGATGCCGGCATCGACCTCGTCGAAGATCAGCGTGGGGGCCTGGCCGAGCCGGCTCGTGATGACCGAAATGGCCAGTGCAATGCGCGAAAGCTCGCCTCCCGAGGCCACCTTGGCCACTGGCCGTGGCGTGCTGCCCGCATGGCCCGCAACGCGGAACTCCACTTGCTCGCGGCCGTGAGCCTGGGGTTCTTCCAACGGTAGCAAGGCCACCTCGAAGCGACCACCCTCCATGCCCAAGGTCTGCATGGTTTCTGTTACGGCCTTGCTCAGGCGGGGCGCCGCTTTTTGCCGGAGCTGGCCCACCACTTTGGCCGCGGCGTCGAGGGCTGAGCGCGCGCTGCGCTCCCGGGCCTCCAGGGTTTCGATGTCCGAGGTTTCGTCCAGATGCCGCAGTTCGGCCCTCCATTGCGCGAGCAGCGCGGGCAGTTCTTCGGCCGGGGTTCGAAAGCGACGCGCCAGCGACAGCCACAGTGAGAGGCGCTGGTCGAGGTGTTCGAGCGCTTCCGGATCCGGCTCGGCATGGCGCTGGTGTTGGTGCAACTCGTGCACCGCGTCTTGCACCTGAGCGAGCGCGCTTTGCAGCGACTCGAGGGGTTGGTCGAACGCCGGTTCGATATGTGCCTGCGCCTGTAGCGCAGCGATGGCCCGGTTGAGCAAGCCGGATGCGTTGTCCTCTGCTTCGTCCAGAGCTGTCACGGCAGACTGAGCCGCATCGATCAAGGCCTGTGCGTTGGCCAGGCGGCCGTGGCGTGTGTTCAGGTCGTCCCATTCGCCTGGCTGTGGGTTGAGCTTGTCGAGCTCACCGATCTGCCAGGCCAGGCGCTCGCTGTCTTGTCGCAGCGATACCTGGCGCTCGCGTGCCGATACCAGCTCGGTTTCGGCCTGGCGCCAGGCATTCCAGGCTTTCGTCAGCGGCGCGGTGTCAATGCCGGCAAAGCCGTCCAGCAGGGACCGGACGGCGTCGGCGCGGGTGAGGCTTTGCCATGCGTGCTGACCATGAATGTCGATCAATGCGTCGGCAGCATGCCGTAATTGGGTCAGCGTGGCGGTGCTGCCATTGATCCATGCCCGGCTGCGGCCATCGGCGTCGATCACGCGGCGCAGCAGCAGGGTGTCGTCGTCGGTGAAGCCCTGCGCCTCGAGCCAGTCGCGCAGCATGGCCGGTCGATCGAATTCGGCAGCCACTTCACACCGGGCAGCGCCCTCGCGCACTACGCCGGCTTCAGCGCGCGCCCCGAGTGCGAGTTGCAACGCATCGATCAGGATCGATTTGCCTGCACCTGTCTCACCTGTGAGCACGCCGAAGCCGGTGGCGAGTTCCAGATCAAGCGCTGGGACGATGACGAAATCACGCAAGGTGACGCGGCGAAGGCTCATGACAGGAGGGTGATGGTCGGCGGATGTGGGTCAGGCGCCTTCGTTCCAGTGCAGCTTGCGCCGCAGGGTGTCGAAGTAGTTCCAACCCACCGGGTGCAGCAGCCGCAGCGAATGCTCGGAACGTCGCACGACGATACGGTCACCATGCAACAGGCTGGCGAACGACTGCATGTCGAAACTCGCGCTTGCGTCTCGCCCTGCCACGATTTCCATGGCAATTTCGCTGTGCGATGGCAAGACCACGGGGCGGTTCGACAAGGTATGCGGTGCGATCGGTACCATCACCCAGCCGCCGATGTCTGGATGCAGGAGGGGCCCGCCAGCCGACAACGCATACGCGGTAGAACCAGTGGGCGACGCAATGATGAGCCCGTCAGCGCGCTGATTGGCCACGAAATGTCCATCGATCTCGACGCGCAGCTCGATCATGCTGGCCACTGCGCCGCGATTGACGACCACGTCATTGAGGGCAGTGGCTTCGAACACGCAACGTTCATCGCGCCAAACCTTGGCGGCCATGAGGCTACGAGATTCCTCCTGGTACTCACCTCGCAGGATCGGGCGCAGCGTGTCGCGGTATTCGTCGAACGGGATGTCGGTGATGAACCCGAGTCGACCTTGGTTGATACCCACCAATGGCACGCCATGGCGCGCCATTTGGCGGCCGATCCCCAACAAGGTGCCATCGCCGCCCACCACCAGCGCCAGCTGCGCTTGGCATGGAATGGCCGCAACGTCGAGACTGGGAAAGTCTGTAAGGCCCGTGTTCAACGCGGTCTGGTGCTCCAGCGAGACCTCACAACCTTCGCTCAGCAGAAACCCTGCAACCTCTTCCACCACATGCCGGGCGCCAGGTGCATGGTATTTGCCCACGATCACCACGTGGCCGAAGCGCAGCGGGCGTTGGGCCATCGGTGCGGCAGCGCGGGGATCAAGCGGAGCGTTCATGGGCAAATTACAACATAGGGCCTCGGCCAAATGCCTGGCCGGGACTTCAGAGTGACGCGCACGCCCGGGGGCATTCCGTAGAATCGTTTGCATGCTGGACGATCGATCTAAGCTGCTGCTCAAGGCGCTCGTGGAGCGCTATATCGCCGATGGTCAGCCCGTGGGCTCGCGCACGCTGGCCAGAGCGGCTGGCCTTGAGTTATCGCCTGCGACCATCCGCAACGTGATGAGCGATCTGGAGGAGCTGGGACTGATCGCCAGCCCACACACCTCGGCTGGCCGCGTCCCCACAGCCCGCGGCTATCGCCTGTTCGTTGACACCATGCTGACCGCGCGGCGTGGTGATCTGCCTGCGGTGACATCCCTGACGCCGGGGGTCGAGTCGCCTCAGCGCGTGATCAGTCAGGCAGCGCACCTGCTCTCCAGCCTGTCTCAATTCGTGGGAGTCGTCATGGCGCCGCGGCGCAGCTCGGTGTTCCGCCACATCGAGTTCCTTAGCTTGTCGGAGCACCGCGTGCTGGTGATCATCGTCTCGCCCGATGGTGAGGTACAGAACCGGATCATCCAGACGCAAGCCAATTTCACGCAGTCGCAACTGGTGGAGGCTGCCAACTTTCTGAATTCCCACTACGCCGGACTCACCATTGAAGCCGTGCGCGAACGCCTCAAGACCGAGCTCGAAGCATTGCGCGGCGAAATCGCCGATCTCATGAAGCAGGCGGTGGATATCGGTGCCCAGCCGGATGGGCAGGACGAGGTGGTGGTGGCTGGCGAGCGCAATTTGCTCTCGGTCAGCGAATTCAGCAGCGACCTGGGCAATCTTCGACGCCTGTTCGATATGTTCGAACAGAAGACCCAGTTGGTGCGCTTGCTCGACGTGTCCACCCAGGCAGAGGGCGTTCGCATCTACATTGGCGGTGAAAGCCAGGTCGTGCCCTTCGAAGCCTTGTCCATCGTTACTGCCCCTTATGAAGTGGATGGTCAGGTGGTCGGTACGCTGGGCGTCATAGGTCCGCAGCGCATGCCCTACGACCGCATGATCCAGATCGTCGACGTGACGGCCAAACTGGTGAGCAACGCGCTCAGCCACAACAAGTAAGCCCCCGCCTACAATCGCGCGCTTTCGGGCCGTTAGCTCAGTTGGTCAGAGCAGAGGACTCATAATCCTTTGGTCGTTGGTTCAAGCCCAACACGGCCTACCAAAAAAGCCTGCTATACTGCGAGGCTTCGCGGCTGTAGCT
>VFQQ010002669.1_pt1 | contig 19344 bp, 17 predicted proteins | sample 3512341 | NCBI WGS metagenome assembly VFQQ01 (sample SAMN10412373, study PRJNA504923) | tailings metagenome | isolation source: Relicate 2 Philex TSF1 revegetated site | place: Philippines: Tuba, Benguet | collected 2017-08-29 | reverse complement strand
TGCTTCCGGCGTCACGTCGCGGCCGGTGAAGCCGGTGCCGCCGGTGGTGATGACGACGTCGATGGCGTCGTTGCGCGACCATTCCAGAACCTGCGCGCGTATCCTCTCCTTGTCGTCGGTGACGATGTCGCGCGCGGCGAGCATGTGGCCGGCCTCGGTGATGCGGTCGGCAAGCGTCTGGCCGGACTTGTCGTCGGCGAGCGTACGGGTGTCGGAGACGGTCAGCACCGCGATGCGGACGGGAATGAAGGGGCGCGTCTCGTTTGCCATTGGCCTATCTCATGCTCGATGTGGCGATCGCGAACCAGCCGGGCCTGGCCAGTTCGATCGCCTTTGCGGCGTTTGCGGCGGCGTCTGCGGTTTCGAAAACCCCGAAGCAGGTCGCGCCCGAACCGGACATGCGGGCAAAGGCGGCGCCCGTACCGCGCAGCGCATCGAGCGCCTCGGCGATCGCCGGGGCTAGTGCCTTTGCCGGCGTTTCGAGATCGTTGCGCGTGGCGCGCAGCCATTCGATCACATGCGCCGGCTCCGGGTCGGCGGGTGGCGGCGAAAAGGAGGGGTTTTCGCGGCTGGCAAGCGAGCGGAACACGTCGGGCGTGGCGATGCCGACGCCGGGATTGACCAGCACCAGCGGCAGGGACGGATAATTCTCCAGCCGGTCGACGATCTCGCCGATGCCGCGTGCCAGCAACGGGCGGGCGAGCAGGCACATAGGCACGTCTGCGCCGAGCGTAAGCGCCAGCATTGACAGGTCTCCGTCGATGCTCCAGTGACGCGCCAGCGCGCGCAGCGCCGCAGCCGCATCGCTGGAGCCGCCGCCTATGCCGGATGCGATCGGCAGGTTTTTTTCCAGCGTGATAGCGACCGGCGCGGCTGTGGCTTCGGGATTGGCCTCGCGCAGTGCATCGCGGGCGCGGATAACGAGATTGCCGCCGTCGAGCGGCACCTGGGCGGCGAAGTGGCCCATGACGACGAAGCTGTCTTCATCAGCAGCGGCGACGGTGATGCGGTCGCCGAATTCGGTGAAGACGACGAGGCTTTCGAGCAGATGAAAGCCGTCGGCGCGCTGCCCGGTGACGTGGAGCGCGAGGTTGATTTTCGCCGGCGCGTGTTCGGCGGACGACACGAAGCCGGAATCCATGATGCTCTGGGGTGTCCCGATCAGTCCTTGGCCAGCCGGTATTCGCCGGTCTTGGGATCCTTGACCAGCGTGCCGATCGTGCCGTTGGCAGACTGGCGCTCGGCGCGGCGGACCTTTGCCGTCACGCGCTCGGCTTCCTTGACGAAGGAACGGTAGCCGTAATAGGCGGCCAGACCGACGAGGGCGAAAAAGATAAGCTGTGGCATCTGTTCTTCTCCTCCCGGAATTGCAGGCCGCAGGGCCTCTCAGGTCGGTTTCAAAATAATCATAGGTCGGTTTATGGCTTTTTCAAAGCCCAAACCGCGCCCACAGCGCGCGCTCTTCCGCCGCATCGATCAGGCCACCGGCCGCCGCACCGGCGATGTCGGGTGCGGAGAAGCCGGCGGATGAGCCGAAGACGCCGAGCCGGCGGCCGAAAAGCCCGCGCGGCGGCGTGATCAACTGCAGCCGCGTCTTGGGTCCGAAACGCTGCTTCAGCACGGTGCGCATGTCGCCGAGCGCGTCGACCAGCCCGAGTTCGAGGCCTTTCTTGCCGGTCCAGAACAGGCCGGTGAAAAGATCGGGATCGTCCTTGAGCTTCGAGCCGCGACGCTCCTTGACCAGATCGATGAAGGTGCCATGCACTTCCAGTTGCAGCGCCTTGAGGCGCTCGATGTCTGCCTTGTTCTCCGGCTTGAACGGGTCGAGCACGGCCTTGTTCTTGCCGGCGGTGTAGACTCGGCGCTCGACGCCGATCTTCTTCATCAGCTCGGTGAAGCCGAAGGAGGCCGACACCACGCCGATCGAGCCGACGATGGAGGAAGGGTCGGCGATGATCTCGTCGCCTGCCACTGCGATCATGTAGCCGCCGGACGCCGCGACGTCCTCGACGAAGATCAGCACGCGCTTGTTCTTCTCGTTGGCGAGGTCGCGGATGCGCTTGTAGATCAGCCGCGACTGGACCGGCGAGCCGCCGGGCGAATTGATGGAGATGGCGACAGCCGGCGCGTCGGGGAAGGCGAAGGCCTTTTCGATGACGCTGGCAGTCGAGGCCAGAGACAGGCTCGGCCGGAACTGGCCGCCGCCCGACATGATCGTTCCGTGAAGCCGGATGACCGGGATCGTGACTGCCCCCGAGCGCATCGATTTCGGCAGTAGGCGGCTGAGCAGTCGTCTCACTGAGATGTTTCTCCGATCGTTGATACTTCGCATGTAGGCACTTGAACGCAAACCACAATCCCGTGCGGCAACTCAGTCGCCGAAAAGTGAGGCGCGGCCATTGCTGATGGCATCGGCGCGCGGGGATAGCGCATTGCCTTCGTCATGAAGCACCAGCGGCGGCTTGAGCGAAAGCGCACCGCGCGCCCCAAGCCGTGCCCTGAGCACGATGCGGATGGCTGCCTTGTCGGCACGGGGGTGAACCGGCACGATCTCGGCCGAGCCGAAGCGGCCGTCGAGCGCGGACAGGATTGGAGCCAGCGATTGCGGCCGTGCGATCAAAGCGAGCCCGCCGCGCGGCCTGACCGTGGCGGCCGCACTGCGCAACCAGCTTTCGAACAGCCCGTCCTCCATCACATGCGCCTGCTTTCGCAAGGCGTCGGGCGTTGCCCGGTCGCGCGCTTCGTTGAAAGGCGGGTTCATGATGACGAAATCGCAGCACTTGTCGGCAAGGCCCGCCTTTACGCGCGCCTTGCCTGTAAGTGCTACATCCGCGACCAGAACCGAGATGCGGTCACGCAGATGGGCGTTGCCTTCATGGGCAAGCGACCGTTGCGCGAAATCGGCCATTTCGGGTGATTGTTCGATGAGATTGACCGTGGCGGCCGGGCACCGCGCGGCAACGGCAAGGCCGGCTGCACCGGCACCGGCGCCGAAATCGCAAAGCACACCGCTGAAATCCGACGGCACGCAGGCCGCCAGCGTCAGCGCATCCATGCCCGAGCGGTGCCCGCCGCGCGGCTGCACCAGCCAGAAATTGCCGCGATGGAAGGCATCGATCGTATGGTCCGCGGGCTCGCGCTCGGATGTCATGGACGCCGTCAGCCTTCGCGCATTTCCTTGGCGAAACCCGCGTCCGTCAAAAGACGCCGAGCGGCGACGGCATCGTCGTCGGACACCAGCACCCGTCGCGGCAGGATGCCGATCGAGCCGTCCAGTATGCTCATATTCTGGTCGGCGACGAGGAATTCGATCTCCGCATCGCGCAGCAGCGATTCGATGAAGGAAATGAGGACGGCATCGTTAGTGCGGATGAGCTCGATCATGCGCTGAAACTCGCAGGTTGGCCGGGGGAAGTAAACGGGTGGGGGCGATGTGGTAATCTGAGCTGAGTTCCCCCTCTCCGTCGCGCTTCGCGCGCCACCTCTCCCCCATTTCATGGGGGCGAGGAACCTGGGTTCTGCGAGACCGCGACATTTCAGGACTTGGGTTCCTCGCCCCCGCAAGGCGGGGGAGAGGTGGCTCGGCGAAGCCGAGACGGGGAGGGGGAACTTGGCACTTACCGCTGCGCCAGGTGCTCCTTCAGCCGCGCAACGTCTTGCGCCGACCAGCCTTGCACGTCCGTCACCTGCATCCAGGCGTCGATATAGTGTTCCGGCGCGTAGACGTGGCCGTGACCCATCGGCGTCGTCGTGGCGACGGCCATGTCGACCAGTAGCTGCATGAAGGTGACGATCGGATACCAGCGCAATTGCGGCGAGACGTCCGGGCCGCGCGGCTCCGCCAGCCAGGGCGGCGCCCGGTAGACCGATTGCGGGTCGAAAAAGGTGACGGAGTCGCTGGCATATTGGAGATAGACGATCCGCATCGGCCCCCAATGCGCGCCGGGCAGGTTCAGGGCGTTCTTCTGGTTGGTAAAGCGCACATAGGAGCCGTCGCGGAAGCGCGGCAGCCATGCAGGCGTGCCGGGATTGCGGTCGGCGGTGATCGAGCGCCAGATCCGGCTGGAATAGGGTGGACCGGCCCACAGCGCGCCCTGATACGGATCGCCGAGCACTTCGAACAATTCGCTGGATTGTTCCGAGTTCTTGGCCCCGAGGCTCAGGCCATAGAGATAGAGTTTTGGCCGCTTGTCCTTCGGCAGCGTCGTCCAGTAGCCGTAGACCTCGGTGAACAGCGCGCGCGAAGCCTCGCTGCCATAGCTCGGCTCGACCAGCAGCGACAGCCAGCTTGCGAGATAGGAATACTGGATCGCCACGCTGGCGATGTCTCCGCCATGCAGATACTCGACACTGTCCATGGCGGCGGGGTCAATCCAGCCGGTGCCGGTCGGCGTGATGACGACGAGGGTGGAGCGGTCGAAGCCGCCGACACGCTTCAGTTCCTCGAGCGCCAGCTTTGCGCGGGCTTGCGGGGTGTCGGCAGAGCGCAATCCGGCATAGACGCGGATAGGGTCTAGCGCATCGCGTTTCAAAAACGTCTGCAAATCCTGCTTGCCGGGACCGGATGCAATGAAGTCGCGTCCGGCGCGCCCTAGCTCCTCCCAATTGAGCAGCGAGGCGGCACTTCCCGTCTTGTTGGGGTCGGTGGGTCTGATGGCGTCGTCTTCCACCAGTTCATCGAGCTTCTGGTAGGAGCTATCCAGAACATGCAGCGCGTATCGGAAGATGACGCCGTTGACGACCGTGCCGAACAGCGCGGCGGCAATGGCGATGCCGATGACATAGGAGATGCGCCTCGGCACGAACCGCCGCAGCCTTTGTGCCAGGAACAGGAAGGTGAGCTGAAACAGCCGCGCGAAAGCTAGCAGCACAATGAAGGTGAGCAGGGCTATCGCGCCGACACGCAGCGGATGCGCGCTGTCCACCGGCTGCATGTCCATCAGCACCCGGATCGAATTCTGCCAGCCCGAGGCACGCCACAGGAAGACGAGAGCGATTGCCGCGCAGATGATCGCGGCAGCCGTCTTGATGATGCGCGCGTTGCGCTCGCGCGGCTGCGGCAGTTCCAGATAGGTCCACAGCCACAGGCCGAACACGCCGATGCCGTAGCCGGCGGCAAAGGAGAATCCGGAAAGGATGCCCTGCATCAAAAAGCTGCGCGGAATGAGCGAGGGGGTCAGCGATGCGGCGAAAAACAGCGTTCCGACCAGCAGGCCGACAGTCGAGAACGACAGCCAAAATCTGATTATCCACCGCTTGATCACATCCATCGAATTCTCTGCCTGATTTGAAGTCACCCGATCCGGTCGCTGAAAAGTGAACGGACCCAATCACTTCACGACAACAGCTTCTATTGCTGCAAAACTATCCCATGTCAGCCACAGGGCAACAGTTGGTTGCGATTGCCGCGCCAATTCGCCTCTTGCCCATCAAGGCCTTGCCGACCTAAATCATGCTCAGGGCTGAAGGCTCGTCTTAAAGACGGAGAGTTTGTCGTGGGTGTCGTTCTCAACATCGAAAATGGAAAGCGCGAAACCGCGTCCATCAAGGAACTGATCGACCTGACGGCGTCCGACATGGGGCGCGTCAACAAGCTGATCCTGTCCAAGGCGGGCTCGGATGTCGAGATGATTCCCGAGATCGCCAATCACCTCATCTCGTCCGGCGGCAAGCGCCTGCGCCCGATGGTGACGCTCGCCGCAGCCCAGATGTTCGGCTACTCGGGCGAGGGCCACATCAAGCTCGCCACCAGTGTCGAGTTCATGCACACGGCCACGCTGCTGCATGACGACGTGGTCGATGAGAGTGGGATGCGGCGCGGCAAGAAGACGGCGCGCATGATATGGGGCAACCAGGCAAGCGTGCTGGTCGGCGACTTCCTGCTCGGCCAGGCATTCCGGCTGATGGTCGAGGTCGGTTCGCTCGACGCACTGGATATTCTTTCGACGGCGGCTTCCATCATCGCCGAGGGCGAGGTCATGCAGCTTGCAGCGGCCAAGAACCTCGAAACCACCGAGGACGAGCATTTCGCTGTCATCAAGGCCAAGACGGCGGCGCTGTTTTCGGCAGCCGCCGAAGTCGGCCCGGTCATTGCCGGCGCCTCGAAGCCCGAGCGTGCGGCGCTGCGCTCTTACGGCATGAATCTCGGCCTTGCTTTCCAGCTCATCGACGACGCGCTGGACTATGGCGGCAATTCGAAAGACCTCGGCAAGAATGTCGGCGACGATTTCCGCGAGGGCAAGGTGACGCTTCCGGTCATCCTGAGCTATCGCCGCGGCACCGCTGCCGAGCGCGAGTTCTGGAAGCGCGCCATCGAAGGCAACGAAGCCGACGATGCCGCGCTCGACAAGGCGATCGGCCTGATGACGCGCCACGGCTCCATCGCCGACACGATCGGCCGCGCCCGCCATTTCGGCGAAATCGCCCGCGATGCGCTGGCGCCGCTGGAGGCGACGCCGCAGAAGGCGGCCCTCATCGATGTCATCGATTTCTGCATCAGCCGCGTCGTCTGAGGGCGCCTGCCCGCACTTTGACCGGATTGTGAAAAGCCTGCGGCGCCGCGCGTCCACTTGGACGCGCAAAGGACGCTGCAGCACTGGGGATCTGCGCATAATCCTTTCCAAAAATCGATTTCGATTTTCAGGGTTATGCGTTAGCGATTGAACCGCGACCGCAAAAAGGCCATGCTTTTGCGAACTATCGCTTGAGCGAGTCATGCTGTCACAGGGACGGCGCGGCGGGAAGGACGATAATGCGGCGTAAGAATGTGGGCTGGCTTGCAGGTGTTTCCGCACTGGCAGGTCTCATGGTGGTCGGCCAGCCGGCTTTGGCGAAGCAGTCCGAAGAACCGGTGCAGATCAACTCGTTTTCCGGTGCCTATCTCGCCGCACGCGTTGCCGAGGTCGACAACGATCTCGACAGCGCCATCGCCTATTACAAGCGGGCGCTCGCCTTCGACACCGAGAACCAGCAGCTTCAGCAGAGCCTGATGCTGGCGCTGATCTCGCAAGGCCGCTTCGACGAATCGCTGCCCTATGCCGAAAAACTGAAGTCGGTGCCCGACATCGAGCGCTTCTCGCGGCTCGCGCTGGCGGTCGATGCCATCCGCAAGAAGGAATACCGCTCGGCCGAAACCTTCCTCAAGCTTTCGCTCGAATCCGATCTCGACAAGCTGATTTCCGGCGTCATGACGGCATGGTCCAAGGCCGGTGCGGGCGACAGCAAGGATGCGCTTGCCTATCTCGAAAAGCTGCAAGGCCCCGAATGGTTTGCGCTGTTCACCAGTTTTCACCGGGCGCTGATCGCCGAGGCTACGGGCAACGCCAAGGAAGCCGACAAGATCTATGGCGAGACCATCGATAATGTCGCCGCCGGCGGTGCTGCCCCCGAGACCTGGCTGCGCGCGGCCGAAGCCTATGCCAGCTTCCTCGCCGGTCGCGGCGAGAAGGACAAGGCGCTGGCCGTGCTAGACAAGGCCGACGAATTCGCTTCCGGCCGCCTGCCGCTGATGGCGCTGCGCGAGAAGATCAACAAGGGCGACAAGATTTCGCCGCTGGTCGCCGGCCCCGCCGACGGCGCGAGCGAGATCCTGCTCGATCTCGCCAGTGCGCTGAACCGCGGCGGCGGCGAGCCCTTCGTGCGGCTTTATCTGCAATATGCGCTGGCGCTGAAGCATGACAGCGACTCCGTTCTGCTGCAGCTCGCAGCCGTTGCCGAGCAGCAGGAAAATGCCGAGGAGGCGATCGAGCTTTATCGCCGCGTGCCGGCCGATTCTTCGCTCAAGCGCGCCGCCGAATTGCAGCTCGGCCTGAACCTTGCCGACCTCAAGCGCCACGACGAGGCGATCAGCCATCTCAAGGCGCTGCTCGATGAGAGCCCCGACGACATGCGCGCCTATCTGGCGCTCGGCGGCGTCTATTCCTCCAAGGAGGATTACCGCTCTGCCGCCGACGTCTACGACAAGGCCGTAGAGCGGCTGAAGACGCCGGATGCCAGCAACTGGAACATCTATTACCAGCGCGGCATCGCCTATGAGCGGCTGAAGGAATGGCCGAAGGCCGAGCCTAATTTCCGCGAAGCGCTGAAGCTCGCGCCGAACCAGCCGCAGGTCATGAACTATCTGGGATACTCCTGGGTCGACATGAACATGAACCTGGACGAAGGCCTCGACATGATCCGCAAGGCTGTCGACCTTCGTCCGAGCGACGGCTACATCGTCGATTCGCTGGGCTGGGCCTATTACCGCCTCAACCGCTTCGACGAGGCGGTGACGGAGCTGGAGCGCGCGGTCTCATTGAAGCCCGACGATCCGGTGCTGAACGACCATCTCGGCGACGCCTACTGGCGCGTCGGCCGCAAGCTGGAGGCGACCTTCCAGTGGAGCCACGCCCGCGACATGAAGCCGGAGCCGGACGTGCTGGCGACCGTGCTGAAGAAGCTCTCCGAGGGCCTGCCGCCGCTGGAAGGCCAGACCGCAGCCCAGGTGCCGGCTAAGCCGGTGGAACCCGAGATCAAGCCCGCCGCTCCCGCGCCGGAGACCGAGAAGAAGAGCGACACGCCGGCGGCCACGCCGCAGTCGGCTCCCGTCGAGAAGATTTCGGTAACGCCCGCCGCCTACAAGGTGCTGCCGGGCCAGTCGCTATGGTCGATCGCCAACGAGGTGCTCGGCAATGGCGGTCGCTATCAGGAAATCCTCGACCTCAACCCGCAGCTTCGCAACGACCCCGGCCGCATCGTGCCCGGCCAGAAGCTGATCCTGCCGGCCCAGCCGAACTGATTTGTCCAGTAATTCTTGACGCTTCCGGCAGGCCGGAATAGGACGGGCCGTCTTTTGGCCCGCCATTCCGAGGCTTATCCCGTGACCGCCAGTCTGCCTGCCCATATGCATCCCAGCCGCTCGTTCCAGGGGCTGATCCTGACGCTGCACAATTACTGGGCCGAATACGGTTGCGTCGTGCTGCAGCCCTACGACATGGAGGTCGGCGCCGGCACCTTCCACCCGGCGACCACGCTGCGCGCGCTTGGGCCGAAGAAGTGGAACGCGGCCTATGTCCAGCCCTCGCGCCGCCCCAAGGACGGGCGCTACGGCGAGAACCCGAACCGGCTGCAGCATTACTACCAGTATCAGGTGATCCTGAAGCCGAACCCTTCGAACCTGCAGGAGCTTTATCTGGGCTCGCTGGAAGCGATCGGCATCGACCCGCTGGTGCATGACATCCGCTTCGTCGAGGACGATTGGGAAAGCCCGACGCTGGGCGCCTGGGGTCTTGGCTGGGAATGCTGGTGCGACGGCATGGAAGTGTCGCAGTTCACCTATTTCCAGCAGGTCTGCGGCATCGAATGCGCGCCGGTGGCTGGCGAGCTGACCTACGGGCTGGAGCGGCTGGCCATGTATGTGCAGGGCGTCGACAATGTCTACGACCTGAATTTCAACGGCCGCGAGGGCGACGAGAAGGTCACCTATGGCGAAGTCTTCCTGCAGGCCGAGCAGGAATATTCGCGCTTCAATTTCGAGCATGCCAACACGGCGGTTCTGCTGCGCCATTTCGAGGACGCGGAAGCCGAGTGTAAGGCGCTGCTGGACGCCGGAGCGCCGTCTTCCAAGGACAATCACGCGCTGCACAAGATGGTGTTTCCCGCCTACGACCAGTGCATCAAGGCCAGCCATGTCTTTAATCTCCTCGACGCGCGCGGCGTCATCTCGGTGACTGAGCGGCAGAGTTACATCCTGCGCGTGCGCAACCTTGCCAAGGCCTGCGGCGAAGCGTTTCTACAGACCGAAGCCGGGGGCTTTGTCATGACCGGCGAGGCTGCATAAATGCCCGATTTGCTTCTTGAACTTCGTTCCGAGGAAATCCCGGCCCGCATGCAGCGCAAGGCTGCCGGCGACCTCAAGAAGATGGTGACGGACGGGCTGGTGGAAGCCGGCCTGACCTATGAGGCGGCGGTCGAATACTGGACGCCGCGCCGGCTGACGCTGGATATCCGTGGCCTCAACGCGCGCTCCAAGGACGTGCATGAAGATATCAAGGGTCCGTCGACCAAGGCTCCCCAGCAGGCCGTCGACGGCTTTCTGCGCAAGGCCGGCCTGACCGACGTCAGCCAGGCCCATGTGCATTCCGACCCCAAGAAGGGCGATTTCTACGTCGCCCATATTTCCAAGCCGGGCAGGGCGGCGGAAGAGATCATCGCCGAGTTGATGCCGGCGATCATCCGCGCCTTCCCGTGGCCGAAATCCATGCGCTGGGGCAAGGCCTCGGCCAAGCCGGGCAGCCTGCGCTGGGTGCGCCCGCTGCAATCAATTGTCTGCACCTTCGGCCCGGAGACGGAAGAGCCGGTGGTGGTCGATTTCGAGATCGACGGCATCCGCGCCGGCAACGTCACCTACGGCCACCGCTTCCACGCGCCGGGCGCCATCACCGTGCGCCGCTTCGAGGATTACGTCGCCAAGCTGGAAGCGGCCAAGGTCGTGCTCGATGCCGACCGCCGCAAGCAGATCATCCTGGCGGACGCCAAAAACCTCGCCTTCGCCAACGGGCTCGAGCTTGTCGAGGACGATCTGCTGCTGGAGGAAGTGTCCGGCCTCGTAGAATGGCCCGTCGTGCTGATGGGCGAATTCGAGCAGGACTTTCTGGCCATCCCGGCAGAAGTCATCCGCCTGACGATCCGCGCCAACCAGAAGTGTTTCGTGACGCGCGTGCAGGGCGAGACGGAAAAGCTCTCCAACCGCTTCATCCTCACCGCCAATATCGAGGCGAAGGACGGCGGCAAGGAAATCGCCCACGGTAACGGCAAGGTCGTGCGTGCGCGCCTGTCGGATGCGCTCTATTTCTGGACGACCGACCAGCACGACCTGCCGGACCTCGATCAACTGACGGATTCGGGCGAGAAGTTCGAGCTCGATATGGCCAAGCCGCTCGACCAGCGCATGGCCCGGCTCGACCATCTCGGCGTGACCTTCCACGCCAAGCTCGGCACGCAGGGCGAGCGCGTGGAGCGCATCAAGCGGCTGGCGGGCGAGATTGCCGATGTCCTTTCAAGCCAGCCGAATTTCTTCGACGGCAAGAAGCTTTCGGCCGACGACCTGAAGGCCGAGCAGGAGGCGTTCCGCAAGCGCGCCGAACGCGCCGCCGTGCTCGCCAAGGCCGATCTGCAAACCGAAGTCGTCGGCGAATTCCCGGAACTTCAGGGCGCGATGGGCCGCAAATATGCACTGCTGCAAGGCGAGCATCCCTCGGTCGCGGCGGCGCTTGAGGAGCACTACAAGCCGCAAGGCCCGTCCGACCGCGTCCCGACCGACCCGGTGTCGGTTGCCGTGGCGCTCGCCGACAAGCTCGACACGCTGGTCGGCTTCTGGGCGATCGACGAGAAGCCGACGGGAAGCAAGGACCCTTATGCGCTGCGTAGAGCGGCGCTGGGGGTGGTGCGGATATTGATTGAGAATGGGGTGCGGTTGGGGCTAAGCCGCCTTAGCAAAATAGCCCTACAAGCTCTAAGGGCATATTCTTTGCTGCTTGCAGAAATTCCAAAATTTCAGGCAAAAGAGACCGAGAATCTTGGCTTAATTGCAGCTTTTGACGAAAGGACGAGAAGCTCGATTCTTTCAGAAAGAGATGCTGCGCTGGAAGAAACGAGACGCGTCCAAGATTCAGTTAACCACCTGAGACACATGCAGTCGAAGATTCGCAAAATCGCCGACGGGATGTATTTCGGAGTTTTTACTCAAGACTCCGGCGTCCTCTCCTTCTTCCACGACCGCCTGAAAGTCTATCTCCGCGACCAGGGCGCACGGCACGATCTGATCGATGCGGTGCTGGCGCAGCGCCCAATCTCCCCACTTGAGGGGGAGATGTCGCCGAAGGCGACAGAGGGGGTCGCCTCAGAAGGCACCGCCCCAACGTCGAGCACTGCCGCGGCGACCCCACCCCGATCCGCTTCGCGGATCGACCCTCCCCTCAAGGGGGAGGGGGACGCTGCGCAGAACGACGACCTCCTGCAAATCGTCCGTCGCGTCGAAGCGCTGGGCTCCTTCCTCGACACCGAGGACGGCAGGAACCTGCTGGCCGGAACCAAGCGCGCGGCCAACATTCTGGCGGCCGAGGAGAAGAAGGGCACGCGCGTGGCGGATGCCGTCGACCCCACGCTGTTTCGCGAGGAGGCCGAGCACAAGCTGTTCGCGGCGGTGAATCATGCTGAGAGCCAGGCCGCGCAAGCGATTCAGAATGAAGACTTTTCCGCCGCCATGCTCGCACTTAGCGTGCTGCGTGAGCCGGTTGATTCATTCTTTGAAGGCGTTCTCGTGAATGATGAGGACGAGGCCGTGCGCGCCAACCGCCTAGCGCTCTTGTCGCGCATCCGCGCGGCGACCGACAAGGTCGCCGACTTCTCGAAAATCGCGGGCTGAGCCGGAGAACCGGCTCGGCGTCGGCCTATTTCGCCGGAGCCATTGGGGCAAGCGGCGGGCCTGAGGGTTTTGCCGGTGTATCCGCTGCAATCTGCGTCGGAGCCGGCGTGCTCAGGCCGGTGCCGCGGGCGAAGGTGTCGCCGGCAATGCCGCCGCGCATAACCATCAAAGGTTGGTCGCGGCGCGGTTTCGCCGGCTGAGTGTCGGACGGGATCGCGGCAACCTTTTCCGCATCGACATTCGGAAGCTTATCGCCGAGCGCGATCACCGAAGGGCTGATATTCTCGCCCACCTGCGCAGGCTTCGCCGTTATTGCGGCCACCCCCTCCAGCACCATCGATGGCCCGAGCGGCGCCGTCATCGCCTCGAGATGCTGGATCGACCCGGCCTGTGCCGCGCCGGCCATGAAGATGCCGCCGAGAAGAAAAGCACTCTGAATACGCATAGCCCCACCCATGTTGCTGTCTCGTCATAGCGGTTTTGCGTTGATGCCGGCTTGCGGCGAAGCACGGCATTTTAGCGATCTTGCAAATTCCGGCGTGGCCCTTGCCGGTGCGTGCCGTCCGCGATAGGCAGGCGCAGTCTGAGAAAAGGTCGGGTGCGTGGCGGAAATCCTTGAGGGTGAGCGGGCATTGGAGCGGGCGCTGGCGTTGCTGGCGGCCGGCGATGTCGTTGCCATTCCCACCGAGACGGTCTACGGCCTTGCCGGCGACGCCACCAATGGCGAGGCGGTGGCGCGCATTTTCGAGGCCAAGGGCCGGCCGCGCTTCAACCCGCTGATCGCCCATGTCGCCTCGATGGAAATGGCCGAGACAATTGCCGACTTCGACCCGCTGTCGCGAAAGCTTGCCGAAAAATTCTGGCCGGGGCCGCTGACCATGGTGCTGTCGCACCGCGCCGCAAGCGGCATTCACCCGCTGGTGACGGCGGGGCTGGACACGATCGCCCTGCGCATGCCGAAGGGCCTCGGCGCGCAACTCATCGGCAGGCTGGGCCGGCCGCTGGCAGCCCCCAGCGCCAACTCGTCGGGCAAGATCAGCGGCACGACGGCTGAGGCAGTCGCCGCCGATCTTGGCGAGAGGATAAAACTGGTGGTCGATGGCGGCGCGACGCCTGTCGGGCTGGAATCGACCATCGTCAAGGTCGAGGACGGCCGCTTGCGCCTGCTGCGGCCGGGTGGCGTTCCGGCCGAAGAACTCGAAGCGGTGGCTGGCTCAAAACTGCTGCGCAACGCCAAGGCCGGCATCGAGGCGCCTGGCATGATGGCATCGCATTATGCGCCGGGGGCCGCGGTGCGGCTGAATGTTGCCGATGTGAGCCCACATGAGGCGCTGCTGGCATTCGGGCCGAAGCGGGTGGCGGGTGCTGAAGGTGCTGTGGCCACGCTGAACCTCTCCGAGCGCGGCGATCTGCGTGAGGCGGCGAGCAATCTTTTCGCGCATCTTCAAGTGCTGGACCGCAGCGGCGCGAAAATCATTGCCGTCGAGCCGATCCCGCATGACGGGCTGGGCGAGGCGATCAATGACCGCCTGGCGCGGGCGGCAGCGCCCCGTGACAACATCAGCATCGCTACATAAGTTACCGGCATGACTCATAATTCAACTGTTCTGGACCCCGCACTGCTCGACCGCTTCGCGGGTATCGTCGGCGACCGCCATGCGGTGCGCGCAGAGGCCGATATCGCGCCTTACGTCACCGAGCGGCGCGGGCTTTATCCCGGCCTGTCGCCGCTGGTGCTGAGGCCGGGCAGCGTCGAGGAGGTGAGCGCGATCATGAAGCTCGCCACCGAGACCAAAACGCCGATCGTGCCGCAGGGCGGCAATACCGGGCTGGTCGGCGGGCAGGTGCCGGACCGTTCCGGAGGGCAGATCGTGCTGTCGCTGTCGCGGCTCAACCGCATCCGCGAGATCGACGTGCGGTCGAACACGGTGACGGTGGAGGCCGGCGTAATCCTTGAGACGCTGCACGAGGCGGTCGATAAGGTCGACCGGCTCTACCCGCTCTCGCTTGCCTCGCAGGGCTCGTGCGAGATCGGCGGCAACCTGTCGTCCAATGCCGGCGGCACCGGAGTGCTCGCCTATGGCAATGCGCGCGAACTTTGCCTCGGCGTCGAGGTGGTGCTGCCGACGGGCGAGGTGTTCGACGATCTGCGCAAGCTGAAGAAAGACAACACCGGCTACGATCTGAAGAACCTGTTCGTAGGGGCCGAGGGCACGCTGGGCGTCATCACGGCGGCGGTGCTGAAACTGTTTCCCAAGCCGAAGGGCAGGGAGGTTGCGTGGGTCGGCCTGTCGTCGCCTGAAGCCGCACTCGATCTGTTTGGCCGCGCGACGGAGCAGGCGGGCAGCAGCCTGACCGCGTTTGAGCTGATCTCCGAAATGGTGCTCGGCTTTTCGCTGAAGCATATCCCCGATACGCACCGGCCGCTGCAAAGCGATTGGCCGTGGCATGTGCTGATCGAGATTTCGTCAGGCCGCTCTGCCGAAGATGCGCGGGCGCTGATGGAGGAGGTGCTGGAAGCGGGTTTCGAGGCCGGCGTGGTCGGCGATGCGGTCATTGCCACGAACCTGTCGCAGGCGGCGGCTTTCTGGCGGCTGCGCGAAAGCCTGTCGGACGCGCAGCGCCCGGAGGGCGCATCGATCAAGCACGATATTTCCGTGCCGGTGGCGTCGATCCCCGAATTCATCGAGCGCGGTGCCGCAGTGGTTGCCTCGGTCAGCCCGCAGGCGCGCATCGCTTGCTTCGGCCATATGGGCGACGGCAACCTGCACTACAACATTTCGCAGCCGGCGGGTGGCGATGGCGAGGCATTCCTGAAACTCTACCGCTCGATGAACAAAGCCGTGCACGACATCGTGCGCGCGCTGGGTGGCTCGATCTCTGCCGAGCATGGCATCGGCCAGCTGAAGCGCGACGAGCTGATCGCCACCGCGCCGGCTGTCGGTATTGATCTTATGCGGCGGGTGAAGAAGGCGTTCGACCCGGCGGGGATCATGAACCCGGGCAAGGTTATCTGATCGTTCTGGTTGGGTAGCGCTGCCCCTCACCCTTACCCTCTCCCCGTAAGGACGGGGAGAGGGGGCATCAACGTTGCGGACAGCCTTCCTCTCCCCGTCACTATACGGGGAGAGGATGCCGGCAGGAAGGTGAGGGGCGGCTCAGCCTTTCAATTGAAAAGCGTCCCCATTCACCACCTCTTCACACACCTTTACAACATCTTGTGGTCGGTTGGATTCCGATAACCATTCCATAGATCAGAAAAATTTAACCGACTTTCTTAAGCGCGGCGGTAAGAACCCCGCGCTAGGCTCCTTCCCATAACGAGACCGGGAAAACCGGTTCGGGGAGACCGGAACACCGGCTCTCAGGAGTAACAGGAAGAAGGCACGATCAATGAGCACCGGACTGAAGCCAGTCTGGGCGGGACGCAACATGCGCCTCGACCCTTTCCGCTTGCCCCAGATGACCAGCTACGCCGCGCGTGACGATTACGGCGACGTCAGTTTCACCATCGACCAGCGCGGCGCGATCGTCCGGCGCATCCTGCAGCACAGCGGCCTGCCGGCAACGGTGGTGTTGCCCGCCAACGCCTTTCGCGGTGTCGCGGCCCGTGCGCTGGAGGATGATCAATACAACGTCACAGTGACGCTTGAGCTTCTGCACAACGACCCGATGCTGTCGGTGCCGCTGCTGGTGGCCGACAATCTGGAGGATGTCGCAGCCGACTGGCGCGCCTGGGCCGATGCCTACCGCCTGCCGATGCTTCTGATCGAGGCGGACGGCGTTGCCCGCACGCTGGAGGAATCGCTGGGCGCCGCGGTCAAGGTCGCGCCGCCGCGCGAACGCCGCAAGGGCCGCGCCACGCAAACCCGCCGCTCACGCTTCCAGGCCCGCCGAAAGTCCGGCGATCTCGGGCTGCGGCTGGTGGTCGATGGCGAAGAGATCATCGCCCGACATTAGTCTCAAACCAGCGGCTTCAGCGCCACCCATGCGGCACCGCCGAGCAGGCCGAGGAAGATCAGCCAGCCGACCGTGCCGTTCGATTTGAACAGCTTCAGACACTGGTCCGGGTCGTTTATGTCGAGGACCCGGATCTGGCGCGCCATATGCGCGCCGGCGGCGACCAGACCGGCCAATGCGGGCATCGGTGCTTCGGCGGCGGCGAAGGCGAGCGCGAAGCAGACCAGCGCGCCGCTGTAGAGGCCGATCAGCCACATCTTGGTGTTTTCGCCGAACAGGCGCGCCGTCGAGCGCACGCCGACCAGCGCGTCGTCCTCCTTGTCCTGGTGGGCGTAGATCGTGTCATAGCCGATCACCCACAGGATCGAGCCGATATAGAGCATGATGGCCGGGCCATCGATGTCGGCGAATTCGGCCGCCCAGCCCATCAACGCGCCCCAGGAAAAGGCAAGGCCGAGAAAGAGTTGCGGCCAATCGGTGATTCGCTTCATGAAGGGGTAGATGACGACGATGCCGAGCGAACACAGGCCGACCAGAACGACGAAATAGTTGAACTGCCACAGCACCAGAAAGCCGATGAGCGCCTGGATCACGAGGAACGTCCAGGCCTGACGGCGGGTGACCTGGCCCGAGGGCAGAGGACGCGAGCGGGTGCGATCGACCTTGGCGTCGATGTTCTCGTCGACGAGATCGTTGAACGTGCAGCCCGCACCCCGCATGGCGATGGCGCCGGCGAGGAACAGGCCGAGATACCACGGGTCGGGCAGCAGCGATTTCAGCGTATCGCCGGGCAGCCAGTAGGCGCTTGCCGCCAATGCCGTCGACCACCAGCATGGCCATAGCAGCAGGATCCAGCCGATCGGCCGGTCCCAGCGGGCGAGCTGCGCATAGGGCCAGATCCAGCGCGGCAGGACGCGGTAGACCCAGTGGCCGCTCGGCGCGTCGGCAACGCGGCCCTGCGCGTCTCTTGACTGAATATTTTCCATGCGCCTGACGTGACAGCAGCCGAAGCGGGCGTCAAGACGACGAATTGTCTTTGATAAGCCACGGTCAAGGTTGACCCGCGCGCCCTTGCGCCATACCGGAAAGCTCGCCGATTGGCATGAAGGCACGGAGCGACAGCATGAATGTTCTTCTGATTGGTTCGGGTGGCCGCGAACACGCGCTGGCCTGGAAGATCGCGGCCTCGCCGATGCTGACGAAACTCTATGCAGCACCCGGTAACCCCGGCATTGCGAAAGAGGCCGAGCTTGTGGCGCTCGACGTCAACGATCATCAGGCAATCGCTGCCTTCTGCAAGGACAAGGCCATCGACCTCGTCGTCGTCGGGCCGGAAGCGCCGCTGGTCGCCGGTCTTGGCGACGATCTGCGCGCCGCCGGCATTCGCGTCTTCGGCCCTTCGGCAAAGGCGGCGCAGCTTGAAGGTTCGAAGGGCTTCACCAAGGACCTCTGCCGCAAATACGGCATCCCGACCGCCGCCTATGAGCGCTTCACCGAAGCGGGCGCGGCAAAAGCCTATGTCGAAAAGCTCGGCGCGCCGATCGTCATCAAGGCCGACGGGCTTGCCGCCGGAAAGGGCGTGACTGTGGCGATGACCAATGACGAGGCGTATGACGCCATCGACGCCTGTTTCGACGGCGCATTCGGCGGTGCCGGTGCCGAACTGGTCGTGGAAGAATTCCTGACCGGCGAGGAAGCGAGCTTCTTCTGCCTTTGCGACGGCGTGACTGCGCTGCCCTTCGGCACGGCGCAGGACCACAAGCGCGTCGGTGAAGGCGACATCGGGCCTAACACCGGCGGCATGGGTGCCTATTCGCCGGCCCCGGTGATGACGCCGGAAATGATCGAACGCACCATGCGCGAGATCGTCGAGCCGACGATGCGCGGCATGGCCGAGATGGGCGCGCCGTTTTCCGGTGTGCTGTTTGCCGGACTGATGATCACCGGCAAGGGGCCGGAGCTGATCGAGTACAACACCCGCTTCGGCGATCCCGAATGCCAGGTGCTGATGATGCGGCTGAAGGACGATATATTGGTCCTGCTAAACGCCGCGGCCGACGGCCAGCTTGCGCATATGTCGGCGCGCTGGCGCGACGACGCTGCCTTGACCGTGGTGATGGCAGCGAACGGCTATCCCGGCACGCCGGAAAAGGGATCGGTCATAAGCGGGCTCGACAATCCCGCCGACGGCGTGGAAATCTTCCACGCAGGAACGGCGTGGCGCGACGGTGAGATCGTCGCCAATGGCGGGCGCGTGCTGAACGTCACGGCGATGGGCAAGACGGTGAGCGAAGCGCAGAAGAAGGCCTATGAAGCCGTCGACCGCGTCGACTGGCCGCAAGGTTTCTGCCGGCGCGATATCGGCTGGCGCGCGGTGGAACGGGAACAGGAAAAGTGACCGTCACCATCTATCACAATCCGGCCTGTGGCACCTCGCGCAACACGCTGGCGATGATCCGCGCTTCCGGGGAGGAACCGGAGATCGTCGAATATCTGAAGACACCGCCGTCGCGGGAGCGGCTGGTCGAACTGCTCGCGATCCTCAAGATGACGCCGCGCGAGCTTCTGCGCGAGAAGGGCACACCCTATGCCGAGCTGGGGTTGAGCGATCCCAAATGGAGCGACAGCGAGCTGATCGATTTCATGATGGAGCATCCGATCCTGATCAACCGCCCAATCGTGGTGACGGAGAAGGGTGCGGTTCTGGCGCGGCCTTCGGAGAAGGTGCTGGAGGTTTTGGAAAATCCCGTTGGTGCGTTCACCAAGGAGGATGGCGAGGTGGTGGGTAAACGGGGATAGATTCGGGAAAGCTTGCGTTCCTTCGCGCCCCCCTCTGGCCTGCCGGCCATCTCCCCCTCAGGTGGGGAGATTAGCTGTGTCGCTCGTCGCGCCCATTCTGCGACGTTGAAGATCGGCGAAAGTCGCAATGAAGGCTAATCTCCCCACCTGAGGGGGAGATGGCCGGCAGGCCAGAGGGGGGC
>VFQQ010002668.1_pt1 | contig 19355 bp, 34 predicted proteins | sample 3512341 | NCBI WGS metagenome assembly VFQQ01 (sample SAMN10412373, study PRJNA504923) | tailings metagenome | isolation source: Relicate 2 Philex TSF1 revegetated site | place: Philippines: Tuba, Benguet | collected 2017-08-29 | reverse complement strand
CCGCCAACTGCCCGCCCCCCGCCCCGCCCCCCTCCCCCCGCCCCGCGCCCAATGCCGCCGCCCCCCGCCGCCCAGGCGGTCTCCGGCCTCACCTACACGCTGCTGCGCGGCAAGTTTGGCGCCACCTACCCCTCCCACGCCGGCCCGCCCGCTGGCCCCAAGGTTGTGGAGCGCGGCACTCTGTCCCGCCTGGGTACCGGTTACCATTGTGACCCCTTGGCCCCGCCCGGCTCCCCCGCCACTACCACCTGCCTGTCATCCAAGTACAAGACGCAGCTGGCGCTGCGCGCGACGGGCGTGCTGCGTGTGACGGCCGCCGATGCAAAGGGAGCGGGCGTGCGCCTCCTGCTGATGGCCACCGGCTCCGCGAGGGTCACTGTCAATGGCAGCGTCGTCGGCGACCTGACAATCGCAGGTGGGTAGGGGGGAGAGGGCCATGCATGGGCAGGAGAATGGGATTGTGGGAGGGAGCATGCATGCATGCATGGGCAGGCGGGGAGAGGAGGGGGCATGTTTGCAGCAAGCTGCCTGGATGCAAGCGGCACAAAGCCGCCACTCTGTGCATCTGCGTGTGCATCTGCGGAGAGCGTACCCTGGCGCAGCTGTCTGGGTATGCGTACCTCACCAGTTGAGCAGCTGGCTGCCATTGCATGACGACCTTGCCTTGCAATCCTGCATCTGCAGGCTCCAGCTCAGCTGTAGCCAAGTCTGCCAGCGTGGCGCTGCCTGCTGGCGATGCCACCATTGTCCTCGAGTGGCTGCAAGTCTCCGGCACCGGCAAGCTGAAGCTGATGTGGAAGACGGGCGCGGTTCCGCTGTGGGCCACGCCACGCCTGCTGGCCACCTAGGCCCAGCCAGACAGCACGTTTGCACTCGATCCAACTGGCATCGGCCTGCCTCCGGGTCGTGTGCCTGGTGCTGCTGATGACAGCTCTCTCTCCGCCGTTCTCTCCTGTTGTGTTCCCATGCTACAATCCTTCTTCCTCTTGAATAACGCCCCCCAAGCTGCTGGCGGCCCACATTGCAGTGTTATTGCATGCGCGCTGCCTTAGGCTGCAAGATGGAGGAGCGCGTTGCACTTCTTTCTGCACTACTGCCTGGAGAGGGATCCTTGCCCTGCCCTGCCCCTGCTGGGTGCCTCCCTGCAGCACTCGCCACGCTGCTGCTCACACTGGGCAGTCACCACGGTGGTGCCGCTGTTCGTTGAGTGGGGGCGTCTCCAGTTTCTTTTGATACTAAAATGAAATTCGCTTGGTAAGAACCGCACTCGACTTCAGTTGAAGCGCCGCCTGCATGGGGCTGCATCTCGCACTGTTGTGCATGCGGCGGTGATGGTGGCAGCAGATGTATTTGGAGCGGTGCATTCCTTGTCAATGCGTCTTGCATCAAGTTGCGATTCTGAATCTGGGATGTAACTAAGCGAGTCAAGGGGTCATCACTAAAGCTTGCATGCGCAAGCATCCCTCGCCAGCAGCAGTGCTCAGCGGCGCTCAGCGGGCGGCAGCGGCGGTCGAGCTGTGAATGTTGCATTGCGTGCCTCGTTGGTTGGCATGTCTTCCATTTTACCTGCTGCTAAATTCGATAACCTCGCCCTTACTCAGTAGGGGCCCTTGGTTGAGCAGCGGCGGAACCGCTTTCCGCCCAGAACGCACGCGGGCACGCGCGGGCGCATTATGTTGCGTCAAAGGCCTTTTAAAAGCGATTCGAGGCGCCATAACACAAAAGAGCCAGACAACCAGGAAGGGGGCAGCGACAAGTACGCGTTTCCGGGCCGCGCTCGCCCTGCCAGCCAAACGAAACAACACAGAATGCGGCCCGATTTGTATTTTTGGCCCGGCAGCCGTTGGATGAGGCATCCCCACCCGCCGCCGCTGCCGCCGCCGCTGCACTTGTGCCTGTTGCACAAGGCGCAGGCTGCCTGCGTTGCAGTCTTGGCTGCAAACTGGCTGGACTGCACTGTTCGGGACCACCACAAAAGGGTTGCACAGTTGCTGGTGTAGCCGGCAATCAACAAGGTGCGGGGGACATGAGCGGCGGCAACAGCAAAGCGGTGAAAGGTATACCCGATAGGGCTTCAGCCACCAGGCCCCCACTCCTGCCCATTCAGCCGTGACAAGGCGGCGTGCTGTCCGCCATGCAGCATCTGATCACATCGCGAGTCGAGCCTGGCCGGGAGGAGGGCGGCCGCTCGCATCACAGCCCGTGCTGTTGCCGCACCCGCTCAATCGCTGCATCAACTTGCTCCAACGGCTCTGGGTGCGGCAGCTGGGATGCCTCCAGCAGCGGGTGTGCTGCAGAGGCAGGGGCGCGGAAGAGGGAAGCATATCAGGGGCGTTGGAGCAGGCTGCTGCAGCTGGACAGCGCACATCAGTGCGGGCTCGACACAGCAGCCACGCCAGCAGCGCACAGCAACGCCGCGCCAGCAGCACCGCATTGCACGGGCATGCCAGCAGTGTGTGCATGACACCGCACTGCATGGGCATGCCAGCAGTGACTCCTGCCGCTACCTGATGGCTTGCCCAACAGGGCCAGCACTGTCTCAGCCACGCTCTGCCCCAGAGCCTGCTGGTTGTACCTGCGCACGGCATCCCAGAGAACAGGACACAATTAGATCACGTGGCACGCAAGTAGCAAAAGCAACGGCCAACTCACCCGGCAGCAGCAGCAGCGGAAGCAGCAGGCAGCGCCGCCGCAGCCTCAGCAGCAAGGTCAGCATATCCATTCTCAAGCCATCTGGCTTGCTCCCACAGCTCACCCGCCCTCCAGCAGCAGCAGCAGCCGGCCGCCGCACAGCTCTTCTGCCAGGCGCCGCACCGCGGCGGCCAGCCAGTGGTAGCTGCCGGCCTGCAGCTGCAGCTTCTCAAGCGGGTCTTCGTAATGTGCGTCATAACCTGGAGGATTGTAACCAGTTAAGTCAGTGTGTCTGTGGCATTGATTTGATCGATTTCAAGCTTCTTTTGAGTGCGCATTGTAGCCGGGCTAATCCACCCTCTCACCCACCTGCACTGACTGCTGCTGTGCTCATGCTACCTGCTGCGTGCGCCGCTTGCTCCCGGCGGCCGGTGCAGCATTGCTGCTGTGTTCCTGTTACAGTGCCCACCTGCGCTGACGATGACCAGGTCGGGAGCAAAGCGCCGCGCAGCGGGCGCCACAACACGCTCAAATGCGCGCTGGAAGGCGGCGTGCCCGCTGTGCCATGCCAGCGGCACGTTGATGGTGGCGCCTGCCCCAGCGCCTGCACACATTGGGCGCCATGTCTGGTGTGAAGCCACACCTTTGGGCTGGAACAATGTGGCAGGCATGGCCGGCACGCGGTGCGCAGTGGCTCAGGTGCCCGCAGGCATGGCACAGGTGCCGCCCAGCTGCCTTGCAGCATGCCCAGCTGCGCAACATCCACATGCACACACCTGTGCCTGTCTCCTCCAGTGCGCCGCTGCCGGGCCACACGTGCTCCTGGTGCAGGTCGACAAACAGCACCGAGGGGTCGTCATAAAATAGGTCCTGCGGGTACAGAGGGCAGACATCACAGTTGAGTAAGCAGCAACTGCAGCAAGGGGGCCGTCATAAATCCTGCCGCAGAGAGCAATGCAGCTGAGGCGAAGTCGGAGGCAGCTCATGCGGGGCGACAACGCAACGCACAGCATGGCGGCAACAAGCTGCACCACAGGGCATGATTGGATGCTGCCCAAGGCACCAAGTCCCTCACCTGCGTGCCATTGCCGTGGTGCACATCCCAGTCCAAAATCAGGACCTGCGTGGCAACACCAACCAAAGTCAAGTGCCAATGGTGTCCTGATGCTGCGGTGCAGCACAATGGCAGCAGGGCAGGGCGCGCACTTGGAGGTCTGCAGCCTGCAAACCTGTTGACCTGTTACAAGCAAACCTGTGAACCTGCAACCTGTGCCTGCCCGCCTCTGCAGGCTACCCCTATGCCGGCACTTTTCAACACCACAGGGGGTGCATGCAAGCAAACACACCACGCATGGGGTGCACTGCGCCTGCCCACCTTCTGCAGGCCATGCGCCCGCTGTGCGTGGCGTGCCGCCAGCGCTGCATTGTTCAGCAGGCAAAAGCCCATCTGCTCTACCGCGGTCGCATGGTGCCCCGGCGGGCGGCAAATTGAGAAGGCACTAGCAGCCAGCGGCTGCTGGCTGCCGCCTGCACTGCCGCTGCTGCTGCCCGCACTGCCGCCACCCACACCGCCGCTGCCATTGCTCTTGCCAGCAGGGCCGCTGCTGCTAGCCACGAGAGCGTCGATCAGCGCCACGGCTGTGCAGGCCGCCCTCAGGGCATCTGTGTAGCTGGTGGGCGTGGCGTAGGTGGGGCCGTCTGCGGTGGGAGCAGCAACAGGAGCGGCATCGCCATGGTGAGCAGGGCAGGAGCTGTAGCAGCAGCCGCATGAGCAGGAGCGGGAGCAGCAGCAGCATGAGCAGGAGCCAGGCAGTGAGGCTCGGCTGGTGGCAGGCAGCACCCGCGAAGACGGGCAGGGTCCCGTGCAGGATACAGCACAAACGGCGCACAGCAGGCAGGGCACCTGCAGTAACTGCGGCACAGTAAATTAATGAAAGCAGCTGTGTTGCAATGAATGGCATGGCCCACCTGGGTCATCCGGGTCTCGAACCGCGGTGGGGCCGCTCAGCCGGGCAGATGTCGCCCGCAGCTCAGCCACATGCTCTGCTGTGTGCACTGTTTCCAACAGCCCCTCGGGTAGCTGAGAGGGAGGCGTGCCCAGCTGCTCTACCTGCACGGAAATGGGGAAATGATCAGCACCAATGCGTAGCTCTGGCCTGCCCGCAAAATCGCACGGCGACGGCTCGAGCAGCGGTCAAGGGCGGCGGCAGCGGCAAGTCAACGGGCGCTATACCTGGCCATCGGCGCAGCCAGCGAAGACTCGCAGACTCTGCAGCGCCTGTTGGATCGCCTCCACCCTCCCGGGGCACTCGGGGTGGCCCGGAAACTGGTGGCCTGGCGCCGCTTCTATCGCATAGATCAGTCTGGCCATGGGGTCGTGTTATGGATCGTGTGTGGGAGGGCGACAAGCTGACAAGCGGGCCGGCAGGCCTGCCGACGACGTGTGGGCGAAGTGGCGGCGGCAGGCGGCAGCGGTGGCAGCGCACCCTGGGATGGGACCCCTAGCCCTGCTGCTACTGCCGCTGGCAAGCTTGCTGCTGGGTCTTCATAGAGATGTGACATCCGTTGCACGCGAGGCTGCACACTGCTCCCACTTGGCTGCTAGAAGCTCACCAGCCAGGGCACAGACCCCCCACGGGCGACCGGCTCGTACAAGTGCCCCCAACGGCCCATGGTCTTGAGCACCAATAGAGAACTGCTGCCTTGCAACATGATGAATGCATAGGACCACGCCACAGTCAGGCTGATGCGCATGCGCAAAGTTGGCATCACAAATCAGTGCAGCCTCAGCCGCCAGCTGAGGTAGCCCTTGCCAGGCTGGAGGCTGCGGCAGCGCGAGTGCCGGCCACAGTGCCGGCCTCTGCGCTGTGGCCTGTAAGGTGCTCAGAAACAAATGCCACATACTATGCTGCCACATACATGCACTACCAACTGGAAAGTATGCCAAACGCAAACCTACTGCTGCCAGGGGAGGTCTGCTGATGCGGCGCTGGGCGGCGGCGGAGCGTGCCGGACGCAGCGCGGCGCAGCCGCCCTGCCACTGCATCCCTGCGCCTGCCGCTGCACCCCGCATATCTAATCAGGCTCACACAGTGTTTGTTGCGCCACTCAGACGACCAGGAGCCATGGAGCACGTCTGGAAAGGTCGGCGCCCGCCTGCGCTGCAGCGGCGGGGCTGCGGGGTTGCCCATCGTGCTCACCGACCCTACTCGACCGCTGATCGCAGGCCTGTTCGACTGGAGCATGCAGCACCGGGAGGAGGGCGACGGCCCGCCGCGCCCTATGTCCGAGGCGGACCGCCACTTCCTGGAGGACGCCCTCAAGTCGGCGATGATCGATCTGAGCCAGCGCATGGCCGACATCAAGGAGAGCCTGGACGCCGGCGGCGCCGGCGCTGCGGCGGGCGACGGCAGTGCCGCTGCCGCCGACAGTGGCAGCAGCCCTGCCTCCCTGGAGGACAAGGAGCGCCTGCTGGACGAGCTTCTGGAAATTGTGGAGCAGATCGACCTGGCCAAGGGTGGGTGGCGGGTTTTGGCGGTTGTGCGAGAGGCGCTTGCAAGCCGCATCAAAGGGTGGGGAAGGCGGGCGGATGGCATGCAGGGGTGCGGCTGAACAGCTGTACCAAACAGGTCTCTGGTGCAATGCCTTTCAGGCATGATCTGGCAGGTGTGCGCCTGTGTTTGTTGCTGATTGTTGGGCTGCAAGTTTACCACATCTTCCTGCCTGCCCCCCTGTGCCCCGCAGACCTGCACACCATTGGCGGCCTGCCGACGCTGCTGGGCCTGCTGGGCAGCCCCCACCCCTCGCTGCGCTGGCGGGCGGCGGAGGTGGCGGCCACGTGCGTGCAGAACAACCCTTCAGTGCAGGTGCGCCGGGCGCAGCAACTTTGCATGGAGCTTGTAGCTGCTCTTTGCTGGACACGCCGCTGTCTATTGCACTGCTGAGCAGCATGTTTTTGGGAGGAGAGGCAAGGAGTTGCAGGAGCCGATGCCAGCAAGGAAAGCTGCCGCACACCATGTCATACTGTGCTTCAATGCCTGCTTCTATCTTATGGCGCCACTGCTGCTTGGCCAGGCTGGGGATGCCACAGTGTTGTGGCCCTCAACGCCTCGCCGGCTCCCTGCTGCCTACCCGCGCAAATCCTGTTGTTGAACACGCCCTTCCTCGCCTGCCTGGCTGCCTGCACAGAAAGCCTTCATGGATGGAGGCATCATGCCGCGCCTGCTGCCGCTGCTGCACGACGAGAACGCCACGGTGCAGACCAAGGCCCTGCTGGCCATCAGGTGAGGCACTACGCTTGCTAGCACAAGGTCCTGCTGGCCTTCTGTTGATTCGCGGAGCCGCTGCGAAAGACTCGGTGTGCCGCCTGCTGGCTGCACCAGAGGTGTGTGTGGCTGCTCAGACAGCACAGTGTAACCGTTGCTGGCTGCGTGACAGGGGACACCTGCCATCATGATGATCATGGGCCACAACATCTCAACACCTTGATTGCCCCCTCAATCGTGCAGCTGCATGGTGCGCGGCTACCCGCCCGCCCTTGTGGCCCTGCGGCAGGCCAATGGCGTCGCCACGCTCGTTGGGCTGCTGGCGCAGCCCGAGCCGCGGCTGCAGAGGTGCGGTGCGGCTGGCTGCTGGCTGCTGGCTGTGCTGCTGGCTGTGCTTGTGCCGGGCGCTCAAAGGCTTGGGTTCACTGTTGTTGGTTGCACGCGAGGTGTGTCGCTGCGCCGGCCAATTGTGCAGGCATTGCTAGCCGCTGGTGCAGCTGCTCTGCCCTGCCCACACCGCTCCTCAGCCTGCCACCCGTCGGCAAGAAGTGCCCTGCTTTGCTGGCCTTGCTGCCCTCCCGCTGTGTGAAGCCAGGCACCCGCAATCGCCCTCCCGTGCCGCCTCCTTCCTTGTCTCACTCCCTGCCTTCATTCACGCTCTCCCGTACTTGCAGGAAGTGCCTGCAAGTTCTGCAGTACATGCTGCGCGTTGTGCCGCTGGACCGCCAGCCGGCGTGTGCAAACACCAACCTGCTGCCGGAGCTCAGGTGAATCCAATGATTGTTTTAAAGAGTTGGATTCGTCTATAGCATGCTGCTGCACCTGCTGCCGGAGCTCAGGTGCACTTGCAAGCTAGCATGTGTACCAGCTGGCCTGGCTGCTTGCCATGCAGTGAGGACAGCGTAGGTACGTGCAGGTCTGCTGCACCTGTCACCGCTTGCGATGAGCAGCTCTTGCTGCCACTGCCCCTGATAAATCTGCCAACCCGGCGGCCGTATCGCACCTCTCCACAATTTCGCAGCTCGATCCTGGGCTGCGACGACAACGACATGCGGGAGGCGGCCCTGGCGGTGGCGCAGCAGTTGGCAGCAGATGACGGCAGCCTGCGCCTCATGCAGCAGCCGGTGAGGGCACGAGAGCAGCCATGCTGTGCTGTGCATAGGTCGTGGCTGAACGGTGGCATGCTGGTGCAGCGCCTGCTGTGCCGCTTTTAGAAACGGCTGCTTTGTTGCTCTCAGCAACCGCGTGGCAGCAGCGGCAGTGCAGCACGGCTCATAGCAGCGGGGCATGCCCATACATGCAAGTTGATGTGTACACTGCTGCAACCAGCCATTCTAAGTTGGCACACCCTGCTTGTGTTCCCCGCAGGCCTGCGGCTTTGGGGAGGCGCTGCAAACGCTGCAGATGCGGCTCGACACACTGCCGCAGGTGTGTGTGTATTCAGCGCCTGCATTTGGGGGTTGAGTGGTGGCTAGCTTGCAAGGTGTTGCCATGCCCAGCTCACGGTTGAGTGCCGCAGCAGGCGCGGCAGACCGCCCCACTGCTGGGCTGTGGAACCAGCCAGCCCGCAGTTGCACACCGCAGCAGCGCGCTGCCGCGTCTGGACACCCCGCCTGGCTGCCGTCCCCCTGTACTGCCCTGGGTTCTCAACTGTGCACCTTGCCAACTATTCGCAACCGACAGGAGGAGTGGGCCAGTGTGGAGGACGAGGCGGCAGCGGCCAAGCAGCTGGCGGAAGCGCTGCAGCGGGAGCTGCCACCTGCACCAGCACAAGCAGCCGCTGCTGGTGCTGCAGCTGCTGGCGGCGCAGCCAGTCCGCGGGCAGTGGGTGTGGTGGATGACTCCAGCACCAGCGGCGCCCCGGCCGCCGCGCTGCAGCTGGTGGCGATGCCCAGTGCGGCGGATGGCGCGGCTGCAGATGCAGACGCGCGGGCGGAGTGAGCTGCGGGGCGCGGCAGTTGCTGCATGTTGCACGTGAAAGTGAGCTTTGCACCCGCTGGTATTAGGCTGCGTTTCGTATGTGCTGCGCCAGGCATGCAAGACCGCGGGAGAGGAGGCAGTGCGGGGATGAGGCGGTAGTCTTGTTTGATGCCAGGTCAACGAGCCTGGCATGCCAGCAGCTTCAGCAACAGCTCAAGCAGCACGGCGCAGCTTGTGCAGGCGTGTGTCATGTCGGTGGGGCGGCACAAGGGGCGCCCAGTGTGCTGCTGCTGGGACTGCCGCCACTGCCGGGTGCATGCCGTGGGCAGCTGCAGGCTGGTCAACATCATCAGCGTTGCAGTGTGGCCTTGCATTGATATGGCTTCAGCCATGAGGCATTTGAGGGCCACCAGAGGGCCGTGCTGCATACTTTGAAGTACTGGGCGCCACCACGTCTGGAGGCATGTCATTCATGCTCTCGCTTGAGAGCCGGCTTAAAGTTGCTTCGGCTCACAGGCTTTGCATGTCTGCCTTCTTCCTGTAGCCCCATATCCTCGACCTCTTCATGCTCCAGGCCAGCGCTGCTGCCGTTGCATGGTGGCCTGCCTGGAGCAACAACGCCGCGGCGACCAAGCAGGCTGGGCCGGGTGGGCATGCACTTGCCTTTGCCTTTGCGCTTGTGTGGGTATGCACTTGTAACGGCATTCCCCCATGGCTGGGGCCCTTGCGTGATCGATAGCATTGCGGGCACCTTGGTGCCGGGGCAGCGCTGCCCCTTTTTCAAGGGCAGCTTGCCTGCCCAGCGGCGCGGCTTTTGACGGCTGCGTCTGTTGCTGCACTAAGTGCAGAGCTTGATCGCTTTGCCTCCCTGCTTATTTGGGAGCTGCCCCTGCTGGGGTCTTGTGCGCGTTTGCCCTTGGGCGGAGCCGCCTGTGGCAGCCTTTGCCTTTGCCCGCGCCAGCGGCGCGGCAGCGCCGCGGTGAGGGGCGCGGCGGGGGGCGCGAAGCGCCCCCTGCTTTTTTTTTTTTTACTTTGCGTGGGTTACAGCCATTCAGCACAATCCTGTGCTGCCCACTGCGACATCGAATGAATCCAATGCAACAGCGAGGAGCGAGCGCAAAGCATCGCACGGGCGGGGAACAACACGGCTTACCCAAGGCCGGCTGCGAAGCCCCCTGCTGCGCAGCCGCATGTGCGGGGGCCTCCCAGGCACTTGCTGCGGCCGGCAGGCCTCTCTTCTGGGACAAATAAGCTAATTTCGATCGCCGATTGCTTTGCCCCTCGTTGCCCCTCAGCGTCTTTATGTCCAGCAGGAAAATTGGGTAAGACATGCGCCTCATCCAGTGACAGCCCCTCCTCTGAGGGGTCCACGACTATTCTGGGCATCCGCCTAGCCAGTCGCAATAGTATAGTGGTTAGTATCCCTGCCTGTCACGCAGGAGGCCGGGGTTCGATTCCCCGTTGCGGCGTCCCTTTTATGCACCTGCTGCCTGCTGCTGCTCAGGCACACCCGCCCAGGCCAGTCGATTCCCCGTTGCGGCGTCCCTTTTATGCACCTGCTGCTGCTCAGGCACACCCGCCCAGGCCAGTCGATTCCCCGTTGCGGCGATTGCTTTTGCCTGCCCCTGCTGCCTGCTGCTGCTCAGGCACACCCGCCCAGGCCAGTCGATTCCCCGTTGCGGCGCCCGCCAACTGCTGTGCCGCCAGGCGACGGAGGCGCGGCGGCCGCCGCGCACCCGCCTCAGGGCCGCTCCGCGGCCCTGCAGAGCGCCGCGCGGCCGGCTGGGCACCGCCCGGCACGCACCCTGCTAATCCGCTGCCTCGGCCGGCCTGCAAGCCCCTGGACCCGATCCCCGATCCCACTGGCGGTGCGTGAATGGAGCCGCCTGCGTGCCAGCGCCCTCACAGCCCCCATGCCGCCGCCGCTGCCTGCTGCCAGCAGTGCTGGGGGGTGGGTTGACCGCTCTCTTCCCGCCCCAATTGGCCGATCCCCCACCACACCCACCCTCCCCACCATGGGCTGGGCCGCTCTGAGCGCCCAGTAAACGAACGGGGCATCAAAATTGAAGTTTCAAGATCGACTCGTAGGTCCCGCCGGCGGCAAACACTCGACTGCGCAGGCGCCGGCTGGCGGCACGTTGGCGCGATTGATTGCTTTTGACGTCCAGCAGGCAGGCGTGATTGATTGCAATTGCCACATTCACCTGATTCAACAAGGTCGCATGTTACAAGCCGCTAAAGATGCACACGCGTTAGCAAACACAGCGCTGGTGTTGTGAGGTGGCCGCTACAGCGTCACAGGCAAAAATGGCGAGCTTTCTCTGCCGTTGTCAACTCGCGGAAAACACATGTAAGCATCAACGGAGCAACAGCGGGCCCCACCAGCGTCACTTCCTGATCCACTGCTTGCCGGCAATCACAGCGGCAGCCAGCGCAGCAGCGGGTGCCGCTGCCGGCGCCACTGCCACCAGTGCGGCAGCCGCCAGAGCCATCATCGCGGTCGACCCATTGCCGACCGCTGCCCCTGGCGCCGCAGGCTCCCCTTGCTGCTGAGCCACAGCCGGTGCCGCCTCCTGCGGCGTTGCCACCACTGACTGCTGCTGCTGCTGCTGCTGCTGCTGCTGCTGCTGCTGCTGCGGAGCCTGCTGTGCCTGCTTCGCCGTAGCCTGGGCCGCTTGCGCAGCCGCAGACTCCAGCGCACTGTCGAGTGCGGCGCTGTCGGCAGCCGTGGCGCCCAGGCGCGCTTGCGCCGCCTCACTGCAAAGGCGGGGCAGGAGCGAGAGCGCATGAGGTATGACTGCCCTGCATGTGGACTTCAGGCAAGAGCAGCAGCGGCAGTGCATGCAAAGTGCAGCAGCTTGAGTGCATCGTCACAACTGGAAAGACAGCAGTGCCACTGCAAACCAGCAAGCACCGGGGATGCAAGGAGGCGGGTGCCAATCACAGCGTTCACAGCATGTGTGCAGCAACCACAGCGCACATATCATACAGCATGCAGCCCCAGCACTCCCAGCATGAGGCGCAGCAATCAAAGTCACAGCTCCTGCACGCTGCCCGCCACCGCAGCACCATAGCATGAGGCGCAGCACTCCCAGCACAGCAACCACAGCACTCACAGCATGAGGCGCAGCTCCTGCGCGTTGCCCACCCCCGTGCCAGCACTCACAGCACTCCCAGCATGCATCCCACAGCAACCGCAGTACTCACAGCATGAGGCGCAGCTCCTGCACGTTGCCCGCCACCGCCGACAGCTTCTTGGAGCCGCCCAGGCTCTCGGTGCGGCCGTCCTGCAGCAAGGCGGGATGCCGGCAACCTTGCAGTTGAGCAACAGCGGGTGTGCATGGGTGGGCTGGTACTCGCCAGCCCATGTGCAGGCTGAGATGTGCAACCCATGATGCAACCAAGCTGGCGCCTGGTTGCAGACAGGCTTCAAAGCTTGCCGAGCAGCTCGTGAAACGGAGCAGCAGGGCAGCGACATGCAAGCAATCCTCACCTGGCCGGCGGTGTAGCGTGCGCTGGCGTCCATGGCACAGAAGGGGATGCCCAGCTCAGCCGCCAGGCTGCCGGGCTTGCCAAAGTCCTGCAGCAGGGGTTGTGGGAGAGAAGGGAGCATGAAAGCAGGGTCAGCACGTGCCCCAGGGGCAGAGGAGGGCAGCCAAAAGTTGCACTGGTGGCAGTTGGTCACTGGAAAATGTGCGCCAAATCTCCAGCGCCACCCACCTGCATCAGCATCACGCTGCTCTCCAGGAACTGCTGCTGCTCCGCCTCCCCCTGGCCCTGGGCCGCAGCGGAGGCAGCAAACGACGCCGGCTGGGCCTGCGATGGGCAGCCACAAATTGTGATGAGGGAAAACAAGCGTTGGACATGCCCAGCACCCAGCGGTGTGCAGCGGTAGCCGCCAGGCACCTGCCTCACAGACCAAAAATGCAAGTCTCTGAAGTCTCCCATCAGCCGTGATTTGCACCGGTAGTCGCCAGCCACAGTAGGAATGCTTCCAAAGCAACTAACGGATCAACCAGCGCACCTGCGCCCGGGTCCACCAGTCGTCGCTGAAGTCGCCCACCAGGCGGCGCACCGCCACCTCGTGTGGGCGGAAGGAAGTGGAGTAGGGGGGCCAGCCGTCTGAGGCGGCCCGCGGCTCAGGGGTCACCTGCAGTGATGATATGAGGCAATGCAGTGGGCAGGCATGAAGGTGGCAGCCAGCTTGTGGTGGAACTGGAATACTGTGCCGGGAGGAAGTTGAGTTTGGGCCAGCACTTCAACCAACGCTTCAACCCGACGTTCAAGTTGCCAGCCGCCAGTACCAATAAACAGACAAAGATGATTGCCCCACCATGTTGTACAGCACGCCGCCGACCTTGTCAGCACTTCACTGCAATCTCACCCACCAAAACACAAAAGAAGCGCCAAAATTGTGCAGACGGTGCCCACCATGTTGTACAGCACGCCGCCGACCTTGGCCCCGGGCGGCTGCAGGCGCTGCAGGCGCTGCAAGCAGCAGGAGGCGCAGATGAGGGCGGGGTAGGTGAGCGAAGTCACGCATGGAAGGCAGCATGCATGGGGAGCAGGCGCTGCAGGCAGCCTCGCACGCTGCACGCCAGTGTGTTTGTTGGTCACAGGTTGCGCTTGCGATTACCAAGATACCAGACCTACCCTAAACCTACCGAAACGGCCTCTGTGGCGCGGTCGTGGTCGCTCTCCGTGGGCTGGTAGGGGATGTAGCACAGATCAGCGGTGCGCAGCGCCACCTCAGTGGCTGCAAAGGGCATTAAATGATGGGCGGCACAAGATGGTTAGCCTGTGCAGCTTTCAGCAAGTGACACCACTCAGCACGTACACTGGCCTTTGCAGGTTGCACCACTCAGCAGGTTTCGAGGAACGTGCAGGCTGCACAGCGCACCTGGGCTGAAGGTCAGGTCGCCGTCGGTGTCCAGGAACACCTGGTGAAGGGGAGGCGTGGAGAGCAAGAGTGAGTGCATGAGTTGGAAGTGGAAGGAATGGTGGCAGCAGCATCAGCACCAGCACCAGCCAGCACTGCGGTTGGCAGCAGAGGCAGCAACGGCGGCAAACAATAGGCAGCAGGCATAGGCAAGTGCAGTACCCTTGCCGTCTGCTTGCCTGCCAGTCTCCGGGCAGGGATTCGAGGCGGGCGCGCAGGCTGCGGGCCAAGCGCCTGCGTGCATTAGGCAGATGCGGGGTGAACAGGTGAGGGCAGGCCCGGCATCGCACCTGCAACGTCCGGCTGAGGAGAAGGGCTGAGTGCAAGGGCATGGCGCCACCCACTTTGCAGAGCCAGCGCTGCAGAGAGCTCAGTCCCAAGCGCAGCTGCAGTTTCGATTGCAGGTGTGCGATGCATGCAAGTTTGCAATGCAGCAAGCGTCGTGCTCACAGGATGTCGGCTGCGCCGGCGCCGGAGCACGGCTGTTGCTTGGTGGCGCCGGAGGGGATGAGGAGCAGGTTGTCCAAAGGGATGTGGGGGTTGACCTGGGACAGAGAGTGGGAATGCACACAGATCTGTTAAGTAGATGTGATGATGTTAACGGCAGGCAGTGCTACCGGATGGGATGAGCAGCAGGTTGTCCAGAGGGATGTGGGGGTTGACCTGCACAGAATATGAAGCACAAAGGTAGCCGATTTCATGCTGACAGATAGACATGCACCATCATAGTTGGATCGTGCACCTTCAAACAACAAAACCCAGAGAGCTGCTCACCTCCCGAACCGGCAGGCCAAAGCGCTCGGCAATGTTCAGCGCCCCGCCCGCCGCCAGCGAGGCAGCGCCCCGAGCACTGGCCCGCCCAGGAGTGGCCGGAGTGGCGGCCGCCGCAGCGGAAGCAGATGGCACCAGCAGGTGGGACATCAGGTGGGCGGCGGACTTGCCGTCTGCGTGGCGCTCGCCCACTGCCGCCTTGACGTGGGGCTGCCGCCCACCCAGCAGCAGGCGGGAGACGTCCCCAAAGGCGGTGCAGTCGATGACCAGAACGCCAGTGGAGGCATGGGCCTGTGTGGTGGGTTGGTTAGAGCAGAGGGAGGGATGGGCTGCCTGGGTGAACGGCCACAGACGTGGCGCTCGAAAGCGGCTAGCAATGCATGCGACCAGCGCCCAAACTCACGTGACAAAAATGGCGAACCGAAAAAAAAAAAGAAAAAAAAAGAAAAAAAATGCATCTGCCACACCAGCGCCCCGCACCTTTGCAAACTCAGACGCCAACTGGAAGAGGATGGTGGACTTGCCACAGCCGCCCCGCAGGTTGGCAAACGCCACGCTGCGCGCCGGCATCGCGCTCTACAGGCCTGGTCGGCAGCGGCGGCGGCGGGTAGCAGCGGCTTGCGTCGGCAGCGGCGGAGATGGCCTCCTGCGGGCAGCCGAGGCGATCGCGGCGGCAGTTGGATCAGGCAGAGCCAAGACGGCTCGCGCAGAATTCAAGCGGCGCTGCGCTCGCGCTTGCAAGCCCATCGCAGGTTTGATGCACTTGCCCGCAACACTAGCCCGATGATGCTTGCAGTAGGATGCCGAACAAGCCCCGGTCGAAAGTGGGCAGCAAGCTTTGAGCGCGTTTGGCGGGCCGAAGACGTCGGCACTTACCACACAGTAGCACGGAGTGCCTAGCGCGCCGACCAGCGCGCTGCAGCAGTGCAGCGGTGCGCCGCCCGCCGCGCACAGCGTCGCCGCAGCCGGCACCAGCGGCACGCGCTCGCACAACTCGGACAGCCCCCGCTGCACCCCGGCAAGGCCTGGCAGCAGTTTGAGTGCCATGAGATAAGCTCATTTTGAGAGTTGACAAGCCTGCTCATATTTGAAAGCCGGACTACGGTAGCAGCCGGGGCGCCGCTTGCCCTGCCTTCGTGGTCAATGCTGCCTGGCTGTGCTGTTTGAACTGCCGTCCACACGCTCGACTCCCCACATCGGCACTACTGTACTTACAACATTAATAAACCAGCAGATTACTAGCTAACACAGGGCTGAACGGCAGTTACGCATCGACAAGTATTGATAGATATGAAAGGCTTGCAGACCGCAGCTAGCTGCTCGCCAGCGTCAATCGGCGGCAGCTAGGCACAGGCTGGACAGATCACAGGGAGAGAGATTCAGATGATCAGAAGGGCATGCGGCACGGGCCAGATCAGAAGGGCATGCCAGAAGGGCATGTTGCGGCAGGAGCGGCAGAAGCGGACGTAGGCAGGATTTGCTGAGGCACTGTTTGGATTACTGCTGGGCGCGGTGAAGCCTGCCGGGTGGGTGGCCCACACCAGGCAGTGCGCAAACAACGATGAGAAGAGAGGGGAGGGAGTGGGCTTGGAAGAAAAGTGATCAAGAGGGTGCAGGTGGCTGCCGATGGCTGTGCCCCTGGGCATGCCGCTGGGCAGTTCCACCCACCGCCTCGTCTCCGGCTGCTGCAGGAATTGGGCAATAGAAAATGGACGAAGTGTGAGGCGCTGCTGTGTTTGCATCCGAAGGGAAAGCTGCAGGCGCAAGGTCACAGGTACAGGCATGCGCCCGCCCCGCTGCCCGCTGCTATACATGCAACGGATATCCATACATTGATGTGGGCGCTCGCGTTCCAGCCTCACCTCAGGAGCATGGGGTCTTATACTGCCACTGGCCATTGCAGTTGTACCACTGGCACTCGCATGAGTTCCAGTCGGTGTATTTGCAGCCGTTGGGCAGCGTTGGGCAGCGCTTGCAGAACTGGGTGTCGCCATCCAAGTAGTAGCCGGTGTCACAGCCCCAGCAAGGGGTGCACCTGCCGGGGTCCGCAGAGCCAAACCACCCGCACCCTTCTGTGGAGCAGAACTGGCATTGGTTGGTGGCGGGGTCCCAGCCGTGGCCAGGGGCGCATTCGGAGCAACCGCAAAACACGTCGTAGGTCTGGCAGTTGGGTATCAGGTCACACTGCTGACAGGAGCCGACATTCGTGGGGACAAGACCGTTCGCACACTGCGTGGCAGGGCAGGCAAGGTGGTAACACAGCTTAAGGGGTGGTGCTGCGCCGCCAGGCTGCGCCTTGCCGTGCAATCAAGCAAACAGGTGTTGCTGTGCAAGCGTGACAGCAGGTTGCGTTACGTATTCACGCATGCTTGCACATGGGTTGCACAACGCGCGTTGTGCAAATGTGCGCGCGCAACTCTGAGAGCCCACAGCTGACCCGGCCCACCTTGTCGCATGCCCCGGTCTCTGGATTGGGGGCGAATGGCGGCCAACAGGTAGCGCAGCGCGTGCACGAGTCAGGCTGTGCCCGGTAGCAATTTTTGGGAAGGGGCTCCTGGCATGCCTCGCACTGCTTTGCAAAGTTGATAAAGTAGCCGTCGGCACATTGCCCACAGCCGCTGCAAAGGTTGGACCAGTCGGCTGGCCACGCGCAGTTGTCCGGTAGCCGGCACTGCGGCAAGTGTGAGAAATGACGCATACAGCAAAGTGTGCATGGAGCGACTTCAACCCAAAGCTAAGCGTGCTGGACTGCCAGCTAGCTGCCACACGCACTGTACTTGCAATCCATGAGCAAAGCACTGGCTGTCAAAGCCTGGGGCTCACCGGCTTGCAGTCGGGGCCGGAGAAGCCAGGGGCGCAAGAGGTGCAGGCGCACGACTCGTCATAGCCCTGGCAGTTAGGCACTTCTGGGCAGCGCTCGCAACCGCTGTCGGTGCGCCGCCAGCCGTTGGCGCACTGCGGCAGGGCAGTGGCAGGGACAGGCGGCTCCTCAAATGCTTTTGGACAGCGACTGCAGTCGCTATAGACTTCGGGCAAAAATGCTGCAGCAGCACTGCATGCCATGCAATAAGCTACGGACTTTTTCCTGAGCGCTGTCTCAGCAACTCAGGCAGAGCACACTGCTGGCAACCACCCCATGCCAGGCGCAAAATCAACCCAAAATGACCTGCATGCATACAGCAACATGGCCAGTACCTCACTCACGTTATCGCAGTTCTCGCCGGCGTATCCCTCGGCGCACTGGTAACAGTTGCATGAGTTCCAGTAGGTGGCCAAGCAGCGAGGGTTGTCGACACACTGCCCACAGGTGCCGCTCTCGTCGTCCCGGCGGTGGTTGCTTTCGCACAACCAGCAACGTTCGCACTGGTCAGCCTCAAGGTAGAAGCAGCCTGCGGGTTTGTTCTGGCACTGTTCGCATCCACCCCGGACGTCAGGCTTCCAGCCATTGGCGCACTGCAGCAGGGCATGCCGGAAAGCATGGGTGCCTTCAAGACTGCCGCACTGCGCTGCCCAACCAGCGACACACAAGCTTATGATGGCCGAATCACAAGCAGTGACCAGCAGCAGACTGCACAGGTAAATTAGTCAAAGCCCAGCCCAGCCATATTTTGTACAGTGCAATCTTGGCGGCACTCACCGCTTCACACATCCAGCCAACATAGCCATCCCGGCACTTGGCACACCCGCAGGTGTTTTGGTACAGGGTCTCGCATCGTGGGTTCTCTGGGCACTGAGAGCAGGTGCCGGCATACCAGTCCAGCTGATGCGTGTTGGCGCACACAGCGCAGCGCTCGCAGTTGCCTGCCTCAGCCTCAGCGCACCCAGGGGGCTCGGTGGCGCACTGCCCAGCTGCCTCAGGCTGGCAGGCCGGGCCAGAGTAGCCGGCATCGCACGTGGCGCAGGCGCACGTGCTATCGTAGGACTTGCAGTGTTCAATGGCTGTGCAGCGCTCGCAGATGTTTTCGTCTTTGGGCTGCCAGCCATCGTCACACTGCGGGCAGGGGCAGGCAGGAGCCAGACGGCTGGCTGTTGGGTGCTGTGATGTCGGATGTTCGAGGAGCAAACGCGCAGCAAACAGCACAACAACAATCCTTAGCTGAAATTTAGTCTACTGAGAGTGGCAGCTCAGCTCAGCTGCGGGCAAGCTGCTGCCTTCATGCAGCCCTGTTGCCGCCTTATGTCCACGCCACTGCTGCTTGCGCATTCTAGAAAGCTGGAGGGCACGCACCCGTGGCCTGCCACTCACCGTATTGCAGCTGGGCGCCGCAAAGCCGTCCTGCTTGCACTTGGCGCACACGCACGTGTTTGGCTGGAACTCGGAGCAGGCGGGCTGGGCGGGTTCGCAGGCGATGCAGCCCCCGCTGCCGTCTGGTTTGGGGTAGAAGCCGTTTAGGCACGTCGGGCCAGGATCCTGCTTGGAGTAGAGATGCACAGGTGTAGCACAGTGGGTATCAAGAGAGAGAGAGAGAGAGAGATGGGTTAGGGAGCAGCCTACAGCACGTGTTGCAATTGCAAGGAGCTCCGTCAGAAGTGGCGCGCAGAAGGCGTGGCTCATGTGGCGGCATTACCGAGCAGCTGCGCACACCGGCGGCTGCAGCGCAGGCGGGTGACACAACACTGTACATCCCTGTGCCGCCCTGAGGGCATCCCAGTGGGCATCACGGGGATAAACATCTCCAGTTACCGGCTCACCTTGTTGAAGGCGCTGGCCGCCTCATCGAGCGTGTAGCCGCTGGCGCAAGTGACGCACTCGCTGCAGGAGTTGGGCTTGAACTTCTCGCAGTTGGTGGCGGGGGTCTGGCACTGCTCGCACTTGCTGCTGCCGGCGG
>VFQQ010002667.1_pt1 | contig 19357 bp, 21 predicted proteins | sample 3512341 | NCBI WGS metagenome assembly VFQQ01 (sample SAMN10412373, study PRJNA504923) | tailings metagenome | isolation source: Relicate 2 Philex TSF1 revegetated site | place: Philippines: Tuba, Benguet | collected 2017-08-29 | reverse complement strand
TGGAGATGCTGAAGGACAAGCCGATCACGGATTCCGCGCTCCGGGTCTTCAAGAAAGTGAAGGCCGTCCGCCAACTGGATTTCGCCCACCTCATGGTCAGCATGGGCAACTATTCACGCGGCTACGCGCAAGCTCTGCTCATCGCCACCCCGCAGGAAATGCTGGTGAAACCTGAGTCCCCAAAAAACATCAAGGGGCTCAAGCCCGAGGAACTGGCCCAAATGGAGCGGGAGATGGAAACCCTCGAGCGCGATTTTAAGATCTACCAAGACAGCTACGGCGAAAATACCCTTTCCCTAAATGTGATTCAGCGCTTTGTGAAGCGACTGGTCGAAAATCCCCAGATTGCGCGATTTCTCAACAAACGATACGCGGAAATTATCGAGGAGCTTAACGATCTAGTGGCGCTAGAAGCACTATGATAAGGGGCGGCGGGAATGGAGCTCCAGTTCACGCTCGCAGTGCAGGCTGCCCTGCGCGGGAGGCACCGCGCACATCGCCGTCCAGCGGCAGAGACTGCTGCATCGGCGGTTCGGCGAGCGTCTCGGTAGCGCGTTGCTTTGCGCGGAGCAGAATTTCGCATTGAAGCCTTCCGGACCGAAGCGGTCGTTAGCGAATCCTTTTGGTTCGAATGGGGGAGAAGAGCGCATCGACTTCGCTCGGGTTGCACTCGTTGGTTGCGCTCCTGTGTAAATCTGCCAAATCCAATTCCGCCCTCGGGCCAAGGGCGGACATGCTTCTCCTGTTTCTCATTGGTATTGTTGTTGGGGCCATTGCTGGCGGCGGTCCGGGAACCGTATGGGGCGGTATCATCGGCCTTGTTCTCGGCGCCCTGTTGCGCGGCAAGCAAGAGCCTCCTGCGAGCGCACCCACACCACGGCGGGCGATGCAAACTCCGCCTCGCATTGAGATGACGATTACGACAGGGAGAAATTCTGGATCCGGCCGCACTTCGCCGCTCCGCTGGGTCGGCTCGGGGGTTCCCATCGAAATCAAGGGCCGGCGGATTTCGAGCGGCATGATTTATGTGGCCGAGGGGCGCACAGAATCGTTTGAGCCGTCCACCATCGGTTTGAATTTGGCTGCCACTAAGCCGGGCATGGCTCCGGACGGCCCATTGCCGTACTGGCCGGCCTATTACTCGCTGAGCGCAGCGCAGCGAGGCAATTACCTCGACTGGCTTGCGCAGGGCCGGCGCGATGCTAATCCCGCCAGCCGCGAATTCGGCTATCTATTCTTGTTCTTCTACGGTCTCGAGAGGCGCGTCCTGATCGACAAGGACTATTCGGAGGAAATCGGTCGGGAGGTCGCAGAGATCATGGTACGCTACGGCGCTTTCGGCCGCTCCAAATCGTTGCCGAGCTATTTCTCGCAACTGCTTCATTTCTGGGCGCACCGACAGGGCGAAGAGCGTTACGCACAGCTTTGGCCGTGGATTCTCGAACTCGAGCACAACGTTCTTGATGATGATGAACTGAAACTGATCGTCGGCAACCTGGCCGCAAGGGGCGAGCGAGCGCCGCTGGCTGTCGCCCGCGAGATAGCTGCTCGCGATGACGAAGCCATGCGTTCCAACGTGGCGACCAGGTCGCCGCGGGAATTCCAGCAGCTCTTCAGCGAACGCTTCGCCGCCGCATTTCCGCGCGGGCTGCCGGTCGAGAAGCGGTCGGGATCGACTCGCGTCGACTATGTCGCGGCGAGCGCCGCGCTGCGCTTCGACGGGGAGGCCATGGCGATCTCGGCTCAGACGCAATCCGCCGGAGTACCTGCGGCCGAGAAACGCCAGCTGGTCGCGCTGTGGAACAGCTGCTGCGAGGATTTGCTCGGCTATCTCCGGGCCAAAACCCGCAACGTCAGCCAAGGGGTGCATCTGGAGACCTTGGTCGCGATGCCGGAGGAGTTCGCGCGACAGGAACAAGGCGCCCTCGCGTTGAAGTTCGACGAACTGCTTACCCATGCCGCCGCGGAGGATTCCCATTACTTCCTGATCGCGGGAGCGCTGTTCACTTTCTTCGGAGAAGACGCCCGCGAAAAATACACGCTCACGCAATCGCGCCAGCTATCGCTGGGCTTGCGGCGGGTCGGGTGGCTGCTGGAGCCCGATCCCTTGCTTCATGCGTCCGCGCTTCGCGCCGATCAGGAGGTCGTGCTCTTCCGAGGGGATTCGCCAAATCCCGCAGGTGATTATTTGGGTCACTGCGCTCTGGTTCAGCTCGCGACTGAGATCGCGCATGCCGACGGCGCCACCGATTTGCGGGAGAAGGATACTATCTCCGTGTTCATCGATGAAGCGCCCGTTTCCGAGAGCGAGCGACGCCGGCTGCGCGCCTGGGCCGCTTTGTTGAATCGCAATCCGGACAACGCGCCCGCCGGTTTGACGAAGATCGCGAAAGCGGTGCCCGCCCCAAAAGCGCAAGCGGTGGCGCAGCTACTGTGCCGCTTGGCTTCCGCCGACGAAATCGTCACCAAGAGTGAACAGAAGGTTCTTTTCCGTATTTTTCGGGCGCTCGGACTTTCGGCCGCAGTGCAGGCAGAATTTCGGCGCTACCTTGACGGCTTTGAGGAAGTGCGTGTCAGCGCCGCAGAGCCAGAATCCGCGGGCGAGCCGATTCCTGTTCCTGCTTCGGCAGCGCCAAAGCTCAGCCTCGATCGCGATCGTCTTGCCCAGTTGAAGGCCGAAACCGCCGAGGTAATTCATATTCTTGCCACGGCGATGGCGGACGCCGAACACGAACCCGAACCAACCGCGCCGGTTGCTGCGCCGGTCGCGCAGCGGCCCGAATGGTGTGTCGGCCTGCCGGATCCTTACGTGCCCGTCCTCCTATGGCTAAGCACGCAGGATTCTTGTGCCCGAGTTGATTTCGAGCGAGTGGCGAAGGAACACCACCTGATGCCCACAGCGGCGCTCGACGCGATCAACACCTGGTCCGACGAGCACCTGGGCGATTTTCTCCTTAGCGACGAAGACCCCATCATGATTCAACGGTCGCTGCTGCCCGCTCTCTAAATTTATGTCGACTCACGCTCCGAAGATTAAGCCGCGCGAACGCGATGCGGTGCTGCAATCTCTCCAGGCCGGCCTCGTGCCGAAGATCGGCCTCCATCTCATTCAGGTCGGACGCAAGCAGGAGGTTTCTGCCGTGCTCCGCGACGTGGAACGAATCGAAAACGGCGGTGCCGCATTTCGAATAGTCGTCGGACGTTTCGGCGCAGGGAAAAGCTTCTTCCTCACGCTCACACGCAATCTGGCGCTCCAAAAGAAGATGGCGGTGCTTTCCGCCGACATCACGATGGATCGCCGGCTGCAAGCCAGTGGCGGCCAGTCCCGAGCTCTCTACTCGGAACTGGTGCGCAATCTGGCCACCCGAGCGAAGCCTGAAGGCGGCGGCTTGCGGTCGGTCTGCGAAGGCTGGATCACGAGCGTGCAGCACAGCGTTAAGGCGACGGGCGGGACCGACGAGCAAGTCAGTCAGCGCATTCGCTCGGATTTGCGCGATCTCAACGATCTAGTCGGCGGCTTCGCCTTCGCCGAGGTGCTCGGCAAATACTACGAAGGCTACGTGGCGGGAAATGACGCGTTGCAATCCGCCGCGTTGCGCTGGATCCGGGGCGAATACACCACGAAGACCGAGGCCCGCCAGGATCTCGGCGTCCGTGAAATCGTCGACGACGAGAATTTTTACGGCATGCTCAAATTATTGGCCGCGTTTGTCCGCAAAGCAGGATTCGCGGGCCTCTACGTCTGCCTCGACGAAATGGTGGTGCTGTCGCATCGCCTGCCGAGCGCCCGCGCTCGCCAAGCCAACTACGAAGCTCTGCTCACAATCCTGAACGATTGCTTTCAAGGAGGCGCGGAGGGCATCGGCTTCTTGCTCGCCGGCACCGACGAGTTTCTCGCCGATCCGCGCCGGGGACTCTTCAGCTACGAGGCATTGCGATCGCGCTTGGCCGACAACCAGTTCGCCACGAGTGGCGCGGCCGACCTGGCCGGGCCGGTGCTTCGCCTGCCGAACCTGACGGCAGAAGACTTGTTCGTCCTGCTTTCCAACATCGCGAACCTCCATGCTTCTGGAGATCCCGCCAAGCGTCTCGTACCCGACGCTGCGATCGAGGCGGTGCTCCATCGGGCGAATGACGTTCTCGGCGCCGAGTTCTTCAAAACACCGCGCGATGTCGTGCGCGCGTTCGTGGGCCTGTTAAACGTGCTCGAGCAGAATCCCCAAACCGATTGGCAAACCCTCGTGGGAGCCGATTTCATCAAGAAAGCCGCTGCCCCGATGTCGGCGGAAGAGGCGGTCGCCTCCGGCGAGGTCGCGCAAGACGACGACACCGAACTCGCCAGCTTCAAGCTCTAATGGCCGAATCGGCGTTCAGCCGGCTGAGTCCCGGAATCCAGCAAGCGCTCTTCCGGCTGGGTTGGCCCAGCCTGCGTTCAATCCAGGCGCAAGCCATCGAAGTGCTGCGCAGCACACCGCATGATCTCATTATCGCAGCGCCGACGGCGGGCGGCAAGACGGAGGCCGCGTTTCTTCCGATCTTGTCGCAACTGGAGGAACACCCTCAGGAAATTGTCCTCTACGTCAGTCCGCTGAAGGCGCTGATCAACGACCAGTGGGGCAGGCTCGATCGTTTGTGCCAAGACCTGCAAATACCCGTGCGCCGCTGGCACGGGGATGTTTCGGCGACCGAAAAGAAGTCCTTTCGGGACCGCCCGGCCGGTGTGCTGCTCATCACCCCGGAATCGCTCGAATCAAATTTCGTCAATTACGGGCGCGCGTTACCGCGGCTCTATGCGCAGACGAGCTTTATCGTCATCGATGAATTGCACATTTTCGTCGACGGAGTGCGAGGAATGCACCTCCGCAGCCTGATCAGCCGGCTCTGTGCGGCCGCGGGCTGCCAGCCTCGCTTGGTAGGTTTGTCCGCGACGTTGGGAGACCCTCAGCTTGCCCGCCATTTCCTCCGACCGGATTCGCCGGAGCAGGTGCACTTTCTGGTGGAGTCCGGGGGCGGTCGTGAGATCCGGCTCGGTCTTCGCGCGTTTCTCGAGCGGCCTCGGCTGCATGAGGGCCAACGATTGATTCGCCGCCTGACCCCGGAAGAGGCTTCGCTCCTGCCGTCGGCACTCGCCGGCAATGCGTGGCAAAGCGATCGGCCGCTCGCGGCTTTGGGACCAGGCTTGGGGCTCGCACCTCGTGCCGCCGAGGAGCTCCCCCGAGACGCCTTGGAGGATATCGCCGACGACGTCACGACTCACTTCCAGGTCGGCACGAATCTCGTGTTCGGAAACAGCCGAGCTACTTTGGAGGAGCTGGCCGATTATCTTCATGAGAAAGCGTCCGCGCAGCGGTGGCCGCACGACCCGTTCCACGTTCATCACGGTTCATTGGCCAAGGGTGTTCGCGAAGATGTCGAAGCGCGCCTGCGTGGCGACCTGCCTGCTACCGCGCTCTGCACGAGCACGCTGGAATTGGGCATTGATATTGGCCACGTGCGGACCGTGGGGCAGATCGACCCCCCATGGAGTGTTGCCGCCGCAATTCAGCGCCTGGGCCGGTCGGGCCGCCGGGCAGGGGAGCCGGCGCGGATGCGCCTCTACAGCCGCGACGAAACGCCGCATACCGACTCCAGCCTGACCGACCTCCTTTTTCCGCGCCTGCTGCGCTCGATTGCGGTCGTTCAGCTTCTGCTGCAAAAGTGGGTGGAGGCGAAGCAGACGGAACGCCATCATCTCAGCACGCTCGTCCATCAACTGCTCAGCATCCTTCGGCAAACTGGCGGAATTTCAGCGCCGTCTCTCTACGATCAACTTTGTGTCAATGGACCATTCCGTCGCGTCGCTTCGGAGTTGTTCATCCGCCTACTCCGCGGCCTCGGTGAGCGACAGGTGATCGAACAGATGCCGACCGGCGAAATTATCCTTGGTTTGCGCGGCGAGCGCCTGACCGCAGAGCACGATTTCTACGCCGCCTTCGCTTCGAACGAGATATTCTCCATTCGTCACGACGACGTCGTAGTCGGCGAAATGCCCGCCGACAAGATCCCGCCCAAGGGGCAATGCTTTATCTTGAACGGACGGCGCTGGCAGGTCGCCGAAATCGGTGCCGCCGAAAAAGCGGCCTGGGTCGTGCCAACCCGCCAGCGTGTTCCTCCGTTATTTGGCGGAGAAGGGGGAGACATCGATGGGCGCATATTTGCCACGATGCGCGAAATCCTGAACGATTCGGGCATGCCGGCGTTTCTTGATCCGGCTGGCAGATTGCTGCTCGCTTCAGCGAGGGTTGCCGCCGACGGGAGTGGCGCGAGCGCGCGAGGCTGGGTAATAACTGAAGGCCATTTGCTCTGGTATCCATGGGAAGGGACGCGCGTCACCCGAACCTTGCGTCTCATGCTGCAGAAAATCGGAGTTAAGCACGAAATCGACGAACTGTCCCTCTGGCTGCCGCGCGTCTCTCCGCCGGAATTCCTGCGCGTGCTTCATGACCTCGCCGCCACCCAATTCGACCCTCGAGAGCTCGCAGCCGAGATGGCGGTGAAGACATTCGACAAGTATGACAATTTGATTCCCGAAGACGTGCTCGATGCCGCGAATGCCGAAGACCGCCTCGATTTGAACGGCGCACAAGAGGTGGTGAAGCGGCAAATCGCCTCGTTCGGTGGTGGCGGTTCCTCAGTACGGACGCACTGAGGCGCGTCTTCGGATGGGCTTCCCGCTGGTACTGAAGCCGATTGCGCGATGCTGATCGGCGCGTTGCAACCTTGCACCCGCGAGCATCACGCACGTGTTTTCAGACGCTAGGGTGATGCCGGACTATACGGCGCCAGCGCCAGCTTCGTCTCATCCACCTGAGTCCACGGCACCTGGCCTTCCGCGACGCCCACGATCTCGAATTCCTCGCGTTTCAGCCCCAGTCTTGTCCTCACCGCCAGCGCCGCGGCACTGGGCGTCTCGGCGTTGACCGTCTCCACCAAGTGACCGCCATCCGGCACGACATACGCGATCACGGTGTAGGTGTTCAGATCGTCGGCTGATCGCTGGTCAGGTGTGCTCATCGCACCACGCTTGCCGGTTTCGGTACCATTTGGTTCAACGCCAAAGTTCGGAATCGATTCCTCCCGTCCTTCGTCAGTCTTCATGGTTCATCGGCACCGCGGCAGTCGGGTTCGGGCGTCGTGCCCGATGATCCACGGTGCCAGCCGTGCGTTGCTTCCGGCCGCACAGCTGCTACGGCCCCACGGGCCGGGATGGAGGAGCGCAGCGCAGCGAGCACTCCATGGCGGCTGTGCTAGGCTGGGGAAGCGCGCGACGGCTCCAGCTATTTCCCCCGCGAACGCAGCTTCTTCTGCTTTGCCTTCGGTCGATGGGTGACCTTCGCCGCGGATTTCACCAAGCGGAACGAATTTTTGCCTTCCCGCTGCACGGTGATCACGCCGCCCAAGCGATGGCCGGCCACGCGAATGGCCGTGGCCCGCTTCAAGTCGTCCACACGCACGAATTTCTTTTTCCCCTTCAAAATCTGTTCGGCGATTTCCTTGTTCTGCATTGCCACGCTGTACCACATCCTGATTCCGCAGGCTAGGGAGATTCGGTGCAGCAGACCCCGCTGTCTCATTTGGATTCGTCGGAGTCCTTCTTCAACGAGCGCTTCTGGCAGGGTGCGGCGACTGGCGGCAAAGCGCGAGTCGCGCGTCTTTCTAAAAAGAGGAGGCACACACGTGGCCATCTCGCTGCATGCCACCCGCTACTACCGCTGAAACTTCCGTCTTGGCTTACCGCTATAATTGCCCCGGACGTCCGCTCTTCGCCTGGCTGGCCGCCCTGATCTGTTCATTGGCGCTCCACGGCGTGCTTTTCGTGGATCAGCTCTTCCCTCGCGTCGTCCCGCCGCCACCGCCGCCGACACCGGCGGAAATCATGCAGATGGAAATGCCGCCGCTCGAACCCGAAGAGGTGGAAACCGTCGAAGCGCTCGGCGAAGCCGCCGACGAACCGGGCATGGCTCCCCCACAACTGGCCGACGTGCCGAGCGTGCGCGTCGATGCGTTTGCCCAGTCGATCCAACCGCCTCCGCCGCCCGGCATGGCGATCGGAAAAGGCATGTCCACCATCCCGGTGGGCAGAATGGGTTCCGGCTTGGGCAAAGGCATGGCCAACCTATTCGACGTGCACAACCTCGACCAGCAGCCGGCAGCGCGCTCCGCGATGCCCCCTGATTATCCCTACGAGATGCGCCGCCAAGGCATCACGGGCACGGTTGACGTCGATTACATCATCGACAGTGAAGGCAATGTCGTCGCCGCGCAGGTCATCGGCTCCTCGAACCCCGCCTTCGAAGTGGCCGCACTGAATGCCGTCCGGAAATGGAAATTCCGTCCCGGCAAAAAGGGCGGCCGCTCAGTGAACACCCGCGTGCAGCAGCAGATAAAATTCAATTTGGAGCAGTAGCTCTCCGGCCGCGGGTGCGATTGTGTTGCCACTCGTTAGTCCAAAAACAGCGGCGAATCGTCATCGGGCAGTTCGGGCCTCCACGCTCACGTCATGCACGCCGCCGATCTCCCGCAGGCGTTCCACCAAGCGTTCCTCTATCGGCGCACCTCCCGCCGGTACGATTCTGATCCGCATGGCTCCATCCCGCACAAACACCAGCAACAGGTCGGGCTCGACTGCATGCTCCTTCAGCGCCAGCGCCACTTGCAGCAGCAGAGTAATCCGATTGACCGTCAGCGGAGCCTGAAAGGTGAGGGACGGAGGCATGGAAAATGGAGCAGGGGAGCAGTCTGTCTCTCGCGCGGTCCGACGATGCATCTCCCAACGCCAAGAGGGCTCACAGAAGAGACGCGCGAGCGAAGCAATGCACACCGGTCTATGACTCAGATGGCCGCAATCGCCGCTATGACGGGAATTCCGGCGCCTGCTCCTGCGGGTTTCGGAGCCTTCACGCGTCCTCTTTCATGACCCCGTTCATGAATTCCACCCCCACACCTTCGGCAGCGGACGATCCCCGCTGCATCCCGATCAAGCTCACCCAGCCGCTCCCCGTCGGCGACGCTTGCGAATACCCCCGTTACACGGCACTCGATCACCACCTCTGGCGTACGCTCTATGAGCGCCAGGAAAAACTCCTCCCCGGCCGCGCCGCCGACGAATTCCTCACCGGTCTCGCCACCCTCGACCTCGACAGCCACCGCGTTCCCGCACTCGCCGACGTCTCCGCCCGGCTGCACCGTGCCACCGGCTGGCGCATCGCCCGCACGCCCGGCCTCCTCGATGCCGGCGACTTCTTCGGCTACCTCGCGCAGCGCATCTTTCCGTGCACCGACTACCTTCGTTCCGCCGACGAACTCGACTACACGCCCGCCCCCGACTGTTTCCACGACATCTTCGGCCACACCCCGATGATCGTGCATCCCCGCTTCGCCGACTTCTACCAGAAGGTCGGCCAAGCCGCCCTGCGCTGTGGTACGAACTTCCACCTCTTCGAAGGCCTCACGCGCATCTACTGGTTCACCGTCGAGTTCGGGCTGATCAAGAACCCCGGCGGTCCCCGCATCTACGGCAACGGCATCATTTCCTCCTCCGGCGAAACCCTCCACAGCCTTTCCGGCAAGGCGCAGATCCATCCCTTCCTTCCCGGTGTCGTCGCGCAGCAACCTTACGATATCTGGCATTTCCAGGAACGGCTCTACATCGTCTCCTCTTTCGAGGAACTCGAATCCTCCTTCGACGCCTGGTGTCGCAAGAACGCCATCGCCTGAACATGCGATCGGCGCCCTTCGTTTCCCGCCCGCAGCACGACCGCCTCGACTTCGCCCGTGCGCTCCGCGAGCGCCCGGCTGACTTCACCTCACTCGTCATCCGCTCCTCGGCCGGCTCCTGGCGTATCCGCGCCATCCCCGCCGAATGTACGCTCACGCTCCGCGACACCACCTTCCGCCGACCGGACCGGTCCAACCATACCTGACTGGCGGCGTTCTCCCACCGTGAACGCCAAGTTGAGGTAGAACAGCACTTGGAGAACCCGCGGTCCTTCCGGCACCTCGAACAACACGCCCCGTCCCGCGCGCACGTCGGCTTCGAACGGCGCAACTTGGTCCCCCTCTCCCACGAGCCAAATCACCCGCTCGGCCGGCACAGTTCGCAGAAATTCTCCGAGTCGCTCCTTCTGCGCGCCTCCCTCCGATCCGATCACGATCACGACGCCGCGATAAATCGAAAGATATCTCCACGCTTCCGCTTTCTCCAACACCTCGCTGAGCCCCACCTTGATCACGGGATTCAGCATCTGCTGAAACGCCGCCTCGACGCCCCAGCTCCGTTCTTCCGCACTCGGGTCATCATCGATCAACAGCAACGTAGGGATCATGGCAGCGGGCACGGCTCCACCGCTCGCGCCAGCGGGACGCAAGAAATGCAGAGGTGACCGTCAACCAAGACGCCTGGGCGCCTCTCCACCGGTAGCGCTCCGCCCCGAATCCCAAAAACCCCTCGGTCCACCCGTGCCGCTCAGCCCTACGGGCAAACGTCCGCTCGTCCGTCTTCCTTTCTATCTACTCGCTTCCCCAATCTCACGGTCGCCTGTTCGTCCTGACCTTCCCGTCCACCGGCAGTCCGGTTCTCCACCGCAACCACTGCCTGGAGATCCGTGCGCCATTGGAGGAAATCGGACGCTTCTCCACCCGCAACGTCGCCTATCGCATCGCGCGCCTCACTCACCGCAACGTCACCGGCTGCGCCTCCTGCGGCACTCTTGCCGCCATCCCACCGTCGGATCTTCCCAGCACGCCGCGCAATACCTCACCATAAACCTCTGCGATAAATTCCGCGCGCGACGGCCTCTGCGATTTTCTCAGGACGCTTGCCACCTGATTCTTCACCGTCGGCTCGGCCCTCCCCAGTTCTCGTCCAATCGCCTTGTTCGACCAGCCTGCCAAGACGAGCAACGCGACCCGCTGTTCCGCCAGCGTCAGCCCCAATTGCTCCAGCCGCAGCTGGCACCGCAAAGAAACGTCATCGAGAGGAGTCGTCACACTCCACACGACGCGCGGCCCACCCTCCAGCAGTAGTCCGATTTGTTCTCCTCACGTCATACGCCTCCGGGAAACACCCGCTCCACGCGTCGTAGAGAGTAACCCTGACACCAAGTCCGTTGCTTGGTTTGTTCATTGTTTGATCCGCCGCTGCCGGGTGTGCCGGCAGCGGCTTCGAATCCATGCCACCCACACTCCCGCTTTCCCGCCGCTCCGACGGCCAATGGGTCCTCCACATGCGCTATCGTCCTCTCAACGGTCGCCGGCATTCCTTCCGTCGCCCTCTCGAAACGCTCTGCGCCGCCACCGCGAAGCGCCGCGCGCTCGCGCTTCTGACCGCCATTGGCTCCCGGTAGATACTATTCGGGCGTTGCTGCAAACCCGCTCCCGTCTATTGCTGGGTTCCCATGGCCAACAATGCACATCAAAAACTCGCCGCGCTGAAAGCCCAAGTCGCCGCACTCGAAGCGAAACTCAGCCGCGAGAATCAGAAGCTCGCCGTTCTCCCCGCGAAACACGGCTTCAAATCGATGGATGCCTTCATCGCCGCCCTGCGCGCCGCCTCCGGCGGCAGGTCCGCGCCTGCCACTTCCGTCTCCTCCACCGGCCGTAAACCTCGCGCCAAGATCACTCCGGAAACCAAAGCCAAGGTGAAGGAACTCGTGAAAGCCGACAAGACCGGCTCCGAGATCGCCAAAGCGCTGGGGATTTCCCTCCCGTCCGTTCAGAATATCAAGAAGGAGCTCGGTCTCGTCAAAGCCCGCAAGTAATCGCTTGGAAACCGCGCGGATCGGAATCACCTACCGCCCGCTCCGCTTGGCATGGGCGGTGCACGAAGGCGATTTTGCCGCACTTCGCCGCGCCATGCGGAATTCGTTCGCGCTCTGGGGCGGGCAAACGTTCCCGATCCTCGTGATCGAGCGCAAGGCCGAGGCAGAAAAAATCGTCGCCGATTATTGCGTCGATGTGATTTGCCCCATCAAGTCCACCAACGAAGCGACCGCGTTCGGCGCCGCCTTTCCGCACCTGAGCAGTCCCTTTCACAACGACCCCGTCTTCGATGGCTCGGGCGGTGTGACGGTGCTGGACCTTCGCAATCTGATCAAATATCGGCGAACTCGAGTGGGGGAGAGAAGCCGGGAATGGACCTATACGATTGTCGAATGGGATCACGACGATCCTCTGGCCGATGCGATGTTGAGCCATTTCGGGCGATACCCGCTGCCGGACGAAGCAGGATTCGATTACCTGAAATTCCTTAGGAGCGCGGTCAACACCCGCACCCAAACAATCCCTTCCGGCGCCCCCTGGCCCGCCACCAGCGACAATCCGACGATCTCTTCCTTTTGCGCTCTGGGTCTGAGAGCGCCCCGGCACCTGCCCGGAAATTTCGAAACGGGCCTTTTTATGGGCGAGGCGTCGAACTTCGATGACTTGGTCACGCACTGGAATCTCCGCGCCCGCGGCGTCGACCTTCTCTTCGTCGATCGCCGTGCGATCCCACGGTATCGCTTGTTGATTCCTCTCTGGATGCAGCGCCCGGGAGGCCGGCGTTTGGTCTCAGCTCCGGAAGAGCCGCAAAAAATTCCGGTGTACTCGCGTGGAGACCGTCACGCGGACGCCGCGCTGATCGGCCCCCACGCCTTCGGCATGCAAGTCGATCTCGTTCGCGACCCCTCCCTTCCGCTCTATCTCGGCGAGACCTCCACTCTCGGGGTGATCGGTGATTACGAGGGCACACCGCGTGTTTCGTTCGCTTTCACCGATAAACCATTTTCCGACGAGATCGGGCTGCGGAGCCAGTTTGTCGTTGCGACCATCAGCTGCCGCGCCGCGCTCGCAGTCGACTCTCCCCACACGTTTCTTCCGCCGCACGTCCCGGAATTGAACCGAATCTTAGGCCGCCAAATGGCATGGGGCCACGAACGTTTTCGGAGCGAGCCGACCGGAGTGGGCCTCATCACCCACGTGTGGCAAACCGACGGCTTCCTCGTCGCGGTGCCCTTCGTCGACCTTTTCCGCCACCTCTTTTCCCTCGCCGGCTACGAAGCAAAGCTCAGTTCCGCGGGCCTCATCGCGCGTCAAGTAATTGCCCGGTTGGGCGGTCTACAAGGAGCCCGGCCATTCAAGATTCCCGGCGTGCGCCGCCTCCTCAAAACCTACGGCCCGACCCAGGCCTTCAGCAAGCGGACCGCGCTGCACACCATCGGCCAGCCCGACCCCAATTTGCCCGGTCCGGGATTCTCTGCTCACATCGACCTGCACATCGAACCCACGGAGCACGCGCATCGCCTCACTCCCGGCGAGGTGCTCGGCTACTTGGTGCAGCACGGCATTCTGCGCATGGGCACGCAGCTGCCGTGTCCGACTTGCCAGATGTCGAGTTGGGTTCCCTTGGACACCTACCGCCACGAACTCACCTGCGAATTGTGCGGAACCTCGCAAGACGCCTCCCGACGGCTGCTGAATTCCGAGTGGCACTTGCGGCGCTCCGGGGTCATGGGCACCCAGGAGCACGCTCAGGGTGTGGTGCCCGTCGTCCTCACGCTGCAACAACTCGACATCAATCTTGCCGGGGCTTTCGGCTGCGACGCTTACGTCCCCTCGATGGATCTCCTTCCGCAACCCGGTTCGAGCGGTCCCGCCTGTGAGGTCGATTTCGCCTGGTTGCAGCGTCCGTTTCAATTCGGCGCCACTCGAGGGGAACTCCTGCTGGGCGAATGCAAGGACGGCAAAGAAATCGATCAATCGACCATCGATCGCCTGCGCAATCTGGCAGAGCGCATTCCCGAGAAATATTTCGACGTCTTCATCATCCTCGTGAAGTTGACCCCCTTTACCCCCCAAGAGGTGGCGGGTGCTCGCACCCTGAACGAAGGCAGACATCTGCCACGGGTCATCATGCTCACGGCGCGAGAACTAGAACCCTACCACTTGCTCGAGCGCACAAAACTCGAGTTCAGGATCGATGAACACGCCCAAACCCCGCTCGATTTGGCGCGCGTGACTTCTCGAATCTATTTTCCGAGCAGTCGGTGGACTTAAATCTCGATCGAATTTTGGTCGCCGTGAAGTCGGCGGTTGCGTGCGAATGAGCCTAGCTAAGCGCCGTGCACGGTGATTTTCTTCGCGCGATAGGAAGCCCCGCCAGAAATGTTGTGCAGAATGCGAGAAACCTCGGTGGCCTTGAACGAGGTGATCGCCTCCATGCCGAGCGCCTTAAAGGCGGAATTTGAGATCAGCATCTTCCCTTGCGGACTTTTGTCCTTTTGCTTGATCGCCGACTGAAGCCGCGCGGCCACGTTCAGAGCTCGACCAATGTATTCATCGACACCGTTCATTCGGATCCGAATCAGCGTGCCACGATCGACCCCGAAGGTGATTCCTACTTCTTCCAAACGGGTCTGTAGCAACGGCGCGATGCGCCGATCGAAAAGCTCGGCATAGCGCACACAAAGCCGACGGCAGAATCGCAGAAGTCGGTCACCGGATGCAGCGCCGGGTTCGAAAAGGAGCATCCACCCGTCACCAAGAAATTTGTGAATCTCTTGATCGTACGTTTCCGCCTCCTTGTTCAGGTGCTCTTTGAGATTGATGAGCAGGTTCCGCCAATGGTGCAGGTTCTCTGTTTGGGCGAGGTCCTCGACGATGCGCGTTGACGCTGCGACGTCAAAAAAGAGAACCACTTTGGTAATCTTGACCGGTTCCTGATTTGGGGCCGTCATCGTTGGTCTCCGGGTGAACAGCTGCGTTGCGTGGGTCGCGTTTGATGGTCATGGCGGAAATGTGAGTGTCACTCACATTTCCGGTCTGGCCGGATTCAGGGCCGAAGCGCGTCAATGCTTTCAAGGCATTCGGATCACCTAATCAAGTTGCGCAACTCAGGCAGCAGGTCAGCCGCGATTGCGTCCCGCTGCTTCAGGGCACGCTCCAGCCGGCCCAGTTCAATTTCGAGGTCATAGCGCGGCTCCGTGCGGCCCGGTGCCACATAGCGTGACACGGTCAGATCATAGCGCTGGCGGATGATGTCTTCAGTGGAAACACTGCGGCAGAGTCCGAGCACTTCCGTTTCTGCAAAGTAGAGTGCCTCGACCATGCTGATCTCGTTCTCCGTCGATCGATCCGGACGGTCGCGGGAGGCGTCGATGAAGAAGATTTTTCCCTTCCGGTGGGGTGGTTTGTGCCGGCTGAATCTCAGGAGGCACGTTTTCACCGACGACCCGGTGAAAAGATTCCCGGGCAGGGCGATCACGGCATCGATGAGATCGCGGTCGATCAGGCGCGCGCGCAGGTCACGCGCAGCACTGCGGAAGAGCACGCCTTGCGGGAGGAGCATCAATGCTCGGCCATTGGGCGAGAGCGAGCGCACGACATGGTCGATAAAGACGTACTCGGAGAGCGGCGGAATGTCGGAGGCCTGCGGTGCGTCCTTGGCCTCAACGCGCGCTCCGAAAGGAGGATTGGCCATGACCACGTCGAATTGCGGGGTCGGTTCCTGGTTCAGAGCGTTCCGGTTTTCAATGTTGGCCGGCACGTTTTCGAAGTAGCATTGCAGCTCGGTGATGGCCCAGTAGGTGCCGACGCTTTCCGCACCGTGGTAATCGGCCTCACGCTGACTGCGCGCCGCGCAGGCGAGCAATAATTCGCCGGATCCGCACACGGGATCATAGATCCGGTCGAGCGGCCCCGGCTGCGCCAGAGCCGCCGCCAAATTCGCGATTGGCCACGGTGTGAACGCGCGAGCGATCGTACCCCGCACTTGGTCGAGCAATTCTCGTGTTGCAACCGCCAAGACGCGGCGATCGCTCATGTCTTCGTCGCGCAGTGAAAGGCGGTCGAGTTGCTGAAATAGTTCGTGCGTCTCGCTGACCGCGGCGGGGCCGAGCGCGGACAGCAGGGCTCCGCGGGAGAACACCGGAGGGAATCGCGGATTGTTCTGTTCTATCCGTCGGCCGAGGTGACGGAGCCCATCCGCCAGCGCCGGCGGAGGCAAGAGTCTCAGGGTATTCCAGCCAGCTTCGGGGGGAACACGCGCAAACCAAATCGGCGGGGGAGAAAATATCGCCGAGTCGCCCGGCTGATCATGGAGCCGTTTGAGCAGCAAGACCCCGAGCACCGCGAGCGTGGCGCCAGTGTCCCCAGAAATGCGTTCCAAGCGCCGGACATGGTCGCGCAGGAGCAGGGTGAGTTCGGTGGCTTCAAGGCGCATAGGATCCAAAGGTATTCTGGAGGAGCGCGCGGAACGTGCGCTCCCCGGCTTCCATGACCTCCTGTTGCGCGTATCGAAAGTGGAGCATCTTCTCCGCCGCCTCCGCTACCCGACGCTGTTCGGCCGGCGGGGGCAGGGGGACCAGCAGATTGCGCAGATCATCGATGGTCACGCCAAGCTGCCCGGTGCTGCCCCGGCGTAGAAGCTCCACTTGGTCGACAAAGATCGCTTGTGTCCAAGCCCACAAGTAGCGCGGGTCAATCCGAGCGACGTTGGGACGAATCACCGCGATGTTACCGGACGCATACGTCGGCGACGCAAATTCCTCGGCGATCAGCACTGTTTTGGCCAAGCTTCCCCGCACGGTAACGAGGATGTCGTGCTGCTGCACTTGATTTTCCCGCAAGCGGCGAGAGATGGGCACTCGCACACGGTCAAATTCATCGCGCAAGATCCTCCCGTCGCTTCCCAAGGCTCGCAGTCCAATTGCCGGGACCGCGTCTAGGCTGTCATCTGCGTCGCGTCCTAATGAGGGGAATCCCGAAAAGATCCGGTCGGTAATTTCGGAAAGTGGCAGCTGTTGTTCCATTGATCTCCAAATTTATCCCTAAGTGGCCATACATCAAGTATGAAAAGCTCGCATACTCGAAGTATGTTGACAGAACCCCGCAACTTTCGGATACTCGCATCTGTCGTGGATATCCTCGTAAACATTTCTGGTTCAGTCTCAATCGTGGCTTCAGCCTCGTTCATCCTCACGATTCTTGCAAGTGGGTTTTGTGCCAAAGTGGGATTTGCCCCTTTCTTCTCGGCCCAAGTTGGCCGAACATCAAGTCATGGAAACCGTAGTAAGAGATGCTTCATTCAGCCTCGCGGTGGAATTTATTCGCCCGGACACCAAGGGAAGAATTTCCCTCGGCGGGGTCCTTTCGGAGACGAAGCAGGCGTATCAGGTTTTCGTGAATTCTCTCGGACAAATCGTGCTGGATCCCGTCAAAACCGTTCCAACTTACGAAGCTTGGCTCCACGCGAACCCCGCGGCGCTGGACCGAGTGCGCCAAGGCCTGAAGGAGTCCGGGGAGGGGAAGCGCGTCGATTTGGGATCTTTCACGGACGCAGTCCAAGACTGAGCAGGTTTGGCGGGCGGGGAGGTGGTGCATGAACCGCCGCCTTCTTTTCACCCCGACGGCTCAAGCCGATCTCAACGCGCTGCGCGACGATGTAGCTGCCGAGGGCGTCTATCGCCAAGTTCGCAAGGCGCTGGGATATCTTGAACTGAATCCGCGGCATCCCGGGCTGCACACACATGAATACTCCAGTCTCGTCGGTGCACATGGGGAGAGAGTCTGGGAGGCCTATGCTCAGAACAATACCCCGGGCGCCTATCGAATTTTTTTTCATTACGGTCCCGACATCGTGGTGGATAAACGCGTTGTTCCTACCATCACGATCGTCGCAATCACACCTCATCCCTAAAGCGGGCGGAGAGTGTTGAGAACAGCTGTTGCGGGCACCGTATCGGAGTGTCCGTCGGCTCGGGTTTCGGACATGAATCGCCTGCCTGCTATAGTGGCGAAGTTGACCGGTCGGTGGATACGCCTCCGGCCGTTGGTGGCACGCCAGGACTTCCAATTTTCGTTTCACATGCCACAATGATTCTCGCGCAGGGCCAGCGCACCACGCCATGTACCCGCTCCATCGCTGGCTGCTATCCCTCCTGCTCGTTGCGTCGGCGTTCGCGACCGACTACAAGCCGATCACCCTTCGGCCCGACTACAACCACGATGCCTTCGTCACGCTCCCGAAGGAAATCGTCCGCCACTTCGAAGCCTTCACTTCCAGCTTCGATGGCAAGGAGGACGATGGCGTCGCCTTCGGCATTCCCGACTTCGTCGCCTACGAGATGCGTCGCCTGACCAAGCCGCTCGGCAAAGGCCCCGAACGTCCGAGCCCTTGGATCACCGACAAGGAACTCCACGCCCAAGGCATCGCCCCGACCGACGCCACCTACCATCACTCCGCCGCCTTCCTCCTCACTCACCCCAATTGGTATGTCCGCGGCCACCTCTGCATGAAGGAGCACGCGTGGCGCCTCGGTGCCAATGCCGACTGGAACACCCACACCACGATCAACGCCGTTCCCCAGCGCAGCGCCTTCAACAGCGGCATCTGGCTCGCCCTCGAAAACAAGACCGCCGAGTGGGCCGACAAATACGGCGTCGTCTGGATCGTCACCGGTCCGATCATCCCCAACAAGAAACCGAAGGCCTGGCTCGGCGAGAAAGCGAAGAAAGAGATGCTCATCGCGATCCCCGACGCGCTCTTCAAGATCGTCATCCGCATGCCGGCGAATTCCATGACGCCGGAAGTGCTCGCCTTTCGTTTCCCGCAAACGCACCCCAAATACAACGAAGCCGTCTACGATCTGAAATATTTCCTGACCACCGTGGATAAGATCGAAGCGGAAACCGGTCTGGATTTTCTCACGGTCCTCCCTGCTCACGTCCAGGCGCAGATCGAATCCAAGAAAGCCCCGGGTCTCTGGTAAGGGAGATTCGTTCTCGTCCCGAGCCGATCGCTCTGCTCACATCTGTGCCGGGCCAGCCGCGCAAGCGGGTGGCCCTTTTTGTTGTCCCGCCATGACCACGCCATCCTCGCCTGAACCGCGCGGCGACCCGCCGCTGTACATTTTCGTGCCGGCCGAAGGAGGACCTCCTTTTGTGAGTTCCTCTCCCAGCGCCGGCGACCTCGAGTTCGTTCGCTGCGGCCTGCTCCAGATATTGCGGCCGGTTCCGCCGGCCCGCATGACGCCCGACGGTGATTGGGAGGAATTGCCTTCCGGCGTCCTCACGACCGCCGAGCAATTGGGCTACGACGCGGAGCCGTTTCATATTCCGCTGCCTTTGCCTGGCATGTCGTTGCGAGCACCGGTGGCGGAGAACGAAACCGCTTTACCTGCGCAGCCGCCGTCATAGTTAAGACACGTCCGCCTCTTGGGCCAAAGAGGTGCGTCTCCACGCATGACCACTCTGGCCCAATCCCGCGATGACGCGCTTACGCGTCTGGTCGCCGTCGTGCAGGAACTCTCCCGCGTCCGCACCGTCGAGCAAATCCGCAGCA
>VFQQ010002665.1_pt1 | contig 19375 bp, 25 predicted proteins | sample 3512341 | NCBI WGS metagenome assembly VFQQ01 (sample SAMN10412373, study PRJNA504923) | tailings metagenome | isolation source: Relicate 2 Philex TSF1 revegetated site | place: Philippines: Tuba, Benguet | collected 2017-08-29 | reverse complement strand
GGAGTGGTAGTTCAGTTGGTTAGAATACCGGCCTGTCACGCCGGGGGTCGCGGGTTCGAGCCCCGTCCACTCCGCCAGATAAATCAAGGACTTAGCTTGATTGGTCTGCACACCTCTGTGACCTCGGGTAACGCCGGGGGAACGAATCGCACGATGTCGTGCGCTGAGAGGCCTTCGGGTAAGTGCAGCCCGTTTCAGCTTCGAGCCTTCTCGATGAACCAGCAGAACCCAGGTCTAGCGCCTGGGTTTTTGCTTTCTACCGCCTCAATCCTGGAGGGCGCATGAGTTCATCCCCAAAGCCTTTAGAACCGCTGCTGTCACCGACGCAGGTTTCTGTTTACACAGGGGTCCCGACGTCGACGCTTGCTGTGTGGCGTTGTACGGGACGGTTTGCGCTTCCGTTCTTTAAAGTGGGCCGGGCGGTCCGGTATCGCCGTGAAGATGTGGAAGCCTTTCTGGCCAGTGGTGGCAAGACCTCTAAATCCGCAGAAGGTGCCTCCCCTGGATATGAGGGCATTGGCTTTAGGCAGACGGGCTCGTGCCACCGGTGTGGGAGTAAAGAGGACCCGTCAACCTTGCGGCTGCACAAGGTCTCGGCGGGCAAGCTGCTCCTCTGTCCCAACTGCCACAACCTAGAACATCAGATTGACGCGTTCCTCAAGGCTCGTGCTTCGGCACAAAGCCCCCTTGAGTCTTCCCATTCTCCTCGCAAGGCCGCTGATGTTGCGCAGCTCAGCCGTGGAGAGTCAGGGGAGGGGGCCGCCCGCAGGCGGAGAGCATAGGCGCAACTTTGAAGTGGGATGGCTAGTCAATCAGCGATGGCGACTTTCGTACCCGCCGTCTGAGTTCTTCTTCAGGCAGGCCCAAGAAAACGCACGCCCTGGGTTGCGAGAGTTGACGTTGTTGAACTGTGCAATGGCCGCGTCCCGACACTCGTCAAGCGAGCTGTAGTCACCGTAGATGTTCCATTGCTCCGTGCCGCCCTCGTAGTAGCCAATCTCGACGGCGTACTTGCTCCCGAACACACAGCCAACAATCAGAGGCATCAAAACCAAAAGCGATGCGTACTTCATGGGCGAGCTCCGTCTCATGGCTGCTCGCGCTCAGCCTTCGCCTTCGGTTCGTCGTTAAGAACCTGCTCTCGCGTCATGTAGACCCCGCCGATGATTGAGCCCTTCGCCTTGACCACGCGCCCAGGCCCACTCACTCCATCGGCAATCCCATGGATGATGGCTAAGCCGCCTCTAGCCACGTACACCCAATCCATGTTCCCGGAGAGGTGCGCAGTGCCCTCAACTCGAATGTCGTCACTGTTTCCGGAAAGATGCAGCGTGGCGCGTGGCATCACCACAATGTTGTCGGTGTTCCCTGATATGTAAGCGGTGACGCCCGGGCGAATGATGGTGCGCGCATAGTTCCCAGAGAAGGTCCCGCTTTGCTTTACGTCGAGCGGACGGCCTGGCCCCACGTGCACGTTGTCGCAGTCGCCAATCTTCTTGCCGTTCTGGACAAGGCAATTGCCTCCATGTGCATGCACACCTGCTACCGAGGCAGCGACCAGGACCGCGAGCCTGACCGCCGAGCCAACAGGCCTGTTACGAGCCTTCATTGAATGTCCTCCGCAAAGTTTCGAGCAACTCAGCCTTGGAGTGCTTGGGTAGACCCACTGGAGTGCTGTCAGGGAGAGTCAGGCTCGTGACGCCAGGCGAGTGCTTCCAAGGGTAGAGGTAGTCATCTACGTTGTCGATGGACTTGAAATGGCACTCTTCTCGGGCGACACCGTTAGCGACTTTCAAGCGTGTGACCACGTTGTGGATGGAGCATTGCAGCAACTGAAGCAACAGCACATCGCGCTCAAAGGACCAGTTTGTCGCAACTCTTCGTGAAACGAAGTAGCGGCCCCCGTGGTCGCTCAGCTTCTCCAGTTTGTAGAACATCGCTCCAAAATCGGAGCCACCTAGGAGCTTCATCTCAGAGTCTGGGGGACGACTCTCAGTCGTCATCGGTGGGCCTATGTGCAGCTTGAACCCACCGGGCCGAGCACGAAACCCATGCTTCAAGGCGTTGTACTCGCCCCTCACCGCTTCAGCGACGAACTCAGACGCTACGCGCTTCCAGAGGCCGGCGAAACATTTGACCAACTTCGCTTGCCTAGCTGTTCCTGGGTCACACGGTTCCATGACAAGGGCGGCAACGGAGCGCCAACCAACAGTATCGAGTTTGAACTTCGAGATGAGCGTGTTGTCCCCACGACCGATTCGATTAACCAACTCACGCAACTCAGGCGTCGTGCATCGTTCTATCCATGCATAAGGGCAGTCAGGCGCTTGCAACAGGGCCCCTACGAGGGAGAAGAAAGTTTCGGTCGCGTGGTGAAGTGCCAGGCGAATGGCGATGGACTCACGCGCGTCGTCACCCGTGTTCGTGTTCGCACGAATGACATAGTCAAAGTACTCAGCGTCAAAGCCGCTCAGGAAGTCACGAGTTCGCTCAGAAACGTCCTCGTCCCACAGTAGGTAGGGCTCATCCCCGACCACAAAGGCAGCTGCTTTCATTCTTCCTCCTCTTGTGCTCCATGCAGCTAGGCGAGAAGCGCACTTGGCGCCCGGTAACCTTGGTCGGAAGTATCGCCGTGTGTCCACAGGTCTACGAGTACCATCACTGCATAACCGGGGACTAGATGTGCGCGAAATGACTAGGCGGGAGCCACTCACTATCACCAATCCTTCAAAGGCCTGGGTCGTGGCCCAGCTCGACCGGCTATTGAAGGAGTGGGAGAGCTGGAGGCAGGAGTCCGAAACATGGGGTGTGAGCCCCGACTATCGCCCAAACTCATGCGCCGAGGCTATTAAGGATGGCTTCGAAAACAGGCGAAGACATGAGGTACTGCGGGAGAAGACGATGGTGTTTATCTCCAACAACTTCTCCGGGTACGAGTTCCTGTTTGCGAACTGGCCCTCTCACCCTCATGAAGACAACCTCAGCCGAATCAGAGACATCGCCCCCGGTTGGCAACATCGGTTGAACACACTCGCAGCCTGTGTGGAGTACGCGCGGGTTACTGATGGCTTCTGGAAAGAGAAGGGGAAGCAGCTGGCCGACACCATCATCAAGGTCGGCGCAGACAAAGGCGGCGACATCGCGGCGTCATGGCTAAAGAATCCCACCGCTCCCTAGCCGCTAGGCCTCAGGTCCGCAACCACATCTCCAAGATGTGCCACGCCAGGTAGGCAACACCTCCAAGCACAAGGCAGCGAAACTGCCATTTAGCTGCACTGGAAGCTCCGGTTGAGTGCGCTTCGATGGTGTTTCGAAGGACCTCGGAAGCTATGCCTATGGCCTCAAGGTTGCGACCTGTCATCGGGTCTTCGCCATTCAGGACACGTAGTAGAGCCCCATTGGAATACAAGGTGGCCTTCACAAACCCAATGTGACGGCAGCCGAGGTAGAAGCTGACTCCCCACAGCAGAACAGCGACCGCCAGCGGAATCTGTGACATCGAGAGCTGAGACCCTTGCGTCTGATTGATTGATAGCGCGATGGCCGCGCCCACCGCAGCAAGCAGAAAGTAGGTGTACTTGTCGCTGACAGCGTAGTGCTGCCTGTAGACCTCTAGTTGCTCTTGACTTGGCATCTCATGTCTCGACGTCAGGCACTGAGCTCAAGCACTCGGTGTGCAGCTTGCTCAATAGAGACAACAGGGACGAAGCGAATATCTCCGTCGTCGGCCTCGCGCTCAATCTCGCGCAGGTTTGTAGCAAGTGCAGCATGCTGCTTGGGCCCAAGCGTCGGGTCATCCTCTCTCGGTACGGCGGTGACCAGTGCCGCCATTCCAAGGTTCGCAAAGTCCTTTGCGCGAGCAAGTTCCCAGAGCTTTGCGCGGGCATAGCTGACGCTCGCACTCTGTCGAACTGCGCTGATAGTCGAGAAGTGCATTACAGCTCGAGTAGAGAGGAATCCGAAGCGAATCAAGGAGCCGCCTTGGTGCAAGGTTGCTTGTCGATTGAAGAATCGGGCAAGCTCTGGAGCCTGAAGGAGCACGGCATCTCGAACCTCCGTCGCGAAACGTCGGTTTACCTCCTCTGGCTGCACGGTTCCGTCATCGTCTTCGTCCGCGATGTCTGTGTGCGCGAGGCTGGAATACAAGAGAACCGCTTGTTTTATGGCGTCAGCGATTCCGAGTGTGTCTGTCTGGCGAAGCGGCCCGGGGTGCAGACCCAGGAGGGGGGTATCCAGCAGAGAAAGTCCCTCTGAGCCGCCGGCCTCAACGATGCGGCGGCACATGCCAAGCGCTTCATCGATTAGCACCCGAGGTCTGGAGGAATCAGCCCCATAGAGACTGTCAAGAACGTCGTCTCTGATGACACGTCGAGCAGCTATTTCGCCATTCAGCTGGACCACCACTCCAGCCATCAAGCGCTCCCCAGTACCTTCGACCGGTTCCCAGAACAGAGGCCTCCATTTCGCGAGCGTCACTTGATTTCCTTCAACAGGTCGTTGGGCCTTGGGAACCTGGCGAGTACCGCGTTGGCGAGGTGAACGAGGCGGGTGCTCACGATGGCCGAGAATCCATTGGTGTCTACCTGTGTTGAGCAGATTCGCTCCGCTTCTTCTACAGCTTCTCGCGCCAAGGTAAAGGAGGCGGTAACTGCCGCAGCCGATATACGTGCTTCTTCGCCGCTCATGACAGCAAGACTGGCCAGCTTGTTCACATCTGCCATCGCCTGACTAGAAGCGCCAACGGCACGCTCATGGTCAATCCACGCGACCTCGTTTCCGTTCCACAGGATGTTTCCCAGGTTACGGTCCAGGTTCTGGATTGCCTCATCTGCCGCAATAGCGAGGGGAGTCTGGGAGAAACTTGCAACCAGTCGCGCTGCAGCGTGTTCCAAGACGGCTTTCACTTGTGGTGGAAGACCTACGCTCCATCCCACTCGCTGCAGGAGGTTCGGGTAGCTCACGTCAATGCAGGCGAAAGCCATGGGCGGGTTTCCAACGATGGCCGGCTGCGGCACGTTCAACCCCCATCTACGAAGCAGCAAGGAGCAGAAGCACTCGGCTGCAATGGCTCGGGAATCCATCCTCTTGACGATGGCGGCGCGTGTGCTGCCGTCTGGAAACCTGATAAGTGCTCGCTGGGCCCCTGTGAGGCCGGTCCCCACAGCCGTTTCGGTTCCGGCAATCAATTCGACTACAGGCAGTTCCAAAGGCAGCTCCTCCGAATGCACCTTTTGCTGGTGCTGAGCGCCAGTGTAAATCGGACATCGGGGGATTCGGTCGGCTGCTGAGCTTGCCCGGCGACCCTTGATTTCCTTTGATTGTTTTCAAGCCAGCCATTCTTCGCGCGCTGCAGGCAGCCCCCTGAGCAGTTGCAGGAGCTCTCCGTGCATCGCGATGGCCTCAGCAGACCGTGCGCCGTGCTTCAGGCTGTTTCTTGCCGCCTTCGCCTTCCCTTCCTGCGACCTCGGTCCTGTTGACTGCGCCCACGGCCGCCAACCATGGATTCGCTGGGCCTGCTTGGCTTTGCGTTCCTGCGTCCAGCCATGTGCCATTCTGCTGCTCCAATAGTTCGTTCGACGGGTTGACCGTTTCTCCGTACGCCTGCGCGGGCGCGCGCGTACTGGTCGCAGAATTCGTCTGCGTGCCGTTGTTGACCTGTAGCGGCCCATTTGCGATGTTGGCCTGACGAGCGAAGACCACAGGCGGGTTCTTGATGGCCGCCAAGGTTTCTAAGGTGGCGCGGCACTGGCCTTGGGCTTTGAGTGCAAGGCGCATGTAGCGCTCTGTTGGCTCCATGTACGTGCCCATGTTGAGCGCTGACCGTCTGGCTAGTTCACAGAAGATGGCATTTAGCGATGCGGCCTGAGCAACCAGCATCTGCTCTACCCCGCGCATGTCGTTGCCTTGGACCGCCTGACTGCTTGCCCGAAGGCTACCAACCATGTCAGTTAACGAAAGCTCGCCAAGTTCGCTCTCCGCGAATCGGGTCATCAAGCCAGCGTTGGCGACCACACCCTCTGAGGCGAAATCCGCCATGACCTGGTCTTCCGTCTTTCCCTCTGGAATCACACAGGCCAATCGCCGGCTTTTGGGTGCCTTTCCATTCGAGGTCGCTGGCGACGTCTCGGACTCGGTGTTGTCTGTCTTGGACTTCTTCATCGATGCCTTTCTCCGACTAAGGGAGTTCAGGGATTCAGGAGGCCGCCAATCGGCTTGTCTCCACCGAGAAGCCCAGTACTGAGCCCATAGAAGGCGCCAGACCGTTCCGCCAGGGCCGCACTCTCTGCATTCAGCCGCCCGAGAAGCCCTTGCATCGCTTGAAGATTTGCAGCGCCCTCTGGACCCCTGGAGAGCAGGATTCGCCCCATGGCGTCCCGCACTGACTCCGGAGTACGAACCCGATTCCAGAGGTTGGCCGCCCCTGCCAGCATCCCCGGGGCGTTACCGTGGGCCGCGCTGGAGGCCAGCGTGGCGGTATCGAGGATTGGCGCTACGTCGAGGTCACCAGCGCCGTACATGCGGGATGCGGTTTGAGAGCCGCGCCCAACTCCTTCAAGCCCTTTCAGGCGAGCTTCTTTCGCTACCTCTGCGGCGAACTGCCTGTAGTCCCTGCCAAAGATGGCCTTTAGACGGTCTCGCGTTGCGGGCTCCATCCACATCCTCAAGAGCGAAGACTGCCCAGACTGAGTTCCTGACCTTTCTCGCAAGGCCTGTAGGGCACCCACGCGGAATGCCTCTACCTCTGATTGGCTCATCGAGCGGACGGCAGAGCCCACGTCGAAGGTGTCCGCCTTCATGGCAGACCGCCCCAGCTCGGCCGCTTCAATCAACTGAGACGGTCCAGCATAGGCGTCGCGTGCCAACTTGTAGACCGATTCCCCGTTGACCTTGGGCGCAATGTCGTCGAGCTTGCTGGTAAGTTGAACGCGAACGTCGTCAATCGCCCGAGCCATCTTGTTGTTGCCCTGTCGCTTCGCCGAATCGGCGGCGTCGTAGAGCGACTGCTTGAGGGTGTCGAGCATCGCGAAGGGAACCTGGTCGCCCTTCTTGAGCGTCCCTAGTGCCAAGTCCTCACCCGTCTGCAGGCGGTAGAGCGTCTGGGCCTCCCCGTGAATACCGGAGGTCCTCCCAAGCAACGCAGCAACGTCGTCGTCTACCTGCGTGGTGAGGCCCTGCAGTTGCTGGTAGTACGGCGCAGCCGCCTGGCGCCGCGCTGAGTCCAAGGCTTCAATGGTCTGCGTGAAACCAGCGCCACGAGTTCCGAGGGCGTCGTCTGCTGCACCCACCAACCTGGCAGCACGTCCCGCCTGGCGGTCGCGAATCACTGTCGCGGCTCGGTCCTTGGTCTTGCCTGGGAGCGTTGCGAGCGTGTCCAGCAACTGGCGGGTGTTCTCGCCCCCAGCATCAGCCACAGAAGCCTCCGGCCCCAGCTTGTTGAACCGTGCGTTCACTTGGCCAGACGGGTTTACGGCCCCAGAGTCGAATACTGACCCCTTCACGTCCCTTGCGAGAGCTTGAGCGACCTTCTGCTGTGCATAGTTCCCGGCCGCCTCCGGTGAGACTCGCTGGGCAACACTGCGCACCGCCGCACTGGCTGCAGCCTGGACTGGGTGCATCGCACTGGACACAGCAGCTCCGGTCAGCGCACCTTTGCCCGCGTCCTTCGCCATACCTGTCAGGTCTTCAGCTCGCGACTCGCCCAAGCCGCTAACGGCACCATAGCCCGCACCAGACGTGCCTGCGCGTAGTGTGTTTGAGACCACACCGTTCAAATGCGTGGCTGGGTTCAACCAGGCGGCAGCGCGGGGAGACACTGCGCCAACAGCACGAGTCGTCCCAGCACCCAAGGGGTTAGCCACCAGGGTCGGCGCTGCAGTCATCATCTGCGTGGCGACAGACGCAATTGGGAAGTCTTCCTTGTACTGGTCCTGAACGCCGCGCATGTAGTCACGCGTGTCGCGGTAGTTCTCACTGAAGGACCTTCGCTTGTTGTCGACCACGAGGTCTGAGAGCGTGAGGTTCGGCTGAGTTAGCGTCTTGTAGGCGCCTCCAATTGCCCCCACCAACTCGTCACCAAAGCCGAAAGTCGGGCCTTGGATGACGTTCGAGAGGCCGCGAATGACAGGGTTGCCCTCTTGGCGCCCCCGTTCGTAGCCCGCCGTCTTGGCGTCGCCCATCTGAGCACGCGCGAATGAAAGAACTTCCGCCTCGCTGGCTGTATCAGGAGCCTCGACTTCATACACTGCGCCATCAGGGCCTGAGATTTCATAGGTCGCCATGGCTTACCTCACGCGCTTAATGGAAAAGCCGTTTGCGTTTGACGTACTCGGTCGCTGCTCGAAAAGAGGATTGGCAGCAGAGAACCTCGCGAGTTCATCGTAGAAGCCCTCATCAACCGTCCCGTTCCGCTTGCGGTAATCCCGTGCAATGCGGGCTACCTCAACGTCTCGTTGGGCAAGCTTCTTGGCGGTCTCCAGCATCAGTCGACGCCCTTCAGGGGTCGTGCCCAAACCTGGCACCATGTTCACCAAGAACTGGCGGTCAGCGTCGGACATGGCACCGGGCATGCCTGCTCCGCCGGATGGATTTCGAAGCTCCAGGGCAATCTCCCCGGAGAGAGCTTGTGCAGCTTCCTTGTTGGCCAGATTGGCATCCAAGTTGAAGCCAAGTGAGTTTGCCGCTTTGGCAACTTCGAGGCCGGCGTCAGCAAACTTGCCGGTACTGACACCCTCCAAGAGCTGGCCGAGGCGGTCGTACCTGGTCAATTTGCTCTGCGCAGAGAAGCCGGCGTTCTGAATGTTCGCGTAGGCATCGCCGAAGAACTTCCCAACTGACTTCGCCTCTTCGCCTTCCTGCTTTAGCGTCACATTGGTGTTCGCTGCAGGGGCATGCGTGGTCTGCTTTTGCAGTCCTTGGAGGATGAACCGCTGTCGCATTGCTGGGTCGGTAATGCCGGCGGCGTCCAGCATCTCCTCAGTTGCCGTTTTCTTTCCGGGTCCTTGGGCGACAACTTTGCCGTCTGCTCCGTATCGCACTTGGCCTTCACCAAGGGTGAACGGTTCTTGGGGCTTCGGAAGCCACTGCTGCTCAAGAAGCTTGTCCGCAATCGGTGATTCTGGAAGTCGCAAATAGTCCTGGACCGCCTGTGGATTGGCTGGCGTATAGGTCGGCCCTTCTTCTCCAGCACCATAGGTGGGCTGCAGGAGTCTCATTGCGGCGGGCAAGCCTTCTCGCCACTTGCGCTGCGCCTGCTGTTGCTCCAACTGGGCGCGGGACTGCGCCATCTGCATATCGCGCATCTCTCGCATTTGCGCACGGTCCTGCTCCTGCGCGGCGAACTGCTGCGCCTGTTGTTCACGGTCGAGCGCACCGCCATATGCCGCAACACCACCGAGGAGTCCGCGTCCCGCATTGTTCCAGGGAGTACCCCGACGAGCACCGGCCATGCCACCAGCGACAGCGCCCAACAGACCTTGCCCTTGCGGGGTGCCAAAAAAGTCAAGGAGCCCGTTTGCCATTTGTGTTTTCCTAGGATTGCTTTCGACTACTGCGGGGTTTCTTCACGCTCAACCCATGGAACCATGGGAATCAAGCGACCTACTTCAGGTATCTCATGCCACTGGCCGTCTCCTGAAGGCAATCGATAGAAGAAGACGGAGGGCCCGACATACAAGGTGGCAGAAGACGCCTTCAGAAGCGGCATAAGCCAGGGGAGTTGAGTAATCACCACGTTGACCGCATACGTTGAGAAGGCCTCGTGCTTCTCGACGTCGGTCATTGGCACGGGAGTAGGCTGTTGGTTGAACCATTGGCTCAGTACGTGGACGGTCATCAGTGGGCACCTTCTTCTCGTTGGTTTTACGGTTCGCCGCTCGTTTCGTCCACCCCGAAAAATGGCGATTTCTCGGGATGCTCTTTGAAGAATCGACGCGCCTCGCCAAGCACGTTTTGAACGGTCTTGAGGCTGCATCCGATTGAGAGCACGTTCGCCTCGCGGCTCTCTGTTGGGGCGAGGTTGACGATGTAAGCGCGGAAGCTCTCGATGAGTTCTACGTCGGAGTTGGCCTGCCGCCCATATTCAGCCTCGAACCACGCAGCAATTGAGCGATGCCCGCGCATGACCTCCCCAAAGAAGGCCGCGCTTCGCTTCCTGGGGCGACCTCGTTTCCTGGGTGTGGGCCGTGGTTGGGGTTGAAAGCCTCGCATGAGCGTGGCCACGGCATTGGTCTCGAAGGGGCGAACATCCGGGGTGTCGGTAGCTACAGCCTCACCAGTTCCAGGAAATGGCCCCTCCGGAAATCCTCCTCCGGAAAGCTCCTCCCCCCTAAAGGGGGAGCGGAGACTTTCGGAGACTCCGGCGCCCTCCGAAAACGGAGGAAACGGCGACTTTCGGAGACCTACGCCAACCATAGCCACCCCTCGTGCAGTCCAAGGACGCCACGGGACAGAAGACCAGTGATGGCATCTCTGGCGCGACTGTTGCGCTTATCCGTTGGGCAAGTGAGCCGGGCAGCGCCAGCGACGACAGCCGAATCGAGTTCGATGCAAGGGCGCAAGGGTGGTGCGCCTGGTTTGCCGCATTGACCAGACTTGAAGAGCGGGCGCAGCGCTTCAAGAACTAGGCGTTGGTTTCCGCCAGAGGGCAGTTTTGCCATTCGGACTTCGGAGGGAGCAGAGTCGCGCACCACGACGCACGAACTCACGGGCTCGCCATGCTCGTCCGTGCCAAGCGTTTCCACTTGGAGACGAAATGGCTTCACCTCGCCATCGGCGCCATCCTTGGATTTCGCCACACGCCATTCCCTGCGGTCGCCCTCTCTGGACACTTCTACCGCCGCATCCATCGCGGCGAAGAGCGAGCTGTGCCCTCGCAGGCCCCGGGTCGCGTCCTTGCCCGTGTGGTGCACCAGAACGACCAAGCCAGCAACAAGCGCTTGGAGTTGCTTCGCTGCCTCCAGGATTTCGCCCATGTCCTTCGAGCTGTTCTCGTCCGAAGTCGGCGCTGCGCGGTTCAAGGTATCCAGAAAGACAACTGCGCCACGAGGCACCACAGACGCCAGGTCGCGTACGTCCCTGGGGTCGGTCAGCTTGAAGGGCTGTAGCACCATGTGCAGGCGCGCTGGCAGTTGCTTGCCCCTGTACGCCTCCCACGCCGCGACTCGAAGTCGAAATCCCGATTCACCTTCCAGGGCGGCATATACGACCGGAGCGGCCTCGGTGCGGCAGTCAAACCACCGCGCCCCATCTGCGATTGCCGCTGCCATGTCCAGCGCAAGGAAGGACTTCCCTGACGCGCTTGGTCCGTACAGGCCCGCAAGGCCTATCGCCGGCAGGACGCCGCGAACACGCCAAGCGAGCGGAGGCAGCGCCGCCAGGTCTGACCCGCTCAGCAGCTTGTATCTTTGCTCCGGTGCCTGCGGGCTGGAGAGCAAGACCTCCAGGACGTCGAGTCCTTCGCGCTGCGCTAGGTCATTGACGTCGGCGTTCTGCGGCCACCCTTCGGGCATGGTGACAAACTCAACGCGTAGAGCTTCTGCAAGGGCCTTGGCTTCAAGTTCTTTCCCAACGTCCGGCACGACAACGAGCCGTGCTGTGGGGTCTAGCTGTCGCAGCCCTGTGGCCACCGCCCGAACCCGGCCCCAGCCGAAGCACACCACTGCAGGCCGGCCTGTTGCCCTCCACGCAGCCCAGGCCTGCCCGATGCCTTCGCAGAGGTAAACCAAGGCGCCCGGTGTGAGTTCGCCGATGACATGCCATCCCTCAAGGGTCGCACCCGGCAGGTTCAGCTTTCCTGGACGACCTGCAGCCTTGAGGCGCGCGGCAGTTTCGGGTGCAGTGATGAGCTGCAAGCTAGAGATGGAACCATCAACACGGCGGACTGGAACGACCAACGCCCCAACCATGGACTCACGTGCGACCACAAGCGGGTCTCCGGCTGGGATGACCCTTAGCCCGTCAGGCGAGCCGTCCTTTTGCCGGATGTAGGGATGCTCGGAAGTGGCAGGTTCAGAGCGCTCCCAGACCTGGGTGGGGTCTACCCCCTGCCAATCTGGTTTCGCGCCTTCCTGTGCCCTTCTGGTGGCCAAGATAGGGCTATTCGCTGCCGAACGGCCATCTGGACGCCAGCCTGCCTGCGCCGCCGCCTTGAACAAGGTGCCAGCACCGACGCCCTTATCAGGCTTGAAGCTGCGCCAGGTGTCGCGTGCGGAGCGTTCGTTGTAGTTGCCGGCTTGGGCGCTCCAATCGTTGAACACGTCGAAGTCCAGACCAGCGGCTTGAGCTGCCATGCCGATTCGAACCCACTCTTCGCGCGGCAAGTCGGCGGGAATGGCATACAGCGCATCTCGGGCGCGGTCGATGCCGGCGGTCAACATGCTGCCTCCTGCACCTCGGCTGCGGCCATGGAATGCAACAGCTTTATGAACCCCGGCCACTTACGCTTGGGCAAGTCGGGAAGCTCAGCGAGGATGAGTCGCCGCGACGTCTGGTCGAATTCCAGGAGCGACAGCGCAAGGTTCATCGACAACTGGCCGTTCAGAACCGCACGGTTCAATTCATCACAGCCCTTTCGTCTCACTTTGAGGGCATGGAAGTACATCCGCCGCGAGATGCCATGAACTGCGCAAAGCTGTTTGGCAGTGGGGTGCAGGTCTGCACTCATCGGCCAGCCCTCCCGCTCATTGCGAGCGCCTGCGCGGTGTACTTCCCATCCAATCGGTACAAGGCAATGACGCGGTCGGCACAGGATTCCGTGGGACTGGGAATCTCGATGGTCTCGATGGGCCAGCCGAGGGTGCGTAGGGTGAAGACCACCGCGCCGAGCCGCCAACTCTGCGTTCGACTCTCAAAGTCAGGATGGTCGAAGACCTGGCCATCCATGAACATGCCCAGCGCCTTATCCGCCAAAGTGCCACGGGTCGGCCATTGCGGAGCGAATGGCGGCGGGTCTAGGAATGACAGTTGCTCACCTCGGGTAGAGGTCACACTGGCAGGCAGCTTTCTCATGCGGCCTCCCGAGCTTGCTGGAGGGCAGCAATTGCACGGCCGCGACCTTTATCGGTCAGGCGATATCGACCAGGCTTGCAAGGACGGCCATCCGAGTCGATTGCATCAGCCTTGAGCATCTCGATGCCATCATGGCCCGTGAACTTGCGGCGCAACTCTAGGATGATTTGTGGGCCGTTTGAAGCACCCGCAATCTGGTCAACGGACTCGCGTGAAATCCATCCCGTTGCTTGGACCAGTGCCTTCAGCACTCTGGTCTGACGTAGCGTGAAATCCGACTTTTTCTTCTCTGCTGCTTTAGAATCTGCGCTGTCTAGGGCGCTCGGTTCTGCGTAAGTAGGGCCGGGCGTTTTTTTCATCAGCCGACCTCCGGAGAGTTGTGGAGGTTGTGCTCAATGAAGCGTTCCAAGTCAGTCCGGCGGTATCGGACGTGATGCCCGAGCTTGAAGTAGGGCAGGACCACACGGTTGGTGCTGCGCCAAACTGCCAGCGTGGTTTCCGGCACGTTCAGCAGTGCGGCGGTTTGCCTCGGTGTGAGGTTGTCGCCAGCGATGCGCTGAATTACGGCACTTGCGTCCATCTGTCGTAACCTTTCGGTTGTTTAGGTAGACGCATTGCAGTTCGGCCCCTTCGTTCTGCAGATATGAACGGGCGCTGGGCACCGCTGGCGGGCGCGAGCGGGCAGGAGCGGGCGTTGGGTCAGCCCCCGCGAGCAGTTGGGTTCATTCGTTTTCTCAGCGCGTCCTTCGTGAAGTACCGCAACTCTTCGCCGTCGTCATCCACCCTGTACTGAACGCCTTCGCGTGGTACGTAGCCAACCACCGGGGCTGGAGGGGCGGCTTCCGCCATCTTGACCAGCGCAGCCCATACGCTTTGATAGTCCTCGCCGTTCACAGCCGCCTCTTTCGCAGCCTCGATGACAGCGGCGAGCGGGTCACTACGACTTCTTACCTTGTGCTTTAGGACGGTCAACGTTGGCCGCACTTCCGTCTCCCCGCCACGCGCAGCAATAGTGAGAGTCGAGGGAGGGACGTAGGCTGCCGGCTGATTCTCGTCCGCGTTGTCGCCTTCCGGCGGCGGTGGCGGGTTCCATCGGTACTTTGCGCCTTGCGCCTCCAGCCATGCATTCACATCCGCAGGCGACACCAGTTCATAGAACTGTCGAATGTCCCCAGTTCCTTTGCGCAGACCGGTATGAGGGTCGCGCACCACCAGCTCTCGGGCGTTCGCGGCCTCTATGAGTTGGTCCAGCAACGTGCCCCGTGCACCGTCGTGCCAGTTCTCCTGCTCCGCGATGGCGATGGCTGCATTTTCAAGAGTCCAATAGCGCGGACCACTGCCGTGCGGGATGAGGCGGAGCTCTATGCTCCTCGTCTCCAGGAAAGGCCGTAGGTCGTTGGGCAGTAGAACAGACCGTTTGAGCGCGTCACCGTATGGAAAGGTGTGAGGCCCCAAGTCCAGCGGGTTCCTAACCACCAACTGCCCGTTCTGAACCGCTTTCGGGAGTTCACTGTCGAGATTCACGCGCGCACCTGCGTAGCCCCAATCATCTGTGGGGTGCATGGCCTTGGCGACCATGTGCGCTAGGTTGGAAAAGCGAACCGGCTTGTTCTCCTCGACTGCCAGCCAGTAAAGAAACTTCTGAGACATCTTGCACCCCTTCGTGGTGCCCTTCAATGGGAGCCCCAGCAGGCGGGTGAAGGTCTCCCGCTCTTCGGTTCGCGGGCCTAGCTGGAGCAAAACGAGTCAGTTCGTGATGCGATACACCTTCAACACCTTGCCTGCAATCCGCCACCCTTGGGAAGCGGCAGCATCAAAGCACATCCATGACTTGTCGTCGCCTTTGGCGTCAAGTTCGATGGCTTTTGACCCGGGCTCGATGCGAAACCTTCGGCAGCCCCGCCAGACAACGCAGGAGCCTTGCAACTCCTCGACCAAATAGAGGCCATCAGAATCCACGCGTCTGGTGTCGAAGTCCACACTAATGATGTCGGAGTGCTCTATGGCTGGTGGATAGCAGCAGTCGTATGCGGGCCGAAACACTATGCCGCTCATTCGACTTTGGTTGTCCGCGTTGACGATGCGTGTGTTCATGCGCGCCCCACACGACTTGTGAACCGATTGCGGGCGGCCTTCAGTTGTTTAAGAGTGATGCTCAGGTAACGCGTGCGCGCTTCCCACAGTGCCCGGAGTTGTTCGTCGGAGCAATCTATGCCAACGTGAACATATGTGGGGCGGTAATCCCCCTGCGACGCAAATACTGAATCCAAAGAGTTCAAGGTGTCTGAGTGGTGATGGGGAACAATGTAAGTGCGGGGTTCGGCGAAGGGCAGGTACGCGATTGGTTTGTTCATGATGCAGGTCCTTTAAGCCTTGGAAAGGTCGTCGGGAGCAGATGCGTCATCCGCCCACCTTGCGGGTGACAAACTCGATAGCCGTGCTGTCATTCTTGGACAGGTTGCAACGAACACATGCAGCAACCAGATTCAGCGTGTCATCACCACCACCGAGCGCTCGCGGCAGTTGGTGCTCAACATGCCAGTTTCCAGACAGGTCTAGTGCTCTTCCGCAGTAGTGACATTTACCAGCAGAACTGTCGTAGATTGCCTTCCTTCTGCGGGAAACGTATTGCGTCTGCGGGGCGGGAGCGGTCAGCAATGCCTCTTCTGGCCACAGTTCGCCCTGCACGGCGCTTTGCGGCTGTAGGTGGTGGCTGTCGTTGGCGGCAAGTATGCGCACACGAGCCCGCTCTAGCGCCAGCGCCTTGTCTTCCGAGATGCTAAGGACTACACCGGCCTTGGCTTGAATGACCATGTACCGTGTCGCGTGCAGGCCTCTTGAAACGCATGGCACGCTTGCAAGCGAGTAGCCACCGTCTTCACCAAAGACCCCACCATAGATTGGGCGCTGAAGTACGTGTTCGCCAGACATGATTCATTCCTGCGTGTCGCCTGGCTCGGACGAAGGCCCGCGACTCTGACTGGCGTTCCGAAGTAGGGCTTGTAGGCCCGCGTCGTTGCGTGCCGCTACCAATCGAAGGCGATTCGCGATGGTTGCTGCCGTCTTTTCGTCTCTGACGACTTCTGCATGAGCGACGGCACGCCGAATGGTTTGGAAGGCTTCCGCAACCTCGTCCCAGAGGTCGCACCCTTCTGGTAGGTCGAAGCGCAGAGAACCCTCAGACCGGCCGAACACTTCAGCCCAAAGGAAGTTCAGTGCGACATCTGCCACTCTGGCACGGGCATCGCGGAACTCGGTGACGCTCTTCTCCGGGGTAGCCGCTTCGCGAAGTTGCTTTCGCTCGACCGCCAACCTCGATTGCTCTGCAGCTTCCGCAGCGTCGTGCGCCTCGGCAAGCGCTTGTCTGCGTTCAAGTTCAGCGTCTTCGACCGCTACCTCTACGACGAAGCGACCGGAGTTGCCACATCTCCGAATGGTTACACCCCAGTCTTGACCATTTGCGGTGCTGGCACGCTCCCAGTTCTTGCGGTAACTCGCCTGAGTCTTGTTTGTGCCAGGCATCCCTGGGAAGTAGCGCACATCGGGAATCAGGCCCGCCTTCAAGAGCGCGTCAGCGGTGCCATCGAAAACATCTGTGCGGATGCCATGGTCACCCGGCGACCACACCTCGCGGCGAACGCCAGGCGCAAACGCTTCATGTTTCTTTGGTCGCCGCTGGTAGGGCGTGTACCAGCTTCGGGCTGTATAGATGCCGGCTGCTTGCTTTGCCCGTTCGTAGCCGGGAAACGAGATGTTGAACTCGAAGCCAAGTGGGCAGGAGCAGCGTATCGCCTCTGGAGCACCGGGTTCCCCCGGGAACCGAAGACCCACGCCCAAGCCGGCAGCCTGGAGTTGTTCTTTCGTGCCTTCCCAGGTCTCACACCACCGGTCAAATGAACGTGTGAGCTTCCAGTTGCGGTACTTGTGGCCGTGCTCTTCAATCTCCTTGTCCGTACGCTCTTGCTCCGCCTCGTGTTCGGCGGCCGCTTCTGCCGCGCGTCGCGCCAAGTAGACATCCTTCGAGACCGCCACCTCCACCAGATAGGAGCCATCGGGTTGCATACGAACGAACTTGAATCCCGGCCTACGCCAAGCAATGACGTTTGGAGGGCATGGTTCTCCATTCGGCAAGAAAGCGGTGAGCCCGGGCTTTCGGCCAGCCTGAGGTCGTAGTTGTTGGGGCGTGATGATGCCGTCAGCGATAAGGGCCTCAGCCGTGCCCGCGAACACGTCGTACCGGCATGTTGTGGAGCGCTCGACGCCCGGAGCCGGGCTGGAGACCTTGGAGGTCTGAGCGACAATAGAAAGAGCCATGCTTACCTCCTGTACAGGTTGGCTTGGTCAGGGCCGCATCGGTGTTCCACCACCTTTGCGGCCCGTCTTTTTGGGGCGCCGAAGTACGGGCCCTCTCACTCCTTCGGCAGCTCCACGAACTGTGCGTGCAGTCGCTTCAATTCAAGTAGTAGTGCCAGATGTCTGGGCACCCATGCGGGAATCTCTGCTCCTGCCTCGTTTCGCCAGCGGCTGGGTGTGTTGCGGTGCAGGCCAGTCGCTCGGCAGAAGTCGCTCACCTTCCAGCCAAGTTCCAAGAGTGCCGCGTCGAATTCGTCTATCGTCATCCAGCCCTCAGCGAGTGTAGAGTTTAGATAGTTTCCCGAAAATGTGCAAACGTTCGGATAAAAGGCGCACAATTAAGGGAGTTCTGTCTGCTTCGGCAGGAGTATCGCTGAGGTGCCATGAATCACAGATTCAGCGGCTTTTGTGGGCATCAACAAGATGGCGACTTCGCACCGGCCGCTTCACTTCTTGACCTTGTTCTTGGTGGCGGTCTGGAGATGAATAACCTCCGCTGATGGCTTCAGGCGCGCATGCTCAAACATTGCCGACGTAGCGCGTCCTACCGACTCTCGCACCGGGTCAACATCCAAGCGGGCATAGACGCTCGTCGCTGCCGGCGTCTTTTGGTTGAGAGTCTTGCCAATGAGGACCAGCGAAGCACCGGTGCGGGCCTGCCAGCTACCCAGGGTGCGGCGCAAGTCGTGTTGACGCACATTCCGCAGGCCAGACGTACGCATCACGCGCGTCCAGGCCTTCTTGATGTCGCCGATGTGGCCGGTCTTGCTTTTCCTGGTGGCAGGGAAAACGAAGATGGAGGTTGCTGACTTCTTGCGCTCGGACAGCAGTTCAACGGCCTCCGGCATCAGCGGGACCACTTGCGGCTCGCCGTTCTTCGTGTACGGGATGTGCCACTCGGCACGGTCCAAGTCCACCTCTGACCACTTCATTGCATGCACGTTCTGACGGCGGACTCCCGTGAGTAGCTTCATCAGGATGGCGTCCCGAGCGGCTTCGTTCGGCTCCAGTGCCAAGGCTGTGAAGAACGGCTCCATTTCTCCGGCCTGAAGGAATCGGTCGCGTGCACGCTCTTCGTATTGCGCGTGACCAACAGCGGGGTTCGGTCCGGGGAAATGCGCGTTCGCAGGCTTCATTGCCCAGTTGTACATAGCCTTGAGCGTGCGAAGCGCACGGTTGGCGGTCGTCTCGCCCGTTATGGTCACGGTGGAGAGCGAGGGCAGTTCCTCCCGTTCTCTAGGCAGTGGGCCGTGACGGCGCTTGGCTTGGCGTTCTTCTATCGCTTTACGACGCGCAGCCCTTATTGCTTCGCGCTCCTGAGCCGCCTCCGTGCGGCGTTGCATGATTGCCGCTGGCAGCGCGCGATGCCACTTGTAAACCTCTTTTGCGGACACTTCCGAGAGGCGACGTTTACCGTATGACGGCTGGATGTAGAGCCGGTAGTGGATGTCGAATGAGGACAAGCCACGCCGCTTTGGGGAGTACGTCTTTCGGAACTCGTGTGCCAGTTCGTCCAGCGTCATTTCGCCCCGCATTGAACGTGCTGCCGCAGCAGGACTGGTGCCGGAAGCCATCTCCGCAGCGAGCGCGAGTGCCCTCGCTCGAGCCTGCTCAGGCTTTACCGCCGGGAAGCGCCCAATAGTGACCCGTTCAGGCTTGCTTGCCCCTTTGGCTCTACCTACACAGGAGAACGTCTTTACACCGTTCTTGGTGACGCGCAGGTAGAGACCGGGCGTTCTGGTGTCCATGTACTCGTCCCTTTCCGTGGTGGACGGCGGCAGGGCGTCGATTGCGCGAATGGTGAAGTCAATCTTCTGTGCCATGGGTAACCTCCGGGTAACGTCAGGGTAACACGATGACGAGAACTCCCGAACATTCCCGGAACTGGCAAGTCATTGTTTTCATAGGGAAAAGAAGGTTGTCAAACCTGCCGAAAACTCCCGAAACGTGCAGGGCGCCTGACTGTCACGCCGGGGGTCGCGGGTTCGAGCCCCGTCCACTCCGCCAGATACCGAAA
>VFQQ010002663.1_pt1 | contig 19382 bp, 37 predicted proteins | sample 3512341 | NCBI WGS metagenome assembly VFQQ01 (sample SAMN10412373, study PRJNA504923) | tailings metagenome | isolation source: Relicate 2 Philex TSF1 revegetated site | place: Philippines: Tuba, Benguet | collected 2017-08-29 | reverse complement strand
GCCCCCAGCTGTGCTTGCAGCATGCCTGCTCTGTCTGCTCACATCACTTGCTCTTCAGCTTTCATCGGACAGCAGCGCCTCCCTGCCACGCCCACCCACCCGCCTCCTTGCCTCCACCCCACCACCGCCCCCTGTGCAGCTACGTGATTGACTTTTACAACGCGGCGCCCCGGGAGGACATGCCGGTGGCCATGCACCTGGATGTGCGCCCCGCCCTGGACTCGTTCGGGTGAGCTGAGGCACGGCAGGGGCGGCGGATTGTGGGCTTGGTGCCTGCCGGGCAGCACAAGACGCGGAGGGTGGCGGTGTGTGTGGAACTACGCAGGACCGGCGGCAGCACCTCTTCCCCGGGCAATGGGTCTGTCTGCTCGTGACTTGACGCAGCCTGGCCCACTTGAGGAGCCAGGTGGCTGCTTGCAGGAAGCCGGATGCATGCGGCTGCTCACTGAACCCTCGTCCGCCCCCCACCCATGCCGCGCAGCGCGCTGTGGGACCGGCTGAAGATGCAGTTTGGGTGGGTGGCCTCCGGCCGCTGGACGCGCGAGTGAGGGGCGAGCCTCTGCTCAAAAGCAGCAACCTGACATGGTAGCTGCTAAATGCAGGTGGCAGTCTGCAGCCGCACTGCAACCTGAGCGTATAGAGCATACACGTTGTAATCTCAGAATGAATTCTGGCTATGCCGTGTGGCATCTCATCTCCGCTCTCCATGCGGTTGCCGTTGATTTTTGTGCAAGATCCTCTTCACCTCCTGTAATCAATTCACACGTGTCTATTGATGGCTGTGAATGCTGCTGCTGCAGCTACCCTCCCGGCACTGCTGGCCACAGTCGAACTTGTGCTGGGAATGGATGTGATTCAGAAAGGGGGCACTTAGGCTGCCGCACATGGCACCCTTCACTGCGCACATGGGCCCCTGCATGGCAAGGGAAAGACCCATAAGGCTGTCCCGTGCGCCCCAAAGCGTGTCGTGATTGTTTAGAGTCGCTATCGAGGGCTGCAGCTCGTTTGTGGGACCAGCCGACGTTTGCCCGCGCCAGCCCGCCCCCTCCGGCACTTGCACGGCCCTCCGCTAGCAGGCAAGCTTGAGATCTGCGCGATTGGCACAGTAGGGGTCGCCCAGCCCATTGCTCGCGCGGAATAGGCTCGTTGCGTCCCGAGCCCCGCGCTCGCGCTCCGGCAGCCTGAATCTGGCTACATGGTGTCATCCAGCATGTGGCGCAGACCAGCGCGCCGCGTTGGCAGCCACTCCTTGCCCGCCGCCGCCGCCGCCGCTGCCGTGCGGCGGCTGTACCTCGGTTGACGTAATCTGGCAATGTGCCATGTGCAGGGCTGGCTTCATCACTGGCGTCTCACAAGCCCTGTGGGTGACGCTGAACTGTGGCAGTCGCCATGACAGCTGCGGCCGGCGGCACAGCGGCAGCCGTGGGCACGGCGGCCGCCGCCGCACCCGACGCCTCGCCTGCGGCCGCGCCGGCGGCGGCACCTGCACCTGCTGCTGCCCCCGGGGGCGAGCCAGGCGACAGCCAGAGCGCGGCAGAGCTGCGGCGCCTGCACTCTGAGCTGGGCGCATACGTGCCAGAGCTGCACCAGGTGCACCAGCTGCTGGACGCCAGCCTGGCACTGGGTCACAACACAGAGGTCGCCCCCATGCTGCGCCAGCGCCTGCGCCAGTGCGAGGTGGCGGCGCTGGTGCTGAGCTCCCCGCTGACAGTGGTGAGCAGCCGCTTGCAGTCGGCCAGGGAGTCGGCAGTAACGCCCTGCCGCTGCCTGCGCTTGCATGCTTGGATGGTTGTGCAGCCTTCTGATGCCATGCGTGCCACCGTGCACTATGCATGCCCCCCATTGGTCCGCCAATGCGGCCTGTTCGCTGTTTGAGCACTCTGCTTTGCTTGCCATGCTGGCGCAGCTGGCGGGTCATGAGGAGCGAGACCTGGAAGCGCTGCGCAGCATCAAGGCCTTCATCGATGACAGCGTGACCACGCTGCGCGACCACAAGGTGCGCTGCGCCTGTGCCGTGCTCCATTGTCATGTGCTGTGGCGTGCTGTGGCGAGGCTGCTTGTCGCGGTGCGCTGGCTGGCTGCGCGCCCAACGGCACACACTGCATGGCGCTGAACTGTGGCCGGTGGTTGACAATCTTTCCAAGTGCCACGTCAAGGCTCGACATTCCTGCCGCATCTCATGCGCTTGCCGGCCCGCCCACCTCTGCTCTGCAGGCGCTGCTGGAGGCAATGGCAGGGCCGAGCGGCGGGCTGTACAGGGACGCCAGCTTTGGCACCACGCAGCGGCAGTGGCAGAAGTGTGGCGTGCTGGTCAAGCAGAACCCCTGGCAGTATCAGAATGCCAACGGCACGGTTGCGGCCAGCGCGGCCGCCCGGCAGTCGGGGGCGGCTCAGCAGGAGCAGCAGGGGCAGCAGCAGGCGCAGGCGCAGCAGCAGCACGCCTTCCATCCGCTGCAGCTGGGGCAGCAGCAGCACGCGCAGCCGCTGCTGGTGCAGCAGCCGCCGGCCATGGTGCCGCTGCCAGGCTATGCAGACCCGGCACAGCCCGAGCTGCTGCCTGTGGCGCCGGCCGCGCCGCTGCTGCCGGTGGTGCAGCCGGCGCCGGCGCCGCTGGGCCTGGCGCTGCTGCAGCAGGAGCAGGCTCAGCAGCCTGAGGAGGCGCCAGCAGAGGGGCCGCCCTCAGGCCCAGGCTCCCTGGACGGCGGTCCCTGGCCCGGCTTCAGCCTGCGGCTGGAGGACTTTTCGATGGGTGCTGGCCGCTCCATCGAGTTTGGGCGGTCCATCGAGATGCTGCCGCTGCTGCCGTCCATGGAGGGGCTGCCCAGCCTGGGCCAGCTGCTCGAGGAGCCGCTGACCACAGTCAGCCTGCGCATGCTCAGCATCCGGGAGGAGGAGGAGGAGCCGTGGGCGGGGCCGCCCGAGGCAGCCGGAGCGGCGGCCGCGGTGGCGGCGGCGGCAGCGCAGCAGCAGCAGCAGCTGGGCCTAGGCGGCGGGCCGGGCGGCGCGTTGGATGGGCGGCCAGAGGTGGGCGACTCGCTGCTCATGGAGCTAGCGGGCGCCAGCTTGCCGGCCATCATCACAACAGCGGCGGACGGCTCGGCGGCGGCACCCTCCGGCCAGGCGCCCTCCCCTCGGGCCAGCGGAGATCTGGAGGGCGGCGACACCGACGGCCAGCAGTACCGCCGCGTGTCGTTCCGGCAGAGCGGCACGCCCAGCAGCACCGTATCGACGGGCACCGGGCGCAGCCTGTTCACCCGCAAGGGGCCGGTGCGCGACGCAGACGGGCAGGTGAAGTGACCGACGGCGGGGCTGCAGCAGCGCTGTACCGCACAAATGTGCGGGCCCGCCGCAGCGACTGCAACCCAGCCCAGCCCTGCGGTGCTCCAGTTTTGCCCATTTCCCAGCACAAGTTTGCTCTTTCCCAGCACAAGACGCTACCCTGTCCTACCCTGTTGCACGACCCACACTTCCCTCCCAGCGTGCGATCCCGCTCGTTGCCACTCCCACCCCAACCTTCAAGCCGACATTTGCTTTCATCCTTGTTCTGTGTGCCGTTTCTGCCCTTCCGCTACTTTGTTGTGCTGAGCACGCCTCATGCAAAAGATCTGTAGAACTACAAGAGCAGTTCGGGGCAATGCCAACACACGAGATGCACGGCGCGGCGTGCTTGGCGCTGTGGCGGCGCGATGCGCCGGCCCTCTGAACGTGTTGGGGCGCAGGTTCAAGTCCCTTGCAATGCCATGCTCGACCCGTCCTCGGCCCGTGCTCCCGACATGGCGGCGAGACGGGAGCCTTCTGCGCTGGCGCCCCACAGAAAACTAGCGGCGGCCGCGGCGGTCTTCTTGGTCCTCATTCTGCTGATCAGGGGTGAGCGCAAAGCCGGTGGCGACCTTTTCCGGGCGTGAACCTCTTCCGCCGCAGCAAATCCCCGCATCTGCTCGGCAGCGGCAGCAAAGTGGGCACCGTCGGCGCCCAGGCAGCAGCACCATGGCATTTACAAGCTTGGAGGGAGCTTGATCCCGCGGCCGCGGCCCCGCCAGCTCCCGTTGGAGGGGCGCCCGCCGTCGGCCGCCTGCTTGCCCCCCGGTAAGCCGCATCCGATCCCCTCCTCTCCCACTCCGCTCCCCCACATGCCCAGGCCGGCCGTCTGCAGGCCCGCCACAGCCAGCCGATGTAGGAAGCAAAGCAGAGGAGGAGACGGGCGGCTGGAGCGGCTCATTCCTGCACAAGCGTGCGGATGCCAACCTGACGCATGCAGTCGAGCAGCGGAGCTTGGCCTCGCCGCTCGTGCGCTGCGACGGCACCTTTGCATTCAAGCTGTCCAACCAGGCAGCGCAGCAGCTGGCGGTGGGGTTCAGCGGAGAGGACGTCAAGGGGCAGCTGCTGACGGGCCTCGCGCTGCGCCTGCCGTGCCGGTGAGCGGGGCGGGGTTGCATGCGCTCGTATCACGTGGTATGCAAATGCCGGGCGGCCACTTCTGCTGTCGATGGACCTGCTACCTGACATGCTGACCGCCACTACAACATAATGCCCCGCACCTGTGCCCCTGCTTCAGCAAGGGTTCCCTGACTGCCGGCCCGCACTGCTGCGCCCGCAACCTGCATTTCCGCCGCGGCACCACAGATTTTGATGTGTGGAAGCAGGTGGGGCGGAAGCTGTGCTGCTGTGGGCGCGCCGTTGCAATGACTGATGGCTTCGCAGGAGCCGCAAGCGCATCCTGCTGCAGCTGCTGACACTGCGCGACAGCCTGCCACCTGGTTGGCAGCCTGCTAACAGCCCCTACATTCTACCGCCCTCGCTGTACCACGCCTGCAGATTTTCCAGTGTCACTACCTGCGCTACTTGTACGCGCTGTTTGAGGATGACGACCCGCCCAAGTACATCCTGGATGCGGGTGGGTGCGCCAGCAGGCGGCCGTGGGCTGCAATGCACCGGCCCATGCTTGCAAGCGGCAGGCTGTTGCAGGCTGGCGGTGCAGCGGGCAGCACAGGGAGCACGATCGTCGGCTTCCCAATGCTGCCGCTCTCGCTCCCCCTGCCCACCGCCTCGTGCGCTGCCGTAGAAACACTTCATGCACAGTGGTGGCCTGCCTCTGCACCACTGTTCCCTCCTGCAGGCGCCAACGCCGGCTTCTCCACGCTGCTGTTCAAGTCGCTGTGGCCGGACGCCACGGTGGTCAGCCTGGAGCCGGATCCGTCCAACTTTGACATGCTGAAGCGCAACACCGCGGGGTGAGCCTGCTGCTGCACCGAAGGGCTGGGGCGACCGCCGCACGGCGCGCCTTGTTGTTTTGCACCATTGTTTTTGGGAGGGGAGGCTGCGAGCTTGCCCACTATTTCCTGCGCCCGCCGGCCACGTTATCCAACCAACCAGCGTTGTTCACCTCCCACCCTGCACCGCAGGCTGCCCAAGGTGCACCCCCTAAACGTGGGGCTGTGGGGCCGTACCGCCAACATCACGCAGACCGGCTTCCACGGCAACTGGGGGCGGGTGTTCAAGGAGGCGGAGCCCGGGCAGAGCGGCATGCCCGCCTACAGCGTGCAGGTGCGGCAGCAGCTGGGGCAGGGCGGGTGTTGGTGGGGCTGCCTTGTGCACGCAGGGGTTGCCAGTGGTGTGGGGAGTGGCAGCCATGGCACCAGCCGCCAGGCAGCCCAGATAATGCCGGCAAGATGGCCATAAGTTCCATGGTTGACTGGCACTGACTGACAACTCGTGCAATGCCCTTGAATGCAGGACGTGGCAGCCAAGGCAGGCGTGCCCGCGTTCGACTTTGTGAAGAGTGAGCGCTTGGCAACTGGCGCTCTTTGCTTACGGCATGCGCCTCCCACCAGCAGTCTTGCGGCACCCTTGACGTTGCGTTGACGTCATTCCTGGTTGCTCCTGTGGCCCCGCTCTGCTGCGCAGTCGATATCGAGGGTGCAGAGGGCATGGTGTTCATGCCTGGAGCCGACACGCGCTGGATCCAGCAGGCCCGCCTGGTCAGCTTGGAAATCCACGATTATTTCCACAAGTGAGTTTCTGAGTTCTGTCGTGGCTGAGGGCTACACAGCAGGGTTGGCCGCTTTGGGAGGGAGCCTTGTGGTCTGGTGGAAAGTTTGCAAGCTAGACTACTTACACAATTGAGCTGGGGTACTTTTGGGCGACCAAATGAGGGAATGCGCAAGTTGGCAAACGGGTGGGGATGGCCTGCATGTGTCTGTGGAATGCGCTCTGCTCATGCGGGAGGCAGGCCGTGCCGTTGGAGGCACACCATGGGGACCGCCAAGGCCACCTGCTACCGAGCCTGTCTCTCTCACTGCAGACGCGGCCACTTGCTGGCTGCTGCTGCCCGCCTTGCATTTCACCAACCCCAATTTGGCTGCGCCCCTACCACTTCCGTACAGCTACTTTGGCCTGGGCCCGCAAGACATCACCACCCGCATCGACGCGGCCTTCAACAGCAGCGGCTACACGATAGTCAGCGACAACGAGCACGTCTACTTCGTGTCCCCGCAGCTGCAGCAGAAGCTGGCCGCCCAGCCGCTGCCGCGTGCTGAGGAGCTTGCACCGGCGCCCGCATGCTGAGGCACCCCACCTGTCTGATGCTTGATTGTGCCGTGCCTCATGTTCCGCAAGCACCCGCTTGCTGCGGCACCGCCTGATGTGGTGCTTGATTGTGCCTTGTCTCGTGTTTCGTGGTTGTCGAACCCAAGTTGAGCTGCTTGCTTCCGCTGCGCATTCAGTGTGCTCCCGCCCCATTGCAAGCGGGCCACCTGCCTGTCTCTGAGATGCTGATCACTGCCGCCCACCCTATTCACCCCACTGTATCTTTCATCTGTATCAATCAGCTCGCCCATCATATTTGTAAGAACGAATCAGCAACGCCACATCCAGGCCGCATGCCGTCCGCTTGTGCTGCCGGTACGCTGCACGCTGCGACGCTCAATCTGCTGCGAGCAGCTGCAGACGTATGAGCTCGCCGACTGCCGACCGTGATTGTACAACTTCTTGTGACATTGGTGAGATCGAGCGGGCCTTAGTTTGCGGCCAGGGCGTGTAAAGGGCATGTGGTGTTGCTCCTGGTCGCTTGCAAGCTGGGCTGCCGGCCGCCTGGTGGACACAGATGCGTTGTGCAGAATCAATAAGCGAGCAGTTGAGCTTAAACCTGCCTGTTGCTGTGCTCCCGCGCATGAAGATCAGCGTTGCTTCAAAATTTCGCGTGTTTCTCCGGTTACATACGACCTTGCAGGCTCAGGCGCAGCGGGGTTGCGATCGAGCAGCATGGTGAGCAGCGACACCTCTGCCTGTTGCCACCGCCGCCGCCAAGTCCGCTGCGGACACCCGGGCCGCCTGCATGCACTGCAGCTTGGCCCAATGCAGCTCCACTCAGCCCTTACAGCCTCACCTGTACATTTATCGCCTGGCAGATGAAGGCCCTGTTGTTGCTCTTTTTGGCGGCCGCGGCCGCCGCGGCCCCGAAGGCCAAGCCGACCGCCAACGAGCCCGTGCCCATCAGTGAGACAGTGGCGCCCACTGTTGTGGACCTGGCCATTGCCAAGAACCTGGTGAGCACAGGGTGTAAGCTGCTTAAATACGTTGCAAGCACAGCAGATGCATTGCATGTGCAAGCTTTGAGGTGGTTTGAGGCATCCTGCCGCCCTGCCTGCTGGCTGGTCAACCACGTTGCTCCCGTGAGCGCAGTTGATAGTCCCTGCTCTCCCCCTTCCGAGCTTGCAGACTGGCCTGGTCGATGCCGTCATTGCCGCAAACCTGACCGATGCCCTCGGCCCTGACTTTGTCGGCACGGGTGAGCTGACCCTTGATGCAGCTTGAGAGCAGCATGCCCTGTCCGCGGCCCCGTCCTATGCTGCTGTGCTCCCCATCAAACCCAGTTTTGCTGCTTCATTCCACCGTGCTGCAGTGTTCGCGCCCTCCAACGAGGCATTTGACACCCTGGCTGAGCTCGTCTCTCCAGGTGCGAGCATGTGGTTGTTTCCATTGCACTGCGGCAGTCGCCATGTGCATCCTATTCATAGGCTGCAGTTCTGCTCACATCAGGCCCATGCTCACGCTGCTCCTGCCCCTTATTTGCACCGCCCAGGTGTTGTGCTTCCCCCTGAAACCGTTGCCGGCGTCGTGAAGTACCACGTCATCAATGGTGGGTTGCGGCCGTGCTGTTGCGGATGTCGTTTGCCAGGCCAGGCTGACCGCATCCGGCCCATGTTATCTGCTTGTCCGCCACTTGGCAGCCCCCTATACACGGCTACCACCTGTAGACAGCCTCAAGCTGCCAGCATCAGCCCTTGCAAGCTGCCCTACTCAGCCCCTGTGCTCCTGCAGGCACGGTGCTGACTGCTGAGGAGCTGGAGGATGGGCAGACGCTGACCACCCTGGCCGGCGAGACCCTCGTGGTGAGCTGCACCCTCCGCTGTGCACTAAGCACAACAAGAAGCTGGGCATGCGGGCAGCCTGGTTCACGCAGCTCGGCCTCGAGCCAACCTTGCCACAGCAACCGCTCTTCATGCACATCAACTACCTCAAATCATGTGTTTGGCTCTGCAGGTGGAGAAGAACGGTTCTGCGGTTTTCCTGGTGGACGTGGGTGGCAACAAGGTGCGCCCGACAAGCCTCCAGCTTGTGGCCTGCCTGGCCGTTCCAGCATGCCAGGCTGCAGCTTCCTGGCATGTGGCCAGCGAGATGGGTGACACCCCATCCGAGGGCTAGATTGCCGTGTTGCCTGTGGCATGATGCACGGTGCCCCACCCACCACCTGCGTGCCTTGTCGGCCAGCCGACTTGCTCGCCCAGCCACCCACCCACTGACACACCCCTGCTGCAAACCCACCCCTGCAGGCGGAGGTAGTGGAGGCAGACCTGCAGGCCGGCAGCGCTGTGGTGCACGTCATCGACCGCGTGCTGCTGCCCTTCCAGCTAGAGACAGCTGTGCCGCTCCCTGAAATGCTGGAGGAGTCGCCGTCTCCCACCGACGCCCCAGCACCCACCAAGGTTGCGCCCTCCGCATCTGCCGCCTCGTGCCTGGCCGCTTCCGGCGCGCTGGCGCTGGCTGCGCTGGTCGCCGCGCTGCTGGCGTGAGAGTGCGGTGGGCCAGCTGGAGTTTATGTGCTGGTAGGGTGACCAAGGCGGCATAGATTGGGCGGGGCACAGCTATGCCCGCATCTTCTGCGAGCCCAATCTGGCTCGATCTCCTTGCACTCACTTCCCTGACATGACATTCCATGTATTCACCTCTCACTGAACATACTGTTGTTGATGAGGCACAGACACGCCGCACAGGAGCCTGCGTGAGGGGTGAGCGCACGCGCCTTGCGCATTCCCGCTCTTACCGGCGGCCGGCCGCATGGGCGCCCTATGCTCCAGCTGGGGGCAGTCCGCCTCGTCCTCATCACTCTGTCAATTGCTCGATCTCTGCTTCTGGAGGCTAGACGTTCGGCTCCCGACCCGACCGCGCTCAGCGCGTTCAATCAAAGGGTAGGCCAATTGCTGAGCCGAATTGGTCCTCACGCTGCTGCATTTCGACTGCACGTCGATCCAGGCAGGCTTGGTGCGCAGACTGCGAGCCGCGGCCCGAACCTGCGCCCTCCCACGCCGCCTCGCTTCCCCGCCGCCCCGCGCAGCAGGCACGCAACGAGGAGCCTGCAATCAATCGCTGGTGATCGGCATAGCCGTCCAGGTCAACATTGGGGCTGGCGCAGCCGGCGGCGGCAGCGCTTGCGGCGGCGGCAGCTGCTGGCACAGCCATGAGGGCAGCCAGGGTGGTGGCGCGTGTGCGGCGTGGCCGCTGGAGCCCAGCCTCTAGCGAGTGCAGCAGCAAGACCGCGGGTACGGGCATCAGCCGGAGCAGCAGCGCCAATGCCAGCGAGCTGAGCAGCCTGGCCGACACGCCGCCGCGGTCGCCCACAGCGGCGGGCCTGGGCCGGCCCCGCCCGCCCACTGCCCGCATGCTGCTGCGCGCCCTGCTGCCGGCCATTGTGCTAGTGCTGACGGCGGTGTCCATGCACCGCCAGCGGGTGGAGCATGCCCGCCTGGCAGATGAACTGTTGGAGGCAGCAGCGCGCCCCAGCACCCGTGGAGCGACCAGCAGCATGCTGGGGCAGCAGCCGCAGGCGGACGCTAGCAGGCAGTGCGCTGATGCGCTGCAAATCCCGCAGGTGTGTGGGAGAATGTGAGGACTGATTCTTGCTGCGCACATGTTGCTTGCGGTATGCATGTGCTGCAGACAAGACCCCATTGCTGTACTGCCTCCTCCCAACTGCTCGTCTCCACGGCTTCCCATGCAGGTGGCCATGCTGTTTCTGGTCAAAGGAGAGCTGCGGCACGAAGCCCTGTGGCGCTTGTGGTTTGAGCGCGCGCAGGGGCTGCTGCCCACCCAGGCCGCCAGCAATGCGCTGTGCTCCGGGCAAACAGATCTGCCCAGAGTCATTGTAGCGTGCGGCAGCGCCCTTGGGGCCGGCGAGCAGCAGCCGGAGCAGCAGCAGCAGGTGGAGCAGCAGCAGCAGCAGCTGGGCTGGAAGGGTGCAGCCAGGGGCAGCTCTGGAGGGGGCGCCGCACGCGGCCTGGGTGCAGGCTGGCGCCCCGGCCGGCGGCATGCGGCTCGCGGCGCCGACATACTGGCCCGGCAGCACCTGTTTGATGTCTATGTGCACCCGCACCCAAACTTCACTGGTGAGTGTTGGCGCAGATGGCATGCATGACGATGGGAACACGTGCAATGCAGTGATAGTCAGCAGTGCTTGTGGAGAAGTAAGCGTCAGCCACAGCATGACGTGCTAACTGCCCTGGATGTTGTTTGCGATGCGTGCAGGGTTTGCGCCGGGCAGCCTGCTGTATGGCCGGGAGCTGCCCATTGCTGAACGGGTGGCCACGTCCTGGGGCACACACACGCTGGTGGATGCAGGTGGGGCCTGGTGGCAGCCTTGGGTGCTTCTGCCTGCTGTTGAGCCGGCCATGCAGTGATCCCAAGCTTGCTGCCTGCTGGTGAGCCAGCAGCGCTGTGAGCTCAAGTCACTGCCATGCAGCTCAGCGGCCCAGCCGGCATGCACACCGCCTGGCTCAAGGCGCGCGCACCCGCTGTCATCGCACCTCCTGACCTGCGTCCCACCCCTCCGCTGCGCAGCCGAGGCGCTGCTGGCTGCGGCGCTGAGGAACCCGCGCAACCAGAAGTTCATCATCCTCTCGGAGTCAGACCTGCCGCTGTACTCGCCAGAGGTCCTGTACCTGCAGGTGGGCGGGGCGGCAAGCAAGCTGCCTGCACGCTGTGTGGTGCTGCAGAGGAAGCATGAGCGGCAGCAGCCGCGCTGGGGCTGCTTCAATTCGGTGGATGCTGTGCGGATGCGTTGTCTCACCGTGTTTTCGCAGCTGTGTGTGGCGAGCAGACCCTGAGGTGCTGTATCTCTGAACATCGTCCTGCACCCTTCAACTCTTTTCCATGCCCCGCAGCTGATGTCGGAGCACCGCTCGCGGCTCAACGCGTGCAACACGACGTCGGGGTGGGAGCTGGATTTCTACCGCGTAGACCGAGCCAAGGGGCCCTTCCTGCCCCGGCACCTGTGGCGCAAGAGCTCCCAGGTGGGCGGGCGCTGCGCTGCAGTTGCTGGGCGGATGCTGCGCTGGGCATAATGCCTGGTTGCAACCAGATGGCCAGCGAGCTGTTGGCTGCCGCAGGAGCGCTAGCAACTTGCAAGCTGGTGTGGTGTCGATGTGCCTCCCATGCTGCCACCTCCCTGCTTCCCAACATTGGTGTGTGTGCGCCACCCCCGCTGCAGTGGTTTGTGCTGAACCGCAAGCATGCGGAGCTGGTGCTGTCTGACCAGGCGGTGGAGCGCCTGTTCCAGCTTAACTGCTACACCAGCCTGGAGCGGGCCAACGGCAAGATGTGGGAGCGCGTCTGCTACTCAGGTGTGGCTTGCCACCAGCCTCTCTGTGCCCTGCAGTGTGCCCTGCAGAGTGCCCTGGCAATGGTGTTGGTTGTGGCGGGCCTGTGGGCAGCCAAGGCCAGCAGGACTGGCTGTTGCTGGTGCAAGGTTAGGTTCGATTAACAACCGCCGGCTCTGGTCATGACATGCACTGCCCCCGACTCTTTTTGAAGCTCCACCTGGTTCTTGCCTGCCCTTCCTGTCCCCACACAGACGAGCACTACTTCCCCACGCTGCTGGCGTTCCACGGCCTGGACAACGAGACCGACTGCCAGGGCAAGGCGATGGATGTGGATTGGAACCGCGTAGCCTCCACGAGCCCCCACCCCTGGGAGTACCAGCCAGGTGCGCGCTGGGTTGCAGGCAGCCTGCCGCACGTGCAGTGGCATGCAAGGGATGCGAGGGCGCAATGTGGGCCTGCCTGCCTGACCACTGGATGGATATGCGGCGGAGCAGGCATACAGTTGCAGGTGCACTCACACGGTGAGAGCAATCACTCCACCTTTCTCACTGCAACTGCCCCCTGTTTCATACTGCTGCCTGCAGCTGAGATCAGCAGCCATCTCATCGATGGGCTGCGCCGCCCACGCCGCCCCGGATGTGGCAACGCGGCCGGCGCGCTTGCGGCTGCCCCCGCCGCCTTCTTGCAGCCTGCCCAGCTGATAGACCAGGCTGTGGCGGCGCAGGCAGCAGCAGCAGACCCGCAGCAGTTAGAGCAGCTGGGGCGCGGCCTGTGCCGAACGCTGCTGCTGCGGCAACAGATGCAGCCGCACTACCCGGCGGTGGGGCCGGAGTGCCCACTGCTGGCACGCAAGTTCAGCGAGGGCACGCAAAAGGTGCGGAGGAATTCCAGGCTTGCACACCAGCTGTTAGCACGAGAGGCCGCACCTGCTGTGTGGTGTGCTTTTGGGCTGGCAACCACCTTGGCTTTAGTCCTGATGCCCTGCCCTGCACACCGCCAAAACCCTGCTGCAGGCTGCACTGATGGCGCTGGCCCCCTGCGACAGCCCTGCACTCGTACTGAATGACGGGCGCTGCCCCGGCGAGGGGCCACGCATGCAGCAAGTGCGGCGCCTCTGGTGGCAGCTAGCGCCCTGGTTGCTGGCGGTCAGTGGTGCCCTCACAGTCTTGCCGTTCGTGGCTGCGCTTGCTGCGCCGCTGTGGGCCCTGCAAGGGCGCCTGGCACGTGCGCGCCAGCACAGCGTCAAGGACGTGGCGACACCGCTCCTGGGCGTGGTGTGAGATCACCACACTGTGCAGCACTGAAAAATTACGATTAAAGAATGCACGTTTTTTGCACTGAACCTCCCCGTTAGCCTGAGGCGTATGTGAGCAGGCCACGATTTTGATTTGTAGGTGCACGGTGTCTGCCCAATCCTTACTAGCACTCACAGCGGCCTCATCCTGGCCTTTCTGCGAGCTCCCCTTTCCACTCATTCAGCAGCAGTCTTGACCTCTTTTCTACTTGCAATCGGACATGTAAATCAACTTCTTTTTCGAGCATGCGCACCCAACCAGCAGCATGTTGGTTCGTGCCCACTGGCTGTGCAGCTTGCGCTGCGGGTGTGTCAGGCCTGGTGGCAGTGTAAGTTACAGGGCGGCACGGCACATGCCAGCCAGCAGCGGCCGGCCAACAAGCATTCACGCATCTGCGCCCGTGGCAATCTTGGGGACCCGCACATATGCGCCGTCGGTGTCTGCTGCCTGCTCCACAAGCCTGAGCTCGCCTGCATACCGCACCGCCTCGTCTGGCCTGCACAGGTGCAAGTGGGCAGTGGCGGTGTTCAAGCATGAGCATTTGTGTGTCCATTTGCAGCAGGGGCAGGCATGCAAGCCTTGCCAATCCGACTGGTAGTGAGCAGCAGGGCCAGCCTCCTAGCCAGCGCACCGCAGCGCGCCCTGCTCCACATCTGCCTGCAGCGCGGGCGGCACGCCCTCCACGTCAATCTCCTGCAGCTGCCCAAACCACTCCACGATGTTCTCAATCTTGGGGCCCCAGTCCGCCACCTGCAAGTGTGGTGAAAGCAAGCGGACGGCACGTGTCAAGGCAGGCGGCGGAGTGGCGCAAGCGGCGGCGAGGCCATGCATCACAGCTCTCATGGTTTCCGGCCTGCGGCTGCGCCAGCCCGCAGCCAGCTTGACCCACCTCTTCATCCGTCACTGCAATGTGCGCCATACGAGCCAGCTCTCGCACATCAGGCGGAGCTATCTGCCGCCCGCTGCCGCCGCCGCTGCCGCCGTCAGCGGCACTGGCGGCGGCTCTGCACGGCGGCTGTAGCCGCTGCGCATGTGTGGCTGCTGCTGCAGAGCGAGCTGCGGCCAGTGGCAGGCCCCTGGTGGCCAGGGTGAGCGCGCGGGCGGTGCACCACATTGCGCTGCTCACTCCTCAGGCTGCCCAGCGATTGACGATTGAGTCTCAAGGAAATTGCAGCAACTGGGGGCGCTGGGCAGGACGATGGCAGGCGCTCATGCAGAACGACATGGAGGCGGGAACAGGTGCCGCCAGCCCACTGTTTGGTGGCCTCCGAGGCAATCGGCAGCGTGATCGCGAGGCGGCATGGCGGCCGTGGCCCAGCCAGCGCCCGGGGCGGCGCTGACGGGCTTCGTTTACGGCCTGTCGCACCAGAATCCGCAGGCCCTGCGCGCCGGCAGGTGAGGAATCGAGAGCGACAGTGTTTGAGCGCACTAGAGGCACACCAGACGCTCGCCGGTGCCGCCGCCGCTCCCTGCCCGACGTCCACTGCCTGTGCCGCCTGCAGCTGCTCCGGACCCTTTGAGTTCACAGCCCCGGTCGTCCTCACAGCCGAGACGGAGAATGCCTTCCGCCTGCTGGCGCTGAAGGAGCTGCCGCAGCAGGCAGCACCACCGGTGCCGCTGCAACCTCGGCAGCCACCGCCACCACAGCAGCCCAGGTGGGTGCAGGTGGGACAGGAGTGGCTGCCGGCTGCTGTTTGGTCGTTGCTGGCTGCCGTCCGTCATCAGCACACATCTCATGCACAACACACGTGCCACTCAAGTGTGTTTGCCCTGTTGGGTGCTGCGCAGGCTGGCCGCACCGCAGCATGCGCCGCAGCAGCGCACACAGCCGGCCGCAGCACCTGCCCCCGCACTACGCCAGCAGCAGCAGCAGCAGCACCGGCCGCAGGGCGCGGCGCAGGCGGCAGCGCAGGGACGAGGGGCTGGTGGCGGCGAGGCAGATGAGGACGATGAGGATGCATTTTACGGCGGGCTGGACCTGGATCAGATTGACAGGATGGTGGAGCAACGCAGCGGCGGCAGCGGCGGCGCGCCACCAGGCGTTGGCTGGGTGCCGCCCTCGCAGCAGCCCACGCAGCGGCTGACGGCGCCCTCACAGCCACAGCAGACGGGCAGTGGGTGGCGGGCAGGCGGACCTGGTCCCGCCCCTGGCCCTGGCGGCCCTGCAGCAGGGCCAGTGTGCAGTCACGGCGTGCCGTATACAGCCTGCACCCAGCGGCAGCAGCACTTGGATGACATCACGCGACAGGTGGCAGATGCAGCCATGCAGATGGCGGATGCAGAGGGGCCCCGCCTAGCGGCGCTGCAGCAGGAGGTCAAGCGCTTACGAGATCTCAAGCAGCTGCTCGAGGCGGCGCCGCCGCCCGGCCAGCAGCAGCCGGGCGGTGCAGGTGCAGCGTACGGTGCCGGCCAGCAGCAGCAGTACCAGCAGGGGCAGCCGCCCCGCCAGCAGCAGTACCCACAGGGTGGTGGTCAATGGGGCGGGCCGCCACCACAGCAGCAGCAGCAGCAGCAGCAGCAATGGGGCGGTGCAGCGCAGTACGGTGGGCCGCCGGCACCGGCCGGCGGCTTTGGTGGTGCCGGCGGCAACCGCCTTGCAGGCCCGCCTGGCGGCAGCTACCAGAACGGGGGCGGCTTTGGTGGGGGCGTGTACGGCGGAGATGGCGGTTATGATCAGGGCCCTCCGCCGGCTCCGTGGGAGCCCGACCGAGCGGCGCTGCAGAATGTGCGGGCAGAGCGGGAAGATGCAACACATGACTCTAAGTGCGAGAGAGGGGCGGGACGGGGAGTTGCAACTCAGGCAGTTTTGCAGCTAGGCGTACAACTCAGCTGCGCCTGCTGTCTCTGCTGCGCCTGCTGTGGTGTCTGCCCGACTGCCTTACCAGCCTGGCTGTTGCTGCCCATGCTGTCCGCAGGTGGCGGCAGCAGTTTGAGTGGAGCCAGGAGCTGGTGCGCTACAACCAGGAGATTTTCGGCAACAGGGGCTTCCGCCTCAACCAGCTACAGGTGGGTGGTGTTTATTGGCGGCTACAGGTGGGTGGTGTTTATTGGCGACTGCTGATGCATTGCGAGATTCTGCGAACGCATGCTGCACACCTGCCTGCACAAGTTGCCAACACCACGTTCCTCGACAACGCTGCTGTGCAGATCATCAACGCCACGCTGTCCAGGCGCGACGTCTTTGTGCTCATGCCGACAGGTCAGTGTGCCTGGAGGGCTGGTAAACCAACATGTGCTAGTTCTCACTGGGTGAGGGCCAGGAACACAGGGTTGTGTTTGCTTGCATTGCTGAACACAGCAGCTTGTGGCGACTTCTGCTTGCAGGCGGCGGCAAGAGCCTGTGCTACCAGCTGCCCGCCATGATTGACCGGGGCGTGACCATCGTGGTGTCCCCACTGGTGTCGCTCATCCAGGCAAGTGCAGCGCAATGGGAGGGCAGGGCTAGCTATGCCTAAGGAAGTTGGGGCGAGGTGGGGCACCAGGGAAGACACCAGCCATCCAAACGAGATGGCAAGGCCTGTTTGGTTAGTGGGCAGGACCAGACCCACCCGCCTGATCCACCCTGGGCATGCTGTGAACCGTCCCTAAACCTTGCTTGCAATGCATTTTCCATTGTTGCCCTGCAGGATCAGGTGCACCACCTGACCACCTCGGGCATCCCCGCCGCGTGCGTGGGGGGCAGCATGGACTGGCAGGAGCAGTCGCGCGTGTACGCCAGCCTGTTCGAGGACTGCTCCCAGGGCCGGGTGGGTACCTGGGCGGGGCTGCGAGGGATGGTTGCACAGTGTGGATCAGGCCACCATGCCATGGCTGGTTGAGCACGAGCTTTGGGGCCTGGGCTGGTGGCACTCTTTCTGCTGTTGCCCGCCCTGCTGTAGCGCCCCGACATGGTCCACCCTCCCACACCTCGTGGCCGTTGGAACCAGTGCCGGTGCCCATTCCCTTCCTTTTCTCCCTCCCACATGCAGGTGCTGTTCATCACCCCCGAGAAGCTGTCTGCCTCGGGCAAGCTGCAGAGCACGCTGGACCGGCTGCACCAGCAGGGCCTGCTCAAGCGCGTGGTGGTGGACGAGGCGCACTGCGTGTCGCAGTGGGGCCACGGTGAGGCGCGGTTGGAGGGCGTGGGCAGGGGAGGAGAGTGATGATGGCGCACTGCAGGTGGCCGTGCGAGGCATGGTAAGAGGGGAGCGAGCCAAAGGACTGTTGATGTAATCATGTAATCAGTTGATGGTTTGAGCTGGCGATCCTGAAGGGTTGTTCCCTGCCCTGCCGCTCAGACTTCCGCAAGGACTACACCAAGCTGTCGTTCTTCAAGCAGCGCTTCCCCGGTGTTCCGCTGCTGGCACTGACCGCCACCGCCACGCCGCGGGTGCAGCATGATGTGGTGGCACAGGTGAGGGGGCAGCGTGGGTGAATCCAAACAGCGTTGTGCCATGTACTGACACCTTGCGAGGCTGCTTTAAGCACATTGTGCCCTGTGCTTTGCACTGAAAGTTGATGTTTGCCAACCTACCCTCACAGCTGGGCATCCACAAGTGCCTAATGTTCAAGTCGTCCTTCAACCGCCCCAACCTCAGGCAGGCAACTGGGCAGGGGTACTTGCAGGCTTTGGGGACGGCTCAGGAGTCCAGCCTGACCAAAACCACCATGCTGCGGCTAGGTGAATGACAGACACATGTAAGCAGCGTGGCCATGACACTGCTTCCCCCCGCAGCTACGAGGTGCGCAAGAAGAAGAAGGGGTGCGTGGAGGAGATGGCCCAGCTCATCGTGGACAAGTTCACCACCAAGCCGCAGCCCGGCAACAAGCGGTCGTGGCGCGTGCAGGTGCGGGCACAGGCTTGGGGTTTGGTAGTCGGGGGGGACTAGCACATTGATTGTCATGTAGGGAGCATGTGCTTTCCCACTCCTGGCTTGATTGCACACGCTGGCTTGCACCACCCCATCTGAACCAATCAATTCCTGCCCTCTGAATCCCGCACCCGCACTGCGCAGTGCGGCATTGTGTACTGCATGGCGCGCGCCGAGTGCGAGCGTGTGGCTGATGACCTGGACGACCAGCTGGCAGGCCTGCTGGGCTTTGCGCTGCCCGGCGGCCGCCGCCGCGTCAAGTGCGAGGAGGCTGCTGAATTGCGCTGCGCTGCTTCATTTCTGTATGTGTGCGTGCAATGGTTGCACGTCTAAAGCTTTCACACTTGCTGTACACCATGCCGGTGCCCAGCCAGATGCTCAATGCTACATCGTCTGCTCCCGCCCCGCCGCAGGCACTACCACGCCAACCTGACTGCCCAGGAGCGGGAGGATGTGCAGAGCGAGTGGACCAACGGCGATGTGCCCATCATCGTGGCCACCATCGCCTTTGGCATGGGTGAGGCTTAGTGATGGCAGAGTGCAGCAAGCAAAGGATGGGTTGCAAGCAGGGGCGAGAGCTGTGCAGGGATGTGCAGACTGTTTTTGGATGGCAGCAGTCGTTTGCTATAGCAGATGTCTGCCGTTCCTGCCCCACTGCAACCCTGTTCTGTGCGTGCCCATGTTTGCTTGCAGGCATCAACAAGAGCGATGTTCGCTTTGTGTTCCACAACTCGCTGCCCAAGAGCCTGGAGGGCTACCTGCAGGTGCGGGCTGCAGGCCGGCCAGCACTGTTGAGTGCAGAATGGCTCCCACCAAAACTGGGTCTGGGCAGGAAGCATCATGAACACTGGTGCTCGATGCATGCAGTTTGGCATGGTTTACACCAAAGTGCCAGCAAGCAGCAGTCGTCCAAACCAAGCTGCATGTGTCATGCAGGAGAGCGGGCGCGCTGGGCGCGACGGCCGGCCGTCCACGTGCATCTTGTACTACACCTACGGTGCGAAGGGCGGGCACCAGCTGTGTCCTCGGCGCCTTTTCCACAGAACAGCGTGGCTTGCCCACCTGGTTGTCCTTCCGCACTGCCAACCGTTGCCTTGCCTCCTGCACCCGGCTGTCGCACTGCCCTGGTTGCAGGCGACGCCGCCAAGTCGCGCCACATGATTCGGCAGAGCGCCCAGGAGAACGGCGCGCCGGAGGAGCAGGTGGGGCTTTGCAGGGTTGGACTCGGCGATGCCAACGCAGCCGTACAAATCTGGTGCATGACCATTGCTGCAACACAGGCTCATTCACAGTCTGGACACAAATTGTTCATTCGGCCCTACCTTAAAAAGTGGGCTGGAATTCCCCGGCGCGGAGCCAATGCT